>PVBE010051348.1_pt1 | contig 61184 bp, 41 predicted proteins | sample 1631181 | NCBI WGS metagenome assembly PVBE01 (sample SAMN08397723, study PRJNA350692) | Marine metagenome, whole genome shotgun sequencing project. | isolation source: water | place: Pacific Ocean | collected 2012-04
GCCCAGGTGCCGTTTTGGTTGCAGGCGCGGCTCTGGGTGCCGCAGGAGCAGGACTTGGACTGGCTGGTGCCGGGCCAGCACGGCTTGCACGTGTCGTTGACGCAGAACTGCACCGAGCTGCACTGATAGTTGCAGCCGCCGTAGGCGTTCCACTGGCCGGCGGAGCTGCAGGTGCGTTGCCGCACCATGCACGGCCCGCAGCCGAGCTTGCCGGACTGCTTCTGGCCCGGGGTGCAGGGGCAGGTGCCGCAGTCGAAGACGCAGGAGAGGCAGGTCTCGGTGCCGTTGCACTTGCCGTCGCCGCAGGTCGGCTTGGGCGGCGCGGTGTCGGGCCACGGCTTGACGTCGGGCCACGCCTTGAAGTCGGGCCACGGCTTGAGGTCCTTGACCGGCTGGGGGGCGTCCTTTTTGACCACCGGCATGTCGGGCGGCCAGGGCTTGCTGTCCAGCTTGGGCGGCAGGTCGGGCCAAGCCTTGGTGTCGGGGGGCCACGGCTTGCTGTCGGGGGGCCAAGGCTTGCTGTCCAGCTTGGGCGGCAGATCGGCCACGCCGCCGTCCGGCGGTCCGGCGCCCGGGCAGCGGCCGTGCTTGTCGGCGTCGGTGCACTGCCCCTTGCAGCAGATCTTGCCCAGCACGCAGGAGGAGAAGCTGCCGCACTGGCAGGACCCGCGCTCGCAGCGGTCGCCGTAGGGCAGGCAGCTGTTGCCGCAGCTGCCGCAGTCGTTGACGCTCTCGTCCAGGTCCACGCACAGCTTGCTGCAGCAGGTCAGCCCCTTGGTGCAACTCGCGGCGGCGCCGGCGCCGCAGATCGGGATGCACTTGCCGAGGATGCAGGCGCTCCCCTCGGGGCAGCTGCCGCTGGCGCAGGCCGTGCTCACGCATTTCCCCGAAACGCACTCCTGCCCCGGTCCGCACGGCTCATCGTTGGCGCAGATCACCAGCTCGCTGGTGCCGGGACAGCCGGCCAGCGTCAGCCAGAGGAGGGTGGGGGCGAGCCTGTGGATGTGGCGATACAACGTGCCTGAACTCCTGGGTACATTATAAGGCGATCGCCCCCGCGAGGTCCACAATCCGGCCCGGGCCGCCGCCGGGCGCTACTTGATGATGGTCTTGCAGCCGAAGCGTACCTTGAGCTTGCCGTTGCCCAGGGACTTGCAAAAGGCGGGGCAGAGGATCACCGCCGTGGGCTTGGCGTCGTTGTCGTAGTACCAGCCGGCGAAGCTCTTGCAGGCCGCGGCGTTTTTGACTTTTGGCACGGTCTTCGGCTTGCCGCCGGCCGCGGTGAAGCTGACGTTGACCTTGTTCGGGTCGATGACCTTGCCCTTGCCCGGGGAGGGGATGGTGTAGGTGCAGGGGACCTTGGTGTTGGCGAAGACCCCCTTGGCCAGGGCGGCAAAGATCGGGTTCCAGTTGGTCTCGCAGACCTTGGCCTTGACCCCCTTGGTGCCGGCGGTCAGCGCCAGGTACTCGGCGCCGATCTTGGCCCCCGTGATGCAGCCGATATAGAAGATGTCGCCGTAAGCCACGATGCTGTGGAAGATGAACCCCTTGGGGAAGCCGGGGCTCTTGAGCGCCGCCACCTGGGAGAGGAACCACTTGTGGCTCTCGTCGCTGTCGTCGTCGGACACGGCGACGAAGTGGCGCAGGGAGTCGGCGCGCAAAAACTTCTGAAACTTGGGGTACGCCTGGATCACCTTCTTCAGGCCGTCGTCGCTGCCGACCTTCATCTTCACGTGCATGTAGCGCGGCCCGTCCTTGCAGCCCGCGCCGCCCAGGGGCTGCGGCACGCAGATGTCGGAGCCCGAGCCGACCATGATCACGCGGTAGTCCAGGCCGCTCTTGGCGATGGAGCTGGCGAAGGCGTTGAGGTTGTTCTGCACGGTCTTGGTCTCGAAGTCCATGCTGCCGGAGGTGTCGACGAACCAGATGATGTCCACCGGCAGGATCTTGATCGCCGCCTCGGCCTCGGTGCCGGCGCAGCCGCCGGTGTCCTTGCCCGGGGGCAGGTCCGTGGGCGTGAAGCCATCCGGAAAGGGTGAGTTCTGATCGGGGCCGCCGTCGGCCCCTCCGGGGCACCCGCTTAGGCCCGCGCAGTCCGGGTCCTGGCAGTCGGTCTTGCCGTCTCCGTCGTTGTCGCTGCCGTCCGCGCAGGCGCCCGGCGTGTCCTCCGGCCCGGTGGTGCCGAACTCCCCGTTGGAGCAGCCCACCATCAGCGCCACCATCAACACTCCCGTAGATACCCTCATTAAAACCTCCAATGACCAGGATACGCTGCGCACCCGCGCCGCACAAGGAGGTGCCGCGCCCTGTGATAGAGTTGGGCCATGGATCGGGCCATGGACCGCATCGCCATCGTGGACGACGCGACGCCAGCCTGCTGGAGGTGCTCTCCGTGGCGGTGCAGGCCGCCGGCTTCGAGGTGGTAACCGCCGCCGACGGCGCCGCCGGCCTGGAGCTGGCCCGGCGCGACGACGTGGCCGCGCTCATCGCCGACGTCAACATGCCGCTGCTGGACGGCTTCTCCCTCTGCCGCACCCTGCGCCAGGAGGGGCGCGACCTGCCCATCGTGCTGCTCACCTCGCGGGACGGCGAGATCGACGAGGCCCTGGGCCTGGACCTGGGGGCCGACGACTACGTGACCAAGCCGTTCTCCACCCGTGTGCTGCTGGCGCGGATCAAGGCGCTGCTGCGCCGGGCTCGCCCGGCCGCGACCGACGGCGAGGGCGACGACCAGGTGCTGCGCCGCGGCCCCGTGCGCCTGGACCCGCGCCGCCTGGAGGTCCACGTGGGCCCCACGCGTCTGCAGATCACTGTCACCGAGTTTCGTCTGCTGGAGGCCCTGGCCCGCCGGCCGGGCCTGGTCTTCTCCCGTGAGCGGCTGCTGGTGCTGGCCCGGGAGGACGACTCGGTGGTGGCGCCCCGGCTGGTGGACACCTACGTGGCCCGCCTGCGGCGCAAGATCCGCGAGGCGGACCCAAAGCTGCAGCTCATCGAGACCGTCACCGGCGCCGGCTATCGATTCAGCGATGGCGGCTAAAACCACGCGCCGCACCGCGTCCCTGCGGGCGCTGGTCATGGGGGTGGTGGTGCTCGTGGTGCTGTCGCCGGCGGCCTTCGTCTTCGTGCTGGACCTGCTCACCCGCGGCGGCGACGCGCGCATGCGCCAGGCCGTGGACCGCGCGGCCCAGCAGGCGGCCGAGGAGCTCAACACGGCCCGCGATCCACGGGCGGCCCTGGAGGCCGCGGCCCGCGGCTACCGCGTCCGGCTGCTGCTGCTGAGCCCGGACGGGGCGCCGGTCCACGACGTGGATCACGGCCCGGAGGCGGAGAACAGCCTCGGCGTGACCTCCATCGGGTCGTCGTCGGGCGGGGGCGCTGCGGCCCGACCTGTGCAGCCGGCAGAGGCGAAGCGGGCCTACGCCGCGGGGCTGACCCAGCGCTGCGAGGCGGTGCGGCAGGGTCGGCGCCTGCGCTGCCGCACCATGATCCGCGTGGCCACCGGCCAGGGGCCGATGCTGCTGGTGTCTCACAGATCTGCCGTGCGCTCCCTGCAGCGGCTGACCGACGTGCAGCGCCCGCTGATGCTGCTCACCATCTTTACCCTGCTGGCCGGCGTGCTGCTGGCCTGGTGGCTCATGCGCCGCGTGGTGCAGCCCCTCGAGGCTCTGCGTGGCCAGGTGGTGGCCCGCGCGGCGCGCCCCCGGGCGTCCACCGAGCCGGTGCAGCTCGAGGCGCCGCCGGAGGTGGCCGACGTGGTCGCCTCGTTCAACAGCCTGCTGCGAACCCTGGAAGACCAGCGCGGCGCCACCGAGCAGTTCGTGGCCGACCTGGCCCACGAGCTCAAGGGGCCCCTGGCCGCCGCGCGCGCTTCGGTGGACCTGCTCGCGGGCGAACAGCTGGAGCCCGATGCTCGCCAGCGCGTCGGCGCAGCGGTGCTGGCCAGCGTACGTCGCATGGACGCCACGGTGGTGCAGCTGCTGGAGCTGGCCCGAGCCGAGGCCGGCGTACCCCAAGAGCAGCGGCAGCAGCTGGACCTGGGCCAGCTGGCCCGCGAGACAGTGGACGCCTTCGCCGCCGAGCACGCCGCCGCAGGGCCCCGCTTCGAGGTCCAGGCCCCCGACGCCGAGGTGCGGGTGGACGTCGCCCCGGCCGCCCTCTGCCGCGCCCTGACAAACCTGCTGGAGAACGCCGCGGCCCACGCCAGGGCCGAGGTGGCCGTCACGGTCTCCGCGGGCGAGGAGCAGGCGTCGCTGGCCGTGGCCGATGACGGCCCTGGATTCTCCGAGGAGGTGCTGCCCCGTGCCTTTGAGCGCTTTCACACCAGCCGCGAGCACGGCACCGGCCTGGGCCTGGCCCTGGTGCGGGCGGTGGCCGAGGCCCACGAAGGCAGCGCCGTGGCCGAAAACGCCGACGGCGCCCGGGTCACCGTGCGCCTGCCTCTGGCGACCTAGCATTCTGCATTCAGTTTTCCTGGCACGTTGACGTTCACATCCTGTTCACATCCGTTTGACGTACGTTTCACGTTGGGTCCACGGCAGGTCCACGCTGGCCGGCTACGTTGGAAGCATTGGACACAGAAACCGTATAACGGAGGACGCCATGCACCAGCCACCGAAGAACCTCAGCCACCTTATTCGTATCATCGCGCCGCTGGCCCTGGCCGCGGTGACCTGCTTCGCCTGTCGCCTGGACGCCAGCCCGCCGCGAAAGCCGATCCCCGGCCCGGCCCACCTGGTGCTGGCCACCTACAACGTCAACTTCGGCCTGGCCGGGGACCCGGCCACCCTGGCGGCCATCCGCGCGATCAACGCCGACGTGGTGCTGCTGCAGGAGACCTCCTGGATGTGGGAGCGGGCCATCCGCGCCGGCGGCCTGGGCAAGCGCTACCCCCACATGGTCTTTCACCACAGCCCGCGCTGGCCCGCGGGCGGCCTGGCATTCCTCTCGCGTTATCCCCTGGAGGGGCTGCGCCTCTCGCCGTCGAAGCTGGGCTACTTTCCAGCCTGGCGCGTGGTGGTGCGCACCCCCGCCGGCCGGATGCAGCTGGTCAACGTGCACCTCAAGCCGCCGGTGTCCAAGTCGGGCAGCTACGTCTCCGGCTACTTCGTCACGCCCAAAGAGCGCGCCGCCGAGATGAAGGGGCACCTGGCGCTGATGAAGCCGGGCCTGCCCACCATCGTGGCCGGCGACTTCAACGAGCAGAGCGGTGGCGGCCTGGGCGTGCTGGGCAAGCAGAACATGATCAGCGCCCTGCCGCGGTTCGCCCCGTCGGCCAACACCTGGCGCTGGCCGGTGGGCTCTCTGACTCTGCGCCAACGCCTGGATCACATCGTCCACGACCCGGCGCAGCTGACCTGCCTCGGCGCGCGGGTGTTGAAGATGGGGCGCTCGGATCACCTGCCGGTGGTGGCGCGCTTCCGCGTGGTCAAGGGGAATGGAGAGGGGTAAGGGGTTATGGCAGCTTGTACTTGGACAGCCACTTCCAGGCGGTGACCGCCAGCAGGTAAGGCATGCTGTGGCCGTCGCTGAACACGCTCATCGACGTGGTGTAACCCAGGGCCTTCATGCGGCTCTCCAGGGCGCAGGTGTAGTAGATCGAGACCACCTTGTCGTTGTTGGAGTGCACCAGGTAGCCGGGCACCTTGCGCCCGCCGGTGGCCACGGGCCCGGGCTTCTCCGCGCCGCTGCAGGAGCACCAGCCCGGCTCCTTGGCCAGGGCGGCGCAGGTCTTACCGCTGCCCTTGAAGGAGCAGCTGCCCGTGCTGGCGCAGCGCACCAGCCCCGCCGAGTTGCTGACGAACGCCGCCACCCTGTTCTGCAGGCTCATGGCCGCCAGCACCGAGAAGAACCCGCCGTTGGAGTGACCGAGCACGTAGATCCGCTTCGGGTCCACGTTGTAGGCCTTCTGCGCCTCCTCCATGATGGCCACCAGCAGCTGCAGGTCCGGGTTGGTGGCCAGCTTGGTGTTGGGGTGCGTCTCCCAGTAGACGTCGTTCTTGTAATGGTTGTCCCAGTCGCCCTTGGTCATCTTGCGCGCCTGGGGCGAGGCGATGAGCACCTTCTGCTGGTCCGCCAGGTCCTTGGCGTTGGACGACTGGATCATGTACTTGCCCGTGCCGCCGGTGCCGTGGAGCGTGATCAGCAGGGGCGGCTTGGCCCCCAGCCCCGACGGCCGGTAGATCGACACGGTGCGCGCATACCCGCCCACGGTGAGCTTGCCCGACAGGTAGCCCGTACCCGACTTGGGGAACGAGCCGCTGTAGGTCACCTTGCCGCCGGTGTCCGATGTGGGCTTGCTGTCGGCCGGCGCGGCCTTGTCCGGCTTCGGCGGGCCGTCCAGCTTGGTCTTCGGTCCGTCCGGCTTGGTCTTTGGGCCGTCGGGCTTGGTCTTGGGGCCGTCGGGCTTGGTCTTGGGGCCGTCGGGCTTGGTCTTGGGGCCGTCGGGCTTGGTCTTCGGCCCGTCCTTTTTCTGCGGGCCGTCGCCCTGGACCAGCGGTCCGTCCACCGCGGCGTCCGGGCCGCCGTCCTTGTCGCTGCACCCGGCGCTCAGCAGCAGGGCCAGACAGATGATCAGCGTGCGCTTCATTGGGTCTTCCTCGGTTCTGTCTCTGGCTTGAAGCATAGCGCCCGACAGGCGGCGGGGCACCTTTTGCGGCTACTTCTTCTTCCGCTTGATGTAGCGCCAGTCGCGCTTCTTGGAGTTCTTGCAGCTGTCCCTTTTGCTCACCGCGCGCAGGGGGCAGGTGCCGGCCTTGGCGCCGCCCGGCGCGTACTGGCCCCGGGCCAGCCTGGTGCCGCGCAGGTCGCCGTGGGCCATGTTGCAGGGCCGCATCTGGTTGTCGTAGTACTCGATGACGCAGGTGAACCCGGCCTTGCGCAGCTCGACCGCGATCTTTTTGCTCTTCATGCCGCAGATGGCCAGGTCCACGGCCAGCCCCTGGGCGTGCATCGTGCCGGACCGCTTGCCCTTGCGCTTGCCCGAGTTGACCCAGATCAACGGCTCGGGCACCGGCGGCGGCGGCAGCGCCTTCTCCATGGCGCGCACCCGCTTGAGCACCGCAGGGTGCAGGCCCACGGCCTTGGGGCCCACCCGCAGCTTGCCGCAGTCCGGGCACCCCTTCACCGGCGCCGACAGGGAGGGGATCATGGCCTCCGGGCCAGGCGCCTTGCCGAACGCCTTCTCCCAGCAGCCCTTGACCCGCTTGGCCTTCTTCTGCTGCGCCCCGGCCGCCGCCGGCGCCCACAGCGCCGCCGCCGCCAGGACCATCATCGCGCTTCGGTGTAAGGAGCTCATGGCTTCACCTCTTGGTCGGGTACACAGACTCCTCTATCTTTTGGAGGCAGATCATACGTGATCGCACTGTCACGGTCACGCCGATCGTACCCACTGGATAACGACGGCCGTCGTTGGCACAATGTTCACAGGAGACCCATGGAAAGAGATCAGCTGGCCCTCAAAACGCTCGTGGTCCTGGTGGCGCTGCTCCACGGTGCTGGCGCCGCCGCCGCGCCGCGCCAGGTCGAGGTGCTCTGTCGCGACGCCTGGGGCGCCCGCAAGGTGAAGCCCGGCCTGGTAAAGCACACCATCAAGCGCCTCACCGTGCACCACTCGGGCGTCGCCATCAAGGGCAACCGCCGCAGCCCCCGGCGCATGCGCATCGCCCAGATCTACCACCAGAAGGCCAAGGGCTGGCCCGACATCGCCTACCACCACGTCATCGACCTGGAGGGCAACGTCTACCAGGCCCGGGACCCCCGCTACCGTGGAGACACTGGCACCACCTACGACACCAACAGCCACTACCTGGTCTGCTTGCTGGGCAACTACAACGAGCAGCGGCCCAACGAAGAGCAGCTCGCCGCGTTGACCGGCCTGCTGGCCTGGGCCTCCCGCAAATACAAGGTGAGCCCCGGGACCATCACCGGGCACCGGGACCACGCGGCCACCTCATGCCCGGGCAAGAACGTCCACCGGCGGATCAAGGACGGTAGCCTACGGCGCAGGGTGGAGGCCGCGGTGAAGGCCGGCCCCTGGCGGCTGAAGTCCGTCTGCGGTGCCACAGCCCGGGCGCGGGTCGCGGCGATCAAGAAGGGAAAATAGCGCTATAGCTCGTTGCCCATGCCCAGGCTGTGCATCAGCCGCTCCACCTGGGCCCACTGGGGGGCCTGGCGGGCGGCCTCGTTGTTGGTCAGCGCGAGCAGGGCCTGCTTGAGCGCCTCCTCGCTGTCGCTCAAGGAGCCGCCGAAGCGCTGGTCCAGCAGGTGCTCGCTGCCCACGTTGCGGTAGGCCAGGTAGTCCAAAAAGACCTCGAGCCGGCGGGCCGCCCCGGGCAGTCGCGAGCGCCAGCTGTCCGCCGACAGCCGCGTCTCGTCGTCGGACCCCATGCGGGCCCAGGCCATGTCGTCCTTCCAGAGGGACTCGAACAGCTCGTTGTGGAACAGCGTGACGCAGGTGCCGAAGGGCTGATGGAAGGAGTCGCCGCGGTCGCCGCCCTCGGTCTCGCCGCCGGGCTTGATGGCCTGGCGCACGGCGTCGGCGATGCGGTGGAAGTTGTCGTCGTTGAGCGAGAAGCCGATGAAGAAGATGTGCTTGGTGATCAGCAGCGCCTGGACGATGCCGGCCAGGGCCGCCCGGCGGCGGTCGTAGCGCAGGTAGTCCTCCCGGGTGAGGACGATGTCGTCCGGCCAGTCCACGCAGCCGTGCATCTTGAGCAGCCAGCGGTCGTGCCCCGCCGTGGGCGCGTAGGGCAGCACCGCCAGCCTGCGGCCCGTGGCCGCCGACGCCGCCTCGAACAGGCGGTCGTAGTTGGTGGTGACCACCTCTGACACCGGCAGCGAGGCCAGGAAACCGTGGGACATGGCGTAGCAGTGGTGGCGCCTGAGCTCCTCGGCCACGGCCCGCCCCAGGCCGCCGCTGGATTCGTAGTGGTGGGCCAGCACCTGGGCCCGGTCGAGGTAGCCCATGCGCGCCAGCGCGCCCCGCTGGCCCGCGTCCAGGCCGCTGTGGTTGCCCAGGGCCAGCAGCAGCTCGTTCCAGTCGGGCAGCCCGGCGCCGAAGCTGACCCCGGCGCCGATGAAGGTCACCAGCTCGCCATGGGCCGCGCGCAGGGCCAGGTTCCCGGCGATGTCGCGCAGCTGCGGGGGCAGCTCGGGCCAGGGGTCTGGGATGCCGCCGCGGTGGCGTTTGCGCCGGGAGGCCTGGGCCGCGGCGTAGTCCGCGCTCTGCTTGGTCACCAGCACCACGTCCACGCCGAGGGTGCGGGTCACGTCGTAGAGCATCGGCATCAGCTGCTTGACCACCTTGCCCGACGTGTGCCGCGCGCCGCCCTTGCCCGTGCCTACCAGGGGCAGGGCGAGCAGGGGGCGCTGCCGCTGGCGCAGGAACCGCTGCCCGCTCTGGTGGACCCAGTCCGCCGCCTGGCGCAGGAACTGGTGCGCCCCCTCCACGTACCACGACACGGGCACGCCGAGGGCCCCCACCTCGGTGAGCCACGGCCGGGGCAGCTCCCGGGGCCAGTCCTGCACCATGAGCACCCGGTTGTCCCGGCTGCCCCAGGCGCCGGGGTCGTCGCCGCACCACCCCTCGGGGTGTGCAGGGAAGGACCACTGGTCGGTGATGCGTTCCACGGTCCGGGACCAGTGGGGGCGCACGTTGAGGGCGCCGTCCACGGGCAGCAGCCAGGCGTCGCAGCCGAGGCTCGTGATGTCGCCGTGAAGCACGAAGACGTGGCCCGGTGTGGTGGCGGTTGGCATGGCGGCTCAGCATACCACGGGGTCAGCGCCTCCTCACGGCGTGCCGCTCACCGCGCCGTCCTGGCCTTTCTTGCCGAACTTGCCGGGGTAAGATTTGGCCGAGCCGCCGGGGAACCCGCCGCTGCCGCCCACGGCGCAGACGCCGAGCATGAACCGGGCCGCCTTGGCGCCGGGCACCGTGCCCTGCCAGCGCTTGGCCAGGCCCAGCTTGGGCCAGGTGAACAGCGGATACTTGTGGGGCTCGTGCCCGTTCCACCCCTTGACGATGTGAGAGCTGGTGGACGACAGGCTCGGCACGAAGGTGCCGCTGATGGTCACGTCGCCGGCGTCGCCCCCCTTTCCGCCGTGGCCGCCGGGGCCGAGCCCGCCTGTCTTGTGCGAGCCGCCGGAGCCCCCGGTCCAGGACTTCCAGGTCGGGATGGCCCCGGAGGTGGGGACGTAGAACCGCTTGCGGAACTCCTCCAGGCCGGCGCCGGCCCAGAGACAGACCCCGTTGGCCGCCACCTGGGTGGCCAAAACGGTGATCTTGCCCCCGGCGCCGCCCTCGCTGCCCGCGGCGCGGCCGGTGGCATGGTAGGTGCCGCCCACGCCGCCCGAGGTACAGACACCGCGGGTGAACGCGTCGTACTGCAGCAGCGGTCGGTCGCCGGACTTGGGGTGGAGGTTCTTTGGGGTGTAGACGTTGGTCAGCGGCGCCGGGGGCAGGCGGCTCTCCAGCAGCTTCGGCGCGGTGGCGCCCGGCCCGCCGCCCAGCACCAGCCGCGCGCCGGTGCCCAGCGCGCGCACGATGACTGCCCCGCCCTTGGCCCCGGCAGGCGCGGGTGCGGACAGGTTCACCGCGTTATCGCAGTCGCCGCCGCGGGTGACGACCGTGGGCGCCAGGGTGTGCCCCGAGGCGAGCTGACGGATCACCACGGCGCCACCCTTGCCCCCATCGAGCTTGGCCGCGCCCCCCGACTTTGCGTCGTGGCCGGTGGCGTTGATGTGCCCGAAGATCAGCGCCTCGCCCAGGGTCTCCAGGGTCAGGTCGTAGCCGTCGAGCTTGGCCTTGCTCGGGTCGTGGGCCACGATCTGCCCGCCGGGAGCCACGTAGATGCCCATGGCCGCCCTCAGCTCGGTCTTGCCCGACAGCTGCAGCTTGCCCTCCACCAGCAACCAGATCACGTCGTGTTTGCCAGCTGACAGGGTCTTGGAGCTGCCCGCCGGCACGTGGAGGATGTAGCTCTGGGTCGCCTCGTCGGTGGCCGGATTGGTCTTGTTGAGGTAGAGCTTCTCCGCGGCGTCGAAGTGGCCACCGGCGAAGCTGCTGCCCGCCTCGAAGGTCACGTCGCCGCCGGTGCCCGGCGTGCCGTCGAGCCAGCTGTCGCCGCCGCTGGCCTCGATGATGCCGGTGGTCTCGTAGTCCAGCTCGGTCAGCATCTTGGCGAAGGGGAACTCATATGCGCCCTTGCCCTGGCCGCCGGGGTCCTTGCGCCGCCGCGCGGCCACGAGCTGGGGCTGGCCGGCCTTCTTGGCGGCGGGTCCCGCCGTGTTGATCTCCTTGAGCGAGGTGGGCGGGTTGTTCAGCGAGTAGGTGACCTCGTTGGGGTCGCCCACGTTGACCCATGCGCTCCCCTTCTTGAGCACCGTCCGGGCGGTGACCTTGATCTGAGTCGCCAGGCTGGTGATCTCCTTGGGCTCGAAGCAGGTGCGCACGGTGGCGTCGAAGGAGCGCCGGTACGCGGCGCCGGCGGCGTACCAGCCGCTCCACTTGGTGCCCTTGCCGCTGCAGCTCCAGTTGGTGTCCACGCGGTACCGGCCGGCCACGCTGCTGGTGTACTGCACGTCGGTGGCCTTGCCCTTGCCGGCGGCGTCGCGCCCCTTGGGGAACGTGGTGGCGACGTACCACTTGTGGCGGTCCACCTCCCGGTGCCCCAGCACCCGGTCGTAGGCCTTGAACGCGGACCCGGCGGGCGGGGACTGAGTATAGTCGAAGCCGGGCGGCACAGCGCGGGTGCCGGCGACGGACTCCCACCCGGTCCGCCAGCGTCCGCGCAGGGGGATGTCGTATCGACCCGCCAGATAGCCCACCAGGCGGCGCACGGCCAGGCGCTGGGCCAGGGGGTAGTTCTGGCTGGAGGAGTTGAGCATCTCGATGCCCACGGACGCGCTGTTGGTCGGGGGCGCGTGGCCCACGAGGGCGCCATCGGCGGTGGCCTGGGCCACCACGCCGTTGCGACCGACCCAGAACTGGGCCGACGCGTTGCCCGCGCGGGCCGCGTTCCAGCCCTTGACCAGCTCCACCCGCAGAGTGCCCTTGGTGTGGGTGTGGTGCACCACGATGTGGGTCGTGCTGGCGCGGCTGTTCTTGGTGCTGGCCAGCCCGGCGGACCTGCGCAGTACGCGCAGGGCGTCGGCCTTGTGGGTCAGGGTGGCGAAGGTCAGCCCCCCGCCGGTGGCCGCGCCCACGTAGTTGGAGAAGTGGGTGATCGAGACCGAGAGGGTCCTGGCCTTGGTGTCCACCGCGGCGTGCTCCAGCTCGTGGATGTCCTGCTCTGCCACTGCCAGCCCGGGCGCTCCGGCCAGAGACGCCACCTGGCCTGCCTTGACCAGCACCAGCTCCTGCTCCGTCTCCTGCGCCCCCTTGGGCAGCAACGACGGCTTGTAGCTCAGCGTCAGGGTCACCGGCGACTGGAACTGCTGGCCCGCCGGCAGCAGCTGGATCATGTCGGTGGTCCAGGACCACGGGCCCTGGCCCTTGCCGCCGGCGTTGACCTTCTTGATCGTCAGGGTCACGCCCAAGCTCAGCGCGCCCTTGGGGACGGTCAGGCTGCCGACGCCGGTGAGGGTCAGCTTGCCGCCCGCGGGACCGATGGTGGCGGTCGCTCCCCCGCCTCCCGCGTCGGCCACGGCCGCGTCGCCGCCGCCCTCCACCGGCGCGGTGTCGGCTGGCGTCACCTTCTTGTCGACCGGCGCGTCAGCCCCGATGTCGACCGGCGCGTCAGCCCCGATGTCGACCGGCGCGTCCGGTGTCGCGTCGGGCTTTGCGTCGGGCGCCATATCCACCCTGGCGTCGGGCGCGGCGTCAGCCCGTGCGTCACCGCCCCTGTCCGTCGTGAGGTCAGCGCCGCCCTCCATGACGCCCGTGAGATCCGCCGCCGCGTCCTGCCCAGCGGGGCCGCCCTGCTCCTCGCAGCCGGCGAAGAGCACTACTACCAGCACCAGTGTTCATTTTTCCATACCGTCAATAATAGGTAATTCGCCCGCCGCCACACAACCGTCACATTTCCTCCTCGGTCCTGCCGCGGCCACGTAATTGGCCGGCAACCTCGGGCGTTCATGCTCTTTTCATGAACGCCAGAAAGCTCAGCCCCCTGTCCCTGGAGATCGGCCTGCTGGCCGCCCTGTTGGTGCACTACCACCAGGCGCTGCTCTGGATCGCCGGCACCTGGCGCGACGCCACCTACGAGTCCTGGGGCTTCCTCGCCCTGGGCGCGCTGCTGCTGCGGCGCGTGCCGCCTCGCCGGGCCGCCCCGTCGCGGCCCCACCTGCTGGGCCTGGCCGGGGTGCTGCTGTTGGAGGTGGCCTGCGCCCCTCTGGCGCTCAACGTGCTGTCGGCCCTGCTGGGGGTGGTGAGCCTGCACCTGTGGGCCGTGGCCTTCCGCAGCTACCCCGGGCGGTGGTACGCCCAGGCCCAGCTCTGGCTCGGCCTGCTCAGCCTGCCCGCCGTCTACTGGGCCAACATCGTCGCCGGTTACCATCTACAGCACATGGTCACCCGCCTGGCGGCCGCGGGGCTATCGCTCTACGGCTGGCCGGTGACCTCGTCGGGCACCGTGCTGCAGCTGCCCGCCATGACCGTGGCCGTGGACAGCACCTGCAGCGGGCTCAAGCTGCTCTACACCGGCGTGCTCTTCGGCGTGCTGGCCGGCCCCACGGCCGGGGTCGGCCGCGCGTTTTTCTATTGGGCAGGCCTGCTCGGGCTGCTGCTGGCGGCCAACGTCACCCGGGTGATGAGCCTGGCCGCGGCCCACCTGCACCTGGGGCGGCCGGTGGGCGAGACGGCTCACGAGGCCATGGGGTTGGTGGCCTTCGCCATGGCCTGCGCCCTGGCCCTGCTGCTGTCCCGGATCCTGGAGCGGCCGCGCCCCACCGCCTGCGAGGTGCACGCGTGAACACCCGCTCGCTCATCCTGTCCATGATCGTGGCCAGCCTGGTGCGGGGGATCGTGTCCCTGCCGGACGCCGGCGAGACGGCGCAGCCCTCCCGGCGCGGCCGCACAGCGGGCGCCGCGGTGCCGACGCTTCCCGCGTCGCTGCGGGGGCGTACCTCGAGCCCCGTCACCCTGGGCGAGGCCGAGCAAGCCCTGGCCCGGCGGCCCGGCGTGCGCCTGTACCGGCGCAGCTACGGTTCCACCCGCGTGGCCCTCATCTCCACCTCCGGCGTCAAGGAGCTGCACCCGCCCTCGGTGTGCCTGGGCGCCGCGGGCCACGAGGTCATCCTGCGCCGAACAGAGCAGAGCAACGCGGGCTGCCTGGTGCGGCTGGACGTGCGCCAGGGCCCCGCCCGGCGCGCCACCTTTTATTACACCTTCTTCAGCAGCGAGGCGGTGACCTGCAGCTTCTGGGAGCGCGCCGGTCGGGCGGCCTGGGCCACCCTGGCCGGGGCTCCCGCGCGATGGTCCCTGCTGCAGGTCATGGACCGGGACCCCGCGCGGGCCCGGCAGGCCGCCACCACGCTGCTGCAAAACATGAGGAGACGAGGTCGTGAGTGAACAGACCACGGCGGTGGAGAAACCGCCGCACCCCTTCCGGGCCGCGCCCTGGTACGACCCCTCGGTGCAACACCGCCCCTGTCAATGTCCCCGCTGTCGCGCGCCCCTGCGCGCCGGCCGCTGGCGCCAGCCCGTGCGCGCCACCCTGGCGGCGCTGGGCGGCGTGGTGCTGCCCCTGGGCTCGGTGCTGGTCAACCACTACCTGCGCGTGGTGGACCTGGGCCTCTGGGGCAACGCGGTTGTGGTGCTGGCCGCCGCGGCCGCCCTGGCCAACCTGGCGCTCTCCCCCTGCCGCCGCAACCCCGACACCGGCCAGGTGCGCCACCATCCGCCGGCCTCCACCGCCCTGCGCGTGGCCCTGCTGGTGGGCGCGCTGCTCGGCTGCGTGGTCTGGGGCTACCTGGCGCTGCTCTTTTTGCCGCTGTCGCCGCTGAGCGTCATCGCCTTGCTCTGGCTGGGGCTCGGCCTCTGCGGGCTCTGTCCGTTTTTCGCCCTCGCGCTGTCGGTGATCCAGGCCGTGCGCGGCGTGCGGTCTCTGGCGCCGCGGCTGGGCCGCAAGGCCACGCTGGCCCTGGTGGTGCTGACGCTCGCGGCCCCGCCCGCGGCCCTGGCAGGGGTGGGGCTCCAGCGCCACGCCCGGCGCGTCCAGGTGGAGCGCCAGCTGGAGCTGGTGGCCAAGCAGCGCCCGTTTTCCCACGCACGCATGGCGGCCGTCACCGCCCTGGCGGGCAGGGAGCCATACCTGGTGGACGCCTACCTGGCCAGCCGGGATCGCGCACAGCACCGGCTGCTGGCCGAGGTCTACCTGCGGCTCACCGATCAACGCATCAACGGCGCCGTGTCGTCGGCCAGCGAGGCCCGCGGCCGCGCCGTCATTCACCCCTGGTGGTTCCTGCGCGGGGGCGACTCCGCCTGGCTGCTGGATTTCTGGAGGAAGTGGCGATGAACCGGACCATCGATATTCTGCTCTCACGCCCCGTGCGGCTGCTGTTGCTCGGGCTGGCCTTCATCATCTGTCACCTGCTGCTGCCCGGCCCGGCCCGGGCCCAGCGAGCCGGCCTCTGGATCGCCGGCTCGGGCCAGGCCCTGGAGGTGGTGCGCCACGACGTGCGCGTCACGATCCAGCACCCCGTGGTCGAGACCGTGGTGACCCAGGAGTTCAAAAACCCCCACGCCTTCAACGTGGAGACCTACTTTCACTACCCGGTGCCCCCCGGCGCCACGGTCACCGGCATGGCGCTGTGGGTCAACGGCGAGCGCCGGGGAGGCGCGCATGCTGGAGCGGCAGAAGGCCCGCGAGATTTACAACGGCATCGTGGCCGAAAAACGCGACCCGGCGCTGCTGGAGCGGCTGAACGGCAACGTCTTTCGCATCCGCATCTTCCCCGTGCTGGCCCGCTCGCGCCAGCGTGTGGAGCTGCGCTTCGCCCAGCCGGTGGAGATGCCGGCCCCCGGACGGTACCGCTACACCCTGCGGCACAACGCCCGGCGCCACGTGCGCTCCCTGCGCCTGGCCATGACCCTGCGCGCTCCGTTTTCGCTCAAGGCGGTGCGCCTGGAGGGCCACCCGCGCCGGTTGCGGCGTCAGGGTGGCGCCCACGCGCTGCCGGCCGGCGCCGAGAAGCACGACTTCAAGCAGGACATCACCCTGCGCTACAGCGCGGTGGCGCCGGGGCCCGCGGCGGCAGGGCAGACCCACGACGGCCAGCGGCTGTTGGTGGCGGAGCTCCCCCTGGACACCAGCGCCCGGATCCCGCGCAAGGTGGCCGTGCTGCTGGACACCTCTCGCAGCATGGCCCGCCACCGCGCCGTGGCCCTGGCCTTGACGCGGCGCCTGCTGGGCCGCCTGCGCGCCACCGATCGCGCGGCCGTGGTGCCGTTTCAGCTGCTGCCGCTGTATCCCGCGGGGCTGCGCTCGCCGGACCCGGGCTCCACGACCCGCACCCTGGAGCGCCTGGCAGGCCTGCCCTGGACCAGGGGCACCGCCTTCGCCCCGGCCGTGCGTCAGGCCCTGGCCGCGGGCGCCCGGCACCTGGTGCTGGTCACCGACGGCGGCACCGGCGGCCACCAGGCCGAGCTGGAGCACCTGCTGCGGGTGCTCCACGACCGCCCCGGCGTCACCGTCTCGGTGGTGGCCATGGCAGGCGCCGAGAACCAGGCCGAGCTGGCCGAGCTGGCCGCCGCCAGCGGGGGCATCTTTCACCGCCTGGACTCCACCAAGAAGCTCGGCGCGCTGACCGCCCGGCTGGCTCGGCTGCGCGGCGCGGCCGCCGTGACCCTGAAGGGCGAGGGCGAGCTCCGCGTGCTGCGCCGGGAGCCCGGGCGGCTGCTGGTGGTCGGTCGCGTACCCGCCGGGGCCCGCTGGTTGCGGCTGCAGGTGGCCGGCGCCCCGGCGGCGGTCCAGGTGGAGGTGCCTTCCCGTGAGGCCCGCGCCGTGCGAGGGCTGTGGGCCGCCGCCTCGATCCAGGCCGTCATGCGTCGCGTCAAGCTCTTCGGCGAGGAGGAGAAGCTGCGCCGTAAGGTTGTCAGCCTCTCCAGGACTCACAACGTGCTGTCGGAGTACACGGCCCTGCTGGCCACCGAGACCGACGCCGACTACGGGCGCAAGACCTCGGGTCGCAAGTGGCAGCGCAAGGTCAAAAAGATGGGCGACGACCTGCCCGCCCCCTCCTTTGACTCCACCCCCGAGCCCCACGAGTGGGCCCTCATGGGGGTGGCGCTGATGATCCTGCTGGTGCTCGGACGTCGGACCAGGGGACGGCGTGGGAGGCGCGAGCCGTGGGGAGGCGCCCAGGTTACTTGACGCGGCTCAGCAGGCCCCGCGTGTTCGTCTTGACGGTGATGGTTGTCCTCGGACCGCCAGATCGGGTGCGCCCCCTGAAGTGTCTCGTCGAGCGCGCCTGAACGTACAGCCGCCCGTCCTTGATCCAGGCGGTGACCGTCACCTTGCCCCCGGTCCCGGCCACGGGCTTCGCCTTGCCGCTGCCCCGGGCCACCATGCGGTTGGTGGCGTCTTCTCGCATGCGTATCGTCCTGGCGCCGCCAAACCCCCGCACGATGAGCCCGCGCTTGATGGGCACCAGGCGGCCGGTCCCGGTGGTTGCGCGGACGCTGGTGATCTTGTTGACCCGCAGCACCAGCTCCTCCCCCTTCGCCGTGATGGTCAGGTCCACCATCTGCCTCTCCGTGCTGCTCTTGGTCAGGACCTTGACCGTGCTCTTCAGCGTGCCGCGCCACCTGCCCGCCAGCGCAGACTCACCTCGCGGAGTCGAGGGAGCCGCTGGCGTCGAGTCCGCGGCAGGACGGGCGTCCACCGGGGCGCGAGCCTCCCGTGATGGGACCCTGCTGTCATGCGGCCTCTCCGCGGTCAGGTCCGCGGGGCCGACTCGGGCATCCGGGCCGGCGTCCGCCACCGTCCTGTCCGGGGCGAGGTCCACGGCCACGGCGGCGTCCGCAGCCGCCGGCCCGGCGTCGGGGGCCCACGTCTCCGGCGGCGTCCTGGGCGGCTGGCCCTGCAGCCAGCCCTGCGCTGCCTTGACGAGGCGGATGAAGCGACGGTCCAGAAAACCCCGCGGCTTGCGGATGGCCAAGGCCAGGCGCGTGCCGCAGCGGTCGGCCGTGGCCTTCTCGGGATCGGGCACGTCCTCGATGCCGATGACCCAGGGGCCGAGGGTGCGCAGCCCGGCCTCGCCGAGGGTGGCGTAGGTGGCGCCCTCTCCCCTGCCGTTGAACCACACGCCGGCGGTCATGGCGGCGAAGATGTGATAGAGGGGCCCCATCTTGTCGTACTCGCCGGCGGGTGATCGCTCGGTGCTGCGCCAGGTCAACAGACGTGACGCCAGCTCGCCCCGCTCCGCCGAGAGCCTGGACAGCTGGTTCCGGCCGTCATAGGTCAGGTTCTTGAGGAAGTTGTGACAGGTCAGCACCGCCAGGGGGACGTTGCCGTCGTTGGCCTTGAGGCAAAACTTCATCACCCGCGCGGGGGTGATCGAGTTCCGCTTGGCGGCGAGGACCTTCTCCTTGACCGCGTCCAGCTTGTGCGCCACCAGCTTGGCGAAGTAGTTGTTCTTAAGGTCACGCGGCGAGTTGCCCGCGATGAGGAAATCGTACAGCTCCATGTTGCGCATTTCGAAGAGGCTGGGGAAGTCGTAGGTCTGACCCAGGTCCCCCACCACCTTGTACAGCTCGTCGCACAGCTCTTCGTGGGAACCTTCGAAGGTCTCGCCAATGCCGTAGAAGGGCTTGAGCCCGGGGTTCTTCAATGACTCCTTGCGCAGGTGGTCGCTGGCCTTGATCCTGGCCGGGTCCTTCCCCGCCGCCAGCGCGGAGGCCACCTCCAGCAGGCGGACCAGGCGCGAGGAAAAATGGGTCAACTCCACCCGGGCGCGGGCGCCCCCGCCCACCTCCCGCCGGACCCAGCGGTCCTCCTCCCAGACCGCGGCCCTCACCGCGTGAGCCAGTCGCGGCACGTGGAGCACCACCGGCCGCTTCAGCCGCTCCACGTGCACGTCCGTGCGGATCACGTAGACCCACCCGGCGCGGACGCGCATGGTCAGCGGCCGCAGGTCCATGTCGGCCCGCTCGACCTCCATGTTCACCTGCACGGCCAGCGCGCCGGGCGGCACCTCCAGGCGCGCGCCGTCGCCCAGCTCCAGCCGACCTCCGCGAGGTCCAAAGCTCCCCGACGCCCGCCAGGGTGAGGGCTCGAGCAGCTCCCCCAGGGGGCCCAATACGGGGTGGATCGATCGGGCACGCAGGTAGCCGACCAGGCCGGGGGACACGGCGGCCAGGCCCGCCAGCAGAGCCAGCACCCCGAGCAGGCCGGGCGCCATGAGGTTCATCACCCTCCTTTTGCGCCGCGACATCAGGTGCACCGGATAGAGCAGCGGCCACAGCAGCAACGTCCCCAGCGCCATGGCGAACACCGGCTGGCCCAGGGCCGCGCGGTCCAGGGCCACCACCACCGCGCACAGCCCAACCGCGCCCCCCGCCAGGGCCAGCAGCAGCACGGCATCGGCGTCGGGCCCCAGGACAAACAGCGCCACCCCCGCCGCCAGAGGATGCAGCACGGCCAAAAGCCCCGCCAGGCGGGCGATGAGCAAACGCCCGCCGCGCGGCCGGTTCACCACCTCCGTGGTCTCCTGTGACGCAGGCGGCGCCGCAGCGGGGGATCCGGTCACCTCGGCCCCGGGCCGAGCGGGAGTCTGCAGGCCGCCGCCCGCCGGGATGGTACCCGGCACCTGCCCGGGGAGGGTGATCCTGAACAGCGGCCCCTTGGGTCCCAGGCGTATGCGCTGGCCGCTGATGATGCCGGAGCGCGTCACCTGGACGCCATCGAGGAAGGTGCCGTTGGTGCTGCCCAGGTCGCGCAGTTCGACGCTACCGTCCTCCTCCTGTCGGATCTCTGCGTGGTGTCCCGAGACCTGCAGGTCCCCATGGGGATCGAAGACCACGTGGTTGTCCGGGAGCCTCCCCAGGCAGATGCATGGGGGGGGCCGGATCGAGGATCGCCTGCTGGCCAGCGCGGGCCCCCTCGATGAATGATATCTCGATCCTGGACATCGGGCGTGCTCGCTCTACATCTTCTCACATCACCACCAGATGCGTATACATCGATGCAGCGATTCTGCCCCCCTTGGTGATACTCTCTCCCCCTGGCAGGCGAGTCATGGGCGCCGGGAAGGACAGGGAGATTTCAGCGGTCAGAGGCACTTTTCGACGGTGGGGGCCCCGCGCGCTGCGGGGAGCGGCCGCTGTATTCGGCGCGCTGCTGACCGTGGTGATCCTCCTGGAGGTCGGGCTCCAGCTCGCCGGCTGGATCGCGCTGTCCGCCCGGGACCGGCCCGCCGGCAGCGGCGGGCGCCCTGTCGTGGCCTGCGTCGGCGACTCGTGGACCTACGGCGTCGAGAGCGGCGACGTGGCGCGCCTGAGCTACCCGGCGCAGCTCGAGCAGTTGATAACCCGGCGCCGCGGGGCCGTGGTGCGCGTGCTCAACCGGGGGGAGCCCGGAATGCCCTCCGGCACGGCCACCCAGCAGATCGAGAGCCTGCTGCGCAAGCACCGGCTGGACGTGGTCGTGCTGCTGGTCGGCGGCGCCAACTGGTTCGACATGGACGGCGTCGCCGAGCGGCTCGGCAAGCACGTGCCCGCCCCGCGGAGCCGGTTGAAGCTGGTGCGCCTGGCCCACATGCTGGCCGGCGACACGGGCCAGCAGAACAACCGCCACTGGGACGAGGGGCGCAGGCAGGTGATGCAGGCGCTGAGGAAGACGCTCGCCGCCGCCCCCACCACCAGCCATCAACGCGGGCTCCCGCCGCTGTCCGTGGAGGGGTGCCCCGAACCGGGGGCCCGGACGCGGCTGCTGGACGAGCTCCGCGCCGGTCGCTGCAAGCCCAGCGCTCGACTCGAGGCGCTGCTGCAGCAACGGATCGCCTGCCTGGCCGCGCTCACCGTGGCCGCCGAGACCTGCCTCCAACACGGCAACATCCCCCTGGCCACGCGGCTGGCCCGGCGCGCGCTCGGCCCGGGGAGGAACCCGCGCGCCGTGGCGGCCCTCGCCAGCGCCCTGCTGGCCCGCGCCGCGCCGCTGCCCCCCTGGCTGCTGCAGCGGCTGCAGCGGGCGGTCGACCAGAGTCCACGCTCCGTGCTGCTGCTGCACGCCCTGGTGCAGGCCGAGGTCAGAGAGGAGATCAACGCCTGTACGCTGCTGTCCGATCTGGGCAAGCTGGTGCGGGCCTGTGGTGGGTGCACCTGGGGGCGCCAGGCGTATTCGTACCTGGAGAAGGAGCTGACCGGCCCGGCGGCCAATGTGCTGAGGCTGGACTACAGGCGAACCCTCGAAGCCTGCCGGCGCCACGGCGCCCGCCTGCTCCTGCTCAACTATCCGCGCAGCGAGGTCTGCGCCTGCCGCAAGTACGTCACCGGCGTGATCCGGCGCTTCGCCACGAGCCACGACGTCGCCTATCTTGATCTCGCAGGCGTTCTGGGTGCATACAGGGGGAGCAGGGAGCAGTACTATGATGGCGGCCCACGCGGCGGCGGACACCCAAACAGACACGGCTACCGTGTGATCGCCGCCGCCGTCGCGGACCGTCTGCAGAAGCTTGGATGGCTGGGCGCGCGAGCCCGATGAGGTGGTGATTCCGTGGAAGATGAGATCAGAGCGCTGATGGCCGACAGGCTGCTGGACCGCCCGGCCCGGGAGGCGCTGGCGCAGGTGTCCGATACCGACCTGTTGTTGGAGGCGGGGGTGCTCACCTCCCTCAAGGTGGTCCAGCTCGTCGCCCTGCTGGAGGCGCGCTTCGGCGTGACCTTCGGCGCCCTCGATATCGATCTGGAGAACCTGGGCACCATCTCGGGCATCGCGCGCCTGATCGCCCGCATTCGGGCAGATGGCTGACCGGCGCGGCAGGTCCTCGTGACCGACCCCTGGTCTCGCTGGCTCTTCCCCGCCAGCCCGCACTACGTCGTCGCCCTGCTGTCGCTGGTCGCCCTCTACTGGTTGATCGTCCCGCGGCGCGCGCGGGGGGGCCTGCTGCTGTTGATCAGCGCGGCCCACGCGGCGGCCCTTGCCGGGTGGGGCGTGGTCCTGCTTCTGGCGCTGATCACCTTCGTCCAGCGACGGTGCCGCCGCCTCGCGGACGGCGCGCCCGTGCGGCTCGGCGGCACGCTGCTGGTGCTGCTCGGCGCCTTTTCGTTGTTGAAGCTCCCCCTGCTGGCCGGCGCCGTCGCCGCGGGCGCCGTGCCGGTGTTCGTCCCCATCGCCGGCGCGGATCCGGGGGTGTTCCTGCTGCCGCTGGGGACCTCCTACTGCCTGTTCCGGCTGGTCCACGTCGCCGTGGAGTCGCACAAGGGGCGCGTCGGCCCCTCCACCTGGACCGAGCTGACCCTCTACGTGCTCTTCTTCCCCACCCTGCGCGCGGGGCCCATCGAGCGCCTCAACAACTTCACCGCCAGCGCCTCGCTGACGGCCAGGGACTTCAACGCCGGCGTGCTGCGGATCTTCGTCGGCATGCTCAAGAAGCTGCTGGTCACCGACCTGCTGCTCTCCACCGTCGCGATCCCCTGGCTGACCCATAGCGCGCTGCCCGAGCCTGCGCGGCAGCTGCTGCTGTGGAACCTGGTCAGCCTGCTGGTCTACGCGGACTTTTCGGGCTACACCGACATCTCCATCGGGTCGAGCCGCCTGCTCGGCTACCGCGTGGTGGAAAACTTCGACTATCCCTACCTCAAGCCGAACATCGCCGAGTACTGGCGCAGCTGGCACATCTCGCTGCATACCTTCATCCGGGACTACTTCTTCTTCCCGTTGTTCGGCCGCGCCTCCACGTTTTCAAAGCTGATGCTGGGCCTGTTTCTGTCGCTGCTCTGCTCACAGATCTGGCACGCGTTGAGCCTCAACTTCGTGCTCGCGGGGTGCTACCATGGCGTGGCGCTGATTCTCTGGAGCTACTACGACCGCTGGAAACAGCGCCGCTTCGACGGCCCCCTGGCGGGGCGCCTGGGGCGGGCGCTGGGCGCCGTCGCGACGCTGCAGATCATCTCTGGCGGGTTCTGGCTCTTCTTCTGGGGGCGCGTGCCTGGCGGCGGGGCCTCCGGGTTGACGCGGCCATGAGCCGGAGAGGACAAACGGTGGCTGGACAGCAGAAGACGCAGGACCCGGGCGAGGGTGAGGCCGCGACGCAGGGGAAGCCTCCGGAGCGAGAGGTACGCCGCCTCTATTTGTCGGTGCTGATCCTGGCGTTGCTGCTGGCGCTGTGCCTGGTCGCCTACCTGCTCAAGTTCCGCTCGATGGAGTTTTTCTACGTCCTGTTCTGAGCGCGGCGCCGCACCTGGTCGCAGAACTCGTCCACCGACAGCCCCGGGTAAAGACAGCGCGAGCAGCGCTCCAGGGCGGGGCAGTCTGCGCACCCCCGCTGCCGTCGCGACTCCACGAGCCGCGCCTCCACGTTGGCCAGCAGCTCGCCCCGGGAGGGCGCGCGCCCGTGCTCATGGGGAGGCCAGCACTGGCAGAGCCTGATCTGGCCACCGTCGTCGATCAACAGGCGCTTCAGCTCGCCGGCCGGGCATGGGCGCGTGGACCAGCGGCACGTGTCCACCGGCCCCTCGGCCGGCCCGCCCAGCCAAAACACCGACCCCGCGGCGGCCCCGAGCCGACACAGCCGCTGCAGCGCATGCCGCCTGGCGTCGAGGCCCTCGCAGCCCTCCACCAGGTACACGGCGCCCGGTCCCGCGAGGCCTGCGGCCAGCTCCAGCTGTGGCGGCGCGCACCGCACCACCGGCGCCTCCGCCGGGTGATCGGCTCCCCGGGACTGCCCCAGGGCGGTCTCGGCGTCCTCGGTGGCGCTGCGTAGCAGCAGCGCCCGCGCCTCCAGGTCGGCCGCGTCGTACCCCAGCCTGTCCGCCAGGGGCAGGCGGTGCTCCTCGGCGGCGTGGCGGCGGAGGTAGTCGTCGAGGTCCCGGGTCGCGGCATCCAGGCCGTAGCGCGCCGGGTCCAGCGACCAGGGGGACCGCGGCTCCAGCTCCACGGGCAGGCCCTCCACGCGACAGCCGTCCCCGGCCAGCGCCTTGGCCCAGCTCGCCGTGCGCCACACCTCGTCCCAGCCGCTGTCAGGAAAGACGGTGAAGTAGCACACCACGCGCAGGTCGCGGTCCAGGGCGGCGGCCACCGCCTCGTCGAGCTGCTCGCGGCTGTAGGGCGGCCCGCCGTGGCGCTGGCGGGTGGAGGCGCTGCAGGTGTGCGGCGACAGGGCCAGCACGCTGACGCGGGGCAAGAAGGTGCGGGCGAAGGCGTCGATGAAGTCGGCGTCCGGTGGCTGATGATAGAGCTCGAGGAACGCCCCCACCTTCAGCCCGCGCCGGCGCACGAGGCGGAACAGCTCCAGGTGCCATCGTCGCCCCGGCCCGGGCAGGTCGAAGGAGATGAAGAAGAACCTGCGGCCCCTGCGGCTCAACCGCTCCATGGCGGCCGCCACGGTCTCGGGGCTCCGCATCACCGGGGCGGTCCGGCCGCCCAGGGCCTGGTGGGCCCGCCGCCCGCCGCCGCAGAAGGCGCAGTCGGCGGTGCACCCCCGACCCAGGGGGAGGTGAAACACGGGGAAGGCCAGCTGGGCGCGCACGCTGTCCGGGGTGCAGTCCGCGCGCTCGTGGCCGCTGTAGCGCTCCTCGTGGCGCAGCAGGTCCGTGGCGCTGATGTCCAGGGCGTCCAGCTCCGTCGCCGAGATCTGGTAGTCCAGCGGCGAGCGCCGCACCTCGCCCGCGTCGCGCCAGCTGAGGTTCGGCACGCCCGAAAAGTCGCCGCCCCCCGCGGCGAGGCTCTCCAGCAGCCGCACCATCGGCAGCTCACCGTCGCCCCGGATGACGAAGTCCAGCGGACTCCCGGGGCGCAACAGCGCGGCCGAAAAATGCGACGCGGTGAGGCCACCGGCCACCACCGGCGTGTGGGGCGCGGCGGCCTTGACCTCGGCGGCTGCCGCCAGGCCGTCGCGAAGCTGGGCGTGCCACTGCAGGCTCAGGCCGACCAGGTCCGGCGCCTCCGCGTGGATGCTCTCCCCGAGGTTGAAGTCGGGCTGCAGCTCCTCCTCGAGCCCCAGGTGCAGCACCGTGACCTGGTGCCCCGCGTCTCGCAGCAGCGCCGCCAGCGGGAGCAGGCCAGCGGGCAGGGCCATGATCTCGCGGGCCACGGGGCGGCCTCCGCGGCGGATGACCTTCGGCGCGTGGATCAGCGTTACCTTCATGGTCGCCGTCCCGTGTACGCGCAAGCCTTCAAAACGGCACCTCGGGCAGCTCGACGACGCGGTCCACGGACAGCGCCCGCAGGTCGGGCAGCTCCCCGGGGTTCTCCCAGTGCTGGGCCGGCCCCCGGCTCCACAGCGGGCCGGGCATGGCGGGATGCCGCAGGGCGACCAGCGTCTGCCGGCAGGAGCGCTGGCAGGGCCAGACCCGTCCCGGCTGGCGCGCCGCGAGGTCCTCGGCCAACGCGGCGACGCAAAAGCGGCTCACCGCCACCAGCACGTGGGGCCACCACAGCGAGCCGGGCAGCGCGGCCGGATCTCTGCGGCGCAGGCCGGCCGGCGGCAGGTCCAGCTCCACGCGGCAGACGCCGAGGTCGTCGAACAGCTCCCGCCAGGCCGGCGCGTCCAGAGGCGGCCGCTGCAGCGAGGCCAGGGCCGACGGCGGCATCTTCTGCAGCATGCGCTGCAGCCGCGGGCCCCGCCGCTGGTGGTTGAGCAGCCGGCCCGCCGAGAGCCGGCCCGCGAAGCCGGCCTCGGCCGCCATCTCGAGGGCGCCGAGGTCGTTGGCCACCACCTCGTCCACGCCGCACCGCGACGCGTGCTGCAGCAGCTCGCGAGCCCGGCCCAGGGTCCGCTGGGTGAGAAAGGGGAGCACCAGGGTCACCGGCAGCCGGCCGGCGGATCGTGACGCGTCGGTCAGCAGGTCCGGCGTGGGCAGCAGCCGGTCGCAGCACTCGGCGCCGAGGTAGACCCGCCCAACCCCGGGCGGCAGGTGCCGGATCTCGGCGGCGTCGCGGACCATCCTGGCCTGGCTCACCACCACCTCCGCCTCTCCTGCGCTGTGCCCGCTGTCCAAGTCCGTGTGTCCCATCAGCCGTAGTAGCAAAACCCCGAGCAGTCGTGGCCGTAGACGTCGCGGTGGAGCGCCCGCACCGCGTCGCGCGCGCCGTCGCCCGCTGCTCCGAGGCCCATGGCGGCCCTGGCGAAGCGCACGTCGGCGACCTTCCGCTCCCGGGGGAGGACGCGCCCCACGATCTTGACCGCCGCCACGCCGGCCGCTGCCAGGCGGGGGAGCTGGCAGCCGGCGCAGCCGTCGAGGTGGGTCCACAGCGCCGACGCGGTGTCGAAGGCCTCCGCCACCGCGGCGCCGGCGCCCTCCGGCTGCTGCACGACCTCCACCTCGTAGGGCAGCATGCACGCCTGCCCCATGCCGTCTTTGCCCACGCGGTTGGCCACCAGGTTGAGCAGCGAGGGCCGCATGATCGCGCCCTCGATCTGCAGGGGCAGCTCCCGGTCCTCGGGGCGAGCCGTGCGCACGCCGTCCCACTCGGCGCCGCCGTGGTCGTGGGCGCAGAACCCGTCGGAGAACTTACACACCATGTTGAAGGCCAGCGCCTCCGCGCCCAGGCCGAGCCCGGCGAGGGCCGCGCTGAGGCGCCCAGCCTCCGCCAGCGTGAGGTCCCGCGGCAGGATCACGCGCCGCGCGCCAAGTCGGGCCCAGGGGCGCGCCGCCGCGCTGGAGTATATCGAGGCCACGGTGCTCACCTGCAGGTCGACCTCGCCGCCCGTCCCCGTGCGGCGCAGGGCGTGGGCGAAGCCGAGGTCGGCGACGACCACCGCGTCGACCTCCGCGCTCACCGCGGCGCCCACGTCGGCCAGCGCCGGTGCGTACTGCGAGGGCTCGTAGTGGACGTTGGAGACGTAGGACACTCGAACCCCGCGGGCGTGGGCCGCGCGGACCACATCGGCGAGCTCGTCGAAGGATCCCAGGCTGGCCCGCGCCACGTCCCTGCGGTTGGGGGACTGCATCGGCGTGTAGGCCTCGCGCCAGGCCTCGGTCAGCACGCCGCAGTACAGCTCGTCGGCCCCCGCCTCGCATAGCGGCACGACCTCGCCAGGATCTGACAGCGGCGCCACGACCAACACGTACAGCCTCCGGGTAAGCAATCATCCATGGTAGCACGGGCGGTGATCGCGAGTGTCGGTTACGCGATCGCTTTGGGCGTCTCCCTCGGCGGGCTCGCGCTGCTCTGGCTGTAGTTCTGCTCGGCGCCACAAGGACCTCATTGATCGGTGGTGGTTGCGAGTGCTATAAATCGAAGCTGACCATTTCAGGAACGACGTGCTGATTATTCGCAACAAGCAGATGGAGGCCATGGGGGCTGCCCGGGCTGCGCCGTTCATCCAGGAGATGCTGTCACGGATCCGGCAGCGCTGGCCTCAGCAGTATGACCACCTGGGTGAGGAGGGGGCGCGCCAGTCGGTGCTCGCGGCCATCACGGCCGGAGAGCGCTACGGGCTGGACGAGCCGGAACAACTGGTCTCCTATATCACGGCCATGTACACCCTGGACGATCACGACTTCGACCAGTCGCCCTGGGCCAGCGAGATCCTGGAGTCGGCGAAGATGGATGGCGGACTGAAGATGATCTGCATCGAAGACGTCGTGGAGCAGAAGGTCGAGGAGGCAGAACAAGAGGCTGAAAGCCGGCGAGAGGCCGAGGAATCACTTCAGGCGGCGGAGCAGCCTTGAAGCCCCACCGGCCGGGTCCTTTTTACAGGCGTATCAGGTAGCGATGCCCAGATTCAATTTATTCAACAGAAGGCCCTGCCCCCTTGCCAAGCTCAAGGTCAAGACTGAACGGGATCCAGCGGTGGTTGGGGGCGCATTCGAGACCACACTCAAAGTGGAGAAGCTGGACGGCCCAGTAGACCAGGGCAGGAGCTGGGGTGGGCGCCGAAACGTCGACAGCTTCTACCAGTTCACCAAGCTTCCTCCGGGCAGCTACCGCGTCACCGCCAGCGTCAAGGTCAAGCACCTGTACTACTTCAAGGACACCGACGCCCAGGTGGTGAACGTGGTCAAGCAGGACCCCCCCCATGGAGGTGACGGTCAAGATCCGTCCCATCGAGATCGACGAGATCACCCCCGCGGCGGCGTGGAAGCAGTACGTCAACCTGGAGCTGACCGAGGAGGACGAAACGGCGGGCAAGAACCTGGTGACCCACGACATACAGGCCACCCGCGCTGTCAACGCCCTGGCGGCCGCGGTCGGAGACGTGGAGTGGACCGCGGCGGCCACGCAGCACAACACCGACGCGCCGGGCAAACAAATGGACCAGCTGCAGCTGGGGCGGACGCTGAAGATCGAGGTCAAGCTCAGGCAGGCCATCGAGGGGGTGAAGATCTACTTCGGCTTTGCAGCCGAGGCCACAAACCCCGCCTGGGCGGGGGCGCCCAACGCGTTGAAGGCGGCCATCTGCATGCGCCGCAACTGGCGAGGTAAAGATAAGTGGGAGACCACCTTCGGCGGAAGCTCCTACACCAAGACCGACGCCAACGGCAAGGCAACGGCGCGGCTGCGGCTTTCGCGCTTCGGCGGAGACCAGTACAAGGCAGTGGCCAGCCTCAAGCGCGATCCACTGACCAACGGAGCGAACGAGGAGTCGGCGCTGATCACCGTCTGGCGCAAGATCTGGTATCAGCCGACTTACAACAAGGACTACCCGCTGATGTCGTTGGCCCAGGCAGCGGGCGACTTCGCTCAGTGCTTCGTGGAGCTGGAGGCCATCGACAGCCGGCCCTATGCGGCCGACGCCAGCATCGCCGAATCGGATGCCTGGCAGTTCGACGAGGGCAAGCTCAAGGGCATGCTGGCGCCGGGCCAGACGGCCAAGGTGGAGGTGGTGCCCCAGAAGAAGGACGCGCTGCCCCGCACGGGACGAGTGAAGTTTTCCCAGACACCCTCGCCCAGCGACGTGATCCGCGACGTGGCCCTGCGCAAGGCAGCCAAGCTCAAGCTCAACACCGTCGACGTGACCCTGGTGGACAAGAAGGTGGGCCAGCCCTTCACCCCCCTGTCCCACGACTTCGAGGTGGAAAACGAGGGCCACGCCACGCTCGACTACAGCGTGGCCAAGACCCGCGACTGGATCACCCTTTCATCCAGCGGCGGCAGCATTGCCGGGGGCGCGACCGAGACCGTGACCGTGACCATCGACGGCGACACCGTCAGCAACCTGGCCCCGGGGGACTACGAGGAGACCCTGACCTTCAGCAACGCCCAGCCGGTGGAGTCCAAGGAGCGCAAGATCAAGCTCAAGGTGCTTCCCGACACGGGCGGCGCGCTGGTGGTCACCCCGCCGGGAGGGCTGACCAGCGAGGGCAAGGTGGGGGGCCCCTTCGATGACCCCAAGGGCATCACTTATACCCTGGAGAACAAGGGCGGCGCCGAGGTCAGCTACTCGGCCAGTGTCTCGACGGTGCCCTGGCTGACAGTGACCTACAAGGCGCGCACCGACCTTGTGGCTGCCCACGAGGACGCCAAGCAGAAGTCCAAGGAGGCCAAGGACAAGGTGGCGCCGCTGGAGCAGCAGGCCACCGATCTGGAGCAGCAGGCCGAGACCGCCAAGCAGCGTCAGGCAGAGGTCGAGCAGGCAGGCGCGGAGAAGGTGAAGCAGGCGCAGGCCCGGTCCGCCGCCGCCGCGCAACAGGCCACGGTGGCCCGGGACCAGGCCGCCGCCAAGGCCACCGAGCGGGACCGCGTGGTGCGCGAGGAGGATGGCCTTGTGAAACAGGCCGAGCAGGAGGAGCGCCAGGCCACGGAGGAACACCGGAGGCTGCAAGACCACGCCGACGGGGTACGCCAGCGCGCCAAAACCCCCGAGGCCAGGGGCGAGGCCGAGCGCGCCAGCGAGGAGGCCGGCGAGGCCAAGGAGCAGGCCACCCGCGCCGGCCAGCGGCTGGAGCAGGCCAGGAGCCAGGCCAGCCGGAACAAGAAGCAGGCCAAGGACGACTGGAGCGCCGCGGACAGGCAGGCCAAGGAGGCCGCCACGCTGGCCGAGACCGCCAGCGCCGAGCTGACCAGCACGTGCCAGCAGGTCGAGATCGACGACCGGGCGGCAGCCGAGGAGCTGGCCCAGGCCACCGCCACCGCCAAACAGAAGCGCGACGAGGCCACCAAGGCCAAGGCCGACGCCGAGGCGGCCAAGGAGAAGGCCACAGCGGCCAAGGATGCCTCGAAAAAGGGCGTGGGCAAGCTCGCCAGCGGTGCGAGCACCACGGTCCAGGTGACCGTCAACGAGGCCAAGGCCGCGGAGCTGAACGCGCTGCCTGCGCAGCAGGCGGTCACGTTCACCGACGAGACCAACCACCGCAACCAGCAGCGCACCATCCGCCTGGCCAAGCCCGGCAAGCTCAAGGTCACCGGCGGCAACTACGAGCCCACGGCTCAGGCCGGGGCGTTCAGCAACCTCAGCAAGGACTACATCCTGGAAAACGAGGGGGACGTGGACCTGGACTACACCGTCACCAAGACCAAGCCCTGGGTCACCCTGAGCAGCTCCGCCGGCTCGGTGCGCTCCGGTGCCCCGGTGACGGTCAAGGTCACCGTCAACAAGGCAGCGGTCAACACCTTCGAGGCCGGTGAACATGTCGACAAGGTGACCATCAAGGACATCTCCCACAACGTGGAGCATGAAAAGGACGTCAAGGTCACGGTGACGGCCAACGCCAACCCGGTGCTGGCGGTGGTGCCCTGGGAGGACATGGAGTGCATCGGCAACGACGGGGGGCCCTTCAACCCGGCGACCAAGACCTACACCCTGAAGAACATCGGCGGCGCCGCCCTTAAATACAAGGTCAAACCGTCCAACTGGCTGGTCGGCAGCACGCCGGGCAAGCTCATCGCGGTGGGCGACCATAACAAGGCCCACATGTGGGGCCTGCGCCAGCAGCCCGCCGATGAGCGCCCCCGTACGGTGCAGCTGGTGGTCTGCCAGAAGCAGTGCGACCCCGAGACGACCGACGCCGTCACCAAGCAATCGTCTACTCGAGAGTTCGCCTTCGACGCGACCGAGGTGGTCAACGCCGACGGCGACTCCATCGAGGTGGTCACGCCGCCCATCGACGGCGGGGGGGGTGATCGGCGATGGCACCTGGAGCTGGAACGGACACAGCGGCAGCCTGGTGGGGCACGACGACTGGCTCACCATCGTGCGCGGCAGGGCCAACCTGAGCATGGTCACGGTGACCTTGCCCACGCACTGTCCGGGCTGCGCCGGCTGCCCGCCCACGGTGGGGCCCCACCCGCCGCCGCCGCCCACGGCCATCACCCCCGGCCCGGGCGCCAACCGGGCCCGGATCCAGGGCCTGGAGCTCAAAGGCTTTCAGAGCTTTCTTGGCGAGGGGGGCTACGAGAGCCGGCCCACCTGTCTCATCGTGGCCCAGCCCAACGACGTGAACGACTTCAACGACACGGTGTCCCACGAGATCGGCCACATGCTCAACATGGTGCTGCACAAAAAGGGCTACCACGAATCGACCATCGCCTCATACAAGGGTTGGCTCGACAGCTGCAAAACGGACCGCAGGAACCTGCCCGGCACCGCCACCCTCGCGCAGCGGCAAAAGGCGGAGCGGAAGGTCACGAAAGCAGAGATCTTGCGGGACCGCTCAAAGGCGGATCTGAAGTACTTCTGGCCCGCCGGGGCGCCGGAGCATCCCCTGGAGTACGACACGGGCCAGGGTAACCATTGTGGCCACGGCGGCGCCGTGGTGGATCCCGACGCAGACTCCCACAACGGGAAAAGCTACACCGCCGGCGATTGCATCCTTTTCCACGCGGGCCGCACCGTGAAGCTCAGCTGGTGCGCCGAATGCATCAAGATCATCAAGTTCACCGACATGACCCGATTCTGCTGGGGTCCACCGGATTGAGAGTACGAGGACGACCATGAGCCGTATCCCGCAGAAGATCGCAGAGCAGATCCTGACCATCCAGGGCGAGCAGTTTTTCATCGCCGATCAGGAGCAGCTCAAGGCCATGCGGCAGGTCGCCTGCGAGCACGACCTGGAAGGGCTGGCCATCGCCTGCCCCGACACGGTGCGCGACAACTCCTTCCCCGTGGTGCTGCTCAACGCGCGGCGCTCCAGCCGCAACCAGCAGGTGGGGGGCTACCTCAACTACCTGCTGGTGACCTCGCCCATGGCGCGAGGGCGCGCGAGCGTGGCGCCCTATTTTTCCCGCAGGCCGCCGGGCAAGAAACCGCGCCCAGCCAAGCCGCCGCCGCCGCCCCCCTGGCCAGAGCCCGGGGAGGACGAGGCGACCATCACCGGGGTCACGCTGGAGCAGGCCGGCGACCGCTTGCAGCTGCCAGACCGCGGCACAGTGGCGGCGTGGGTCATCGGATGGGACTGGGTCTCCAACAGGGCGCTGGTGCGGCTGGAGCGCCCCGGTGAAGAGGGCGGCGGTTCCCGGCGCTACCACCTGGATCAGGCCCTGGCGCTGCACCGGCGCGCAGAGGACGCAGCAGACGGCGGCGACACGCCGCGCTACGGCAGCAGCGACGCGTCGCCACGGCTGGAGGGCCCGGGCGCCGCGCTGGCCCTGGCCGAGCGCTGGCCGGCTGATCAGCCGAGCCTGCTGGTCCACGGGACGGTATGCCAGGAGCTGGACGCCGGGTGCGTGGTCGTGGACCGCTGGCGAGAGCCTGCCGCCGACCTGGTCGATGGAGAGCCCCCGCCGGACGCCGCCGAGCTGCCGCGGGCCATGATCAGCGCGTCGGTGATCGTGGTGAACTACGCCCAGATTAACGTCCAACAGCTGGACGTGACGATGCCGATCTACGCCGCGGACCCGCTGCAGCCCGGTCAGCAGGTGGAGGGCTCCTTTGTGCTGGATCTGGCCGCCCTGCAGTATCGCGTGCCGGGCCCCGCCATGGTGTGGCTGGTGGCGGGCGAGCTGTTGGCGGGCCCCTTTCCCCTGCTGCTGCAGTGAACAACCGGACCACGCCGCCTCGCATTGATCCGTAGAAAGTCAATGGCTTGGCCCAAATAACGGACGCCCACCCAGGGGCCGTGATATCCTAACCTTGGAGTACCAACCAGGTGGATATCATGAGTCGTCACATCGTCGCGGGCCCCCGCTGGCGGGCCCTTACCCTTGTCGCCCTCCTCCTGGCCGTGCTCGGGCCGCCCTCGGGCGCCCGGGCCCAGGGCCAGGCCGAGCAGGTCAAGCCCTACGTCATGCTGCTGTTCGACACCTCGGGCAGCATGATCTGGCCCGTATGCTACAGCAGCTACTCGGCGATCAACGGCGACAACTCCAAGGACTGCCCGGGCAAGCAGATCTCCTGCAGCTCCTGCAACACCTTCGGCTGCAGCAACGGCAAGGCCGACGACAGCCGCCTCTACAAGGTGAAGAAGGGCGCCCACAGCGTGGTCAGCGCCTTCGGCGAGGTGACCTTCGCCCTCTCGCGCTTCCGCAACGCGGCGGCCAGCTTCACCTGTAACTCCTCCTCCAGCAGCCGGGCCGGCGGCTGGCAGGGCGTGGCCTGCGCCTACGGCAACTGGTGGAACACGAAGTACTACAACATGGGCAGCGGCGGGAATCAGTCCGACGTGCTGGTCGGCTTCTCCGACACCAACCAGAAAAAGATCCTCAAGTGGATGAACAACTGCGACGACTGGCCCTCCGAGGGTAAGTGCCCCTCGAGCTACGCGCCGGCGTCGGGCTGTAAGCTCTGCTCCGACTGCGGCAGCGGCTGCGACATGGAGCTGCGCGGCGTGGGCATCACCCCCATCGCCGGCTCGCTCTACGACCTGCGGGTCAACTACTTCAACAAGTATGTCCTGCCCAGCGACAAGAAGAAGGCCTGCAGACCCTACAAGGTGATCCTGCTCACCGACGGCCAGCAGAGCTCGTCCTGCCTGGGCAACCCCTCCACCGAGGCGGCCAACCTCTTCAAGAACTACTTCAAGTCGATCCCGGTGCACGTGGTCGGCTTCGGCAGCAAGAACCTCAAGTCCGGCCTGGACAAGATCGCCAAGGCGGGCGGCACCGGCTCGGCGGTTGTGGTGGACAACGAGGTGAGCCTGGCCCTGGCCATGGCCTCCATCGTCTCCGAGTCGCTGATGCACGAAAAGTGCAACGGCAAGGACGACGACTGCGACGACTACTGCGACGAGGACTGGCCCGAGGTGGCTGTCACGGGCTCCAGCTGCAAGAACAAACACAAGGCCAAGACCTGCACCGCGGGGCTCGGCATCTGCAAGCGCACGGGTGTGTACATCTGCAACCCCACCGGCACCGGCAGCGTCTGCAACGTCAAGGCCGGCACCGGCAAGGCCGAGGTCTGCAACAACAACCTCGACGATGACTGCGACGGCGCCGTGGACGAGGGGTGCACGCCGTCCTGCGTGCCGCAGGTGGAGGTCTGCGACGGCAAGGACAACGACTGCGACAAGCTGGTGGACGAGGGCCTCACGCCCCAGAGCTGCGGTTCGAATATCGGCGCCTGCAAGTACGGCACGACCCAGTGCAGCAAGGCCGGCAAGATCCAGTGCATCGGCGGCCAGGGACCGACCAAGGAGAAGTGCGACAACGTCGACAACAACTGCGACACCATCGTGGATCAGTTCAGCGAGCCCTGCTACCCGGCCTACATCGGCTGCTCGCTGTCCACCGGCAAGTGCCAGGGCGTCTGCACCATCGGCTCCAAGCTCTGCGCCAAGGGCTACTGGGGCAGCTGCCAGGGCTACCAGGGGCCGAAGACCGAGGTCTGCAACGGCCAGGACGACGACTGCGACGGCAAGATCGACGAGGGGGTCGGCCTGCCCTGCATCAACTACTCCACCTGCAAGAGCTTCGTCTCCTGCTCCACCTGCCCCTCGGCGCCGCCGGAAAAGTGCGACAACAAGGACAACGACTGTAACGGCAAGACCGACGACAACGTGCCCGGCGTGGGCCAGCCGTGCGGCAAGGCCATCGGCGAGTGCACCATGGGCAAGTGGGCCTGCCTCAAAGGCGTGATGACCTGCCAGAAGGGCAACGGCCCGACCGCGGAGATCTGCGACAACAAGGACAACGACTGCAACGGCAAGATCGACGACAACGTGCCGGGCAACGGCGCGGCCTGCGGCAAGGCCGTGGGCGAGTGCAAGTCGGGCAAGGTCCAGTGCGTCGGCGGCAAGTGGCTCTGTCAGGGCGGCTCGGCCAAGACGCCGGAGATCTGCGACTGCAAGGACAACGACTGCGACGGCAAGATCGACGAGGACAACCCCTGCGGCCCCAGCAGCAAGTGCGTCAACTGCAAGTGCACGGTGCCCTGCAACAAGGCCAAGGAGTTCCCCTGTCCCGGCGGCACCAAGTGCGGCAAGGACGGCTTCTGCATCCCGGACAAGTGCAACGGGGTCAAGTGCAAGACCACCGAGATCTGTAAGGAGGGCGTCTGTGTGCCCCGCTGCAAGGGCGTCACCTGCCAGGCCCACCAGACCTGCGATCCCCAGACCGGACTCTGCATGGACAGCAGCTGCAAGACCAAGGGCTGCCCCAAGGGCAAGGTCTGCGTCGGCTACTCCTGCGTCAACAACCCCTGCCCGCCGGGCAAGTGTAAAAAGGGCGAGATGTGCGTCAACGGCGAATGCACCAAGCCGTGCCTCAACGTCAAGTGCCCCTCGGGCAAGATCTGCGTCCAGGGCAAGTGCGTCAACATGGACGCCTGCTCCAAGAAGGAGTGCCCCGAGAACCACGTCTGCAAGGTGGTCAACGGGGCGGCCCGCTGCGAGGCCGACCCCTGCCGTGTGATCACCTGCGCCACGGATCAGATCTGCCACAACGGCGTCTGCGTGACCAACCCCTGCAAGCTGAGCAGCTGCCCCGAGGGCATGGTCTGCAAGGTGACCCGGGGGAAGGCCGACTGCCTGGTGGCCAACGCGAAGAAGCTGCCCCACACCCAGCAGGTGATGGCCTCGGGCGGCGGCGGCTGCTCGGTCCCCGCCGGCGGGCCTGACGGCGGGCTGTGGCTGGCGCTGCTGCTCGGCGCGCTGGTGGCGCTGCGCAGGAGGGCGAGGCTGTGATGAGACGGACCCTCTGCGCGGCGGCCCTGCTGACTTTGGCCGCGTCGGCCTGCGATCAGGACCCCTACTCCTTTGTCATCTACCCCGAGGCGGGCCTCGACGGCCGGGCCAACGAGGCCGCGCCCAAGTTCGACAGCTGGACGGCCGAGGGCACCGACAGCAACGCCGACGCCTGCGTCAAGACCACGGGCGGTGAGGTCTGCGACGGCAAGGACAACGACTGCAACGGCAAGGTCGACGACGTCGCCGCGGCCAAGCTGCAGTCCGACGTCAAGCACTGCGGGGCCTGCAACAAGCTCTGCAACCTGAACAACGCCTACGCCAAGTGCGTCGCCGGCGTCTGCGCCATCGACGTCTGCGCCGGCGGCTACCACGACGTCAACAAGAAGGCCAGCGACGGCTGCGAGTACATGTGCGTCACGAGCAACGGCGGCACCGAGGTCTGCGACGGCGCGGACAACGACTGCGACGGCAGCAAGGACGAGGACTTCAACCTCACCTCCAACAGCAAGCACTGCGGCTCGTGCAACAACGCCTGCAGCTTCCCCAACGCCACCGGCTCGTGCGTCACGGGCAAGTGCACCATCGGCTCCTGCAGCACGGGCTACAAGGATCTCGACGGGCTGGCCAACACCGGCTGCGAGTACAAGTGCCCCAAGTGGCCGCCCGACACCACGGACGGCTGCGACGGCCTCGACAGCGACTGCGACGGCACGGTGGACGAGGACTTCGCCTCCAAGGCCTGCGGCAGCGGCGTGGGCCAGTGCGTCCAGGGCAAGACCACCTGCCAGAGCGGCTACTCAAAGTGCACCGGCGGCACCGGCCCCTCCAAGGAGCTGTGCAACAACAAGGACGACGACTGCGACGGCAGTACCGACGAAAACTTCAACAAGCTGAGCGACCCCCGCTACTGCGGCGGGTGCACGGCCTGCTCGCTGATGAACGCCCTGGCCAAGTGCGTCAACGGCGTCTGCGCCATCGCCGCCTGCAAGAACGGCTACGTCGACCTGGACAAGAAGGCGAGCACCGGCTGTGAGTACGGCTGCACCATCACCGGCCTCGAGATCTGCGACGGCAAGGACAACGACTGCGACGGCAAGACCGACGGCAACGACCCGTCGATGATCAAGCCCACCGGAAACTACTGCGCCACGGCCGGCGCCTGCAAGGGGTCCAAGGTGACCTGCAAGGGCAGCGACGGCTGGATCTGCAGCTACAGCTCCGACGCCGAGCTGCGGACGTGCAAGACCAGCGCCGACTGCGGGGGCTACGCCTTCTGCGTCGCGGGGGTCTGCCCGGGGATCCTCGCCGCCGAGGAGACGCTGTGCGACGGCAAGGACAACGACTGCGACGGCGTGGCCGACGAGTCGTTCAAGAACAAGGGCAAGGCCTGCGCCGAGTCGGGCAAGCAGGGCATCTGCCAGGGCACGGGCGCCTACGCCTGCGCGACCTCCAAGAAGACCACCGAGTGCAAGATCACCAAGCCGGGCAAGAAGCCCAGCAACGAGCTGTGCGACGCCATGGACAACGACTGCGACGGCAAGGTGGACGAGGAGGCTGACGACGCCAAGTTCAAGGGCGTCGTGGACGCCATGCGCAAGATCAGCCGCAGCTACAAGGGCAAGTACTACAGCTTCTATATCTACACCTACGAGGCCTCGCGCCCCGACTCCGGCGCCTCCGGCGCGGGCAGCACGACCAAGCGCTCCTGCTCCAAAAAGGGCGTGGTGCCCTGGACCAACGTGACCTACGCCGAGGCCGAGGCGGCCTGCAAGAAGGCGGGCAAGCGGCTCTGCACGCCCACCGAGTGGTACCTCGCCTGCTCGGGCCCCTACGGCCACGCCTACCCCTACGGCAGCAGCTACAAGTCGTACTCCTGCAACGGCAAGGACTACTTCTCCACCAAGGACGCCGTGAACACCACCGGCGGCGCCGGGGGCTGCAAGAGCTACGACGGCGTGATGGACATGTCGGGCAACCTGCGGGAGTGGACCGACGACCCGGCCAAGGGGGGCTCCGCCCCCGAGCAGGTGCGCGGCGGGGCCTACGACACCATCTCTTACGGCCTGTCCTGCGACTTCTCCTTCGTGGTGATGCCGAAGAAGTTCAAGTACCTCAACGTGGGCTTCCGCTGCTGCTCCAACAAGGCACCCTGAGGCCAGCCACCCAACGGACGGGACCATGACAGAGCAACCTCCAGGCTGGACGGCGCCGGCCGCCCCGCCGCTCCCCGGCGATCCGCTGCCCGACGAGACCGGCTTTCGCGACCCCTCGGCCCGGCGCCGGGTCAAGGGTGTGGTCTGGACCCTGGGCGTGCTGCTCGGCCTGGTGCAGTTGGCCGTGCCCCTGGTGAGCGTGATCTGGATCATCTGGATCTTCCTCTCCACGGCCTTCTCCGGGCCGGACGTGGAGGTGGCCAGCGCGGTCTGGCACGACGACAAGGTCTGGTTCCCGCAGAAACGAACCCTGGAGGAGGGAGACAAAAAAGAGCGGCGGTGGTTCCTGCTCGGTCTGACGCGCGAGGGGGAGCAGCAGTCGGTGGCCCTGCCCGAGGCGCTGGCCAACGGTTCGGCGCCGAGCCTCGTGGCCAGCGGCGGCGAGGTGTGGGTGCTGTCGTCCCGGAACCGCGGCAAGCTGTCTGGCGGCGCCGTGGCGGCGGCGCCCGAGGCGGAGCACTCCTACGACGCAGCCAGCCGGCCCTTTGTGCTCAAGGGGGCGCCGGCGGTGCTGAGGCGGAGCGACCGCAAGCTGTCCGCGTTCCGCCTGGAGGGCGGTACCTGGCGTGAGGCCGGAGTCCTCGGCCTTGAGCTGCCCGCTGACGCCTACCCCGATGACATGATGGTGCTGGTGCAGGGCAAGACCCTGCACACCTTCTGGCAGACCACCGACGGCGACGTGATGTACGGCGCGGGGGAGGTCGGCGGCGATACCGCGTCCTTCGAAAAGATCACCTCCACCGACGCTGGTTTTTGCGCCGGCCGCGCGGGCGACAAGCTCTGGGTGGCCCGGGTGGTGGACGGCGAGGAGACCGATCGCCTGGAGGTGGTGGGGCAGGGCGACGGCGACTGGAGCCGCCTGGCCGCCCTGGAGCAGACCTCGTTTCGGGACCTGCACGCCACCGTGCGCGACGGCCAGACCTTCATCCTGGCCGAGTCGCTGCTGGGCGGCGTGAAGTTGATCCGCTTCGACGGCGACGACCTGGAGGTGGTGGCCAGCGTGGGCCGCGGCATGCTCTCCTTCCTCCTCTGGCTGGCGCTGCCCCAGCTCGGCTCGTTCTTGCTCACCGTGATCTTCGCCCTCATCGTCGGGCTCGTGCTGCGGGGAGCGCGGGTGACCGACTTCGGCGGGATCGAGGGCGGCGGCGCCCAGCTGGCCTCGCTGCTGCGCCGCTCCGCGGCCCGCCTGATCGACACCGTCATCATCGCCCTGCCGGCGGTGGTGGCCCTGCCGTGGGCGCTGATGGGCTCCGGGCGTCTGGACCTGATCAGCGGCACCGGCGCCCAGGTGATCTTCGTCGCCTGGTGCTTCGCCATGTTCTTCGCGCTGAGCGCCTGGGAGGGCCACAGCGGGCTCACCCCGGGCAAGGCCCTGCTCGGAATCCGCGTCCTCGGCATGGACCTGCGCCCCTGCGGCTTCGGACGCGCCGCGGTGCGCAACCTGCTTTTGGGGGTGGACGGCATCCTCAACTACTGGGTCGGCATCATGATCATCGCCCTGTCGGCGCGCCAGCAGCGCACCGGCGACATGCTGGCCAAGGCCGTGGTGATCCGCGCGGGCAGCCGCAACGACGCGGCCGGTCCCATGGAGCGGGTGTTCTCATGAGGCGCGCCGGCCTGGCGCTGCTGCTGCTGGTTCTGGTCGGGGCCTGCGCCGCGCCGGCGCCGGTCACGGGGCCCGCGCGCACCGCCGCGCTCGCCCGCCAGGGCACGGTGGTGGTGGTCTCCCTCGACGGCTTCCGCCACGACTACCGCGGGCGCACAGACACCCCGGCCCTGGACGCCATGGTCTCCGCCGGGGCACACGTGGGTCGGCTGATCCCGACCTTCCCCTCCCAGACCTTCCCCGCCCACGCCACCCTGGCCACGGGCGTGCACGCCGGGCGGCACGGCATCATCAACAACGTCTTTCGCGACCGGAAGCGCGGCCTCTACAAGCACTCCAACGACGTGAGCTGGTTCGACGCGCCGCCGCTGTGGATCTGGGCCCAGCGTCACGGCCTGCGCAGCCACGTCTACCACTGGGTCGGCTGCGAGGGCCGCCACCACGGCACCGAGCCCGCCTTCTGGACCCCCTTCGACAAGACCACCGGCGACGCGGCCAAGGTGGCCGCCGTGGGGCGGTGGTTGCGGGGGCCGGCGGCGCAGCGGCCGCGGCTGGCCATGGTCTACCTCAGCGGCTGCGATCAGGCGGGGCACATGTATGGGCCGGCCTCGGCCGAGGTCACGGCCTGCGTGACGCGCAACGACCGGCTCGTGGGACAGCTGCTCAAGCACGCCAGGGTGACGGAGCCGTCGTGGCCGGTGACCCTGCTGGTGGTCTCGGACCACGGCATGACCGACACCCGGGGCACGGCCAACGCGGCCCTGGCCCTGAGGGCGGCCGGCGTGGAGGCCGAGGTGCTGGCCGCGGGGCCGGTGTCCCACGTCTACCTCCAGCGCAGCGGCGATCTGGCGCGGGCCCTGGAGGTGGCGCGGGCCATCCCCCAGGTCAAGGCCTATCCCCGCGCCGCGCTGCCCGCGGCCTGGCGTTACCGGCACCCCACACGCACCGGCGATCTGGTGCTGGTGGCGGCCCCCGGCGTGCGCTTTGACCACACGACGAGCAAGGCCTACACCGAGGAGCGGGTGCGCGGCATCCACGGGCACCACGGTCACGATCCGGAGCATGCGGACATGGGGGCCGTGCTCTTCGCCTGGGGGGCCGGGGTGCGCAGGGGGGCCCGCCTGGAGCGGGCGCGCTCGGTGGACCTGTTCCCCACGGTTTGCCGGCTGCTCGGCCTGCCCCTGCCGGGGGAGCAGCACGGCCGGGTGCTGTCGGAGCTTCTGGCGAACTAATCCAGATCTGTGCTAGATAGACACCATGCAGTACCTTGAGTCTTACCGTATTACTTACACCTTCCTCTTTCTCTTCACGACGACGCTGGTGGCCGCATGCGGCGAGGATCCCGGGCTGGGTCTCGGAGCGCTGGAGCAGCCCATCGTCAACGGCGCCGAGGACACCGGCCACCCCACGGTGGGCCGCATCGCCGGCGGGGCCGAGGGCCACTGCACGGCGACCCTCATCGGCCCGAAGACGGTGCTCACCGCCGCCCACTGCCTGACCAAGAAGGGCCCCGGCTTCATCGTCTACCCCATCTCGGTCTCCTTCTCCGGTGGGCTGTCCACCTATTCGGCGGCCTCGGCCGTGGTGCACCCGACCTACGGCAGCTACTACTACAAGGGGGACATCGGCGTCGTACGCCTCAAGGAGGTGGTCCAGGGAGTCACCCCCTCGCCGCTGACCAACGCCAAGCCGAAGGTGGGCCAAAAGGCCGTGCTCGTCGGCTTCGGCATCACCGCCACGGGATCCTGGGGCACCAGCGGCGTCAAGCGCGTGGCGGGCAACATTATCGCCGCCCTGCCCAACGACAACATCACCTTCAGCGGCAGCGCGGGCATCAACGGCAACCTCTGCTCCGGCGACTCTGGCGGGCCCTCCTTCATCAAGGAGGGCGGCCAGGAGGTGGTCATCGGCGTGCACTCCACCGGCAGCGTGCCGTGCGGCTTGTCCGGCAACGACATCCGCGTGGACCTCTACCGCGACTGGATCATCAAGGAGGCCAAGGGCGACGTCGGCAGCACCAAGGACGGCGTGCCCCCCACGATCTACATCACCTCGCCCACCGAGTACCAGGCCCTGGACACCAACTTCGAGGTCAAGGTCTCCGCGTCGGACAACGTGGGCGTGACCCGGGTTGTGATGCAGGTGGACGGCGTGCTGGCGGGCGAGTCGAAGAAGGCGCCCTTCACGATCAAGCTGACCAACGTCAAGCCGGGCAGCCGCAAGCTCAAGGCCACGGCCTACGACGGTGTCGGCAACGCGGCCAAGGACACCGTGGACGTCATCGTCTCGGCCACCGCGACCAAGGCCGGCATGGGTAAGGCCTGCGTCAACAACCTCGACTGCGGAAGCGGCATGTGCGTGGACCACCCGGCGGGCGCGGGGCGCATCTGCTCCGACACCTGCGACCCCAAGGGCGCCGCCTGCGCGGCGGGCACGGTCTGCGTCAAGTCCGGCGGACAGCACCTCTGTCTGCCCGCCGGCGCAGATCCGGACGAGCCGGCAGACCGCAGCGGCTGCGCCATGGGCGGAGCCCCGGCGGGCTGGGGGCTGGCGCTGCTGTTGCTGGGGCTGGCGGTCCGCCGACGCCGTTAACCTGGCGCTACTTCATCTCCTTGCGCAGGGCCTCGGTGTCCCAGGCCTCGTCCCGCGGCGGGCGGTTCTCCTCCTCCAGCTCGGCCTGCATCAGCTCCTCCAGGGTGCGGATCTGCCGGCGCGCCCGTGAGAAGTAGCCCTCCTCGTCGTGGCGGTGGTCCAGCTGGTCCTCGAGGAACGCCTCGTCGTGGCGGCGGAAGGTCCGCGCGGCGCGGTGGGCGGCGTAGGCCCGCGTGCCGAGCTCGCCCAGGGCGGCGGCGCCCATGCGCAGGGAGCTGTCCAGCGTCTCGCGGAACACGTGGTCCACCTCGGCCTCCATCAGGTCGTGGGCCTCGGTGCGGCCGGGGGCGCGGGCGAGGATCTTCAGCTGGGGGTAGTGCCGCCGCAGGGTGTGGACCAGCTCCAGGGCCTTTTCGTGATCGTCGATGGTGAGGATGATGGCCCTGGCCCGGGCCGCGCCCGCGGCGTGGAGCAGGTCCAGGCGGGTGGCGTCGCCGTAGTAGGCCTCGATGCCGAGGCGGCGCAGCAGGTCCACATGGTCCGGGTCGTTGTCCAACACGGTGACCCCGACGCCGTTGGCGCGCAGGAAGCGTCCGACGATGCTGCCCACCCGGCCGAAGCCGGCCACGATGATCGGGTGCTCCTCGTGGATCGTGTCGGGCTCGCGGTCGTCCGGGCGCTCGCGGGTGCCGACCCGCGGCAGGACCAGTCGCTCGCTGGCCACGCCGAGCAGCGGCGTCAGCGCCATGGAGAGGGCCACAACCACGGTGAGCGTGGCGGCGAGGGCGGTGGGCAAAACCCCCGCCTGGGTGCAAAACGAAAACAGCACGAAGGCGAACTCGCCCCCCTGGGCCAGGGAGACCGAGGCGATGATGTTCTGGTCCAGGCCGAGGCGGGCGCCGCGCCCCACGGCCAGCTGCACCCCGAGCTTGAGCAGCACCAGCGCCAGCACCAGCCCGCCGATCAGCAGCGGCTGCGCGGCCACCAGGCCGAAGTCGATGGAGGCCCCGACCGCGATGAAGAACACCCCGAGCAGCAGCCCCTTGAACGGCTCGATGTCCCCCTCCAGCTCGTGGCGGTACTCGCTGTCGGCCAGCACGACGCCGGCGAGGAAGGTGCCCATGGCCGGGCTCAGGCCGACCATGGTCATCAGCAGGGCGATGCCGATGACCAGCAGCAAGGCGAAGGCGGTGAACAGCTCGCGCAGGCGCGCCGCGGCGATGAAGCGAAACGCGGGGCGCACCAAAAAGCGGCCCATGACCACGATGACAGCCACCGCCCCGAGGACCACCAGGGTCTGGGCCCAGCCGGGCAGGCCGTCCACCAGGGTGGCGTGGCCGCCGCCGGTGGCCGAAACGGGCGCCGTGGCCAACAGCGGCAGCACGGCCAGCATCGGGATCACCGCGAGGTCTTGCAGCAGCAGCACGGCGAAGGCGGTCTGTCCGCCCGCGGATCCGAGCTGGCCCTTTTCGTTGAGGGACTGCAGCGCCAGGGCGGTGGAGGAGAGCGCGAGGACCATGCCCACCGCCAGGGCCTGCCGCCAGTCCAGGCCGGCGGCGAGGCCGATGCCCGCCATCAGCGCGGTGCAGGCCACCACCTGGGCGCCGCCGCTGCCGAGGATCGGGCCGCGCAGACGCCAGAGCAGGGCGGGCCGCAGCTCCAGCCCCACTAAAAAGAGCATCATCACCACGCCGAACTCGGCGAAGTGCATCACCTCGGCGCCCTCCTTGCCCACCAGCCCCAGGGCGAAGGGGCCGATGGCCACCCCGGCCATGAGGTAGCCGAGCACCGAGCCGAGGCCGAGGCGGCGGGCCAGGGGCACCGAGACGGCCGCCGCCGCGAGGTAGATGAACGCCTGGAGGAAGAATCCCTGTCCGTGCACCTTCGCCTCCTCAGTCCTCGCCGGTGGCGGCCACCAGCCCGGCCAGCAGCTCGCGGTAGTCCGCGGCGCGCCGATCCAGGGCGTCGTCTGACAGCGCGTGGGTCCCGTGGACGACGAAGGGCGGCAGCCACGACATGCCGCACAGCCGCGCGGTGAGTTCCAGCGGGCGCAACAGCTCGCCCATGGTGTAGCGATTGAAGCCGCCGGTCTGGTAGGCCGCCTCCTGGGCGCCGGTGGACACTACACAGAGCAGCGCCTTGCCGTGCAGCCGATCGCCGCTGTGGCCGTAGGCCCAGCCGTGGGTCAGCACCAGGTCCTGCCACTCCTTGAGCAGCGACGGCGTGCTGTACCAGAAAAAGGGGAACTGCATCACCACCGTGTGGCTGGCCTCCAGCAGCGATTGCTCCTGCTCCACCACCACGTCGAAGTCCGGGTACTGCTGGTAGAGGTCGTGGACCGACACCCCGTCCATGGCCTCTGCCTCGCCCATCAGCCGACGGTTGACCCACGAAGTCTGCAGGGTCGGATGGGCCAGCAACACCAGGACCCCCGCCTCGTTTACCTTCTCCTCGGTCGTCACCTGTTCTCTCCCGCTCGGCTCGTCAGTCCGCGAAGAAGATCGGCTCGCGGTTCCTGATGAACAGCTCCACCGCTGCGCGCGCCTCGGCGTTGAGCTTGATGAAGCGCAACCCCATGCCCGGGATCATCTCCGGCAGGTGGTCGTTGAAGTCGCGGCCCCACTGCACCTGGCAGACGGCGGTGGTGCTCTGCGCCAGGCCCGGCACGGTGAAGGTTACCTCGATGACCTCGCCGATGTCCGCCGGCGAGTGGGTGGCGACGAACAGGCCGCCGCAGCCGAGGTTCTCCAAAAAGCCGGTGTAGAAGTTGTGCTCCGTGGCGTAGCCCACCTTGACCTTGACCGGGAACCGCCGGCACCGGCGGGCCGCTCGTCTTCGTCGTCGGGGCTGGCCTCGTCGCCGGGCGGCGTGATGCGCCGGGTCAGCGGGTAGACCACTTCTTTTACGCGCCGGGGCTGAGTGAGGTCGATGACCTCCAGCGCCCGCGGCTCCTCGGCGGGCTCACCCGCGTCGCGGAACATCTTGATCCAGCCCACCGTGGCCTTGCCCTCGACGTTCTTGGCCCGCGTGAGCAGGATGGCGTTGTCGACCTTGGTGGGCTTCATGGTCTCGGCGGTGGCCAGGACCCGCGCCTCGCCGATGGGCGCCATGCGGTACCCGCACCAGGGGCAGAACCGCATCAGGGGGGAGATGGCGTTGTGACAGGCGACGCAGTGCCGGGTTGTGTACTTCTCTGTCATGTAAAACATCCAGCGTTACTACGCTGCAATGGTTTCACATCGATCGGCAAATGCACCCCTTTTCTGCCGGCCCGCGGCTCATTTTTCAGGGGCGCACCTGCTCCTGAGACGAGGTCGGCCGTGCCGCGGCCGGCGCGGCGGTGGAGCGGGTCGCGGCGCGCTCCTCCAGGGCCCGCAGCAGGGCGGGGAAGAGCACCGTCGAGGCCACGAAGGTGCAGCCGATGCCCACCAGGGCGAGGTAGCCCATCTGCCGTACGCCGGCGTGGTGGGCGATGACGGCGGCGCCGAAGCCCGCGGCCGTGGTCACCGAGGCCAGCAGCGCCGCGCGGCCGGTGGTGGCCACCACCCGGGGCACCGAGCCGGGGCCGCCGCGGCTGTAGGCGTGCTGGATGTGCACCGCGTTGTCGATGCCGATGCCGAGCACGCTGGGCAGCACCACCACGTTGAACAGGTTGAGCGACAGGTCGAAGAGCACCATGACGCCCATCATCGCCACCAGCCCGCAGGCCACGGAGCAGCCCACCAGGGCCACGCGGTCCAGGCGCCGGAAGTCCAGCAGCAGCACCAGCATCACGGCCAGCGCCGACAGCAGCAGCACCCGCGGGCCCTCGGCGCGGATCAGGGCCAGCACCCGGGCGGCGATGCGGTTTTCGTCCAGCACGAGGGTGGCCACGCCGGCCTGCTTCAGCTCGCCGCGCAGGGCCTCCAGCTCGCCGGCCCAGCGCAGGATCTGCCGATCCTCGTAGAGCTGGCCGGCCGGCCAGGCCAGCACAAAGTGCTTGCTGCCGTCCACGGCCACCAGCCTCCGGCGGAAGGCCTCGGGCACCTGAGCCGCGGTCCAGGGCCGCGCCTCGGCCAGGGCCAGCAGCCGGCGCAGCTTCTTTTCGTCCTCACCATGGACCTGGTTTTTGGCCAGCAGGCTCCGCAGCTGGCGGGTCAGGTCGGCCAGCAGGGCCCGCTTGCGGTCCACGTCCGCCGGCACCATGGAGGCCAGCGAGAGCGTGCGCCCCACCACCGGCCCCAGCGGTCCCCGGCGCTGCTGGGTGCCGCGCCGCTGCGCCAGCCGCTCCAGTGTCCGGGCGTGGTCCAGGCGGTCCACCATGATCACCGCCGGCGACAGCGAGCCGCCCAGCTCACGCTCCACGTACTCGGTGAAGGCCAGCTCCGGAGCCTCGCCCTTGAGCTGGCGAAAGTTGTTGTGGAAGCGCAGCTCGCCGAGGCGCGCGCCGGAGAGCAAGACGAAGCCGAGGCCGCAGGCCAGCATGGCCCAGGCCACGGGACGGGCCAGCTGGCGGGCGCGGCGCGGGCCACGCCGCCGCGGCGCGGGCGGCCGCCGGGTGAGGTAGAGCGCCACGGGCGGCAGCAGCAAGAACGTCACGCCCAGGGTGAGCAGCACGCCAACGCCGGCGATGAGCCCGAACTCGGAGAAGCCGCGGAAGCTGCTGGCCACCAGGGCGAGGAAGGCCACCGCGGTGGTCAACGCCGAGGTGAGGCAGGGGCCGAGGGTGGCGCTGATGGCCCGCTCCATGGCCGCCCGCCTCTGCCTGGCGAAGGAGGCGCCGTCGCCCGGCGAGGTCCGGCTGCCTGCCGCAAGCTCGTCCAGAAAGCGCAGGTAGAGGTGAATGCCGAAGTCGATGCCGAGCCCCACCAGGGCGGCGACGAGAAATCCGGAGACCAGGTTGAGGTGGCCCACCATGAGGGTCGCCGCGCCCAGGGTCACCATCAGCCCCGCGCACAGGGGCACCCCCACCACGAGGGTGGCAGACAGGCGCCGGGTGACGAGGGTGATCAGCGCCACGCCGAGCACCAGGGCGATGAGCGAGGCCAGGGACAGGTCCCGGGACATGCGGGCGTTCTCCTGCTGGTTGGTCAGCAGGCTGCCGGCGTAGCGCACCGGCATGGTGTCCGCAGCACCGCGGGTCTGCTCCACGGCGCGCTGTATCTGCGCCAGCGTCCGCTGCCCCTCGGCCAGCTCCGCCGCCGAAGCCAGGGGCTTGACCACCACGAAGAGGTAGCGGCCGTCCCGGGAGGTCAGCGTCGACGGCGGCGCCTGACCGCCGGCGTGCTCGCGCTCCAGGGCTCGCAGCCCGGCCAGAGGATCGTCATCGCCGTCGCTGTCGTCCTCCTCGTCCTCCAGGTCCACGTACAGCGGGTTGGCCCGGGCCTGCTGCCGGCGCACCGCCGCGGCCACACCGTCGCGCAGCTTGCGCAGGTCCCCGGCGGGCAGCAGCCACAGCCGCCGCTCGGAGAAAAACTCCGACGGGAGCTCCGCCTGCGCCCACTGCACCGCCGGGCTGCGCTGCAACCGTTTCGCCAGCCGCCGACCGAAGTCCAGCCGCTGTTTTTTGTCCTCTCCGCCGATGGCGATGACCAGCTCGGCGCTGCCACCGGCCAGGCGCCGCGCCTGCTGCAGCTCACGCACCACCGGCGCGCCCTCGGGCAGCAGGGCGGTGTAGCTCGACTGCAGCTCCAGCGTGGTGGTCAACGCCGCGCCGACGCCGGCCAGCATCAGGGCCAGCAGCAGCGCGCGCCCCGGGCGGCGGGCCACGGCCCGGGCGTACCGCTCCACCGCTCGCGCGCGCAGGCTCAAGCCGCACCCCCATGAACCGTCGCGCTGGAAAGCTCCCTGTGATGCATGTCACGCTCCCGGGCCGCCGCGGGCCGCTGGTTGGTCTGCCCGCCAATCAAAGCGAGGATCGTGCCAGCTCGTAACGTGTTGAGATCACGCTCGGCGCGCCGTCGAGAGCGTGAATCATGTTCACACCTGTCAGATGATCGTCAGGTTGCTACACTACCGGCCAAGGAGACAGAACATGTGTGGGATCCTGGCAGTGCTCGGCAGCAGCAAGGAACCGGAGGATGTGCGGGGCAGGGTGGTCACCCTGGCCCGGTCGCTGCGGCACCGGGGGCCGGACTGGAGCGGCATCCACGTGCAGCAGCTCAGCCGACCCGACGGCGCGCGGCGGATCAACGTGCTGGCCCACGAGCGCCTCGGCATCGTGGACCCCGAGGGGGGCGCCCAGCCCCTGCTCAGCGAGTCCGGCGCCCTGGCGCTCACCGTCAACGGCGAGATCTACAACCACCTGGAGCTGGCCGACCAGCTGGAGCAGCAGCACAGCTTCGCCACCGGCTCGGACTGCGAGGTCATCGTGCACCTCTTCGAGGAGCAGGGCGCGGACATGGTGGACCGCCTGGACGGCGTCTTCGCCTTCGTGCTCGCCGACGGCGAGACCGGCGAGTTCATCGCCGCACGCGACCCCATCGGCGTGGTGCCCCTCTACTGGGGCCACGGCGACGACGGCGCGGTCTGGTTCTCCTCGGAGATGAAGGCGCTCACCGGCGTCTGCCAGCGCTTCGAGCCGTTCCCGCCGGGGCACCTGTATTACAAGGGCGAGCTGCGCCGCTACTACGACCCCTCCTGGCGCAACAGCGACAGCTGCCCCACGACCACCCTGCCCCTGCCCCGGGTGCGGGAGGCGCTGGAGCAGGCGGTGGTCAAGCGCATGATGAGCGACGTACCCTACGGCGTGCTGCTCTCCGGCGGCCTGGACTCCTCGCTGGTGGCGTCCATCGTCTCTCGCCGCGCCGAGCGCCGCATGGAGGACGACTTCAAGTCCCGGGCCTGGTGGCCGCGGCTGCACTCGTTCTGCATCGGGCTGGAGGGCGCGCCGGACCACGGCCACGCCAGGGAAGTGGCCGAGTTCCTCGGCACCGCTCACCACCAGCTCACCTTCACCATCCAGGAGGGGCTCGACGCTCTGGCCGACGTCATCTACCACATCGAGACCTACGACGTGACCACCATACGGGCGTCCACGCCGATGTATCTCATGGCGCGCAAGATCAAGGCCATGGGGATCAAGATGGTCTTCACCGGCGAGGGCGCCGACGAGATCTTCGGCGGCTACCTCTACTTCCACAAGGCGCCAGACGCCCACGAGCTGTACCGCGAGACCGTGCGCAAGGTGGAGGCGCTGCACTACTACGACTGCCTGCGGGCCAACAAGTCCATGGCCGCCTGGGGGGTGGAGGCGCGGGTGCCGTTTTTGGATCGGGCCTTCCTCGACGTGGTCATGAACCTCGACCCCCACCTGAAGATGATCCACGCCGACAAGGGCCGCATGGAGAAGCACCACCTGCGCCGGGCCTTCGACGTGGCCCACAACCCGTACCTGCCCGACGAGGCGCTCTGGCGCCAGAAGGAGCAGTTCTCCGACGGCGTGGGCTACGGCTGGATCGACGCCTTGCGAGACCACGCCGCGGCGCGGGTCACCGACGAGATGCTCGCCGCGGCCGAGCACCGCTTCCCCCACAACGCGCCGCGCACCCAGGAGGCCTACCTCTACCGCATGATCTTCGAGGAGCACTTCCCCGGGCAGGCGGCGGTGGAGGGGGTGGTGGCCGAGCCGTCCATCGCCTGCAGCACCGCCGCGGCCCTGCGCTGGGAGGCGGCCTGGGCTGACCGGGCCGATCCCTCGGGGCGCGCCGTCGAGGTGCACGAGGCGGCCTACGAAGAGTAGATGTCTGCGCCGCCCGTCATCACGGCCGACAACGTCGGCAAGGTGCGGGAGCGCTCCCTTTTGATGTAACGCTCTCGAGACAGATCATTACATTTTTATTACGGGAATGGCGCCGGCCCGCCGGGGAGGATTCCTCAGGCCTCCAGGTAGATCATAGTGTAGATTTTGCACACACAGCGGAGGTGACCCGTGAAACGATGGCGAAAGATGACCCACGTGGCGTTGCTCTGCGCGGCGGCGCTGCTGGCCAGCTCGTGCAAGAAGGGCCTCAAGTCCAACGAGGCCCCGGAGACCACCGCCAGGCAGTCCAAGCTGGCCCTCAAGGCTGCGCCCAACAAGCAGGCCGCCACCCCCGAGGAGGCCGACGCCGACGACGACAAGGCTGACACCGCCGTCAGCGGCAAGGACGAGAAGAAGAAGGGCAAGGGCGGCAAGAAGAAGGCCCGAACCTGGAAGCGCTCCACCCTGGTGCCGAACACCTCCAAGCTGATGATCGGCGACCGCGAGCACCTGCCCCTGCAGGGCATGCAGGCCTACATCCAGGTGGACGGCTTCCGCGCGCGGGTGGCCCTGGACTGCTACTTCTACAATGACAAGGCCCGCCAGTTCGAGGGGACCTTCAAGCTGCGCCTGCCCACCGGCGCGTCGCCCTACTTCTTCGCCTTCGGCAAGACCGCCTTCAAGTCCAAGGACCCGAAGCAGCCGGTCTTCTTCGACCCCAAGCAGGTGCGCCACGAAAAGGGCGCCGGCGATCGCGCCGAGCCGGGCCAGATCATGCGTGACCGCCAGCAGACCTGGTCCGAGCCCAAGGAGGCGCGCATGGTGCCCAAGGAGAAGGCGGCCCACGCCTACACCACCACCGTGCGCCGCCGGGTGGACCCGGCGTTGATGGAGTGGTCCGGCGCCGGGGTCTTCTCCGCGCGGGTCTTCCCCCTGGAGGCCAAAAAGCTGCACCGCGTGGTCATCGCCTACGACGTGGACCTGACCCCGATCAAGCAGAACATGGAGCTGCGCTTCGACATCCCGAAGTCCAAGGTGCGCACGATCATCGACGTCGACGCGGCCCGGCTGCCCAAGGCCGGCGTGTCGGTGAGCCCGAGCGCTCAGCGCCACACGGAGAACGGACGCCACTACTGGCGCTTCGAAAATCCCACCGCCGACGCCATCGTGGTGCGGGTCACCGAGGCCCACGGGCTGCTGCTCACGGGCGTGGATAAAAAGACCGGGCCCTACTTTGCCGCCTCCTTCCGGCCCCTGCTGCCCAGGGGCAAGCCCGCGGTCGGCGCGGGCAGGGCGGTGTTTCTGGTGGACACGTCGCTGTCCTCCAACCCCGACCGCTTCAACATCTACCTCAAGCTGCTGCGCGCCGCGCTGGAGAAGAACCGCGATCAGCTCAAGGAGTTCGCCGTGCTCTTTTTCAACGTGGAGGCCGGCTGGTGGCGAACGCGGTTTTCGGCCAACACCGCCGAGGAGGTCAACGCCCTGCTCAAGCACGCCAACGGCCTGGCCCTCGAGGGGGCCACCGACCTGCGCGCCGCACTGGCCCGGGCCGCGCTGGCCAAGGACCTGACCGCGCCGGCCAAGAGCCGCTGGGATCTGTTCCTGCTGTCCGACGGCGCGGCAACCTGGGGCGAGAGCGACAGGCACGCCATCGCCGCGACCCTGCGCTCGCCGCGGGTCAACGCGCTCTATGCCTACACCACCGGCATGGCCGGCACCGACCGGCGCATGCTCTCCAAGCTGGCCCGCGACACCGGCGGCGCGGTCTTCTCCGTCACCGGCGAGGCCGAGCTGGACAAGGCGGCCAGGGCCCACCGCGCGCGGCCCTGGCACCTCGACGGCGTGGCCGTGGCTGGCGGCAGCGACCTGATGCTGGCCGGCCGGCCCCTGGCCATCTACCCCGGCCAGCGCCTGCAGCTGGTGGGACGCGGCAAGGTCAAGCTCGGCGCCAAGGTAAAGCTGAAGCTGCGCCGCGGCGGGCAGCGCACCACCATCTCCACCACCTTGCAGCGGCTGGTGCAGTCCCAGCTGACGCCTCGCACCTATGGCCAGATCGCTGTGGAGCACCTCGAGGAGATGTCACGGGCCACCGAGGAGTACTCGGTGCCCTACTCCTGCCACTTCCGCGTACCGGGTCAGACCAGCTCGCTGCTGATGCTGGAGAGCGAGGCCGACTACAAGCGATTCAACATCAAGCCCGAGGAGCACGCCTTCGTGGTCAAGGGCAAGCCGGCCACCGCCATCCTCGCCGCGGTGCTGAAAAAAATCGGCGACACCCTGGCCGACCCCAAGGCGACGTTTTTGGCCTGGCTGGAGCGGATGAAGGGCATGCCGGGCGTCAAGTTCACCGTGCCCACCTCGCTGAAGATGGCGCTGCAGCAGATGCCGCGCTCGTCCTTCGACGTACAGGTGCCGGCCCTGGCGGTCAAGGACCGCACCTGGGCCGGCGTGGCCCCGGGGGTGCGGGCCAGCCTGGCCAGCCGCAAGCTGGACTACGCCCAGCTCGTGCGCGAGGCCCAGCGGCGTAAGCTGAAGTACGGCGCGGGCGACGCCCTGCGGGCCCTGTCGTCTCTGGTGGAGAACAGCCCCGGCGACACCGTGCTCGGCCGCGACGTGGGCTTCTCGGCGGTGGCCATGGGTCTGCGCCAGCAGGCCTACCACCTGTTCAAGCGGGTGGCCGCGCGCCGCCCCTGGGAGCCCCAGACCTACCGCGCCATGGCCAACGTGCTTGCGGCCATGGGCAAGGCCGACCTGGCCCTGGCCTACTACGAGGTGGGGCTGGCCGGGCAGTGGAACAGCCGCTTCGGCGAGTTCTCCAAGATCCTCTCGCTGGACTACCTGCGCTTTCTGCGCCGCCACCCGGGCAAGAAGACCTCGGTGCCGGCCTACGCCGCAGCGCGGCTCAAGACCCTGGCCGAGCAGTTCGCCAAGTTCAAGGGTCAGGACCTGCTGGTGGTCATCACCTGGAACACCGACAACTCCGACGTGGACCTGCACGTCATGGAGCCCACCGGTGAGGATTGCTACTACCAGAACCGCCAGACCAAGATCGGCGGCACCCTGACCACCGACGTGACCCAGGGCTACGGCCCGGAGATGTACACCCTGGCCAAGGCCAAGAGCGGCGCCTACAAGGTGCGGGTCAAGTACTTCGCCTCGGTGCGGAACCGGGCCACGGCGCGGACCAAGGTCCAGGCCACGGTGTACCGCCACTGGGGCACCAAGAAGGAGCGCCGCACAGAAAAGACCGTGACCCTGGCCGAGGGCAAGCAGATGCACCACGTGGCCACGGTGGAGATTCCGTAACCCCTTTGCCCCTGCCTCTGCCCTGCGCGCTCTAGAATCCCAATAGCGAGAACTGAAACGAGCCGCTGCTGGTGTTCTTGGTCCACTTGTACGGCGCCTTGGGGCCGTCGGAGATCCACCGCTCGGTGGACGTGCCCGTGGAGTCTGCCATCAGGCAGAGGCGCTTGCCGGCCACGTCGTCGGTGACCAGGTCGATGAGCAGGAAGGCGTGGCTGCCCTTGGTCATGGACAACGGGGTCTTGAGCGTGTTGGCGATGGCTCGCGGGTAGATGGTGATGGCGGCCTTGGTCACGGAGAAGGTCTCGGTGGCCGTGGGGCTGGTATCGGGGGCCGCGGCGGTGGAGCTGACCAAAGACACGGTGTGCGCCAGGCCGTTGTCGCAGTACTTGCCCAGGGCCAGCAGCTTGTGCCACAGCACCACCGCGGTGAAGGCCTCGCTGGCGACCTGCTTGGTCGCCATGACCACTGGCTTCTTTTCGTCGGCCGCGTTCCAGGACGAGGAGTTGAGCTTGGAGGCTGACAGGCTCTTGAAGCAGTAGGCCTGGGGCTTGCTGGCCGCCGGCGGCGTGTAGGTGGCGCAGAGCAGCTTGCCCGGGCAGGTGTCCTCCATGATGCCCTGGGTGCTCGGGTCGTCCTCGGTGCACTTGCAGGAGCAGAACCCCTTGGCGCTGGTGACCATCAGGCAGACGTGGTTCTTGCCGCACTCGGAGCCGCCAGAGGTGCAGGCCTTGCCCACCACCTTGGCGCTGCAGCCGGTGACGCTGGCGTCGGGGATGGCCTGGTCCGGCGTGCCAAGATCCGGCACCTTCTTGTCCGGCGTGGCCGGCCCCTGGTCCGCCACGGCCGCGTCGCCGCCGGCGCCCTGGTCCTTGGTCTCGGTGTCGTCGTCGCTACATCCGATGAGCGCCAGGCCGAGGATCACTGCCAGCGCCCCAATGGTCGTCCTCTTCATTTTGCTGCTCCTTATATGGGTGTGCTTCCAGCGGCGAGTTAGCACGACCTCAGGTGGGCATCAAGATCTCTGTGGGGGCTCAGGGGGTGATCGAGCGGATGGTGTGGCTGTTCTTGTCGGCCACCAGCAGGGAGCCGTCGTTGACCGCCAGGCCGCCGGGGGCGTTGAACACGGCATCCGTGCCCGGCCCGTCGTGGTGCCCCACCATGCCGGTGCCGGCGATGGTGACCACGTTGCCGTTATCGATGCGTCGGATGCGGTGGCTCAGCTCGCCGGAGACGTAGACACTCCCGTTGCTGTCCACGGCGATGCCGTAGGGCTTGTTGAACTGCGCCGAGGTGGCGGCGCCGTCGACCCGGCTTGGGTTCCCCGTACCGGCGAAGGTGTCCACCGCGGTGGCGGTGATCCTGCGGATGCGGTGGTTGCTGGAGTCCGCCACGTAGATCACGCCCTTGCTGTCAACGGCGATGCCCAGAGGGTTGTTGAACTTGGCGTCGGCCAGGGAGCCGTCGGCGAAGCTGTTCTTGAACGCCGTGCTCTTCTTGCCGGTGATGGTCACCACCTGCTTGCCGGTGGTGATCTTGCGGATCCTGCCGCTGCCGGTGTCGGTGACGTAGATGTTACCGGCGCTGTCCGCGGCGACGCCGGTGGGTGCCGCGAAGGTGGCCGCCGCGGCGCCGCCGTCCTGTACGCCCAGCTTGCCGGTGCCGGCGTAGACTTCGGCCTTGTCTCCGTCGATGCGGACGATGCGGTTGTTGCCCGCGTCGGCCACGTAGAGCTTGCCGTCGTGCACCACAACGCCGGCGGGGAACTTGAACTGCACCGTATTGCGCGTGTTCCCCCCCGTGCCGGGTTTACCGGTGCCGGCGAAGGTGGTGACCTGGCCCTGGTGGATCATGCGGATCAGGTGGTTGCCCATGTCGGCAACGAAGATGCGGCCCTTGGCGTCCGCCGCCACGTCGCCGGGCACCTTGAAGGTGGCCTCCTTGGTGGCGGCGCCGTCCTTGGACCCCGGGGAGCCGGTGCCGGCGATGGTGACCACATCGACGCCGGTGACGTTGTCCCCCGTGTAGGGGATCTCGTCCATGTCGTAGTAGCAGCCGGCGAGCAGCGCGGCCGCGGCGGAGATCGTCATCAGTCGTCTGAGCATGGCCGTCCTCCTCAGAACTCGTAGCCGAAGACCGCGCCGCCCGGCGTCAGGGCCGCCTTCACCGGACGAGACTCACCCCGAGGCTCGAGGAAGAAGAGCACCGCCGCGGTGATGGCCAGGGCGCCGGCCGTGGCGAAGCCGATGGTGCTCACCGTGGCGCGCGTGGGCACCGAGTCCTTGAGCTCGTCGTAACGATCCCGCGGGCTGGTGGAGGCCACCTCCACGTACTCGTCGTAGCCGGACTGGGCCCAGAGGCCGAAGCCGAGCCCCACGCCGGCCATGGCCACGGCCGAGCCGGCCGCGACCCAGGTCCAGAGGCGTCCGCGTTTCTTCACCGGGGGCGCCACGGGCCGCAGCGCGGGGCTGGGCAGGTTGGCCTTCCTCTTCTCCAGCTTGATGGTCAAGGACAGCTCCTTGCCCGCCTCCACGACGATCTCTCTGGTCTGGGGCGCGTGGCCCTCGAGGGACAGCTCTACCGTGTGTTTGCCCGGCTTGAGCTTGCCGGCGGTGGCCGGCGCCTTGCCCCGGTCCTTGCCGTCCACTTTTACCGCGGCGCCGGTGGGAGAGGACGCCACCTTCACCCCGCCCGTGAGCGGCTTGAGCATCACCTGCACGCTGTGGGCCTGGCCCGCCCGCACCAGCACCTTGCCCGTATAGCCGTGCTGCGCATCGGCGGTGGTCACCTCCACGACGTGGCGGCCCACGGTCACCGGCCCGGTGTAGGGCGCGGTGCCCACGCGCTTGCCGTCGACGTATACCGCGGCTCCTGGCCGGTCCGCGGTCACCGACAGGGCGCCGGTGAGCGACAGCCGCGCCTTGTGGAAGATAGCGAGGATGGACTCCTTGGTCTCGGACTTCTTCAGCTCCAGGGTGGGGTCCAGCTTCAGCGCCGCGCGGAAGGCCTTCTCCGCCCTGGTCTTCTGGCCGTCCACCCCGAGGTTGAGGCCGAGGTAGAGGTGGATCTTGCCCTTGACCAGCGGATCCTTGGCCTTGCGCAGGGCCCGCTTGAGGATCTTGCTCGACTGGGCGAACTTGCCCACCTTGTAGCGGAGGATCCCCTCGTGGAGCATGGTCTCGGCGCTCTCGGTCTGCGCCCGCGCAGGGGTGCAGAGGAGCAGCAAGCCGAGGACCGCCGTCATGATCGCGATGGATTTACGCATGGGTCCGTTCATCTCCGAAGCTCGATTACCATTCGCCGCCGTTCGCCCGGCCTGAGGGTGACCTTGCTGGTGCGGGGTTTGTAGCCCGGCGCCTGCACCTTGAGCCTGTAGGGGCCGGGTTTGAGCCCCTTTAGCTTGGCCGGCGTCTGATCCCGTTTGGTGCCGTTGAGGTAGACGTCGGCCGTCACCGAGTTGCCGCCGTGCAGCGCCGTTACAGTGAGGGACGAGGTCAGCGGGGTCAAGGTCACCTGCAGCTTTTGCGCCTCGCTGCCCGCGCCCACGCGGCGGGTGGCAGCGGCGTGCCCCGCCCTCGCGACCACAACCACCAGCGCCTGCCGGGTCACGGGCGCGTTCTGCAGGGGGGTGCGACCAAGGCGCGCGCCGTTGACCTTCACCGCTGCGCCGGACGGTTTGCTCGTCACCGTCAGCGCGCGGTTGCCGGCGTCGGCGCTGACCGCGGCAGCCCCGGCGTCGGCGCTGGCCGGGGCCCTGATCGGCGGCTCGGCGAGCATCTTCGGCGGCGACTCCTCGCTCCTGGCCGGGGGCGCGGTCGAGCTCTTCGGTGGCGGCGCCGCCGTGTCGGCGTTGGGCCCGGCCTCGCCGTCGCCCTTGAGCCAGTAGCCGATGCCGGCGCCGCCGACGCCGAGCACCAGCAGCGCGGCGACGAGCGCCCCCCAGCGCCGGCTCCCGTCGAGGCTCTCGATCTTGAAGGTGGTGGTGGCCTTCTTGGCGTCGGGTTCCGTGGCCAGCACCGTCTCCTGGGAGGCCAGGTCGTCACTGGTGACCCGGTCCAGCAGGTGCGCCGTGTCCAGGTCGTGCACCGAGTCGGGCGCGGGGACCACGTCAGGCGTGACCCAGGCCACGTCCACTTCGCGATCCGCTGCCGGCGCCCCCCAGGCGCGGGCCCAGCTCAGGCGGGCGCCCAGGGCCGCCTCCAGGTCCACCACCATCTCGGACATCGACTGGTAGCGCTGGCCCGGCTTTTTGTGCATGGCGCGCTCCACCACCTCCACCAGGGCCGCGGGCAGATCGGGCCGCCGCGTCGCCAGGGGCACGGGCTCTTCGTGGACGATCTTGTACAGCACCGTGGGCGCGTTGGGGCCGTCGAAGGGCAGGCTGGTGCTCAACATGTAGTAGAGGATCACGCCGGTGGCGAAGATGTCCGTGCGCCGGTCCATCTCCTTGACCATGCCGAGGGCCTGCTCAGGGGCCATGTACCAGGGCGTGCCGAAGACGGCCGAGTCCTTGGTCATGGAGCTCTCGGAGGTGAGGATCTTGGAGATGCCGAAGTCGAGCACCTTGGCCATCACCCGCTGCTTCGGCTGGCCGCAGAGGAAGATGTTCTCCGGCTTGAGATCTCGGTGGATCACGTCGTGCTCGTGGGCCGCGGCCAGGGCCCCGCCGATCTGGCGGATGACGGAGACCACCCACTCGGTGGGCACCCCGGGCTCGTGCTTGAGCACCGAGCCGAGGTCCTCACCCTCCAGCAGGTCCATGACGAGGTAGGGCTGGCCTCTGGGGGTCTGGTTGAAGTCCATCACCTGGACGATGTGATCGTGGCCCAGCTGACTGCCGATGCGGGCTTCCCGCTCGAAGCGCTGGAGCAGCTGGGGGTACTCGTCTGCGTTGACCTTGAGGATCTTGATCGCGAAGCGGCGCTCGATGCGGGTGTGGGCCGCCTCGAAGACCGTCGCCATGCCGCCCTCGCCGATCTTGCGCTCCAGGCGATATGTGTCCCCCAGCAGGGTCCCAACGGCGGGATCTGCCGGTAGGTTTTCTCCAGACATTAAACGACATTACAACCTATAATGGGGCGGAAGGCGAGATTTCCATGAATACAGAACACCAGAAAACCACCCGTCCTCTCATCTACACGCTCGGCCTGGCTGTGGCCCTGCTCTGCGCCGCCTCGGTGACCCACTGCGGCGAGGATGAGCCCACCTGCAGCGATCAGCTGACCAACGGCGAGGAGACCGACGTCGACTGCGGCGGCGGCGCCTGCGCCACGTGCGCAGACGGCAAGGCGTGCCAGGACGGCGCCGACTGCCAAAGCGGCGTGTGCAAGGGCTTCGCCTGCGCGACGGCCACCTGCAACGACGGCACCACCAACGGCTCCGAGTCGGACACCGACTGCGGCGGCCCGGCCTGCCCGAGCTGCGCCGTGGGCAAGGCGTGCAAGAAGGCCGCGGACTGCGCCAGCGGCATCTGCAAGGGCGGCGCCTGCACCGAGGCCAGCTGCACCGACGGGAAAAAGAACGCCCAGGAGACCGACGTGGACTGCGGCGGCAAGGGCTGCCCCTCCTGCGCCAACGGCAAGGAGTGCAAGATCGACTCCGACTGCCTGAACAAGAACTGCTACGCCGGCCTCTGCGTGGCGCCCGAGTGCTTCAACGGCAAGGCGGACGGCAGCGAGAGCGACGTGGACTGCGGCGGCAAGAAGTGCTCGGCCTGCGACGTGGGCAAAAAGTGCGTCACCGGCGCCGACTGCGCGAGCAAGGTCTGCAAGGGCGGCAAGTGCGCCGCCCCGACATGCAAGGACAAGGCGATAAACGACCTGGAGACCGACGTCGACTGCGGCGGCCCCGACTGCAGCCCGTGCGCTGACAAGAGCAAGTGCAAGCAGGCCCGGGATTGCCAGAGCAACTACTGCAAGAACAGCGTCTGCGTCGGCGCCACCTGCACCGACAAGGTCAAAAACGGCAAGGAGACCGACATCGACTGCGGCGGCGGCGTCTGCCCCCTGTGCAAGCACGGTCACGACTGCGGGCAGGCCACCGACTGCGTGAGCAACGTCTGCAAGACCACCAAGTGCGTCGACTCCACCTGCGCTGACGGGGTGAAAAACGGCGACGAGTCCGACACCGACTGCGGCGGCAAGAAGTGCAGCCCCTGCACGGCCAACGACGGCTGCACCAAGGTCTCCGACTGCCTGGACAAGATCTGCATCAACAAAAAATGCATCGAGCACACCTGCTCGGACAAGGTGCTCAACGGCTACGAGACCGGCGTGGATTGCGGCGGCGGGCAGTGCAAGATCTGCCCTGCGGGTCAGGGGTGCGCCTACAACTGGGACTGCGTCAGCGGCGTCTGCGACGGCAAGGTCTGCGCCAAGCCGACCTGCAAGGACACCGTCAAAAACGGCGACGAGGCCGACACCGACTGCGGCGGCAGCGCCTGCCCCGCCTGCTACCAGGGCAGCGCCTGCGCCAAGGGCACCGACTGCGAGAGCAAGCTCTGCGCCAACAAAAAGTGCTCCGTGCCGAGCTGCACGGACAAGGTGAAGAACGCCGACGAGACCGACGTCGACTGTGGCGGCTGGACCTGCTCCAAGTGCCCCGTGGCCCAGGCCTGCAAGATCGTGGACGACTGCCAGACCGGCGTCTGCAAGAGCAAGCTCTGCGCCAAGGCCAGCTGCACGGACAAGGTGAAAAACGGCGCCGAGACCGACCAGGACTGCGGCGGCGGTAGCTGCAGCAAGTGCTGGGACGGCGCGACCTGCAAGGCGGCCGCCGACTGCAAGAGCGGCATCTGTAAGAATGGCAAGTGCACCACCGCCGGCTGCTCGGACAAGGTGAAAAACGGCGCCGAGACCGACGTGGACTGCGGCGGCTGGACCTGCACCGCCTGCGCCCAGGGCAAGGCCTGCAAGACGCAGTACGACTGCGCCAGCGGGGTCTGCACCGGCGGCGCCTGCGCGGCGTCCACCTGCAAGGACAACGTCAAAAATGGCGCCGAGACAGACTCCGACTGCGGCGGGCCCAGCTGCGTCAGGTGCTGGGACGGGGGCGCCTGCCTCAAGGGCGCCGACTGTGAGAGCCACGTCTGCGCCGCCAAGCTGTGCGCCAAGGCCACCTGCAAGGACAAGGTCAAAAACGGCACCGAGCTGGACGTCGACTGCGGCGGCGGTACCTGCCCCACCTGCCCCGCCGGCAAGGCGTGCAAGGACGCCTGGGACTGCGCCAGCGGCGTCTGCGCCGCCAAGCTATGCGCCAAGGCCACCTGCAAGGACAAGGTCAAAAACGGCAACGAGACCGACTCTGACTGCGGCGGCGGCACCTGCCCCAGGTGCTGGACCGGCGACGCCTGCAAGTCCAACAGCGACTGCGAGAGCCTGAACTGTGCCAACAAAAAGTGCGCCAAGGCCACCTGCACGGACAAGATCAAAAACGGCAGCGAGACCGACGTGGACTGCGGCGGCGGCGCCCCCTGCGCGACCTGCGCCAAGGGCAAAAAGTGCGTCAACACCTGGGACTGCGCCAGCAACAAGTGCGTCAACAAGGTGTGCGGCTAAACGGCCGGTCTCGATTCGGTGATCACCACGCCATCGCTTTCGTTGCGGCGGGCTTCAGGCTACAGGCTGCAGGCTACAAGGTTAGCTTTCGTCA
>PVBE010368762.1_pt1 | contig 61160 bp, 41 predicted proteins | sample 1631181 | NCBI WGS metagenome assembly PVBE01 (sample SAMN08397723, study PRJNA350692) | Marine metagenome, whole genome shotgun sequencing project. | isolation source: water | place: Pacific Ocean | collected 2012-04
CGTGCCCTGAGGCCGCGAACCCTCTCACTGAAGAGACGGGGGAGACCTTTTCCAGGCGGTGGAGTCGGTGGCTCCACCGCTTTTTGGTTGGGGGGCGGTGAGGAGAGTGTCCGGTGGGTGGGCCTGCCGCTTCGTCCAGGTCGGATGGGATTCCGGGTCCTTCACATAGTTGAGGGATAAATTCGGTGGTGTTTGAGAGTTGTTTTACGCTAGCATCCCATCCGGCAATGCCTCGATCGAGAACAGATCCCCTGGTGCTTTGGTTCCTCGTTGGACTGGGGGGCTCTGGTTTTGCCGAAGGGGAGGAAACCTGGTGGTCGTTGCAGCCCCTCAGGCGTCCTCTCGTTCCGGAAGCGAGGGGGCCTGATGCCGGAAGGGTGAAAACCCCGGTTGATTCGTTCATTGTCTCCAAACACCGGGAGCGTGGCCTGCGACTCTCACCCGAAGCGGATCGTCGCATCCTGATCCGGCGTCTCTACTTCGATGTCATCGGTCTGCCGCCGAGCCCTGCGGAGGTGGAAGCCTTCGTGCGGGATCCCGACCCCGAGGTCTACGGGAAGCTGGTCGACAAGCTCCTTGCCAGACCAGGCTATGGCGAGCGCTGGGCCCGCCACTGGCTCGACGTGGTTCATTACGGGGAGAGCCATGGCTACGACAAGGACAAGCCGCGCCCCAATTCCTGGCCCTACCGCGACTACGTTATTCGCGCCTTCAATGCCGACAGGCCCTATGCGCGCTTCGTCAAGGAGCAACTGGCGGGCGATGTCCTCTGGCCCGACACGGTGGATGGTATCGTGGCCACCGGATTCATCGCCTCTGGTCCATGGGACTTCATCGGGCACGCGGAGGTGCCGGAGGAGAAGATCGACGGGAAGGTGGCGCGCCATCTCGACCGCGATGACATGGTGACGACCACCATGAATTCGTTCTGTTCGATTACGGTGCAGTGTGCGCAGTGCCATGATCACAAACTCGATCCGGTTACCATGAAGGACTACTACTCCCTGCAGTCGGTCTTCGCGGCCCTGGACCGGGCCGACCGGCCCTATGACGCCGGTCCCGAATTGGCTGCCCGGCGGGCTGCGTTGACCAGGGAGAAGAGCGCGCTGCAGGAAAAGCTGAGCGAGACGCGGAAGACCCTCCAGGCCCTGAAGACTCCCGAGGTGGTTGCTCTCGAGAAGGAAATTACGGAGCTCAATGCGAAGCTCAACATGACGCCAAGGAAGGGTGCTGAGCGGTCCGGGCGCTATGGTTATCACAGCACGGTGGCCGCGAGCCGGGATACCGTGAAGTGGGTGCAGATCGATCTTGGGAAAGCCCGGCTCCTCGACAAGATCGTGCTGGTGGGTGCGGATGAGTATGGTTTCGCGGACTTCGGGTTTCCGCATCGCTTCCGCGTTGAGAGTTCGAACAAGGCTGACTTCTCCAGATCCGCTCATCTGGCCGACCACAGCCAGGCTGATTACCCGAGGCCGGGAGGGCGTCCCCTGGTCCTCGACGGGAAGGGTAGTGTGGCCCGCTACGTGCGCGTGACAGCCACCAGGTTGTGGAGCCGCCGCAGGAAGGGACAACCGGAGAGCAACGACTGGATCTTCGCCCTTGGTGAGATGGCGGTGATCAGTGACAAAACCATCGTCAGGGTGGAAAAGGTCACTGCCCTCGACAGCATTGAGGCGGCTCCCCGCTGGGCCAAGGCCGATCTCGTTGACGGTATCTACGGGGCCTATCCGCTGGGCGATCTGGTGGTTGGGAAAGAGAGCACCGAAGGGGCAGCGGGAGACCTGCTGCGACTGGCCGATGCGGGATCCGGTGAGCTAAAGGCTCAACTCAAGACCGTGACCGCCAGGCGCGAGGCTCTCATGACCAGCCTGGCCAGGCCGGAATTGAATGAGCGCGAGAAAACACTGCAGAAACATCTGGGCAGGATGGAGACTGATTTGGGGAAGCTGTCCAAGCCGCAGATGGTTTACGCAGGGACGGTCCACAAGGGAAGCGGCACCTTCAAGGGCCGTGGACACGTGGGAGGAAAACCGCGCGATATTTTTATCCTGCATCGTGGAGATGTGACCAGCCCGGGTGACGCGGTGATGCCGGCCGCCGTGCCGGGAATCGTGCCGGGCCGCTCGCCGGTCTTCGAGTTGCCCGGGGATCACAGGGAAGGAGACCGCCGGGTCGCCCTGGCGGAGTGGATCACGCACCCTGAGAACACCCTCACCTGGCGCAGCATTGTGAACCGTGTGTGGCACTACCACTTCGGGCAGGGTATCGTGGGGACGCCCAATGACTTTGGGCGGGTGGGGGGCCGACCCAGCCATCCCGAACTGCTGGACTGGCTGGCGGTGGAATTCCGTGAGGGCGGTGGCTCTCTCAAGAGCCTGCACCGGTTGATCCTGAACAGTGCGGTCTACAGGCAGGTGAGTGTGCACGATGAGCAACAGCACGCGCGTGACGATTCAAACCGGTTTCTCTGGCGGCAGAATCGGCGACGGATCGAGGCGGAAGCCCTGCGTGATACGGTTTTGCTCGTGTCCGGGAAGCTCGATCGCAGGATGGAGGGACCGTCCTTCAAGGATTTCGTGATTGAGCAGCCCCAGCACTCACCGCACTACCAGTACCATAAGGCCAACCATGACGACCCCGCCACGCACCGCCGGTCGATCTACCGGTTCATCATCCGTTCCCAGCCGCAGCCCTTCATGGAGACTCTCGATTGTGCCGATCCCTCGCAGCTGGTGGACAAGCGGGGTGAGACCACTACCGCCCTGCAGGCCCTTGCGCTTCTCAATAATGCCTTCATGGTACGCATGGCGGAGCACTTCGCTTCCCATGTGGAGAAGGATCCCGATCCCATCGTCCGGGCCGTGGAGCTGACCCTTTCCCGCAAACCGACCACTGAAGAGCACGTGTTGTTCAAGTCCTTCGCCGGGAAACACGGCCTGTCCGCGATGTGCCGTCTCCTCTTCAATTTCAGTGAATTCAGCTTTGTCGATTAAGATGAACATCTCCTCGCGGCGTGATTTTCTCTGGCAATCAGGGGGTGGCCTTGGCGGCATCGCACTCGCTTCCATGCTGGGTCAGGAGGGCGCCCACGGTGCCGGGACCACCGGCCTCCTGAAGGATGGAACCCACCATCCCGTCAAGGCCAAGCGGGTGGTGCAGATGTTCATGGGTGGCGCGGCCAGCCACATCGACCTCTTCGACTACAAACCGGCCCTCATCAAGCATCATGGCGAGAAGTCCGACTTTGGTGAGCACGTGGAAGCCTTCCAGAACGGCCTTGGTCCCTGGCTCAAGCCCTTCTGGGATTTCAAGCCCTATGGAGGATGCGGAAAGATGCTGGGGGAGACGGTTGCTCCCCTCGGCGAAGTGGTCGATGAAATGGCCTTCGTCCACAATTTGATCGGCAAGACCGGGGTTCACAGCCAGGCCACCTACCTGCAGGCCACCGGTTTCGACCTCCCGGGCTTCCCCGGGATGGGGTGCTGGGTGAGCTACGGGCTGGGGAGCATGAATGACGATTTACCCACCTTTGTGGTTCTCCCGGATCACCGGGGCTTCGCCTCCAATGGCCCCAAGAACTGGGGAGCTGCCTTTTTACCCGCCCAGCACCAGGGGACCATCATCCGTCCCGGGATGGTCAATCCCATCACCGATCTGCATCCACCCGGAAGTGCGGACTACATCACGGCGGGAGCGGAATCGGATGGCCAGAAGCTTCTTGCCAGAGTGAATGGTGCCTATGCCGCCGGACGGGAAGGGGACTCGCGTCTGGAGGCCCGCATCAAGAGTTACGAGCTGGCCGCCCGCATGCAACTGACTGCGCCGGGGGCTCTCGATATCTCCGGGGAACCACAGTATATTCGCCAGATGTACGGCCTTCAGCCAGATGGCACGAAGTGGGACAAGAACATCAATGCGGTGGAGGAAGCGGATCACTTCGGGCGCAAGTGCCTGGCGGCACGCCGTCTTCTGGAAAGAGGCGTGCGTTTCGTGCAGATCTGGTCAGGATGCGATAACGGTTTCCCGCGGCGCAATTGGGACAGCCACGAGGACATCGTGCGGGATCACGGCCCTCTTTCAAATGGCATGGCGATCGGTGCGTCTGCCCTCATCAAGGATCTCAAACAGCGGGGGATGCTGGAGGATACCCTCATTCTCTGGACCACCGAGTTCGGTCGGATGCCTTCCTCCCAGGGCAAGAAGGGGCGGGATCATAATCCCTACGTCTTCACCAACTGGCTGGCAGGTGGTGGTATCAGGGGCGGAGTAACCCATGGGGAGAGCGACCAGTGGGGCTACAAGCCGCTCGATCGCGCCAGCCCGACCGAGTGCTATGACATTCATGCCACCATCCTGCATCAGCTAGGGATTGATCATGAGCGCCTCACCTTCCGCAAGGACAGCATAGATCGCCGTCTCACCAACGTGCATGGCAATGTGATCAGGGAGATCCTCGCCTGAGTTGCCTCATTCCCCGGGTCAGAATAAGGCTACCGTTTTTCCGGTGAGGAGCGGCAAGAAGGGCCACAACCGGATTGGGATCCTTCAATGCGTTCTGTCGTTGTGTAAGGGAGAGAGCCAGGTGGAGACAGGCCTTCCGGAACGGGGAGCTTAATGTGAATAAGTGGCCTAAAAACAAGGTTGCTGGCTCCCGTGCAATCGTGTAATCGTGTAGCACGATGAAGAATGTGACAGTGAAATTGGAGGAAGCCCTGGTGCGGGCGGCGCGGCATGAGGCGGTTGATGCGGGGCAGTCGCTGAGTGGTTGGTTGGCGGAATTGATCAGGGAGCGTCTGGGACGAAGCGAGGTGGCCAGCGCGGTGGCGGAGGTGATGGGCAAGGATGTCCGGGTGGTGGACAAGGAACTGGCGGCCTTTGATGAAGCACGGCGACGGGCCCTCGGGTATCTGGATCATCCGGTTTCTCTCGACGGCGAGGGGCACAGAAGGCGCGAGTGAGTGTCTTCGTTGACACGACGATCCTGGTATCCGCCCACGACAGGGGAGCCGCCCGGCATGTGGTGGCCAACCGCCTGGTGCGGGAGCTGTGGCAATTGCCCGTCCTGCCGGTGATCAGTGTGCAGGTGTGCCGCGAACTCTGGCGCGCCTTGAACCGTTCTCCCGACCTGGAGCGGGACGTTCTGGCCCAGTTGGTTGAGAGTTATCTCGAGTGGTGCGTGGTTCCGGAGGACGGGGATCTCGTGGCCGCGGCCTTTGAGTTGCGACGGAGATTTGAACTTCCGGTCTGGGACTCCTGGATCGTGGCTGCAGCGCAGAGGGCGGGAGTGCGGCAACTGTGGAGCGATGCCCTGGAGGCGGGGAGGGTCTTTGGGGAGGTGACCGTGGTCAATCCGCTGGTGGACTGACCCCGTTACTTTTTCCTGAGGGTCTCAAGGTAGGCCACCAGGTCGGATAATTCAAGCGGGTGGAGGAGGCCCCCGAGGCCGGTCGGCATGAGGGACTGCGGAAGTTCCCTGCGCGTTGTGATCTCGGACTTTTTCACATCACGGGTGATTCCGCCTGCCATACGGACGGTGAGTTTTTCGTCAGTGTCGGACGAGATGAAGCCGACCACGGTGTCGTTGGACCTGGTCTCGATCTGCACGCCGGCGTAGCCGTGAGCTACCGCGTTGGAAGGATAGAGGATGGCCTCGAAAAGGGCTTCCTTGGGCAACTTGTTTCCAATGCCGCTGAGGTCGGGTCCGTAGTTGATGCCCTCTCCATTGACCTGGTGACAGGTGGAGCAGGTGGCTTTCACGAAGGACTTCCTGCCCTTGGCGGGCTGGCCCTTCATTCGCATGAGGTGGGAGAGGGGAGGCATTTCGTCCGTTCCCGGGGGCGGAGCGAGCTTGAGAGCTCTGGCAATCTCGCTGCGGGTTTCCGCGTTGCTGGAACGGCTCAGGAGTGCTCCGGCGGTAAACTTCACATCGGCGGGCAGTTGGCCGCTTCGGGCGAGTTGAAGGAGGCGCTGTTCTCCCTGCCGGGTGATAGCCAGGGCTTCCACGCAGGCACGGCGCACCACGGTATCTCCGGCCTCCTGCAGGGTCTGTTGCAGGTAGTCGAGTGCGCGGTTGCTGCCGGATCGGCCGAGGGCGGTGGCCAGTGCCCTGCGCGATTCGATGTTGCCACTGCCCAGCGTGCGCTCAAGAACCTTGGAGTTGCCGAGAAGGTGCCGGGCGGCGTTGGCTCCCTCGCTGTTGTTGCGATTGGCCACGATGAACTCCAGCAGGGCGGCGAGGATGGCGTCGCTCTGCAGGTTGAAACGCGTGGCCAGTTCAACCAGCGCGGGCGAGCCCCTGGCCTTGAGGGCCATTTCCTCCAGCTTCCTGATCCCACCCGAATTCCTGATGGTCTCAAGGTCGAGTTCCTTCAGGGCGAGGGTGGAGACATCGGGATTGCCACTTTCGAAGAGGGCGAGGGCGAATTGCTGGCGCTCATCGGATTCCCCATGGAAGTGGAGGGCACGCAGGTAGCGATCGCGTTCCGAATCCTCGCGGGCGGAAATGATGAGCGGTCCAAGGTGGGAGAGGGCCTCGCCACAGCGTGCGCGCCAGACGAGGTCGGGATGCGGCTTGTTGCCGGTGGTGGCGAGGTAAGTTGTGAAGCGGGGGGACCAGCGCAGATCCGCGCCGATACCGAGGGCTTCAAGAAACCAGCGGTCCCCGCCCTGGTAGGAAGCAGCCAGGGCGGCCCATGCCTGGTCGGCAGTGGATCGTTCGATGAAGCGCAGGGCGATGGCCGCTTCGGCGCGGACGGCAGGGTCGGGATCCCCGGCCAGGCTGCCGAGGGCTTTGTCGTAGTCACCGGTGTGGTCGAGAATGCGGCAGGAGCGGACTGCGGTTCCCCGAAGGAGGGGATTCCTGTCCTTGAGCAACTTCTCGATCAGAGGGCGCGGGCTTCTACTCAGGCTGGCGGCAGCCCAGAAGGCACGCGCACGGAGGTGTGCGGGTTGAGCGGTTCCGGACATCTCCTGCAGCGCCTGTTGCACGGCAACGAGGTCCAGTTTCCGGAGCGTGGTATGGGCCAGGTAGCGAACGGCCTCATTGGGTGAGGCGAGGGCTGCGAGCGCGCCCCGGGGGTTGGAGAAATCGAGCTTGGGGGCCGCATATTTGTGCCCTTTGGGAGCAATGATGAAGATGCGTCCGCGATCGATGTCGCCCATCCCGTGCCCCCCCACTCCAGGGTCGTACCAATCGGCCACCACGAGGGATCCGTCCGGGGCCACACAGACGTCCGAGGGGCGGAACCAGCGATTGGCCTTCCCGTCGACAATGTTGACGATCTCGGCATCGAAGCCGGCTCCCTTCCTGGTGCTCACATAGGCGCGGACGATGTTTGGACCGGCATCACAGTGGATGGGTTGACCGAAGAACGGTTCGGGCAGGAGCGATCCCTCATAGACCACGATGCCGGTGGGTGAACCCGCACCGGTCTGGATCAGGTTGGGGACCACTCCGGGATCATTGAGATGCCAGTGCCGGAGGGGAATGTCCCTTTCGATGTTGGGCCGGCCATCCCGCCAGCCCGCACCGGTCAGTTCATCGCGGTAGCCGTAGTTGCCGAAGGGGAGGACGTAGTTGATCCGGACCCCACGGTTGCCGTCGTCGTCGTTGTCGGACTGCCAGAGCCTGCCGTAGGAATCGACGCTCACTTCCCAGTTGTTGCGGAAATTCCAGGCGACGGATTCGACATTGGAGCCGTCAGGATCGCAGCGGAAAATCATGCCCTGCTGGTAGGGTTGGCGATTGGTGCTGATCTCATTGCCGGCCAGGTCGGTGATGATGTTGCCGTCCTTGTCGCAGAGCTGACGACCGGAGTTGCCATAGTTGAAGTAGAGCTTGCCGTCGGGACCAAAGTGGAAGGCGTGGATTCCATGATCATGCTGCCTGCCGCCGATCTGGGTGAAGTGCATCTCCTTGCGGTCCGGCTTGTCGTCCCCGTTGTCATCATAGAGGGAGAAGACATCATCTCCAGCGGAGACAATCACCCGGTTGCCGAGGACGCAGATGCCGTGGGCGGAGTCCACGTCGTGGCCCTGGTGGAAGACGGTGCTCTTATCCGCCACGTTGTCACCATTGGTGTCCTCCAGGATGAGGATGCGGTCACCCTCCGGCCGCCTGCCGTTGTTGCGGCGGTAGTTGACCACCTCGCAGACCCAGATCCTGCCGCGGTGATCGACGTCGATGGAACTGGGTGAGCGCATCATTGGCTCGCTGGCAAAGAGAGTAGCTTCCAGTCCCTCATGAAGATCGAGGTTCTTGACCGCATCGGAAGGATCGTGCGGCGCGGCCAGGGCGGCCAGGGCAGTGGCGACAAGGGCTGCTGGAATCGTGTGCGGCTTCATGAAACTCAAGGGAGTCTCCCCCTGCGGGTTTGGGGACGAGATTTCTCAAGGTGAGGAACAAGGTCCAGCTCAAAGGAGTTTTTTCCCCGGGCGGAACCATCCAGGGGCATTCGTGGTCCAAACCACTCCATCGGGCGGCCAGTCGCCGCCATGGTCATAACGACTTGATCCACGCTCCGATGAGTTCTTGCAACCGGGGCCAGTCGGAATAGATGAGGAAGTGGTCCCTGTCCGGGAGGTAATGCTCCTTCAGTTCCATTTTGATATCCTTCATGCTGGCCGCGGCCTTGCGGACGTAATCAGAGGTTGTGTGCTTGTCCCGTTCTCCCGTGATGATGAGGGCCTTGCGTCCTCCCCAGCCGTTGGCGAAGGCATCAGACTCGACGATATTCTTTTCGATGACAGGCGAGAGGAAGAGGAGGCCCCGCCATTTTTCAGGAGTGGCTCGACCTCCAAGGGTCACGCCCGTTCCGCCAGTGGCGATGCCAGCCAGAATCAGGTTCTCTCCATCGATGCGGGGGTGACTGACACAGAACTCGCGGGTCTGTTCGATGGCCTCGAGTCCACCCTCCCCGGACCAATTACCGCTACCGAAAGTGGGAGCCACGATGGCCACTCCGGTTGCATCGGCAAAGCGTTTCCAGAGGGTCCAGCAGCCCTGGAAGTTTCCAAGGCCGCCATGGAGAAAGACAATGGCGGGCTTTTTCTCGAGGGGGTCCTGCCCCGGTTCTTCCGGGACGTAGATAAACAGGATTCCCGGCGTGGGCTTCAAGCCGATCATTTCCCGGTAGGCGGAACCGAGGACGCACGGAAGGGTTGCTAGTTCGGCATCCTTCTCAAGGTCAGCGTAGACATTCCGGATGTTCTCGCGGAGTTCTGCGGCCTGGCCCCAGCCCAGATTCGGATCAATCAAGGCAAGGAGATAAGTGCCGAGGAGACACTGATCTATCTCAGGGACAAGATTGGCCGGGGAGCAGGAGAAATGGCTGGTGCCGTTTTCATAGACCACCCGGGCGGCAGCGTCCGGATCGTCGCGATGGCCCGTGGCCTGCCGGGCGCAGAGGAACAGGGAGATCGATCCGGCCAGGAGGAGAAGAACACTGATGATTCTCCGGCGGATACTGCGCCAGTGGAGGAAATTGAGCGGGACGGGAAGAAGACAGATCAGGGCAATGGCAAAAAGCTTGGATGCAGTGGTGGTGGAGACGACCAGAAGGCCAATCGCTCCGAGCCAGAAGGGGAGCGAGGCCAGGGTCCAGGTCCCGGAGAGGATGCAGCCGAGCGCACTTGATTCAGCTTTCGGGTTCTTGCCCATTCATCGTTTATTGTGAAGGCTTCAGGGTGATCAGGTGCATGGTGGCGGTGTAGGCGTTGGCTGCACTCATGCGCTTGAACTCGTGGCCCGGTCCCCAGGAATCGGTGTAGATGATCTCGTCGGTCGTCTGGTTGTAGCCGATGACGAGCCGCATGTGCCCTCCGCCTTGCTGGGGAATTCCCCGCTCCGGAAAGACTCCGACCTGCAGAGCCCAGAGGAGGGGTGTTCCGGTATCGATGTTGTCCCTTATCTGCTTGCGGTAGCGGTCGAAGGCGGTGCCTTTGGCCCGGACCTCGCGCAGAGTGGGGCCATGGCAACTGGAGAGGAAATACTGGTAGGGGATGACGGCCTGGTCGGAGAATTCCTTACCCTTTCCGGTTTTCTTGATGAGCCGGTTGTAGGCCTTGATCTCGGACCTGATCTTGCGTTCTTCCAGTTCATAGTGGACCAGAAGGCGGGTCTTGGTCCGTCCGGCCACCTTCTTGAGTGCATCGATCATGGTGGAGGGGTTCGTCCCCCCCCGTGCACTGCTTTCTGCGATCTGGGCCATTGCGTGCTGGTCGACGGGCAGTCCGTAGTAGCGGAAGACGCGTTCGGCACTGGCCACCGCACAGTAGCCCTTGCGGCCCTGGTCGACCATGGGCACCTCCTGGACGAAGACATCGCCATTGGGTTTGCTCACGCGGTTGGCGACGAGATCCCGGCGCCGGGCCATGATCCTGGTCAGGCCGGAGCGCTGCTCGTAGATCTCCTTGCCGTATTTAACGGAGACAAGGCTGAGTTTGAGAAATTCAGGGGTATAACCCCGGGAAGCCTTCGACTTGCTTGAGGTGAGCACGAGAAAGGCGCCAGGACATTTCCAGACCCAGCGATCAGCGGAAACCACGCTGCCCTTCTGGGTCCGGTCCATCTTCTCGCCCTCAAGTCCGGTCTTTTCGACGAGCAGGGCGTGCCATTGCCCGGTCAGGGTCTTGAACCGTTCCTCGGGCATGTCGCCGTTGTCTCCACGGTTGTAGATGGAGATGTCGAAGGAGTGCAGTTTGTCATCGCGGCTGCGGAGGACCGTTTCGCCAACCGGGAGGTTCCAGAGCTTCAGGTCGCGGCGGTTGCTCCGGGCATCCCTGCGCCCGGTGGAGAGCCAGTGGAAGCCCAGCGGTTTGCGATCCTGCAGGACTTCACCCACCGGCTTTTCCCACATCGTGACATCGAGGAAGAGGATCTCGAGGTCGGGGACAGGCGCGGGGTGTGCCGGACCCGCCAGAGCGAGAGGAATAAGCGTGAGGAAATGGAACCGCCGCACGGAACTAATCTAGGCGATCGGGAGGGGACTGCAAGGTCAGTGCTGGTGACCTTGGCGGCAGCCCTCGCAGCCTACCCAATCGCTTGAACCGTCGGGATAGAACTCCTTCTTCCAGATGGGGAGGCGATGCTTGATCTCGTCGATGATGAAGCGACAGGCCTCGAAGGACTCGGAGCGGTGGGAAGAGGAAACTGCGACGATCACGGCGGACTCACCGATCTCCAGTGGTCCCGTCCGGTGCACCGCCTCGGCGTGATCAAGGTCAAAGCGCTCAATGGCATCCCGCACGATACGTTGGCCTTCCTTCTCCGCCACCGGAGCATGGGCTTCATACTCCAGGCGGAGTACCTCTCGACCCTGGTGGTGATTACGCACGGTGCCCTCGAAGACGGCTACGGCACCCGCGTGCGGATTGCCCGCAGCTTCCCGCAGGGCGGCCAGATCGATGGGATCGGTAGTCAGGTGGAACATGGTTCGGCTAGCCTCCTGCGAAGGGCGGAAAGAGGGTGAGTTTGTCCTGGTGGGCCAACGGATGAGACCAGGGCTGGAATTCATCATTGATCGCGATCCGCACGGCTTCCAGTCCGAGCGAGAGATTACGGGACATGCGCAGTTCCTCCCACAGGCCGGCAGCGGTCACCGCTGTGGTTTCGAGTTCTTCCGCGGCAGTCCCTGTGTCTTCGCGGAGGATTCCACAGTATTCCACCATGATGGTCTTGGTGGTGCGGCCGTTGCGGAGAGTCAACCGGGCTTCCTCGAGGTCTTCGGGCCGGTTGCAATTATCGAGGGCCGACTTGTCGGGGAGATCGAGTTCCCTGCGGTGAAGGGAGTAGAGGAACTTTCGGGCGCAGCGCATCTCACCGGCAAGAGCCCGGGTCAGCGCGGTGGCGGCTGATGGTTCGTAGATGGCGCAGAGAGGTTCCGGCCTGCCATCAAAGCGACTGGTGAAGCAGGTGGCTTCGCGGTCCGGATCCCGGGCCTCCCGGAGGAATTGCAGGACGGAGCCGGTAAGGAAGGGGAGATCGCAGGCCGTTACGAGCCATGCAGCTCCCGGCGCCTGTTGAAAGGCTGCTTCCAGACCAGCGAGCGGACCGGCATCGGGACGCAGATCACGGATCGTGTCCGACTGGTAGGATCTCTGGTCGTCCTGTGCGATGGAGAGGTGCGTCTCTGCCGTGACAACGTCGAGAAGTTGCAGGCCGCGATCGCGCAGGGAGAGTTCGCCATCCACCACGAGTTCTGCCTTGTCGGAACCCATGCGGCGGCTTTTTCCGCCTGCCAGAAGGAGGCCGTGAAGAGGTGGGGTCATGGAACTTCAGCTTGCATCAAAGTCGCTCTTGCCACCCCGCTTTTCCACCAGATGGAGCCGGGTGATTTCGATGGAGGGATTGGCCGCCTTGCACATGTCGTAAACGGTGAGGGCGGCCACCGAGGCCCCGGTGAGGGCTTCCATTTCCACTCCGGTCCTGCTGCTGGTGCCGCACTCGCATTGGACACACAAGGAGGTGGTGCCCTCTGGTTCGATGGTCACGTCGCACCTGTCAAGGGGAAGAGGATGACAGAGCGGGATAAGCGAGGAGGTTCGTTTGGCAGCCATGATCCCTGCCAGGATGGCGGTGTTCAGGACGGACCCCTTCTTGTTCTGGAAATCCTCCTTCTGGAGTTCAGCCATGAGTTCGGATCCCAGAATCACGGTACAGGCGGCCCGGGCCCGCCGGGCAGTCACGGCCTTGGAGCCAACATCGACCATGCGGGGTTGGCCCACCTCATCAAGATGAGAGAGTTCACTCACCACCGAAACGTTAGGACATCAGCGGAAAAGAGCGAGCGGTTTTGCTGCCGGAATCAGAGCCAGGAGCGAAAGGGCGCGAGGCTGCCCGGCGGAAACACTTTATGACCGGCAGGCAATTCGATGAATCCATCGGATTCGATGGCCGAAGCAAAGTCCCCGGAATTCGACAGGGGGGCGGGATCAGCCAGGAGGGTGGCTCCATCCTGGCGGAGGTGCACCGGCAGGGAGCTGGCAAAGGGCGAATCAAATCGGACTTCTGAGGCAAGCGAGACCGTGCGAACCACGGGGTGCAGGTTCTGGAGGGTCTCGAGGAAAGGGCGGACGTAGCGGTGAAAGGTGATTTGAACTGACATCGGGTTGCCCGGCAGCGCGAAGACAGGCGGAGGTCCTGGCCAGAAGGCGAGGGGCTTGCCGGGGCGTTGGGCTACGCCGTGAAAGGCGGGGACTCCCAGCAGTGACTCGATCACGGGCCGCACGAAATCGTACTTCCCCTTGGAGATCCCTCCACAGAGAAGGAGCAGGTCGGAATCAAGATGTTCCCGCACGGCGGAGGTGGTCGCGTCGGGATCGTCGGGGAGGTGCTGCTGATGAATCAACTCCGCGCCAAGGGCGGCGAGAGCAGCGCGAAGTGACGCAGCGTTCGACTGTCGGACCTGGTGAGGAGCGGGTGAGGCGGCTGGTTCGACCACCTCGTCGCCCGTGGTGAAGATTGCCACCCGGGGACGTTGAAGAACTTTCAGGGTGGTGGCACCCACGGTAGCGGCTACCGCTGTGACCCTGGAATCGATGAGAGTGTTAGACGGGACGAGGATGTCACCACTGGCATGGTCGCTGCTTTCCTCGTGAATAAACCGTCCCTGGACGGCTGCTTCCAGAGGGAAGCTGACGTTGTCGCCCTGACGCGTGATCTGTTCGTAGGGCAGGACCGTGTCGCAGTCGGAGGGCAGGCAGGCCCCCGTCATCACTTCCCAGCAATGTCCCGGAGCGAGTGGGGCCGGACCAGGTGCCCCGGCAGCATGATCTCCGGCGATCGCCAGGCTGGGAAACTCATCCAGGTCTGCTTTCCGGAAACAGATGCCATCCATCATGACACGGTCATAGGGCGGGAGTGGTCGGTCTGCCCGCAGTTCACTGGCGAGGACGCGGCCATGGGCCTCCGCAAGCAGGACTTCCTCCCATCCCAGATCGGGAAGGTGGGCCAGGGTGATCGCTTCCGCAGCGGCTGGGGGAATGAGAGGATCCATGATTTGTTGTCACTCCACAAGGAATAGGAAAATACCCAAGTATTTTATTGCGAGCTGTCCACTCTGCGCTTTTTTTTGGGTGAATGCTCGTCGACCAGCACCATCGTCCGCTGCGGGATCTGCGCATTTCAATCACGGACCGCTGCAACTTCCGCTGCCGTTACTGTATGCCGGCAGAAGTGTTCGGACCAGATCATGTATTTCTCCCGCGCGAGGAGGTTCTCACCTACGAAGAGATTGAGCGCCTGGTGGGTCTGACCGTGCCTCTGGGAGTGCGCAAGGTGCGTCTGACCGGCGGAGAGCCCCTGCTGCGACGCGGGGTGAAGGACCTGGTGGAAATGCTGGCCCGGGTGAAGGGAATTGACGACCTGGCGCTTACCACCAACGGAGTGCTGCTGGCTCATCACGCCGCAGATCTTCGCCAGGCCGGGTTACAGCGGGTGACAGTCAGTCTGGATGCCCTTGACCGGGAGATCTTTGCCAGGATGAATGGGGTAGGGGCCAAGGTGGAAAGTGTCCTGGCCGGGATCGAGAGGGCAAAGGACTGCGGGTTGGGTGTGAAGATCAATGCGGTCGTCCAACGCGGAGTAAATGAGGAAGAAATTGTTCCCCTGGTAAACTGGGGGAGAGCGCGTGGAGTCCCTGTCCGCTTCATCGAGTTCATGGACGTGGGAGAGACGAACGGGTGGCGCATGGAGGAGGTTGTCTCCGCAAGGGAAATAGTGGCGGTGATCGAGAAGGAGTTCTCCCTGCGGAAGCTGAGCCCGGCCCACAAGGGCGAAGTGGCCCAGCGTTATGGCTTTTGTGAGGGAAGCGGGGAAGTTGGGGTTATTTCCTCGGTGACCAGCCCATTTTGCAGTGGGTGCAACCGGTTGCGTCTTTCGGCAGAGGGTAAATTGTTCACCTGCCTCTTCGCGAGGAGTGGGGTCGATGTCCGCGGGCTCCTGCGCTCGGGGAAGGAAGCAACCTTGTCCTCCGTCCTGGAGGGAATCTGGCGCGGTCGTTCGGATCGCTACTCGGAGGAGCGGGGGAGCGGGGAGAAGCGTAAGGTGGAGATGAGCTATATCGGAGGATAGAGATCATGGAATGGGAGATTGAACTGGTTCACCTGTTCGTGTCTGAAGGGCACGACTACCTGGGCCGTCACGGGAAAGAGTCACTCGATCACGGGATAGAGGATCCCGACCTGATCGAGTGCGTGGCCGGCCGGGGGATCCGCGGGGACCGCTATTTCGATCATAAGGAAAACTACAAGGGACAGATCACCTTTTTCGACCACGGGGTTTACGAGGCCGTGAAAAGAGAGTTCGATCTTCCGGAACTGGCGGCCTCGGCATTTCGCCGGAACGTGATCCTGAAGGACGTGCCTCTTCCGGAGTTGATTGGGAAGCCCTTTGCTCTTCAGGGCCTGGAGTTCGAGGGCGTGGAGGAAGCTGCGCCCTGTTACTGGATGAACGAAGCCGCGGCGGATGGCGTGCACGAATTCCTGAAGGGGGTGGGTGGCCTGAGGGCCCGTATCCTGGCAGACGGGGAACTGCGCAAGGGCTCCGGGGTGCTTTCCCTGCTGCCATAAGGTTCAGGTGACGACCGAAGACGAGATCACCCCTGAGACCCGGAAGCCAGGAGCCCCGGACTGGTATCCGGGGCTCCCTGAGATTCGGGGTGGTGGAAACGAATCGGCCTAGGCGGCATCACTCTGCTTGCTCGCTTCGGAAATGACCTTCTGTTCCATGTCCTTGGGCATGTTTTCGTAGTGGGAGAAGCTTTCGCTGTGCTGTCCGCGACCGCCGGTCATGGATCGCAGGTCCGTGGCGTAGGCATGCATGACGCGCGCGGGGATCTCAGCGGTTACCACCTGGGCGTGGCCCTCGGTCTCCGTTCCCATCACGCGACCGCCCCGCACCGAGAGATCGCCGAGGATGTTGCCCAGGGATTCCTCGGGAGTACGGATCTTCACCTGCAGGACGGGTTCGATGAGATGCGGTTGCGCATTCATGAAGGCCTCGCGGAAGGCCTGTTTGCCTGCGATCTGGAAGGCCACGTCCTTGGAATCGACCGGGTGTTGTTTGCCGTCATAGAAGTCGATTTTCACATCACAGACCTGGTAGCCCGCGAGGATGCCGTCGCTCTCGGCGACGCGGATTCCTTTCTCGACCGAGGGGACGAAGTTGCGATCCACGTTGTTGCCCACCAGCGAATGACCAAACTCGACGCCGCTATCGCGCGGGAGCGGCTCGATACGCATCCAGACCTCCGCGAACTGGCCGGCACCTCCACTCTGTTTCTTGTGGCGGTACTTCGATTCAGCCTTCGTGTGGATGGTCTCGCGGTAGGGAATGCGCGGTTGATCGAGCTCGATCTCGATGTTGTAGCGCCGTTTGAGGGTTTCCGAGACAGCCTTGAGATGAATCTCGCCCTGTCCGGAGAGGATGGTCTGCTTCAGTTCGGGATCCGCGCGGAACTGGAAGGCGGGATCCTCCTCGTGAATGACGGACAGGCCTTCCGCCACCTTCTCCTCGTCACCCCGAGTCGTCAGCTTGAGGGCGGCGTGAATGTTGGGGGCGGGGTATTCGATCCTGGGCAGGCGCGCCTTCAGTTTGGGGCTGCAGAGGGTGTCGTTGGTGTGAGTGCCCTTGAGTTTGACCAGGGCCCCGATCTCTCCTGACTTGAGGTGATCAGACGCTTCCCTTTCCTTGCCGTTGGGAAGGAGGATCTGGCCGATGCGCTCGTTCTCATCGGTGTTGATGTTATAGAGGGTGTCTCCCGATTTGAGTTCTCCCGAGTAGATCCGGAAGAAGGAGAGGGCGCCCACGTGCTCTTCCACCAGCGTCTTGAAGATGAAGATGACCGGTTCGGAGCCTTCCACGTCCACCTCGATCGGATCGCCATCCGGCGATTCGCAGGAAATGCTCCTGCGGTCCAGGGGCGAGGAACCGAATTTGGCGATGAAATCCATGAGACGTGCGACACCCACGTTGCTGGCGGCACCCGTGCAGAACAGGGGGGAAAAGGCCTGGCTCTGAATAGCGTTGTGAAGATGACTACGGAGTTCCTCCTCGCTCAGTTCGCCCTTCTCGAAGAAGGTTTCCAGCAGGGAGTCATCGGATTCCGCCACGAACTCTATGAGTTGCCGATGCATGTCGTTTACGCTTTCGCCATCGGCGCCGTCCACATCCTGTTCCTCAAACCTGCCACTGCCGCCGGGCTTGTATTCCACCACTTTGCTCCTCATGGCGTCGAGGAAGCGGGAGGCTCCCGGCCCTTGGTTCAGCGGGAGGGTCATGGGGAAGATCTTGTCTCCGAGGATGTGCTTGATCTCCTCCACGACACGGGGGACGTCGGCGTTCTCCTTGTCGACGCCGTTGAGGACGATGAACTTGGGGATTCCCAGGCGGTCGGCCTCGGCCCACATGCGCTCCGTAATGAAGCCCACACCCGCAACTGCGTCGACTACGATGAGGGCGAAATCGGCAACGGCCAGGGCGCCGAGCGAATCGCCGATGAAATCGGGAGAACCGGGGGCGTCGACCACGTTGAGTTCCACACCCAGCCACTCCATGCGCAGGAGCGAGGAGTGAATCGAGATCTGGTGCTCGCGCTCATCCGCGTGATAGTCGGAAACGGTATTTCCGTCTGCGATAGAGCCCATGCGCTTGATGTTTCCGGTGTTGGCCAGCATCGCCTCACAGAGCGTGGTCTTCCCTGCTGAGGCGTGGCCCAATACGGCCAGGTTGCGAATGTCATTGAGTTTGTGGTCCTTCATTTTTCCGAGGTGATTGAATTTGTTTGCGAAATCGGTGCTTTCAGATTCCTGGAGCATGGCAATCGCGAGGGTCCGAGGCAACACGAACCGTCCGCTCTGAACAGGTATCACTTGGGGACTCCTGATGTCATGGAACCCTTAAACAGGGAGACTGTGAGGTCGCCCTTCCGAACGTCCTGAGAGTCAGTTGTCGGGAGATCGATCCCGTTACCTGCGTGGCGGCGGGATGTCCGGGGTGTCTTCCCTCCGGGAGAGGAGGGCCCGCAGGGAGGCCACCTCTTGTTCGAGCTTTGCGAGGCGGGATTCGATCGACTGCGTCCACTCGGGATCTTCGTCGTCGGGGACGGGTCCGGTGGACGAGATTGCTTCCGGGGTCAGGCTGGTGTCGGGGGCATGGCCCGCTCCTTCAGTTTGTGGAGAGGCGATCCGCTCGGAGAGGAGGTGTTCAAATGTTTCCACCTGCCGCCCACTTCCGGCCGGGATGCGCCGCACGAGCGGTCCGTGGGGATACTCGATGAACCAGGTGAGAATCTCCTCGACCTCTTCGAGGGAGGAGAAGTGGTGGATGCGGTCCGTGCGTTGCCTGATCTCGCCGGTAGTTTGCACTCCCCGGAGGAGGAGGACGGTGAAGACCGCGCGTTCACTGTCCTGGAGGCTGAGAACATGTTTGAGGCAGTGCTCGTACTTGGAGGTGCGGCCACTCACCACTTTCTCGACGAGGTGCTTTTCGGAAAGCGAGCGGAGAGCTTCCAGGATGTCGGCGGCGTCAAGATTGGTGATGGGATGCCGGCTGGAGCTTTGATTGCAGGCAGTGACCAGGGAGTTGAGGGAGAGCGGGTAGGTATCAGGGGTGAGGATCTCCTTCTCGAGAAGGCAGCCCAGGACACGGGTTTCCTCAAAGGTGAGCTGAATTTCGGGGAAGTGCTGCATGGAGGGAACTCTTGACAGGCTGAGGCATTTCGTGGCGCTGGTCGAACCCGAACTGCGTGCCTCCAGGTTATCCGGTGCACGCCTTCGAGTCGACGGGCCTGCCGGTGTCGTGACAGACGAAGGGGGAGGCGATTCCGGACTCGGTATCGAGGTAATTGAAGGTGAGTTCCTCTCCCACTGTGATGTCCCGCAGGGCAAACATGCGGCGCTCCTCAAGGCGAAGGTTGGGGGTGAAGGAGTGATTGAGGTAGAGGGCGTAGGCGTCGTTCACGTGCTGGTCGGGACCGACTTCAATGCTGTCGCGCGTGCGCTTCGGGGTGGCTTCGCCACGGACGGTGTAAACCAGTTCCCCGGAGGCAAAGGCGAAGCGTGCGTAGGTGGCGCGCTCACTGTGTGCATTCTCACCCACCTGGAAGCAGTCGCTGCGATCGTTCATGAGAGCAGGTGATCGACTACCATTGCCCATCCCCCGTGGCGAGTGCAATACGGGAAGAGCGGAACGGACAACTTGAGCGGATCCAGGGGACGGGCGTCCAGGACCATGCATTCCTGAAGAATGCGGGACAGACGGGATGCTTCAGTCCCCCCCCAGGAAACTTTCGCTCAGGATGATCTCCCGCATGAGGGACTTGAGCTTGAAATTCTCCCCGGTCGTCTTCTCGATGATGGACCCCACCGTGAGGAAATCGGCTGGGCTCAGTTCCTTCGAGATGGCGTAGCGAAGGAGGTGGGCGGTGAAGGCGCGGGCAAAGCGCCTGTCTTCCTGTGTAATGGATTGCTTGAAGCGGATTGCTCCGTCGAAGGGATGCTTCTTCATCAGCGTTCCACTGGCATCGACGTTGCGGCCATTGGGATACTTGTCCCGCCATCGGCCGATGATGTCGTAGTTCTCGAGGGCGAAGCCGAGTGGATCAAGACGGGAGTGACAACCCGCGCAGTCCGGATTCTCGCGGTGCTCGGCGAACTTCTCCCGGATGGTGAGGTCCCTGACAGCAGCATCCTCCTTGAGGGGTGGGACGTTGTTGGGAGGCGGGGGCGGAGGGTCGTTGAAGATGACTTCGATGACCCAGGCCCCGCGGGCGATGGGATGGGTGCGACTGGGACCGGAAGTCATGCTCAGCATGGCGGCATTGGTGATCACTCCGCCATAGCGCGGGTCGGTGGCGGGCAACCGTTCGAAGGTTCGTGAACGGAGTTTGCTGCGGATGTCATCCTCGAAGATCCGCTGGGCATCCTGCTGGGCCCGGCGGGGGTCGGTATTGACGGGAACATTGTCGTGGGCGGTCCGGGATTCCTCAACTTTCCGGGAGAGGGCATCCCGTCTGCTGCGTTGCTCGGGAGTGAGAGCCCCGACCAGTTCTGTCTCGGAAAGGTAGGTTCCGCCGGCGGATCCGGCCACCTCCTCTGCGCTCAGGGCACGGTTGTAAAAGCGTGCGCGGGCCAGACTGACATGGAGGTGTTTGTTGCCCCCGGGAGGCAGGTGACGGAGGCCGAAGATGATGGAGCTGTGTCCCTTGGGGAAGGTGGCCACCCCCGTGCGGAACGGTTTCCCGTAGGGCTTGCCATTGCGGTAGAGGGTGACCGCGCCATCTTCCTGGTAGACCATGGCGAGGTGAATCCGCTGGTCTGGTTTGGTTTCGGGCGTGGATTCGGGAAAGTCCTGGGTGCGCGCGAAGCGATTGCTTCCGGAAATCCAATGACGCGGCTGCCGTTCCCCGAGCACGATGGTGTCGAAGAAATCGCCAGGTCCCTGGACGCCCATCAGGCCGCCGCCACGCTGGTCGATGTTGTGCACCAGGCACCAGACCTCCAGGGTCCGGGCCTTGAGGTCGAAGGGGAGGGGGCTGCTCTGCAGGTAGGCGTTGTTGAGGACCACCATGCCGTCGCGGTGCTGGATCTTGCCGTGGGCCTTGAGGTGGAGTGATCCCACCGAGTCCCGGAGGTCGTTGTTGAATTCCCACGCGGCTACCGGGTTGAGGTTAACCGGCTTCTGTCCTCCCTTCTGGCGGGCCTGCAGGAGCCGGGTCTTCACTGGTTTGAGGAGGGCATCAATCTCACTCTGGCTGGACTTGATGATGGCCTGCAGGTTGGCGCGTTGCTGGTCATTGGACTTGTTGCGTGCCACGATGGACTTGGCATCAACCTGCGGTGGCTTGAGGTCGGAAGTGTACCAGGTGCGGAGGAATTCGCTCTGGTAGGCGAACTTGGGGGCAACGAGCTCGATCACGGGGCGGTTCTCCAGGAACATGGTGTCGAAGAGCAGGAGCGGCTCGAGGATCATCTGCACGCTGGCCGGGCTGTTCTTGTCGATATTGAAGAGGTGTGCCAGCTTCGGATCAGGAGTGGCTCCCAGCAGGTTTTCCAGTTGCATCCACTGGGACGGAAAGGTGTCGAGGAAGCGTTCGATCCTGGGGTCGGCCATCATGCGGTCGATGGTTTGCCGGAAGGTGTCGAGAGTGGCCAGTTCGCCACTTTCGGCCAGTTTCAGCAGGGCGAGGTCCGGTCCGCTGCTCCAGAGGAAGAAGGCGAGGTTACTTGCCACCACGAAGAGGTCCCTGCCCGTGGTGGTTGAGCCGTAGCGGAGGAGGAATCGCGGCGAGGAGAGTGTTGCGGAGGCCACCTTTTTCATGGCGTCGGTGAAGGAAAGCCCCTGCTGCACCTTGGCGAAGGTGTAGTCGGTGTAGCGGTCGAGGGTTTCCGGTTCGATGGCGCTGCGGAAGGCCAGGAAGAGGAAGGGCTGCAGGCGCCTGCGAATCTCCGCCCGCAGGTCACCGCTCCCTGGATCGCGGAAGAAATCGTTCCAGATCCCCACCGTGTTTTCATTGAAGTCAGGACTCTCAATGATGGAGAGACTGAGCCGCAGGAAGGAATCGAGGAGAAGGGGAGAAACAGTGAGTTGATTGGCCTGGTTGTCGTAGCCATGAGCCGCTCTCAGATCCTTGGGAAAGGATTTCACGCCGCGCAGGCCGGGAGCGGGAGACAGCGAGTGACAGGCCACCTCCACCTTTGCCGGCATCTGGGAAACCCCGGGATCGAGGTAGTTGCTGTGCCGCGTCATGAGCTTTTCGGGGAGTGCGAAGACGTTGCGTTTCAACTGAAAGAGGTCCCGTAGCGTATTGTTGTACTGGAAGCGGTTGAGGCGCCGGATACGGATCTGCTTTGCTCCGGCATCCTCCGCGACAGCTTCCCGGAGTGCGCTTTCCAGACTGGCGAGCAGGGTGCTGCGTTCGCTTTCCGCCAGTTCGGGTTCGTCTTCCGGAGGCATGTCGTAGGCGTCGATGGCCTCGATCATTTCCTTCAGCAGCTTTGGTTTCGATCGCAGCTGCGGGGCGGTGGTGATTTCCTTGAGGTTCACCTTGCCCTTGGTCTTTTCTCCCCCATGGCACTTGATGCAGTGCTTGGTGAAGAGAGGTTTGAGGGAAGTGCTGAAGGCGGCGGCAGGGTCCTCGGCGGCGGGGGCGCTGGTGGGAGCAAGAAGAAGGGATGCCAGGGCCATGGCAGCGGGAGCCGCGGCCTTGCATCGGGAAGGCAGGTGCCAGGCCTGCCGTGCGTCGGGAGTTCTCATTCTGCCGTCTCGACTACGTCCACAGATCGGAGATCACGTCCGAGCTGTCGGCGAAGGACTTCAATTCCATTCCCATGAGCTGGGCGAGGGTGAGCCACATGTTGGAGTTCAGGGTGCCACTCTTGCACCTGAGGAATCGGCCCTGCTTGATCTGGCCCTGGCCTTTCCCGGCGAGGATGAAGGGCAGATCGTAGAACTGGTGAGTGGCACCATCGCCCAGGGCGGCGCCGTAGGCCACGAGTGAATTATCCAGCATGGTGCTGCCGTCCGCTTCCTGGATTTCCTTCATCCGCTTCAGGATGTAGGCGTATTGCTGCAGGTGAAACATGTCGATCTTCTGGACGCCCTTCCAGCCCTCACCCTTCTGGTTGTGAGTCATGTTGTGGTGCTGGACCGGTTTGTCGAAGACGCCTTCATACATCAGGGTGGCGTCCCAGCGTTCCGGACCGATCATGAAGGTGCAGATGTTGGTCATCCCCATCTGGAAGGCGAGAAGCATGAGGTCGGCCTGCAGGCGGATGTATTCGCCGCGGGGCAGGATCTCATCCTTCGGGATGCGGACGTCCGCTTTTGCGAGGCGCGCCTTCTGCTTGGCGATGCGCACCTCCACATTGCGGATCATTTCCATGAATTCCCCGAGGGTCTCGCGGTCGTCATTCCCCAGTTTCTTCGAAAGTGTTTTCGCGTCTGCCAGCATGAGGGAGGAGACCTCGTCGAGATGTGACTGGAAATTGTCGGCCTTGAACAGACGTTCGTAGAGTTTCTGTGGATCCTTGATGGAAGGCGCAATCTTGTCGGGACCATACCATGAGATGTTGTCGAAGTAGATGGGCTCCTTGGGTGCACGGAAGCCGTTGCAGCTGATCTCCAGGGTGTTGAATACGGTGGAGTGGCCCACATGATCACCGATGACCTGGTCCAGGCTGCGTCCGTTGGGATAGCGCCAGCCTTTCTCGGAAGCCTGTCCCGGGGAGACACTGGTGAGGTAGCAGGAGGCCCCCTGGGCGTGAACGTCCTGCCCGTTCTTGAAGGTGCGCTCCATCCCGGTGACCAGGGTGAAGTCCTTGGCGTGCTCCTTCAGTGGCTGCATGGTGGAGCTGAACTCCAGCGGATAGATCCCCGCCTCGTTCTCAAGGCGTTTCTGCGTCTTGGTCTTGTCCGCATTGAATCCACCCACGAATCCGGGGAGCTGCGCATCCTCTTCCCCGGGAAAGAATCCCCGCCGGTTGATCCCGTTGGGTATGTAGAAGATGACCAGTTTCTTGTCGGGCTTCTTTCTGGTCTTGAGCGTTTTAGCAGAGGCCAGGGAGGGCAGGAATGGCAGGGTGAGAAGCGCCCCCTGGCTCCGGAGAAACTTCCTTCTGGAGGTAATCATCGCCCACATGGTTTCATACCATTGCCATTGGAAAAGCCTTATTGTTCACGTTTTCGCGTTACTTCTGGCGGGTTCCAAGAAAACTTGGAGCCCTTTCTCAATCATGAAGGCATCCACTCTCATTGTTGCTACCTGTCTCAGTGTCATCAACGTGGCTGGCGCCGAACCGCTGCGCCCCAACATCCTCATCATCTTCACTGATGATCAGGGCTATGCGGATCTGGCCTGCTATGGGAACAAGAAGAACAGGACCCCGCGTCTGGATCAGCTGGCCCGGGAGGGGACGCGTTTCACCTCCTTCTATTCCCAAACCGTTTGCGGGCCGTCGCGTTCCGCGCTCCTCACCGGTCGTCAGCCCATTCGCAGTGGTGGTTGGGGGATGCCGGCTTCCGAGATCACGTGGGCGGAACTCATTCGCAAGGCCGGTTACCAGGCTGCCTGCATCGGCAAGTGGGATGTTTCCAACCGCAAGCCGATTATCCCGCGCATGCCCAATGCCCAGGGCTTTGATTATTATTTTGGCACCCTCGGCGCCAATGACGGAGGTGGAGTTGCTTTTCATGAGAATAATGAAAAGGCGGGCAATACCCGGGACATGGGCAGCCTCACCCGGCTCTACACCGATAAGGCCATCGATTTTCTGGAGAACAAGCGCGACAAGAAAAAGCCCTTCATCCTCTACGTGGCCCATACCATGATGCATACCATCATCGATGCCTCTCCAAAATTTCGCGGCAAATCCAAGGGTGGGTTGTACGGTGATGTAGTCGAGGAATTTGATTATGAAACCGGTCGCCTGCTCGATACCCTGGATGAATTGAAATTGTCCAAGGATACATTGGTGATCTACACCAGTGACAATGGCCCGTGGAATCAGGACAAGTATACCAAACGCAAGAAGGGCCACCCGGTGGACTCCATCTTCTGGGGGGAAGCGGGTCCGTTGCGTAATGGCAAGGGTTCACCTTATGAGGCCGGTTACCGCCTGCCCTGTATCGTGCGCTGGCCGGGCAAGGTGCCGGTGGGTCGGGTGAACGATGCGATCTTTGCCACCATCGATTTCATGCCCACCTTTGGGAACCTGTGCGGGTTTGAAGTGCCCGAGGATCGGCGCATTGATGGGATGGACCAGACTGATCTGATCCTGGGGAAACGTGAAACCGGGCGCGAGTTTTTCTACTTCAACAAAGCTGGTGTGCGAAAGGGCAAATGGAAGTATCTCAAGGCCGATGCACACTTTCACGGGTATGCGATTGATGATAGTCGCAAGAAGGTCGATGAACTATTTGATCTGGAAGCCGATCTGGGCGAACGAATCAATCTTGCAGCCAAGCACCCCAAGATTGTTGCCCAACTCAAGCAGTTGATGAATGAGATTGAGCCGAAAAATCCTGGAAAGAAAAAAGCCGCCAAGATTTCAGAGCCAAAATTCAAACTGGATTACAGGAAGAAGGGATCACGCGATGGGGCCAGGCGGATCAAGTCAACCCTGGACAAGGGTTCGGTCGTCTTTGATGTGGCTGAACAGTCCGGCATTGGCGGGGGAACGATAAGTCTGATCGAAGGGCAATGGCCTGAAAAAGTCCTGATCCGTATTCACCTGGCCGGCCTGGAGGGGTTTGAGGTCACGGTCGGAGGCAAGACGTTTTCCGGGGCATACCATGGTGAGAATTTTCCGTCTCGCAAAGATCGTCTCCAAACCCGGATGCTTGATGCAGAAGGAAACCCGCTCAAGGGTCGTTATCTGTTAAAGTTTACCGGTCCTGATTCCCAGGAGCGCATTGCCGGTTACTATGAGGCCGAAGTACCGCAAATGGCGTTGAAAACCGGAGCAAAGAAAATCGATCTGAGCTGGGTTGACTTTTTCCGACAGTAGGAAATCCGGGTTGACGCAAAAAATCTGAGGAGATCAGTTCGGCAATCCGCAGTGACCCCGGATGAGACCCATGACGAACAAGATTGCACGATCAATTTTGGCAGCGCTCCCTTTGGTTGGAGGCCTGCCCAATTCTGAATGTCCGAAGATCATGGCAGGAAGGGCAGGGTGAGATCATGCCGATAACGATCTAAAATCTTCGCACCCTTCTGGGGTGGTGTGTGATCATCAACATGGTGGTAATGCTGTGGTGGTTTCTGGTATTTGTCTTTGCGCACAACTTCATACTCAAGGTGCACACGCAGTGGTTCAGGATTTCTGTAGAGCGCTTTGATGAAATCCACTACACCTTGTTATACAGTACAAGCTGGCCGTGATTCTCTTCATTCTGAGGCCTTATCTGGTTCTCAGGGTAGCGGATTTTACCAGGGAGTAATTTGAATCGGAAATTGCAGGATAGCCCCGGGTAACTGAGAATACTCCCCGGAGGCTGGCTGATTCCGATGCGTTACGCGATCTTCTCAGATATCTACGGTAACCGCCAGGCGTGGGAGGCCCTTTTGGAGGATCTCGACCGCCTGGAGATCGATATGCCGATCTGCCTGGGTGATGTGGCGGGTTACGGACCGGGGACGCCGGAAATCCTGTGTGGCCTCCGCGGCCGGACCGGAAACATCGTCCTGGGGGACTTCGATGCGGCGGTGGCCGGGATGATTGACGTTTCGCTTTTTGACGAAGCCACGCGCCAGGCCATTGAATGGACCCGCGCTCATCTCGACCGGGAGTCGCTCGCCTATCTGGCCGGTCGTCCGCTGGCCCTGGAAACCGGAGGAGTCCTTTTCGTCCATGGTGAGTGTGTGCAGCCGGGCCGGTATCGCGGAGTGCCGGACCAGGAAGCGGCCCGGGAGAACTTCGCGGCAACGGAACACCGGGTCACCTTCCTCGGGCATGCAGGCGAGCCGGGCATATTCTGTCTCCGCGAAGGTGAGAGGATCGAGGAGATGCCTGCCGAGGATGGGGTGCTCTCCGAGGATTGCCGGTTCCTGGTCAAGGTGGGCTCGGTGGGGGAGCCGGTGAGTGCCAGGGATGTCTCCGCCTCCTACCTGATCTATGACAACAGGACTCAGGAGGTGTTCTTTCGACGCGTGCCTTTCAACGCCCATGCCTGTCGGTCCGATTTTCTGGCCGCGGGCCTGGCCCTCCGGCCATGGTGCCTGGAGCGGGTTGAGGACGGCTTTCCCGTAGTCCAGCTTCCGATTGCTGTTCCAGCAGCTGCCCTCCGGGGAGACATGGTTGCCTCCGTCGCTCCGGTAGCAGCTCCCATTGTTCCTGCAGCCATGGCCCCGCCGCCGGAACCTGTCCGGCGTAGTAGTGGCGTGGTGGCCTGGTTGGCCCTGGTCGTGATCATCGTGATGGGGGCTGCCATTGGCGTCTTCGTGTTCTACAAGATACGGGAAGATGGGAGAGCGCTGGCCGCCAGCGACAACAAGGGTCTGAATCCTCCCACCGTGCCTGCGGACCCACCGCTTCCCGTTCCCGTGCCGGATCCCCCGGTCCCCGATCCTGTCGAAGAGCAGCCTGATTCCGCTCCTGAACTGGCAGGTGACCCGGGGGAGCCCGCCGATCCCCAACCCGAGGTTGAAACGGATGACCCGTCCGGTAGTGGTGAGGTTGCCATAGTCGACGATCCGCCCACCTCCCGGCCTGATCCCGGTCCGGAGCCTTCCCCGGAGCCTGGCCCGGTGGAACCGGAACCCGCGCCGAAGCCCGTCCTGCCGAAAGGCCGGGCGCCCATTCCGCCGGAGCCCGCCAACGTGGCCTCGCTCACGCCTCTCACCAGCGGCCTCATCTTCTACGCCCCCTTCGACGAGGAATCCACCGAGTTCCGGGTGCGTGATCTCTCGGGCGGAGAACGGGATCTTGATGCCACCAGCGGAAGCCCCGGGATGGTCGGGCGGATCGGGCTGGCCTGCCGCCTGGTGAAGGAGAATGGCAGCGAGGCCATGCTTTCCCCCGCCAAGCCTCTTCCTGAAATCAAGGATCTCACCATTGCATTCTGGTTCCGACGACCGGACTCCTCCCTGCAGGCGCCTCCGGAGCCGGGTGCTCCGGCCGGGATGAAGGCGCTGCCGGACGCGACCCTGGTGGGTCTCAATGGTTTCTGTGAAGTACGGGTTGCTGGTGACCAGATTGAGGCCGACCTGGGGAAAGGGGACGCGACTGCGACCATGGACCTGCCCAAGGACCTGAGCTGGCACCACGTTCTCGTCGAGCACGTTGAAGGCAAGACCTCGATCTGGCTCGATCACCGGGTGCAATCGGAGGTCGTGGCCGGGCAACTGGGGGCCGCCCCGGCGGGGGGGGCAGCGGTGCAGGTAGGCAGCAAGGATGCGGATTTCTGCATTGATGAAGCGGCGATCTGGTCCCGCAGGTTCACCGCAGATGAGCGATGTGTTCTCTATCGCTTCGGACGATTCGATACCGCCATCATGACCCCTCCGAGGGCGATCGCGCACTGGGGATTCGATAACGACAAGCTGGCCACGAGGACCTTCAGCGACGGCATTGGCGCTCATCCCCTCGGGGCCTTTGCCCGCTGGAAGCCGGTCAAGGCCATTGCGCCGAATCCCGTTCCCCTTATCCTGAAGCGTAATGCCGTGGCGGCTCAGGTGTCGCACATCGCCGAGAGCAAGGATGAGGCTGGTAGTTTTGAGATGAGGGTCGATGTGCCTTTCACCTACGAGGGCTGGGTCAAGGTGGGACGACTGACGGCCGGCACGCTGGGAGGAACGGTCTCGGCGGCGAACGAGGAGAAGGCCGCCGGCTGGCGGCTGGCTCTCAGCCCCGCCAAGAGCGGGAAGGGTTTTCTCGCCTTCATCTACGACACGGGATCGGAGAAGATGCAGGCCGTGGCGGATAATGTGCCGATCTATGATGGCCTGCCGCACCATTTTGCGGCGGTGTGGAATCCGCGTGCCTCTGGCACGCACGGGAGCATGGAAATCTTCCTGGACAACAGGATGGTGGCCACCGCATTGGTTCCCGTCAGCAGTCTCGGGGAGCCAAGCGGCCAGCATTTCCGCGTCGCAGTGGGGGGCTCGCCCGTGGTTCTGGACGAATTGCGGTTCTCCTCCGATTCCCTCAAGCCCAGCGAGTTTCTGACCAAGGGAGAGGAGCGCCCCAGGTTTGAGCCCCCTCCGGTGGCGAGAAACAACGGTCGACCAGTTGCGCCCGTCAGGCCCGGGGAATCGCCCTTTCAGCGGGCAGCCCGGGAATTGGCGGAGCGCAAGGCGGAGGAAAAGGCCGAGAGGGAACGCAGGAAGGCGGAGGAGGCCCGGCGCAGACGCGAGGGGTTCAGGAGGGACTAGCCCAGCCCGCTCTTCTCAGAAGCGGTAGCCTTTCACCTGTTCGTAGGCACGCAGTTCCTCGATTTCCCGGGTGGCCCGGGTGGTGTAGTCGCGCATGAAGTCCTGCAGCGTTTCCGGGTCCTGGCGCCCATCAAAGGCGGGGAGGGCGGGATCCTCAACCCGGAGCATGAATTCCCGGAGCCTGGCGCGGAACTGGTCAGTGGGCAGGGGGGGTGGGGCTGAAGCCGGTCTTTTCAACAGGTTGGCAAGGCAGTGGGGATCCTGGCGGAGATTGTAGAACTCCTCCACGCTCCGGTGGAGGAGATGATCTACCCGGTGCCGCATGGCGGGGTCGGACCGGGCGAGATTCTGCAAGGCTCCGAATCCGTTCCACTGTCGCGGGAAGCTGCGTTTGCCGTCGGACCAGGGGTTGAAGAGGTAGGCCCAGTCGCGGGAGAGAACCCCCCGCATGGGATAGGCGTCTTTTCCGTGAATGTGAAAAAACTGGGTGAAGACGTGATCCCGGTTCTCCTGAGTCTCTCCCTGGAGCAGCGGCAGGAAGGAACGGCCATCCGTTTTTTTCACCGGGGGTAACCCCACCGCTTCCAGGAAGGTGGGCTGCAGGTCGACACAGGACAGCATGTGGTGCCTGTCGTCACGGCCCCTGGCAACTTTCCCGGGCCAGCGAATGATCCAGGGCGAGCGTGTGCTGTCGGGGTAGCAATTGGCCTTCACCCCGGGAAAGCCCATCCCATGATCGGAGAGGAAGAGCACGATGGTGTTTTCCGTGAGTCCCGCGTGATCCAGTTCCTGCAGGACCGCACCCACCATGTCGTCGGTGCGTCGGACGGAACTGGCGTAGGCTGCCAGGTGCCTGCGAATCTCCGGAAGGTCAGGCAGCCCCGCGCTCAGTCGCACCTCGGCGGGCGTGTAGGTCCGGGAGGACTCCGCCCGCTCGTAGTGGCGGTTGTCCGGATGCCGGCCCTTCGCGCCGGGGACGGCGAAGGGGTCATGCGGATCGTGGGTGCTTGCCATCAGGAAGAAGGGCTGGTGGGCGGACTTGGCGGCGGCAAAGAAGTCCCTCGCAAAGCGGCGGTAAACTTCCGGGTCACGCCCCCAGAGATTCTCGTCGCCTTTGCCCTGCCAGGTGTAGGTCGCCGACCAGCGGAAGAGTTCCTGCTGGTTGAGGGGCTTGCCGATGGTGCCGCAGAGGAACCCGGCTTCGCTCAGAAGGGCAGGCAGGGTGGAGGTGCCGGGGCGGATACGCTGGAATCCCTCCGCCCCGTTGTTCTGCGGATACAGCCCGGTCAGCATCACACTGCGGGAGGGAGTGCAGATGGCGATGTTGACGTAGGCATGCCAGAACTGCAGGCCTTGCTCCGCCAGTTGGTCGAGGTGGGGTGTGACCCCCTCTGCCACGCCACCGAAGCAGCCCGGCGAATTCCAGTTCATGTCGTCTGCCACCAGCCAGAGGATGTTGGGACGGGCGGGTGGATGCCGGAGCTGCTGAGCGGTCAGCAGACCCGGGAGCAGGAGGCAGGCGGCGAGGGAGAGGAAGGAAGGGGGCATGATGTGTGGGACCGGACCGGGTGGCTGAGATTGCTGTACTCTGGAATCTGGCAACCGTGATTTGAAATCCGAAATGACCGGAGGACAGGAAAAAGTGTATCCTTGTCACCTCGTCCCGGCCGGGCCCGGATGGATGCGGGTGCCATTCGCGGGCAGGAGACCGGGAGTGCCCGGGTGCCCTCGAAATTCTCTCATGAGGTTTTTGGTATTGCGGATTCTGGTGCCTGCAACCATCACAGTCCCATGAGTGTGCCGGACTGGCTCGGGAAGAAGCGTCCGGGTCGCAGGGTTGAGGGCCTGGCGGCCTGCCTGCTTCCCTTTGAACCGGACGGGAAGATGGCAGAGACGGCCTTCCGGGAGGCGGTGGCCCGCACCAGCGGGGCGGGTCTTGGTTGCGCGGTCAACATGGACACGGGCTACGCCAACTACATTGCAGCGGAAGAGAGAACGGCGGTTCTGCGCTGGACCACCGGAACCCTCGGAAGCGGGAAGTTTTTTGCGGCGGGTGCCTTCGTGGATGGGAAAGAGGGCGAATTGGTGGAGCTCTACCGGCGGGAGATGGATGAAATTGCCTCTTTCGGAGGGACCCCCGTCATCTTCCAGACCACCCGCTTCCACGACTGGGAACCGCAGCGGATCGTGGATCTCTATGCCACCATCTGTGAACCCTATCAGGCGGTGATCGGGTTTGAACTCGGCAGGGTGTTTGCTCCCTTCGGGATGATTTACGACGAAGAGATCATCCGCGGCTTGATGAGCATTCCCAGCCTCATGGGGATCAAGCACAGTTCCCTGAGTCGTGCGGAGGAACTGAAGCGTCTCGCCCTGCGGGATGAACTTCGACCGGAGTTCCGCATTTATACCGGGAACGATCTTGGTATCGACATGATCGAATATGGATCGGATTACCTGCTGGGGCTGGCCGCCTTCTGTCCGGAGAAGTTTGCGGAGCGCGATCGCTACTGGGAGGAGCAGGACGAGCGTTATTATGAACTGGCGGATGCCCTGCAGTATCTCGGGAACGTCGGCTTCCGTGCGGCGGTGCCCGCCTACAAGCACAGCTGTGCGGTCTTCCAGCATCTCCTGGGCCGGATCCCAAGCAGCGAACCACACCCCAGTTGTCCGCGCCGTCCGGACTGGGAGGCGGAGATCATGGGAGACTGTGCCCTGCGCCTCGGCTACCAGCCGCAGGCTCAGGCAGGATCCGTGGAGGGAGAAACGAGCTGACCCGTGACACTGAATCAGTAACCTGGAATTCCTTCCCATGTCCTATCCCGAACTGGCCGTCCACACCTTCACCACGCGCTCGTGGTCCATGTCCGAGTGCATCGAGGGTTATGCGCGGCGGGGGATCGGGGGAATCTCCGTGTGGCGGGAGACGCTGGAAGGGGAGGATCTCTGCACGGTCCGGAAGCACATCGCGGATGCCGGCCTGGAAGGACTCTCCCTGGTGCGGGGGGGCTTTTTTACCGGTGCATCCGCGGAAGAGAGAGCGGTCGCGGTCGAGAACAACCGTGAATGCCTGAGGGAGGCCGGAGCCCTGGGGTTGCCCCTCGTCGTGCTGGTCTGCGGTGCCACCCCGGGCCAGACCGCCCGGGAGAACTACGAGCAGATCCGCGACGGCATCGGACTGATTGCGGGCGAGGCAGCCGATCTGGGAATCCGCCTGGCGATTGAGCCGCTCCATCCGATTTACGCGGGGGATCGTTCCGGGATCTGTTCACTGCGGGACGCGAACAACCTGGCTGGAGAGTTGTCGCTGCCGAATGTGGGAGTGGCGGTTGATGTCTACCACGTGTTCTGGGAAGTCGACCTGCGGGATCAGCTGCAGAGCTGCGCTGATCACGGCTGGCTGGATGCCTATCACATCTGTGACTTCAAACCCGACCAGGAGGATGTCCTGCTGGATCGCGGAATCATGGGCGAGGGCTCCATCGCCCTGGGCCAGATCGACCAGTGGGTGCACGAGGCTGGCTTCGAGGGACGACGCGAAGTGGAGATCTTTTCCCGGAAATGGTGGGAGCGCGATCAGGACGATTTCCTCGATCGTATCCTGGAAGCCTATGATGGGATTTACCGATCAAGTTGAAACTGCAGATGAGAGCGAAGGAGGCGGGCGGGATCGTCAATTTCGTTCACTTTCAACTTCACCCCGGCCGGTGAGTCCGGTCAGTCTTCCCGCGTGACCCAATCGAAACCATGAGCGAACACCGCATCGGCATCATCATGAACGGCGTCACCGGGCGCATGGGGACCAACCAGCACCTGGTGCGTTCGATCCTGGCCATCCGGAAGCAGGGAGGGGTGTCGTGCGGGGACCTGGTGATCATGCCTGAGATTATCCTGACGGGGCGCAACGAGGCAAAACTGCGGGCCCTGGCGGAAAGACACGGGGTGGAAAACTACACCACCGACCTGGATGCGGTGCTGGCAAACGATTCCTACCAGGTCTTTTTCGATGCGTCCGGCACTCCCTGCCGGGTGCCCTTTCTTGAACGCGCGATTGTGGCGGGGAAGGATATTTACTGTGAGAAGCCGACCGCCACCTCCTATGAGGCAGCTCTCGCCATTGCCGAGAAGGCGGAGGCGGCCGGGGTGAAGAACGGAACGGTCCAGGACAAGCTCTGGCTACCCGGGATCCAGAAGTTCCGTGTCCTGTGCGATGAAGGATTTTTCGGGGAAATCCTCTCGGTGCGGGGAGAGTTCGGCTACTGGGTCTATCCCGGGCACGATTCCGACCGTCCCGCCCAGCGGCCGAGCTGGAACTACCGCAGGGAGGACGGGGGCGGAATCATCATCGATATGCACTGCCACTGGCGCTACGTGATCGACAACCTCTTCGGCAGGATCACCCGCGTCTTCAGCCACGCTGCCACGCACATTCCGGAGCGCGTCGATGAACAGGGCCATCCCTATTCATGCACCGCGGACGATTCAGCCTACGCCATCTTCGAGACGGAGAGCGGGGTGGTCTGCCAGTTCAATTCCTCGTGGTGCGTGCGGGTGCGGCGCGATGAGCTCTTCACCATGCAGGTGGACGGGACGGAGGGCAGTGCCACGGTGGGCCTGCGCAAGTGTGTCGTGCAGTCGCGTGCGGATACACCAACCCCGGTGTGGAATCCCGACGTTGAGAGTCCCATCGACTTTTTCGAGGATTGGCAGGAAGTGCGACCGGGCGAGGAGTTTGACAACGCCTTCAAGACGCAGTGGGAGATCTTCCTCAGACATGTGGTGGCTGAGGAGCCATTCCCCTGGACCCTGAGGGAAGGGGCCAGGGGGGTGCAGCTGGCCGAGCTGAGCTGGCAGTCCGTCGAGCAGGGCCGCTGGGTGGAGGTGCCGGAGTAGGGAGCATCCAGGAGGCCAGGATCAACAACCATGTCCGTGGTTCCGGTGCCGCCGCTTCCGGGACCCGTCTTTCTGCTGTCGAGGTGGGGAGGGACCGCCTGGTTGCAGGTATCCTCTGCGGCCGCACCTCCGGAAGGCGGGATGATAAACTTCATTGTGCAATACCCGGGGGCATTACAGATTAAAGCATGCGACACACGCTCCCTCTCTTCGTCTGCCTTCTTGGTTCCGCCCTTGCTGCGTCCGGAATCACCGTGATTGATCTGGCCACCGATACGGAACGGATCACCCTGGTGGATCGTGAAAAGGGACAATACCTCGGTCATGTCTCGACCTGCCTTCTCGACGATGGAAAGACCATTCTGGCGGTCTACCCCAAGGGGCACGGACGCGGTCCGATCGTCTACAAGCGCAGCGTCAATGGCGGTAACAGCTGGGGCGAGCGCCTGCCCACGCCCGCATCGTGGGAGAGTTCGAAGGAAGTGCCCACCCTGCATCGCATGACGGGACCGGACGGCAGGAAGAGGATCATCCTGTGGTCGGGGCTCTACCCGGCTCGTTACGCCATCAGCGAAGACGAGGGCAGGACCTGGAGCGAGTTGAAGAAGGCGGGAGACTGGGGCGGGATAGTAGTCATGGGGAGCCACATGCAACTGAAGACCGGGAAGGGTCATTACATGTGTGTCTTCCACGATGACGGACGCTTCTTCGCCGCCGGAGGCAAGGTGGCCAAGCCGGTGGTGTTCACCCTCTACAAGACAGTGACGAGGGACGGAGGACTGACCTGGTCGTTCCCGGAGGCCTTTCAGAGTGATGCTGCGGTGCACCTCTGTGAACCCGGTCTGGTGCGTTCGCCCGACGGCAGGCAGATCGCAATGTTGCTGCGGGAGAATGCGCGGCGGAAGAACTCCCACATCATGTTCTCCGACGACGAGGGCAGGACCTGGAGTAAACCGCGCGAACTTCCCGTGACCCTGACCGGCGATCGCCACACCTGCCGCTACGCACCCGACGGACGACTCGTGATTGTCTTCCGGGGGCGTTATGCCAATGGAAACGCCATTCCTCCCACCGACGGGGATTGCGCCGCCTGGGTGGGGCGTTACGAAGACCTGGTGAAGGGCCGACCGGGGCAGTACCTCCTCCGGCTTCTGGACAACAGGAAGGGTCACGATACCACCTACCCCGGTGTGGAAGTGCTGCCCGACGGGATCGGCTCCCTGATCGTGACGACCTACGGACACTGGACCAAGGGTGAGGCGCCCTACATCCTGAGCACGCGCTTCTTCACGAAGGAACTCGATCACCTTGCTCCACAGGGCAGCAGAATCAGATTGAGCGACGACTTCATGCGGATGGAGAAGTAGGGTTTCCCCCGGGCCGATCTATCGGCTTTGCGTTCCCTTCCCAACGGTTACGCTCCATCTCGTGGACAGCCTTCCGCAGATTCTGGTGGCAGTCATCCCGATCTACCTCCTCATGGTGGTGGGCGGGGGGTTGCGGCGTGCCGAGGTTCTCGGGCCGCAGATGGATACCGGGCTCACCAGACTGGTCATCCACGTTCTCTACCCGGCTCTCATTCTGGACAAGATTCTGCGGGCGGAGTTGTTGCGTGATCCCCAGGTGGTTTTCTGGGCCATCGGGGTGGGTTTTGCCGTCATCGTGACCGGTTTGGCGGTGGCCCTGGTCGTCGGACGCTTGATCGGCCTGCGGAAAGGGACGGGCTGGCGCAGTTTCACCGTGACTGCGGGAGTGCAGAATTACGGCTACGTGGCCATTCCTCTCCTCATGGTCTTCTTTCCCCGGAATGAATCCTCGGTTCTGGGCCTCCTCTTCACCCACGGCCTCGGGGTGGAACTTGGAGTCTGGACGTTGGGGATGCTCATCCTGCGGGGAAGGCCCATGAAGTCACCCCGGGAGCTTCTCTCCGGTCCCATGGTAGCGGTCGTGGTTGGCCTGGCTCTGGTGTTCGCCCGTATCGATCTCCTGGTCGAACACTCCAAGGTGGCGGATTTTGTCTTCGAGACCCTCCTCAATCTCCTCCATTGGCTGGGACTGGCCGCCTTCCCGGTGGGATTGCTGCTGATCGGAACGGTGATCTCTGATTTACTGGGCGAGGAGCGCTATTCACCGCGGGTTGGCGTGGGGAGCCTGGTGGTGCGGATGGTTGTCATGCCAGCCGTGATCCTCGCCCTGGCCAAGTTCCTGCCGATCGTCACCGAGTTCAAGCAGGTCCTTCTCGTGCAGGCTGCCATGCCCAGTGCGGTGACGCCCATCGTCTATGCCCGTCACTACGGAGCCGATCCGGCCGCAGCGGTGCATGTGGTGCTGACCACCTCAGTGGCGGCCATCGTCACCATCCCCGTGGTAATCTCACTGGGGCGGATGTGGCTGGGCTTATAGGGAGTCGGTCATGGCGGTTACTCAAGTGACTGGCCCCATTGGGTTTGGGCTGCGGGATAGGTGGGAGCCCTTCAAAGGGTGCGGTCCTTCGGGAAGGGACACTAAACAACAGAAATCGAGGGGCCTGATCACCCTCAGGTGACATGTTTTCCCGTGAGGCGGATCCACATATAGCCTAATTCCAAGATGGGTCACCTTCATGTGGCATGTTTTTTCTGTATGGCGCGCCCATATTTTGGCCTAGTTTTCTAAATGCTTATGTAGATAATCCACGACTTCGTCGATAGGCGATTGCCTGCTCTACAAACGCATAAACCCAAAAACTGGCCCCGTTCCGGGTTGCCCGATCTCTCTGTCACTGCATGAAGGCCTTTCTGCTAACGCTCCCGCTTTGGTTCACTTTCGCGATTTTTCTGCCTGCTGAGGAGATCACCAAGGTCAATGCCACTACCAAGGCCTTCTGGTCCTACAAGCCGCTCCGCCGACCGAGGGTGCCAGAGGTAGAGAATCCCCAATGGAGCGCGAATCCCGTCGATGCCTTCATCTACAAGCGTCTTGAAGCGAATGGGTTGAAGCCCAACGAATCAGCCTCCCGCCGCGAGCTCATCCGGCGGGCGAGCTTCGGAGTGACCGGGCTCCCTCCCACCCTGGAGGAAGTCGAGGCCTTTGAGAACGACAAGTCCCCGGATGCGTGGGAGAAGGTCATCGACCGCCTGCTGGCCTCCCCACACTACGGCGAGAAGTGGGCACGGCACTGGCTCGACATCGTGCGCTACGCGGAATCCAACGGTTTTGAGCGTGATTCTGAGAAACCGCACATCTGGCGCTACCGGGATTACGTCATCGATGCCTTTAACATGGACCTGCCCTACGACCAGTTCCTCCTGCAGCAACTGGCGGGCGACGAGATCGAGAAGCCGACCTCACAATCCATGATCGCGACCGGTTATCATCGTCTGATGCAGTGGGATGATGAGCCCGCGGATCGCCTGTTGCACCTCTTTGACAACCTTGACGACGATCTGCGCATCACCGCGGAAGGAATGCTGGGAATAACAATGGGATGTGGGCGTTGTCACGATCACAAGGGTGATCCGATTTCCCAGGAGGACTACTACAGTCTCATGGCCTTCTTTCGTGGGGTGAAGCAACCGGGCAAGGGTGGAGCCAACATTGAGAAGGTCGGGGGAGGGGAAGGCGATGCCAGTTACCAGGCTGCCCTCCTGAAACACGATGAAGAGGGCGAGCGCACCAAGGTTGAGCTGAAGGCTGCCGAGGCACTGATCGGGAAGCAGTTGATCAAGGCCTTCCCGAGCCTGAAGGGAAGGCTCAGCAGTTCCGATGGTGAGTTCCTCGTGCTGCTTGGGGATGGACGGGAGCCAAGTCCGTCGCAATGGTTCTATACCACCACCAAGCCGGGGAACAACTGGTCGGCAGTGAACTTCCGTGCCGAGAACCAGAAGTGGAAGAGGGGCCGGGCGGGCTTCGGCAAGGCCGGAACACCGGGAGTTAAGATCAACACCCAGTGGGACAGCAAGGAACTCTGGGCCCAGGGGACATTTCTTCTCGAGAGCATACCGAAGAAACTGAGACTCTCCCTCATTCACGACGAGGACGTGGATCTTTACCTCAACGGGCAGCATGTCCTGAAGCGGAGCGGAGTCATTGCATCCTACAAGGAGTTTGACGCGGACAGAAAGTTTCTCTCCGCCCTGCAGACCGGACGCAACGTGGTAACTGTCCACGTGCGGCAGACGAGTGGTGGACAGTCCTTCGACTTTGGCGTGAAGGCCCACCAGGGCGAGAAATTCACCATCGATGTCGCCCTGGCGATGTCGAAGGCCAAGGGGGTGGACGCGGGACTCCTCGAGAAGCGCAAGAAGCTCAAGGAACAGATCGCGCAGCACCTGACCCGGCGCCCCAAGCCCACCAGTGTGAATGCCCAGGTGGTGCAGGAGCACGGCAAGACGCCTCCGCCACTCCACATCCACATGCGTGGCAATCCCCACGTCAAGGACGAGGCGGTGATGACCACCCGCATTCCGATCATCTTCGGGGGAGAGGAACTGAAAGCCACGCCACCCGCGCATGGACGCAACACCAGTGGTCGGCGCCTGGCCCTGGCCCAGTGGGTGACCAGGCCTGACAATCCGCGCACCTCCCGCGTGATCATGAACCGCCTCTGGCAGCATCATTTCGGACGCGGGATCTGCGCCAGTCCCAACGATTTTGGTTATCTTGGGGAGCGCCCCACCCACCCGGTGCTCCTCGATTGGCTGGCCACTGAGCTGGTTAACAAGAAGTGGAGCCTGAAGGCCATGCACAAGGCCATCATGCTTTCGCAGGCCTACCAGATGTCTTCGCGCGGACAGGCCGAGGGACTCGCCAAGGATCCGGGCAACGAGTGGTTCTGGCGGTTCAACATGCGACGCCTCACGGCAGAAGAGTTGCGCGACGCGCTCCTGGCGGTGACTGGCCGGCTTAACAGGAAGATGGGTGGGCCGAGTATTTTCATCAAGCTGCCTGCCGAAGTGCTGGCAACCTCCTCGACCAAGGGCGGGAAGTGGGGGAATTCGCCTGAGGAAGAACAGACCCGGCGCAGTGTTTACATCAAGGTGAAGCGCTCGCTGGTACCGCCGGTCCTCCAGAACTTCGACTTCGCGGATACCGATGCAGCCTGTCCGGTTCGCTTCCGGAGCATTCTGCCCGGCCAGGCCCTCGCCATGATGAACAGTGCCTTTACCAACGAGGAGGCGGTTAATTTTGCCAAACGATTGCGAACTGAAGCACCAGATGACCCCCGGCGACAGATCGGGCTGGCCATTGAGCTCGCCCTTGCCCGTTCCGCCACGGCACGCGAACTGGATTATGGAATGGAGTTCATCGAAGTGATGATGCGCGAACACAAGCTCTCCCCGGAGGAGGCCTTCAACCGCTTCACCCTCCTGGTTCTCAACCTCAACGAATTCTTCTTTGTCGATTGATCCCCTTTTCCCCTCACCTTCAAGTTCCTTACGATCATGAATAAACCAGCGAACACCTTCTGTGGTCAGATCAACCGCCGGGAGGCAATTCGTCACCTTGGGGGAGGATTCACCTCCCTGGCCCTGACCGGCATGCTGGCCCAGGACGGATTCTTCAACAAAGCCGGAGCGGCCACTTCTTACGGTAACCCCCTCGCGCCCAAGAATCCGATGTTACCGCAGCGTGCCAAGTCGGTGATATTCCTCTTCATGTATGGCGGGCCCAGTCACGTGGATACCTTTGAATACAAGCCCAAGCTCTACCCGCTGGATGGCAAGACCATCGATGTGGAGACCTTCGGGCGTGGCGGGAGGAAGAACAAGGGCCGGGTGGTCGGACCCAAATGGGAATTCCAGCAATACGGCCAATGCGGCAAGCACGTTTCGACTCTTTTCCCGCATCTGGCCAAACGTGTTGATGATATCGCCTTTATTCACTCCATGACAGCCGACTCACCCATTCACGGTTCGGCCATGCTCATGATGAATTGCGGGTCGATCATCAGTGGGAAACCTTCGCTGGGATCCTGGGTGAACTATGGTCTCGGCAGTGTGAACGAGAACCTTCCGGGTTACGTGGTCATGCTCGAGAACAGCGGGGGCCCGATCAGTGGAGCAAAGAACTGGACTTCGGGATACATGCCCGCGAGCTATGCGGGGACGGTGTTCCGTTCGAAGGGGGATCCCATCCTGAACCTGAGGAACGCACAGAACATGCCGCGTGAGCAGCAACGTACCCTCCTTGATTACCTCGGTAGCATGAACCAGGGGCACTTGGGCCTGCGTGAAGACCAGTCGGACCTCGCCTCCCGCATTGCCAGCTACGAGCTGGCCTACCGCATGCAGACGACCGCTCCGGAGACCATCGATCTCGACTCCGAGCCCGAGCATGTGAGAAAGCTTTACGGAATCGGAGAAGGCCGCACCGACGACTTTGGGCGCAAGTGCATGCTCGCTCGTCGCCTCGTGGAGCGCGGGGTGCGCTTTATCCAGATTTACTCGGGGGGCGCGCACAACGATGCCAACTGGGATGCTCACGGGAACCTGGAGAAGAATCACAACTTCCATGCCGGGAACACCGACAAGCCCATAGCAGGGCTCATTTCGGATCTCAAGCAGCGGGGTATGCTGGATGAAACCCTCATCGTGTGGGGCGGGGAGTTCGGTCGTCAACCTACTGCCGAATATGCCAAGGGCACCGGTCGCGACCATAACTCATACGGCTTCACGATGTGGATGGCTGGTGGTGGCATCAAGGGTGGGACATCCTACGGTGAAACGGATGAAATCGGTTCGGCTGCGCTGCCGGACAGCAAGCTCCACGTCCGGAATATGCACGCCACCGTGCTTGATCGCATGGGACTGGATCAAAACAACCTGAGTTACTTCTACGGAGGACTCGACCAGAAGCTGGTCGGAGTGGAGGGAGCCAAACCAATCCACCGGATCATGGTGTAGAGAGGGTGAGGAACCCTGATTTCGAAAGAGAGAGCGGATTGCTCTCCCTTTCTTATGATGCTCTGTTCCTCCCGTCGGGTTACCCGAAAAAAAGGGAGGGCCTTGCAGCCCTCTCCTTGATACCAGGTAAGAATATAGAAGGAGGAGGACTACCTGCCTCTCTTGGGAGATTGCTGTGGGCCTCTTGGCCCTTGCTGCGGGCGCTGTGCTCCTTCGAGACGCTGCAGGCGCCGCTCGATGTGAGAGAGGCGTTCCTCAAGCCGCCGGAGAAAGTGATGGAGCTCGTCCTCGTGGCGGCGCTCGTTGTCTCCTTCGTGATGGCGCTCGCGGTCTCCCTCGTGGTGGCGCTCGTTGTCTCCTTCGTGATGGCGCTCGCGGTCTCCCTCGTGGTGGCGCTTGGCCATTTCTGCTTTCACGTGGCGAAGCAATTTTTCGGCTTGTTCGTGTTTGCCTTGTTTGCGCAGTTCATTGATTTTGCGTTCGGCTTGCTCGATGAACTTACGGACTTCCCGGTCTTGTTCACGTTCGTGGCGTTCGCCTTGGCCATCGCGTTCGCGGTCTCCCTCGTGATGGCGTTCCCGGTCGCCATGGTGTTCTCCCTCGTGGCGTTCCCGGTCGTCATGGTGTTCTCCCTCGTGGCGTTCCCGGTCGCCATGGTGTTCTCCCTCGTGGCGTTCCCGGTCGCCATGGTGTTCTCCCTCGTGGCGTTCCCGGTCGTTGTGGTGTTCACCCTCGTGGCGCTCCCGGTCACCACCTTCTCTCTCGCCCCTGTTCGGGGGGCCACCCCTGTGCTGGCGCTCCCGGTCACCACCTTCTCCCTCGCCCCGATGCGGGGGCCCACCTCTGTGTTGGCGCTCCCGGTTACCACCTTCTCTCTCACCCCTGTTCGGGGGTCCACCCCTGCGTTGGCGCTCCTGGTCACCACGTTCGCCCTCACCGGCTCGTCTGCCAGCGTCTTCACCGGCCCGCTTGCCCGCGCCTTCACCGGCTCGTCTGCCAGCGTCTTCACCGGCCCGCTTGCCCGCGCCTTCACCGGCCCGTCTGCCAGCGTCTTTACCAGCCCGTCTGCCAGCGTCTTTACCAGCCTGGGGGGGGCGTTCGGCGGCACGTTTGCGTTCTCTTGCACCATTCTGCTCCTGTCCCAAGGTGGGCAGGACGAGCAGGCTGATCAGGGTAAGGATGGTCAATTTGGTTTTCATGAATTGGAAGTGGTCGTGGATGAATAGAACCCGCCAGGAATGGAGGCGTTGTATGGAGAACGGTGCGCAGGCCAGTATTTTTCTGCAATCTGGTCGAGAATAGGTCTCGTTGGTCCGGTCGCAGCGAACACTTGTAGTCCATAATTCCCTTAGTTCAAGGCAAGGAGGGTGGCCGGGGCCCGGAATTGGTCGAATTCGCTTTCGGCCCATATGCAGGCTGGCGAATACTCGTCCTGTAAATCACTATCTACGGTTCCTTACTCATGAAACGCCTCACCCTTTTTCTCTCAGCCTGCGCCTTTTTGCTCCTCCCCGTTGTCGGGGCTGCCAAGCCCAATATCCTCTTTATTTTCGCGGACGACATGACCTACGACGCCATCGCGGCGCTGGGGCACGAGGAGATTGAAACTCCTCATCTCGACCGGTTGGTGAAGGGTGGAACCACCTTCACCCATGCCTACAACTCCGGCTCCTGGAGTGGGGCGGTGTGTGTGGCGAGCCGGCACATGCTGATGACCGGGCGCCAGCTCTGGAATGCTCACAAGGTAGCCAACCGGAAGGGAATGGCCGAGTATCAGGCACAGAAGAAGTGCTGGCCCCAGTTGCTGGAGAGCGCAGGCTACAGGACCTACATGTCCGGGAAGTGGCACGTGCAGGTCGACGCGGGCAAGGTATTCAATGTGGCCAGGCACGTGAGGCCAGGAATGCCGCGATCGGTGAAGAAGGCTTACAATCGGCCGCTTGAAGGGAAGCCCGATCCCTGGGACCCGACCGACAAGTCGATTGGTGGATTCTGGGAAGGTGGCAAACACTGGAGTGAGGTCCAGGCCGACGACGCAGTCGGCTTCCTGCAGGAGGCCGGTGGATCCCAGCAGCCGTTCTTCATCTACCTGGCCTTCAACGCACCGCACGATCCGCGGCAGGCGCCGCAGGAGTATCTCGACAGGTATCCCGCCGACAGGATTGCGATCCCGAAGAATTTTCTTCCGCGCTATCCCTTCTGCGACCAGATCGGAAATCCTCACAAGCTTCGTGATGAGAACCTTGCGCCCATGCCGCGCACCAGGCACTCGGTGCAGGTGCATCGGCGTGAGTACTATGCCATTATCACGCACATGGACGCGCAGATCGGACGGGTCCTCGACGAGTTGAAGAAGAGCGGCAAGGAGAAGAACACCTACATTGTCTTCACTGCTGATCATGGTCTGGCGGTGGGCAAACACGGTCTTTTCGGGAAGCAGAACATGTATGATCACAGTGTTCGCGTGCCCTTTGTGGTGGTGGGACCGGGAGTCGCGGCAGGGGCTGCCAACAACGCGCCCATTTACCTGCAGGACGTGATCCCCAGTTCCCTGGACTGGGCGGGTGCGAAGACGCCGGACTACGTGCAGTTCAGGAGCATCCAGCCCCACCTGGACGGGAAGGGGAAGAAGCGGGACTATGTCTACGGTGCCTACCTCGGGGTGCAGCGATCGATTACGGAGGGTGGTTACAAACTGATCTACTACCCCAGGGCCGGCAACACTCTGCGCCTCTACAAGGTTTCCGAGGATCCCCACGAAGTGAATGATCTCATCAAGAGCGGCGGGGCCGCGACGGAGGCGGTGGTCACCAGGCTCTGGAACCGTTTGCAGGCAGTTCAGGGTGAGTTTGGTGATTCTCTGACGCTGGTGAGGTCCCCGTAGTCACGAAATCCTGCCTCCCGCCCCTCCGGGCGGCGGCATGGAGGTGGTGCTGGACGGGGCAGGCCCGGCGGGTGGGACGCGCGGGCCCTCGTTGGGGAGGAGTAGCAGGTGGTTGGCTCAGAAAGCGAACTGGGCACCAAGGATGGTCCACCACTCGGAACCGAGCTGGGGGCCGTCGAGATCCTGCCAGAGCGGAGCACCCACTTCGAGAGCCATCCGTGCCCTGGTGCCGGGAATCTGCAGGTTGACGCCCACTGAACCATCGAGGCGGGAGCCGCCCCGTCGTTTGGGATCGGCGGTGGGGACCGGAAGCGGCAGGAGATCCGCGTCGCTGCCGCGGATGTTGCCCCAGGTGGATCCGGTTGCCCGGGCGGAGAGGCTGATCCATTTGTTGAGACGCCGGGCCCCCCATACGGTGGCTTCCCAGCGGTTGCCGTGGCGGTAGCCCTCGTCATTATCGGCGAGATAGATCCGGGCACTGAGTTGTCCACCCCAGGACCAGTCGCGGCCCTGGCCCAGGTAAGTGAGGGACGGAACGATACCCCAGCTTCCCGCGCCCAGCTGCATGGGATAAGGAAGGCGGGTTGTTCCAGGGCCGGGGATGACGCCCTGCCTGTCCACCTCGGCGGTAGGCAGAAGAATACCAAGGCCCAGGTGGGCGCGTTCCTTCCGGATCTGGCCAGGACTGTCCCAGAAGCGGTAGAGGGCGCCCAGAGAAGAGTCGCCCAAGCCGGAGGACTCGGTCTTGAACCGCATGCCGTTGGCAAGATTCCGGTGATTCATGGAAAGGTCCACCAGGTTGAACATCCCTGTCAGGGTCAGTCGATCGGTGGGGGCATACATCCCGCCCAGCATGTGCATCTGCATGTCCATGTCAGTGGGAGCCACCCGAAACGGGGCGGGAGGGGGACCGGCGAAATTGCTGTCAGCGATGGAAGTGTCGCCATCATAGTTTTGTTCCATGCGCATGAACATGTAGCGGTAGGAGAGCATGAATCCGCCAGCGCCATGCGTGTGGTCGCCCATCACGCCGATCGGGGCATGACCGTCAGGGCGGCGACCGGACCAGTTACGGGTAAGATCACCGTTGGAAGGGGAGTTGTCGGCGGCGTGTGCCAGTGGTTGGCTGCCTGCAGGATGGGCCAGGAGAAGAGGGGTGGTAAGGAGAGAGATAAGAATGGAAAATTTCATGAGATTTGTCTTGTTGGGAGGTGAGAAGAAGAGGTCAGAGCGCCTCCTCATGAGGTTATGATGCCGCAGGTCGCAGCAGTCGAGGATTGGCGCAGGATGCGGCCAACCATGGTGGGAGCGGATGTTATGTCGTCCGGGGAGGTGGACGGGGAACGTCGTCCTGCCAGAGGGTGCTTCCGGATTCAGAGCACGAGAGGTTTCTCCCGGGGTGGGTTGGAGGAAAGACAGCAATGCGCCTTCCGTTGAAGAGGACGGCAATGACCTTCACCAGTGGACCTGCCTCCGGCGTGGGCGCATCCTCCTTCTGCTTTCTGCTTTCGTTCTGGAGAGCGGTGCAGATGTTGCAGGGATGAGCGCCTGAGAAGGTGTTTGCGATGGACTGCTGCAGGCCCAGCACCGGTGTTCGCTCATGGATCATGGTGAACCAGGCCACCGACTGGCCGATGAGGAGGTGACCCTCGATCACGACCAGGGCGGCGAGGAAGCAGAGTGGACGTGCCAGAGTGTGAAGCACATGGCAATCCACCCTGAAGAGGGTGGACTTGTCAAGGTCGGGGGATAGGGTCCGGACATGCCGATTGATGTAGCCCTGCTGGAGCGGATCTGTAAGGAACCGGGCCCACCGGGATTTGAGACACGTATCCGGAACGTGGTCCTGGAGGAACTGGAAGGACTGGCGGATGAAGTAAGGGTGGATGCGATGGGCAATGTTGTCGCTCTGAAGAAGGGAAAGTCCTCCAAAATGAAGGCCATGGCCGCGGCGCACATGGATGAGATCGGGTTCATCGTTACTCATGTCGACAAGGAGGGCTTCCTGCGTTTCAACCCGCTGGGAGGCTTCGACGCCAAGACGCTGACCTCACAGCGCGTGCTCGTGCATGGGCGGGAGGATCTCCTTGGCGTGATGGGGTCCAAGCCGATCCACATCATGACTCCCGAGGAGCGTAACAAGCCACCCAGACTGGAGGACTACTTCATCGACCTGGGCCTTCCCGGGAGCGAGGTGGAAAAACTGGTGACGGTGGGTGACCCTGTCACGCGGGAACGCGGGCTGGAGGAGATGGGAGATTGCGTGAACGTCAAGTCACTGGACAACCGGGCCTCGGTCTTTCTTCTGATTGAATCACTGCGTGCGCTGAAGAGAAGCCGCCGCAAGCCGGCCTATGATTTCTACGGCGTCTTCACCGTGCAGGAAGAAGTGGGTCTGCGGGGAGCGCATGCCTCGACCCTTGAGATCCAGCCTGATTTCAGTTTCGGATTGGATACCACCATTGCCTACGACGTCCCGGGTTCAAAGCCCCAGGAGCAGTGCACCAGGCTGGGCGATGGGGCGGGTATCAAGATCATGGATTCCTCCGTGATCTGTGACTATCGCATGGTGGAGTTCATGAAATCGGTGGCGACCGCCAAGAAGATCCGCTGGCAGCCGGAGATCCTTCGGGCCGGGGGAACGGACACCGCTTCACTGCAGAAGATGACGGCGGGAGGATCGATCGCGGGAGCAATCTCCCTGCCGACGCGTCACGTTCACCAGGTGATCGAAATGTGCCACAAGCAGGATATCGCGCATGCCATCAAGCTGATGGCGGCCTGTCTGTGCGAACTCGACAAGCACGAGTGGGCCTTTTGATCCTGAAGTCTGAAGGTTCGCATTCCGGAGATCAAAGCTCCACCACGTGAGGCGACCCGGGACCGGAAGCCTGGAGCGTCCGATTGGCTCTATCCCACTTTTCGCCGGGTGGCAAAGAAGAGCAGGGCGAGACCACCCAGACCGGCGAGGAGGGTTGCGGTGGGTTCCGGAATCATGGAAGAGGGACTCTTGGAGTGCTCTGATTCGACAGGCTTGGCACCGGTATCAGGGGCTGGGGGACTGCTCTCCGGGGGGGATTCAGCAAATGCGCCCATGGAAGTCCAGAAGAGGGCACAGATGAGGAGGATTGAGCGCATGTAGCCAAGGATCGAGTGTGTGCTCGATGGTGAATGAGCTTATTATCAGACCAGGCAGCCGATACGATGCAAAATACACCTTCTTTTTCGAATTTGTTAGAAATCCATTTTTTTAAGGAATCAAAACTCAAGAAATCAAGGAGGAAGGTTCTAACAATAGCTCTGAGGGGTGACCGGGGGAGGATCTTTTTGGAAAATGGGGGTAAGAGGAAGAAGGATGGCAGTCGCGTCATTTTTTTGGACCGGATTCGGGTAACAAGGCACTTGTTAGAAAGTGGCCCCTGAGGCCTGAATTGTCCGGATCGAGGGACTCGCAAGTAAAAAGTTGAACTGCTGCAGATTTCGCAAAAGCACAACATGTAGTGCTGTTAATAATTTGATCATACAATATGGACAAGATTCCGTTGACTGGAGTGGAGGTCGCATCTTAGTCTCCCCTTCGCTGCACCGGCCCGCAGAAATACTTCGGAAACATAAAATAACTACTCAAACTGGGTAACTTTACCTTCTCACTCACCATGTCTGAAACGACTACTGTTCAAATCGGGGACCGGACCTTCGTTCTCGACCGGAAGAAAGCGGAAGAGGGTTTCGCGGCCAAGCGGGTCATCAACGGCAAGGACTCCATGTTCTTCAACATTCTGCCGCTGAAGTACCAGTGGGCCTATGATCTCTACAAGACGATGAAGAACAATCATTGGGAGCCGGAGGATATCCCAATGCAGAAGGACGTGGAACAGTGGCGTGGGATGGAGGAGATCACGGACGTGGAGCGGTGGATCATCAAGATGGGGGTTGGCTACTTTTCGGCGGCAGAAGGGATCGTGGGGGACAACATCCTGCACGTGGTACGCGAACTGGTGACCGCGCCCGAACTCAAGCTGGTTCTCGGCCGGCATGCGCATGAGGAGAACATTCACGCCGACTCGCTGGTCTACATGATCTCCTCCCTGGGGTTGAACCCGCACGAGTGCGAGGCCATGTTCGAGGATATTCCGACCATCACGGCCAAGAACAATTTCCTGGTCACCAACAGCCGTGGTATGCGGCGTGATATCGATCTGAGTCTCACCGAGAACAAGCAGGCCCTGGCCAAGAACATGTTCATGTTCGGCCAGGTGATGGAAGGCACGCAGTTCTACGGACTCTTCGGCATGATCCTGAGCCTCTACCGCCAGAACAAGTTTCCGGGGATCGGACAGATGTTCCGTTACACCCTGCGCGATGAATCAAATCACATCGACCTCCTGCGCCAACTTCTCAATGAACTGGTGGTGGAGAACCCCGACATCTGGACGGAAGAGTTCCGCAATGACCTGCGCGAAACCATGCGCCAGGGGATCGACCTCGAGAAGCAGTTCATCCGTGACTGCCTGCCGGTCGACGCGGTGGGGCTCAATTCATCCGACTTCGAGCAGTATATTGACTACATCGGTGACCGCCGCCTGCTGAACTGCCGTCTCGATCCCCTCCAGGATAATGTTTCCAACCCGTTCCCCTGGCTTGCCGAGATGATGGACATCAAGAAGGAGCAGAACTTCTTTGAAGGTCGCGTCACGGAATACCGGAAGTCCTCCTCCCTGGAGCACTCAGGTTATGACGACGATGAACTGTAAGCGTGGTTGACCGGGGGGGTAAATTCGGTGTCCGGAGTGAAGAATCGCTGTGTCGCCGATCTGAGTAGCCAACCCTCCCTGCATGCCAGCAAGCCAATAGTAGTTCTCTGCCCCCATGCTGATCACTGAACCCTGACTCCGATTTCCTGCCTCCACCCTTACGCAAGACTCCATATCTCAAAGACCCATTATGTACAGATCCATTACTCTGGAAGAAGACATCGCCCTGAAGCAGGTCATTGCGAGCCGTCACGGTGATGAGGCGAGTTGCCAGCGGTTCAACTGGCGCGATTCGCTGGAAACCGAACACCGTGCTCCCATCCCGGAAATCATCGTAACCCGTGCGGCGGGCGAAGTGGAATTCTCGCTCGCCGACGTGGCGGATACCATCGGGGAGGCCCTCACCGACCTGTTGCTCTCCCGCGAGGAGCAGGAAGATCGCATCTACAATGACGAAAACCGCAACTTCGTGACCGGAGTGGCCTTCAGCGTGGCCAAGAGTCTCATGCAGCAGGTGCAGAGGGGAGGAGCAATCAAGCTGAGCCAGAATGATCTCTATCTCCTGATCGAGAAGGCCCTGATCGAGAATGACGCGCACGATGTGGCCAAGTCCCTGGTCTTCACGAGAAGTTACGAGAAAAACGGTGAGATCGTGGTCAGCGAAGACCTGCATCTCATGCCGGTGCGTCTCATCCGCCGCAACGGCAACGTGGTTCCCTGGAGCGAAACCAAGATTGAGACTGCCGTGCGCAAGGCCTTCCTCGACCTGCGCAAGGATCCGGAGCCAGCGACGCGGATTGCCCACGGGGTGACCCAGAGGGTGCGGGCAGGTGATTCTGCATTCGTGCACATTGAGGATGTTCAGGACCTGGTGGAGGAGGAATTGGGCCGGCAGGGCCAGTTCGACGTGATGCGGGCCTACATGTCCTACCGGATACAAAGGGCGGAGGTGCGCAAGTTGCACCAGGCGGAGTCTGCCGAGGACCCCAATCAGGACTCCATGGTGGTGGTCACCCGGGAGAATGGACAAAGCGATTTCTGGGACGGAACAGAACTCAAGAAGCGCATCCAGTTCAGCATGATTGGCCTCGATCTCTGCGTGAGCGAGGAGGAGATCGAACTCGATCTGCGCCGTTCCATCGGGGCCGAGATTTCAGAAGCTGAGCTGCAGCGTACGATCATTCTCAATGCCAAGACTCTCATCGAGAGAGATGCGGACTTTGCCAAGTTCGCGGCGCGTATCCTGCTCAGTTATATCTACGAGGAGGTCCTCGACTGGTCGATCCAGCAGGACGGAATTGCAGCTCTCAAGGCCGCTCACCAGAAGCAGTTCAAGCGTTATCTGAAGTACGGGGTAGCCATCAAGAGGATCAGCCCGGAACTGTTGGAGCGCTTTGATCTCGATCGTCTGGCGGACGCTTTCGATCCCTCCGCCGACCTGGACTTCGATTACCTCGGAATCCAGACCCTCTACGATCGCTATCTTATCGTGGACAAGACCTCCGTGAAACCGCGCCGCATTGAGACTCCACAGTTCTTCTGGATGCGGGTTGCGATGGGGCTCTTCAAGGCTGAGGAACACAATCGCGAGGAATGGGTCGTGAGACTCTATCAACTCTATAAGGGGCGTCGCTTCTGCTCCTCCACGCCCACCCTCTTCAACTCGGGAACGCTGCATTCCCAGCTCTCCTCCTGCTATCTCTACAAGGTGGACGATTCCATCGAGTCGATCATGCTGCGCGGGATCTCGGAGAATGCCTTCCTCTCCAAGTGGGCGGGCGGCCTGGGTGGTTCATGGACAAGCGTGCGCGGCACGGGGGCCTACATCCAGGGGACCAATGGCGAAAGTCAGGGGGTCATCCCCTTCCTGAAGCTGCACAACGATCAGCTGGTGGCAGTGAACCAGGGTGGCAAGCGTCGCGGATCAGGCTGTGCCTACCTGGAAAGCTGGCATAATGATATCGAGGACTTCCTTGAGCTGCGGGTTAACACCGGCGACGAGCGCCGGCGCACGCACGACATGAACACTGCGAACTGGATTCCGGATCTTTTCATGAAGCGCATGGAATCGCGGCAGGACTGGACCCTCCTGCGCGCCAACGAATGCTCCGACCTGCACGATCTTTACGGCAAGGCCTTCGAACAGCGTTACCTGGAGTACGAGGCGATGGCTGCGGAGGGCAAGATCTGGAGTCGCAGTCTGCCCGCCATCGAGCTCTGGAAGAAGATGCTCAAGATGCTGTTTGAAACGGGGCATCCCTGGATCACCTTCAAGGATCCCTGCAACCTGCGCAGTCCCCAGGACCATGTGGGTGTGATCCACTCCTCCAACCTCTGTACGGAGATCACACTCAATACCAGTGAGGATGAGACCGCAGTGTGCAACCTTGGTTCGGTGGTGCTCGACACGCACGTGACCAAGGACGGGATGCTCGATCACGAGATGCTGCGTGAGACCATTACGGTGGCTATCCGGGCGCTGGACAACGTGATCGACATCAACTTCTACCCGACCGATGCGGCCCGCACCGCCAACAGCCGGCACCGGCCGATCGGTCTCGGCGTGATGGGCCTGCAGAATGCCCTCTTCAAGAAGGAACTCTCCTTTGCCAGCGAGGAAGCGGTGGCCTTCAATGATGAGTTCATGGAAGCCATTGCCTACTATGCCTATGGATCGTCCAGCGATCTGGCGGCCGAGCGTGGCACCTATTCGACCTATCGCGGTTCGAAGTGGGATCGCGGCATTCTCCCGCAGGATTCCCTCGACCTCCTCGAGGACGAGCGCGGGGAAGAGATCATCGTGCCGCGGGGAGGCAAGATGGACTGGCGGCCCGTGCGTGACAAGATCCTCAAGCATGGCATGCGTAATTCCAATGTGCTGGCCATCGCCCCGACCGCCACGATCTCGAATATCATGGGGACCACCCCGTGCATCGAACCGAACTACAAGAACCTCTTCGTGAAGAGCAACCTGAGCGGAGACTTCACGGTTCTGAACCGGCAACTCGTTCAGGACCTGAAGAAGGAGGACCTCTGGACCTCTGACATGCTCGACCAGCTCAAGTACTTCGACGGAGAGCTGGATGACATCGATGAAATCTCCGATGAGATCAAGCAGAAGCACCTCACGGTCTTCGGGGTCGGCTTCCAGTTCATCGTCGATGCCGCCTCCCGCCGGCAGAAGTGGATCGACCAGAGTCAGAGCGTGAACCTCTTCCTGGCGGAACCGGACATGAAGGCCCTCAGCCACATGTACCGGCACGCCTGGCGCGTCGGGCTCAAGACCACCTACTACCTGCGCACCCTGCAGGCCAGCAACATCGAGAAGGCCACCGTGCAGGTGAAGAAGGACGACGTGCCGCAGGAGAGCGCATCCGAGGGAGAGACCTACACTCCTGAAGAGCAGCACGCCTGTTCCATCGAAGCCATGATGAATGGCGGGGAATGCGAGGCATGCCAGTAGGAAAGATTTCAATTCCAGCCTGAATCGTGCCACAACCCATGCCGATATCGGCATGGGTTGTGGGGGTTTCAGGAACCGGGGAGAATTGCTTTTCGATCCGCATGCCTGGTCAGGAGAGAACGGGGACGAACAGCGATCCAGTCGCGACTTGCAGCCCGCACGGGTCCTGCCTTTAATTTCTCCCACCCGGATCGATGAGCTGCTCTACTTTGAATCCTCCCCCTTGCCTCCGGGCGAAGGGTCCGGGCCTGTTTCTGTCCCGCTTGCTTCTGGTCGTGATGATTGCAGGGGTGCTGGCGAATGCCGGGTGGGGTGAGAAGCCACCCAATATCATCCTGATCCTCGCTGATGACATGGGGTGGGATATTGCCGCATTGGGGCACCCACACGTAAAAACCCCGCATTTGGACCGGTTGGTGGGAGAAGGAAGGGTCTTTGAGAACTACTACGTGGCATCTCCGGTCTGTTCGCCGACCAGGGTCTCCTTCATGACCGGGCTTCATCCCTCGCGCTTCGGGATCCACGACTACATCAACTCTGACTGGCGCGCGAACTGGCGGCGGGGTATACCGAACTTTCTGGATCCCAATGTCGTGACCGTGACGGATGTGGTGAAAAGAGCGGGATACCGCACCGGCCACATTGGTAAATGGCACCTGCGCAGTGGTCCTTCTCCAGCCCAGAGCTCCTATGGGATCGACCACTATCAATCGGTCTGGAGATCGGGTGATTACTTTCGATCCTACTCATCGCTCTACTGCGTGGAGGAGACCATCAAGTTTGTGGAACTGGCGGGGGACCAGCCCTTTTATGTCAACCTCTGGCTTTACCAGATGCATCGACCGGTGGTGGCATCCGCGGACCAGAAACGTGTCTACGACGGGGAGACCTTCCCCCTGAGCGATTTCACGTCGCATATGCGCGACTACGGTGAGATCCTGCCGGATCCGGAGGAGCGCTTTCTTGAGTATAACGCGGTGATGACCAGCGTGGATGCTGCGATCGGGAATCTTCTTGAGTTCCTTGATAAGCGGGGATTGGCCGACAACACCCTGCTTCTCTTTACGAGCGACAACGGCCCGGAGGACTTCCGGATTGTGAGGGGAGTGGGTCCGGGGAGCGGTAGTTCAGGGCAGTTTCGTGGGCGTAAGCGCAGTATCTACGAAGGGGGCGTCCGGATGCCCTGTATTGCACGCTGGCCCGGCAGGATTCCAGCGGGAACAGTGGACTCCACAACCGTGATGAGCTCCCTCGACTGGTTGCCCACGGTGAGCGCACTGGTGGGAGCGGAGCTCCCCCCGCATCTGGACGGCGAGGATATGCTGGAGGCTCTGGAAGGGACTCCCGCGGTGCGTGAACGGCCGCTGATCTGGGAGTTTCGCTCAGATGCGGTCGGGGAGATCAACGATGCCCCGCGCTTCGCGATCCGGGATGGCCGGTGGAAGTTGCTGTGGGAAGAAGCCCGGGAAGGGGAAGAAGGTGAGGAAATTCCTGCGCGACTGGAACTCTACGACCTGGAGGGCGATCCGGAGGAGCGCACCAACCTGGCGGGGACGGAGCCGGTGCTGGCCGCAGGCCTGCAGGCCCGGTTGGAGGGGTTCGAGGCATCCCTGGAGAAGAGCCCGGTCGCCATCACCGAGCAACCTCTGACCGAGGTGCTGGCGGATTCCGGGGACGGAGTCAACTTGCGGGTGGAGGCCGTGGGAACTCCTCCGCCGGCCTACCGCTGGGTTCGAGACGGGGTGTTCCTGGTGGACGGTCCACGCGTGGCGGGAGCGACCAGTCACCTGCTGGAGCTCAGTGATCTTGTGCTGGAAGATACCGGTGAGTACTCCTGTTGGGTCTCCAATGGGAGCACCAGTTCGCAATCAATGGCAACCCAGCTCAAGATTCAGGTGGCACCCACGATGACACTGCAGTCTGTTCCCCGGTTTCTCTGGGAAGGTGGAGCGGCATCGTATTCCGTGGAAGTGCGGGGCAGTGAACCGCTGAGCTACCAGTGGTACCAGGGGGCAGTGGCGCTGCAGGATGGCGCAGGGGTGAGCGGGTCCCGGAGTGCAAACCTGATTCTCGCGGACCTGGATGCACCCTTGAATCACGTGGGAGAGGAAGGCTATTCCTGTCGGATCACAAACCCGGTCGGGTTCGTGCAGTCGGAGCCCGCTCCGCTCATGGTGGCAGATGCAGGCAGCACGGACTTTGATGCCTGGATTGAGTTTTACTCCCGGGGGGAGAACCCCACGGGTTCCTTCGCGGGAGATCTCGACTCGGATGGCTGGACGAACTTTCTGGAGTTCGCAGGGTTTTCCGATCCCACCAGTGCCCGTGAGCGTCCGGTCTTTGAGGTGCGCAGTGATGCGGATGGCATGGAAGTGAGCTATGAGCGCTGGCGGGGAGGAGTGGAGAGGGGTTCCGGGAGCTATGAGGTTCTGGCGTTGCGCTACGATCTGGAAGTGCTGGAGGGTGAGCGCTGGGAGACCCTGACAGAACTTCTTACCCTGGACCGGGTGGAGAGGGGGGAGGAGGGCACCGGTGAGCGGGCCTGCTACCGTGGCCCGCTTCCGGATGACCGGAGCACCCTTTTTTTGCGGTTGCGGGTGACCTTGCGGTAGAGTTTGGCTTGTCATTGGGCGGAGGCATGGGATTTGCTGTGGCTCCTACCATGAAAAGACAATCGTTCGCCCTTGCCCACGTCTTGTGCACCAGCCTGTCCGTTTCGGTCGCGCCGCTCCTTGCCCAGGAATTCCATGAGACCCTGACCGACACCTCCACCAATACCTGGTTGGAGGATTTCGCGATCGACAGCGGTGTCGGCAAGACCGGGGACGTAGCCTGGTCGGTCCGCAAGTACACCCTGCGGGGTGGGAAGCAGGCCGGCGTGGACGTGGTGGAGATCAACAATGGCAAACTGCGGTTCACGGTTGTCCCCACCCGTGGGATGAACGTTCACAAGCTCTACTGCGGGGATGTCAGACTGGGCTGGAATTCCCCCGTCACCGAATTGGTCAATCCGCTTTTCATCAACCCTGCGGACCGGGGAGGGCTGGGATGGCTGGACGGCTTCAATGAGTGGATGACGCGGTGTGGCTATGAATTTGCCGGGCATCCGGGGGAAGATGATGGCAAGATGCTGAGCCTGCACGGCAAGGCCTCGAACCTGCCCGCTTCCAAGGTGGAGGTCTTCCTGAGAAACAACCGGTTGCATGTGCGCGGCCGGGTGGAGGAGAAGATGTTCAAGTTCGTGAACCTTGAGATGGTGACCGACATCTCAACCGAGATTGGAAGCACTTCGGTGCGCTTTGACGACACCCTGACCAATCGTGGATCGAACCCGCAGGAATTTGAAATCATCTATCACACCAACTATGGTGAACCGCTCCTTGAAAAGGGATCGCGTTTCCTTGCCCCCACCCGGAGCGTGACGCCCTTTGATGAGCGCGCGGTGGAGGAACTGAAGGATTACCAGGTCTACTACGGACCCACCAGGGGCTACGGGGAGACGGTCTACTGCATGGAGCTTCATGCCGGTGCGGACGGTCGTACCACCGTCATGCTGCAGAATGCGGACGCAACGCGTGGCGTGGCCATGTCCTACAACGTGGACAGCCTGCCCTTCTTCACGCTGTGGAAGAACACTGATGTGGGCGAGAAGGGCTACGTGACCGGACTGGAACCGGGATCGGGTTATCCCTACAACCGTTCCGTTGAACGGGAGCGTGGCCGCGTGAAAAAGATTGCGCCTGGCCAGGCGAGGAAGTTCCAGGTGGAAGTCGACCTCCTAATGGACGCTGCTGCGGTGAAGAAGACCGCGGCGGGCATCGCCGGGATCCAGGGAAGCAAGAAGACCAGGGTCAACGGGCAACCGGAAGGTTAGAACGGGCCGAAGACCCTGCTGGATCCCTGGCCTTTACGGTGCCCCTGCTGCTGCTGCTGAGGCAGGTAGCGGCGCAGGGGGAAATCTGACCCGATCGGGGGGGGATGGAAGGGGCAAAAACGGTGGATTTCGATTGGGATACTCGTGGGATTCCCCATCTGTTCATGGATCGGAAATGCCTGTGTTTCAGGGAAAAAAATGCGGAATCATCACCGGGAATTGCTTGTGTGCCGCGCGGAGAACAAGAATACTTGGTGAATACAGAGATTTTGCTGGTGCTGAGATAGAATTCCGTATGTATAATGCGAATACGCTGACCGACTGACCCATGAAGATACATGCCGTTATGAAAAACTCCGCGGGGAGAGGGCGCAAAGGCTTTTCCCTCGTCACGACCGTCACAATCCTGGTGCTCCTCTCCTTGATCGCGATTGGTCTCCTGTCGCTGTCCACTGTCACGGTGCGAAGCAGCACGTCAGAGCTGGCGCAACTTGAAGCACGGGCCAACGCGCGCCTGGCCCTGATGGTTGCAATAGGCGAATTACAGACGAACCTCGGACCGGACCAGCGGGTTTCTGCCGAAGCAGGAATTCTGGATGAGGATCCTGATCCCCTTGCCGCAGAAGGCATCCAGGGTGTCAAGCATCCCCACTGGGTGGGAGTGTGGACTACCGAGTGGGTTCCCCCGGGCAGTGACGGGGAAAACAAGTCGCCCTGGGTACGAAACGATAACGAAGGGGGCCTGAGCGACCAGCGCTTCACCGGTGCAGCAGGCAAGACCTTCGATCGTGAAAAGGACGTCCTCAGCTATCTCGTCAGTGGCAACGAAGGAGGCCGGGTTGAACTGGGAGTCGCTCTTATTAAGGCGGAAGATTGGGAAGGGGAACAGATTGAGCTGGTAGGAGACGGCACGGTGGCGACCACCGAGGAGCACGTGGTGGCACCACGAGTGACTACCAGGAACGACAAGGATCGCGAAACCGGTGGCTATGCCTACTGGATCGGTGACCTCGGGGTGAGGGCCAATGTCGCGATGGTGGATGCCTACTCACTGGACGCTCCCGCGCGGGGTCCCAACCCCGATGGCATGGAGCGCATCCTCAACCCGCAGGACACCGCAGGCAAGCAACTGGAAGGAATCAACAACGACCTTACCGATCAGGAAGTGCGCAAGTTGTTCAGCCGCAAGACGGTGGAACTGACTGACGGTGTGCCCAGCCGGGAAAACGCCCTCCGGAAGAAGAGAGCCTTCCACCACATGACGACCCAGTCGAAGGCGGTGCTGTGCAACGTGCGCCAGGGAGGACTCCTGCGGGACCTCACCGCTTATGTCCACGATCGCCGTGGCACGATCCGTGATCTCCGGGCTGACGGCAGGATCGTCTCCCAGGGGATTGACGACCACGACAACATGATCGGACCGGCCAACGCCAACGTGGCGGATGAGCAGGGAACGACCTGGGGCCAGACGAAGTATCGTGATATCGCCCCGACCTTCGCCCTGGTGCGCAACTGGGCCAATGCCGGTCGGCTCCTGCAGTATAACGAGGACGAGACCGACATGGTGGATCCAGCGCCCCCGACCCAGGAGGATATCGCCAATGGCACCCTGCGCGGGATGAACGATGGCGTGAACGTTTATGACGGAGGCAACCTGCGTCCGGCATCCTTCCTTCCGTTTGTTCAGCCCAACCTGTTTCCGGTCATGACGGAGGGTTCGGTCTACTACAACCTGGCGACTTATTCACAGACCGCGAACAACCCCTCGTCCCCCCAGGTTCTCCGAATCTGCTACTATCCCCGTGTGGCGCTGTGGAACCCCTACAACGTGTCGCTCAAGCTTCACAACATGTGCGCCACCGTCTTCGTGAACGGAAACAAGGACGTGCGGGTCACCTACTCCGACCGCACCACCCGGACCAATGTTCCAATTCCCTTTGGTCGCGGATCGACCAAGGTGGGAGCCAAGCCGAGCGGATCTGATCCGAGCCCCGGGCACTACGTGGGCTGGGTTCTCTTCAAGCTGCAGCCCACCACCATGGCCCCGGGGGAAACGCTGGTCTTCAGCCCGCTCCGGACGGCGGAATACCAGCTCTTCCAGATCGACCGTAATGTTCTCTCCTCCTCGGTGGCACCTGACCCGGGGATCTACTTCTGGCAGGACATGCAGCAGACGCACACCAAGAAGCCGGTGAGCTTCATCGAATTCCCCGGCCCGGGCAACCAGTCCGGCGGGGACAACTACATGATGTCGCTCAAGAGTGCCGGCCGCCAGCGCTCCTTCAATGACTCTTCCTTCAACAACATGCAGTCCATCGTTTACGCCAATACCTCGCTGCAGGCGGGTGGTAGTGACGAACTGCCGGTGCAGTGGAGTACGGGTCGCGGCCGCCAGCCGGAGCCGCGGGTTCATGACTTGGGAAGCAGCCGCGCCCGATTGCCGGGGACGGCCATCCCGGACACCCGCACGCGGGATGGATTCCGCATCCGCTGGTGGGACGAGCACCGTTCAAACGTCCTTGGATCGGGCCAGCTGCGTGGCCAGCCCCAGCATCTCAAGAGCTCGGTGATCGGGACCTGGAACCCGCGGGCGGCCTACTTCTGCCGCAACCCGTGGGATAATGTCACCGACTTGCCCCCTCACTTTTACGGGATGTATACCCGCGACCTCTTTGACCAGCGGGTGAGCTGGCAGAACATGATGCCCCGCTCGATTGACGGGAGGCAGGTCGGCTGGCCCTTTGGGGAACCCCTCAATGCGCCGGACGACGGGGTCATCCTTTTTGACGTTCCGCGCGAGGAGATCGGCATTCCTTCCCTTGGATTCCTGCGCCACCTGAAGCTTTCCGAGTTCGGGTGGCACCCCAGCTACGCGGTGGGCAACTCGATAGTGGATCCCCGGGTGGGCCGCCTGCACACCAGCCCGGTGCTGCAGACCTCCCGTGAGAAAGCCAATAACGGCTGGAACTCGTATCTCTTCGGCCACCAGGGGGGGCGGACCTCGGGTCGGGGAGCGGATTACTGGGCCATGCTGACCCGCCAGATTCTCTTCAACCGTCCCGACGACCACTTCGTGGTCTATGACCTGAGCTACGAGACGAACTTCAACCTCTGGGACAACTTCTTCGTCTCCACCGGTAATAATGCGCGCAAGATTGCCTTCGTGGAGGAACCCGAGGAGAACCCGCTGCCCAACGGCCGCTTTCAGCTGGTGGGAACCGGAACCAACGTGCGCAATGACATAGTCAACTTCCACAGGGCTGCCAGCCAGCTCTGGCTCAATGGCGGATTCAACGTGAACTCCGTCAGCGTGGACGCCTGGAAGGCCGTGCTGGCCTCCGCCATGAATGCGGGTGACTATGCCAGCAAGGACGCGGTTCCCTTCCCGCGGGTGATCAATCCGCCCAATGGCGAGTATCTCGACGGCAACTGGGATGACGAGGAGGCCACCTCCGGCTTCCTCAGCATCGACGGCAGCGACACCTCTGACAGTGATCTTGAGCGCCTCGCGCAGGAGATCGTGCGGGAGGTGAAGGAGCGGGCGCCCTTCTTCGGCCTGTCGGACTTCATCAACCGCCGCCTGGTGGACAGTGAACACGGGGACGCGGGACCGATTGAGGCCGCCATCCAGCGTTCCGGGATCAACGCGGAGTTCGACGAGCACGAGATTCTCCGCATTCCGAACAACCCGCGGGACAGGCTACGCAACGTGAGTTTCGACAATATGAGCGATGCCACGCGCCTGGAGCAGACCCAGAAGCCTGACTCGGTGGCGTGGGGACTTCCCAGCTACCTGACCCAGGGGGACATCGTGCAGTCCATCGGGTCGGCCCTGCGTCCGCGTTCGGATTCCTTCCTGGTCCGCGCCTATGGCGAGTCCGTGAACGCGCAGGGCAAGGTGCAGGCCCGGGCCTGGTGTGAGGCGATCGTGCAGCGCACGCCGGAGCCGATCAATTCGGATTCCAGCGGTCTTAATCCAGTGGCGAAGAGGGGCCCCGACGAGATCGAGTTCGGGCGCCGTTTCAAGCTGGTGAGCTTCCGGTGGCTGAATGCGGAGGAAGTCTAGGCACCGCCATCCATCAAAGAATCTGCAGACCACGGACCGTGCCGGTCCGTGGTCTTTTCTTTTCCTTTGGTAGGCCGGGGAGAGGGAGGCTAGAAGGAGCAATGGCGAATCTGATTGAGACCGAGGTGGCCCTCGATGAAGAGCTCACCGCCCCGCGTCCGGTCCTGGTCGACGCCATCCGGGAACTGCGGAGTCCGCTCGTGATCCTCGGGGCCGGGGGAAAGATGGGACCCTCCCTGGCGGTCCTTGCCCGGCGGGCAGCCGAGGCAGCCGGGCATGAGCTGGAAGTGATTGCGGTGAGCCGCTTCAGTGATCCGGCCAAGGAGAAGTGGCTGCGGAACCGCGGGGTGAAGACAGTGGCGGCGGATCTCCTGGATCGCAACAGCGTGAGGGGGCTTCCGGACGCGGGAGAGGTGCTCTACCTGGTGGGGCTCAAGTTCGGAACCGAAGCGAATCCGTCCCTGACCTGGGCCATCAACACGGTGGCGCCCCTCCACGTGCTGGAGCGCTATGCGGGTCGGCGGGTGGTGGCCCTCTCCACGGGCAACGTCTACCCGCTGAGCCGGATCGAGCAGGGGGGATCACGGGAAGGCGATCCCCTGACTCCCCTCGGGGAATATGCCAATGCCGCGGTGGCGCGGGAGCGCCTCTTCGACTACGGTTCGCGGGAGGCGGACAGGCGGGTGGCACTCATCAGGCTGAACTACGCCACCGACCTGCGTTACGGTGTCCCGGTGGATCTGGCGCAGAAGATCTGGCACGGCGACCCCATTGACCTGCGCAACGGATTCTTCAACTGCATCTGGCAGGGGGATGCCAATGAGATGATCCTGCGGGCCTTCCCGCTGGCGGACTCCCCGGCGCGGCCCTGGAATCTCACCTCACCGGGGATCTGCCGGGTGCGGGAGGTGGCCGGGCGCCTCGGTGAACTGCTGGGGCGCGACCCCATCTTCACCGGGGAGGAGGCCGGGACCTCCCTCCTGAGCGACGCCCGGGCGCTCTGTGCCGAACTGGGAGACCCGCCTACCAGCGTGGAGACCATTCTTGAGCGGACGGCACACTGGGTGCAATCAGGGGGGGCTTTCCTGGGCAGGCCCACCCACTTTGAAGTGCGGGATGGAAGGTTTTAGGCGTTGCGACGGGAGGCTTCCGGAAACCGGGAAGCGTCGTCGTTGCAGGGGCCTGATGAGTGAATCCGAGAATCGGTTTGACGGTCCTCCCGGGAATGGGAGAGGATGATCCAATGTTCCCCGCACGCATTCTCACGAGACGGCTGCTACTGTCCGTCCTGGTGGTGGTCATGGCCCTGCCGGGCCATGCGGAAGAAGAGCAGGAAGGCGAGAAGCCACGCGTCTGGACCAGTGCGGACGGCAAGAAACTCACCGGGGTGCTGGAAGAGAAGGGAGAGGACTGGGTGAAGCTCAAGGTGAAGGGCAAGCTCTACAAGCTCAAGCTAGAGAAGCTCAGCCAG
>PVBE011856701.1_pt1 | contig 61144 bp, 43 predicted proteins | sample 1631181 | NCBI WGS metagenome assembly PVBE01 (sample SAMN08397723, study PRJNA350692) | Marine metagenome, whole genome shotgun sequencing project. | isolation source: water | place: Pacific Ocean | collected 2012-04
AACAAAGAGAACGGCACCGCCCTAAGTGGACGGTGCCGTTCGTGTGCTTGGCCCTCACCGGATCCCAAAGGACCCGGTGAGTGCCGTTAGCCGGGCAAGATCAGTTGATCGTGCCGGAAATACCCTTCGAGAAACGAGAGGCGTTCATGCCGTCACGGTGCCAGGCCTGGAAGCGCCAGGTGTTACCGTTACACAGCGAGCCACCGATGAGGGGCACGCCGCCGCCGGGGGCGGAGTTAGCGTTAAGCAGGTCAATACTGAAAGACCCGGAAGTGCTAATTTGTCCGGCATCCTTGGCGTAACGACCGATGGTGTTACCAAGCAGGCAAAGCTGAGAAACGCCAGTCGGGCTACCCGAGGACGTGCCGAGGCCGACGACGGGATAGCAGAACTGCTTCGCGAAAGTGGTGCTCAGGCTAAGAATGATGGAACCACCAGAGCAGTCACAAGTGCTGAGAGTCAGGTCGCCCTGGTTACCCTTGTCCGTGTCACAGAACACGATGTTACAAGGAGGAGCAGCACAACCTGCCGAAGCATCCGTGTAGAACACAGCGTGGAACTGACCACCAGGGTTGTTACTCGCAGCGCCACAACCATTGTTGTTGACGTAGCCGCCGAACCAGTAGCATCCGGGATTAGTAGCACCACCCGCGTCAATAGCGAAGAAGTCTTCAGTACCGAGGCCACTCGAAGCAGGGTTAGAGCAGGAGTTGGAGAAGGCGGGCTGATAAACAGTGCCTTCGCCCTCGGGGGTCCAAGTAATGTCGTGGCCACTCAGGAAAGGACCAGTGGTCCCGCCGTCAGTAGTGTTGAAGGTCGCGGCCCAGCCGAAGCCGTCGAGACCAAGTCCACCACCGTCATAACCAGAAGCACAGGGACCGCCGTCGGCCTCAACGCAGACCTCGTAGCCAGCAAGGCTCAGGTCGAGAGTACCGGTCCAGCAGAATCCGCCAGCCGGAAGAGATACGGTCGGAATGGTACCGGCCAAGTTGCTGCACACAGCACCAACCGAAGGAAGGTCGCAGGGAACATAGCTGTCATACAGCGCAAAGTCCCAGCTCGTCCATGCGGCTGAAAGCGAGCAGTAACCAAACTCTGCGCCGTCGATGACGTAGTCGTCACGGGGGCCAGGGTTACCAGTCTGGTTCGAGTTACCGGTTCCGGGAAGAATCCCTTCGTCGATACCAGGAGAACCTTCCCAACCAGTACCGAAGTAGCCAGAGCTGACGTCGGCACGGAAGATAACGTCGGGGCCAAGGTTGGCCTTAGCGCCTGAACCACGGGTCCAGGTACCAGTTCCCACGTGGAAGATTCCGGCGTCCTTGACGGGGCCGAGCATCTTGTGGGCAGAAAGTTGCTGCTGACCATTGGCGGTCGCGCAGCAGAGGATTACGGCACTAGCCGAAATAAGAGAAGAACGAAGCATTTACCAGTCTCCTGTGAGGATTGAGAAAGGAGAGAACATACCTAGGTATACGATCCCCACAGGAAGCCACCATCACCGAGCACCGCAGTGCCCAATGCCAGCAACCGACCAGCGGGGCAGGACCTTGGGACGCAGAGGCAGACACCCCTGTTCCGTCCAGTCCTGTACAAAAGGTAGCTTGTGAACGGGTTTTGGGGGGCTCAATCCAAAAATCTAGGGATTCCTTCCTAGCCCCGTCATCCGTACGGAAAGGTATGCCCCTTCTAATCCCATGGTCCGCGAGCACCAGACAGGCGCTTGGCAGCCCCAATACCCCCCTGGAAACCCCAGGAAGCCACTTTGGGCCGCAAGGAGAGCCCCTGAAGGGCCTAGCGCTTGAGGGAGCCCCGGCGCCCCTCCGCGTTCCCAGCTTGAGACCCCCGGCCTCCCTCTGGTCCCAGCCGAATCCCCTGCTCACGGGCCAGACGACGCGCGATCTGCACTTCGGCCTGGGCCTCGGATTTCCTCCCCAGCCCCTGCAGAACCTCGGCCAACTTCAGATGCCCGCGCATGAAGCCAGGCCGCATGAGGAGCGACTCCCTGAGGCAGGTCTCACTCTGAACCAGGTCGCCCCTCAGGTCGTACTTCAGGGCCAGATTGAAGTGCGACATGTAGCTCTCCTTGGGGCGCCCCGCGCCAATACTCAGGGAGAGGCTGACGGTGGCAAGAACCAACAGCCGCCCCATCGCTCCGAGCCTGGGTGATTCTCCCCTGGCGCGCATGAGCCCGTCTGCACCAATCCCAGCCAGCAGCAGGCATCCTGGAATCAGGACCAGGCGGAATCGATCGGTGACCAGGAAGGCCAGAAGCACGACGAGACCGATGCCATTGATCACATGGACCAGCCCTACACCCCTTTGGCGAACGGTAGGCATGAAGCAGGCACCGACAGCCAAGGCGAGGACAAGGGTCCACCCAACGGGGGTCCAACGCAAGATGGGCGACCAGCGCTGCGCCTGGTAGGCATTCCTGTCTCCGGGATACTCAAAAGCCTCAACCACCTGCCGCAACTTGAGCCCCAGAAGAGAGAGCCAATCCCCAGGGTGACGCAGCATCCAAGCGCGCGCCTCAGAGTAATAGTGGGAAGAGAGACCCGCCGCACCCATGGCCTGGCCCGTCTCTGCTTGAGCCTTGAGTGCAAAGGTCTCCCGCATCTTTTCCGGCGTCAGAAGCCCCTCCACAGAGACGCCCGGTGGCGGGTGAATGCGTCCATTGGCACCGGCGTGGTTGCCGAGGAAGAAGTTGATCCCTCCGGAGGAGTTCACAAGCACCACGTCTCCACCGGCCCAGCGGTTGTGGAGTGCGCTCGGAGCCAAGGCCAGGAGCAAGCCCAGGGCAAAGCCCATGGGCAGGACACGCCTTCCAGGCTGCTGGCGGACCATCCACCACAACCACAGGCCCAACAGAACCCCGGAAGCCAGGAAATAGGCACGGGCCACGGCCGCCAGGCCCAACAGGCCGCCCGCACCGAACGCACTCGCAAGACGCCCCCCGGAAGCGGCCCGCTGCAACTGCAGAAGGCCGGCGCAAACAAGAAACAGGTGCAGCGTCTCCGAGAGCAGGCACTCGGAGAAGAAGATCAGGGGACCATAAAACGCCCCCAGGAGGCCCGTCAGCAGTCCTGCCCGTGAACCAAACAACCGCCCCCCCAGGGCCGCCAGCATGGGAATCGTCGCTGCCGAGAGGATGCACTGCAGCACCACGGCCAGGCCCATGGACGCACCGAACAGACGATAGAGCGCGCCCAGTGCGTAGGGATAGAGCGGTGAGAGGAAGAAGACCTCGCCGTCACTCCACTGCCCCCCCGCAATCCTGAGGGCCCACTCGTGATAGGCACGATCATCGACGTTCACCTGCGACCAAAAGGGGCTGCCCGTTGAAGCAAACCAGGCACTCCCCCCGCGCAACGCGAGGGCCAGGGCGAAGAGCCCAAGGAGCCAGCCCCGCGAGGGCGAGAGCCCTGCAGCGTCCGGCTCGGCGTTCAAGACAGATCCTCCCCCAAGACCCGGGCCGCACTCACCCCAATCGGAAGCACCGTGACCTGGCCCAGGAAAGGGTGCGCCTGGGACGAGCCGAACCCAGCTTTCTCGGCAACGAAGGTCAGGGTCTGGTCCGCCACGATCGTCGGCTCGGCGGGATGCCCCCCGTCGCAGTCAAGGCCCGAGGGCAGGTCGATGGCCACCGTCGGCGTTCCAGCCTCGGCTCGGGCTCCATTGATCGCCATGATCAACTGCGCCAGAGGAGCACGCATGGGGCCCCCAAAGCCTGTCCCCAGGAGAGCGTCCACGAACAGGGCCGCATCAGGCCACCTGTCACGGTGGGCCTTCGCGTCGTCCGAGAGGTCGATTCGATGAATGGGGATACCCAGCGTCTGAGCGCATTGGTGGTTGACCCGTGCGTCACCCCGCTGCCCATGTACCTCATGCGTGCACTCCACGATGACGGGCACGCTGCGGGCCTGCAACTGGCGGGCGATCACGAAGCCATCGCCCCCGTTGTTCCCTCCACCGCAGAACACGATCACGGGCGCCTGGGGCGCCGCTGCGCTTGCATGGTAGAGACGCTCGATCTCAAGGGCCGCAAGGAGCCCTGCGTTTTCCATGAGGACGCAACCGGCCAAGCCATGGATCTCACTGGCCAAGCGGTCCAGCGAACGGGCTTGCTGGCGAGTAAGACACAACATTCAGAACGTGGTCGGGTCAGCGGCCTTCCAGGCCTCTTCGTAGGCAGGGGGCACGGGCTCCGAGAGCAGAGCCCCGCGTTCGAGGAAAGGGTAGAGGTCCATGTACGAGCACACCTCATCGGGAGCAACCCGCTTTTGGATGTGGTCGGGCAGCAGCTCCTCGGGGCCCGCGAGCCCCACGGCGCCCGCCAGCTCCAACAGGCTTCGCACCGTCCCCTCCTGGAACTGCTTCACGCGCCGGGCCTTGTCCTCCACATCCAACCCGGAAACCAGCCCTTCATCCTGGGTGGCCACCCCCACGGGACAGCTGTTGGCGTTGCACTCGCGTGCCTGTATGCACCCCATGGCCATCATCATGGCACGCGCAGAGAAGCAGGCGTCCGCCCCCAAGGCCATCTTCTGAGCCATGTGGAAGCCGGTGGCGATCTTGCCCGCAGCAAATACGCGCACCCGCTCCCGCAGCCCAAAACCGACAAGGGTGTTGTGCACGAGCACAAGAGCCTCCACCAGGGGCGAGCCCACGGCATTGGAGAACTCCAGAGGCGCAGCACCCGTTCCGCCCTCCCCCCCATCCACGGTGATGAAATCCGGCCATGAATCCTCGGCCACCATGGCCTTGCACAGGGCCATGAACTCCCTGGGGCGACCGATGCAGAGCTTGATACCCACGGGCTTGCCCCCTGAGAGTTCACGCAGGCGCCCCACGAAGGCCAGGAGAGAGCTCGGATCCTTGAAGGCCGAGTGAGCCGGTGGCGAGAGCACGTCCCTACCAAGCGGGACGGACCGGATGCTGGCGATCTCCGGAGTGACTTTGGCTGCGGGGAGGATCCCGCCATGACCGGGCTTGGCGCCCTGTGACAACTTGACCTCGATCATCTTCACCGCAGCCAGGCCCGCAGTGTGCGTGAAGGCCTCCTCTTCGAACGCCCCCTCTGCGGATCGACACCCGAAGTAGCCGGTGCCGATCTGCCAGATCAGGTCGCCCCCTCCCTCAAGGTGGTAGGGGCTGACCCCTCCCTCGCCGGTGTTCTGGGCGAATCCGGCCGCCTTGGCCCCCATATTCAGGGCCAAGACAGCCCTGGAGGAGAGTGAACCGAAACTCATGGCCGAGGAGTTGAGCAACGACAAGGAGTAGGGCTTGGTGCAAGTATCCGCACCCACCAGCACGCGGCTGGGTTCGGGTTTGGGGTGTCGGGCGTTCAGAGAGTGGGTCAACCACTCGTAGCCCACGGCATAGACGTCGGATTGGGTGCCAAAGGGCACCGTGTCACGCTCACCCTTCGCCCGCTGATAGACCACCGAACGAAGCTCTCGACTGAACGGCTTGCCATCTGTGTTGGACTCGACGAAGTACTGATTCACCTCTGGGCGAATAGCCTCCATCAGGTACCGCCCGTGTCCGATCACCGGATAGTTGCGCAGGATCGCGCGCCGGGTCTGGGTGACGTCATAGAGCGCCACAACGCACAAGACAAATACTCCTCCCGCCAGGTAACCCCAGGCCAGGCTACAGAAGCAGAGCCCAAGTGAGAGGATGAGTGCTGCCCCGAGGGCACCCAGGATGATCTGGCGGACGGACATGGCTAGGGCAACTCCAAGAGGACCTGTAGACGCAGGAAGTCTACGTCACGCACCTTGACCTGTATCCCGTACCCCTCCGTGAAAGACAGGGAACGACGGCCCGCGCGTACGGTCAAGGTCGGCCCCGATAGCTTGGGACGCTCGCCCAGGGAGCGCATGGGCAGGAAGCCGGTGACGTTGAACTCGCTGAGCTCGACCTCCATCCCACCCCGGGAAACACGCAGCACCTTGGCATCGAGTCGCTTACCGATCTGCGGCTCCATGTACTGGCAGACCTTGAGATCCTTGACGGCAATCTCAGCCATGCCAGCCAGGTCGGCCTGCACCGAACAGTGGGCGGCCACGTCATTGAGGTCCTCCACCAACGCCTCCGTTCGCAATTCCTCGGCGGCAGCCTCCCCCTCGCCCTCGATCCGTGCCAGCCAGCGGTGCACGAGCAGATCAGGGTAGCGGCGGATGGGAGATGTGAAGTGCAGGTAGGCCTCACGTGCCAACCCAAAGTGCTTGGCCACGTCCTCGTGATCCTTGACCTCGTACACGGCGCGCTCCACCAAGCCCATGATGCGGCCCAAGAGGGCCTCTGCGTTGGGCTTGCGCCGCGCAGCACGGATCAGCCGCCCGATGTCCCGGCCGGTCAGGCGCTCCTTCTCCGGCACCCGGATGCCGTGCTCTGCGAGCACCTTGACCACGCCCTCGAACTCTTCCGGGTCCTTCTCGGGGTGCACGCGGTAGATGGTGGGCAACCCCTTGCTCCGAAACAGATCGCCAACGGCCTGGTTGGCTGCCAGAGCCGTCTCTTCGATAAGGGTCTGGGAGAAGTAGCGCGGGGCATCAACGATGGCGCTCACTTCGTGATCATCGTCGAACAAGAAGACCTTCTCGGTGGACTGGATGCGCAGGGAGCCACGCGCATCCCGCAGCGCCTGCTGCCGGCGGGTCCAAACTTCGAACAACCGCAGGTCCGGCTCAAGGAAGGCGCAGGCACGCGCCTCCTCCGTATCTCCACCGTCAAGCAGTTCTTGAACGCCTTTATAGGTGTTGCGGTGAACGCTCTTTATGACGCTCTTGGCCACGCGCGACTCGAGGCGCTGGCCTCCCGCATCAAACAACATGAACACGGAGTAGGCCAACCGCGGCCGACCAGGAACGAGTGAACAGAGCTCATTGGAAAGCCCCTCGGGTAACATGGGAATAACCTGGTCGGGCAGATAGACACTGGTCCCACGCGCCAGAGCCTCACCGTCCAAGGCGGTGCCGGGGCACACATAGTGTGATACATCCGCGATGTGCACCCCCACCTCCACGCGCCCCTCCCCCTTCTCCTGGATCGAGATGGCGTCGTCGAAATCCCGCGCACTCGCACCATCGATGGTGAAGATACGCTCCTCGCGCAGGTCCATGCGCCCTTGGAAGTCGCTGTCACTCGGATCATCGGGCAGGCGGGCAACCTCACCCTCGACATCATCCGGGAAGCACAACCGGGCACGGAAGGAGTGCAAGAGCTCTAACTCATCTGAATCCGGGTCCCGGTAGCAGGGTGGCCCGGTCTGCATGACACCCGACGCATCAGGCCGCGCGTCGATGCGCTCACGTGCCCCATCCGCCGGATCAGCACCGCCCTCCAACTCTTCCGGACTGCTTGCTCCTTCCAGGGTATAGCCGCGGCCCGCCCGTGCAGTATCCTGCGCCGCCTCCTCTTCCTGGCCTCCTCCCCCGCGGGCCCTTTGCAGGTCCCTGAAGCTGGTGAACTTGTCGCGCTCGGACTTGGCCATGGGCCCATCCTCACAGCCCAAGGCCCATCCCTCCACGGCCGATCCAGATAAAGATGTGCCGTGTTACTGCTGGGGAAGCACCTCGGCGATGTCCAGGGGGGAGAATCAGGCCCGTCCCCCCACCCGGTACGAACAGACGGCTTATGGAGCGGAGGGCCAAGCAAGCTTGGCTGCGGTCTTCCTATGCCCTAGCGCACTCCAGTAGGCACATTCAACCGCACCTCTTCTTCCTCCATCAGGTGTCCATAGTAGGGTGCGGCAATATCCTCGAGGGGTTGCCCGTGGCCTGTCGTGGTCCATTGCTTGGCGTCTACGAATGAACGGAAGGCTCGTCGATAGATCAAGCGTGCCCGCACCCGCAGCTCACCCGATCCAGGTGGAACGACGAATCTGTACGCACTCTCGTCCGTCGCCAAGGCCGGGATGCGATTATCCCATAGGATGCCGGTGGCATCGGTGTAGAAGGTCGGACCATTGCCCGCGGCATCGTGGTTGACCTTCGCAAAGAGCTTGCCCGGCAGGCCCGCATAGTAACCCAGGGCGGGATCACCGACTCCGCCGAGGTCATGCACCATCTGGGATCCTACAGACTTGAGCTTTTGCCCATCTGAGATGCGCCAGGCTTCCACCAGGAGAATCATGTTGCGCACGGTCACCCCCGTGGGCACGTGATGCCCGGCCCCGGTGTTGGTCACGAATACATCCACATTCAGGTAGCGTCCGACCTGACGGGCCGGCCGAACCTTGAGCTCGCAGGAGTTCTCCAGGAACTCAGGTGTCGTGCCCACGATGCGGTGCTCGCGAATCTGACCCGCCTGGCGCGTGGGCGCAAAGGGCAAGCTCGAGGCTTTGGTTGCCTCGGTTCCGGGCATGTGGCAAGTGACACAGGTGGCCGCACGCGGATCGGCGGGGTCAGCGTAGGGGGTTGCAAGCCACTCATAGTAGGTAGGCTCTGAGATCACCCCGCCCGCGTCTTCAAAGTCACCATCTTCATCGTGATCGTTACTGTCCTGGTGGCAGGCCGCACACATCGTGGCAGTCAGTTGCGGCTGATAGGATGAGCGCATCCAGCCCATGTTGATGTCCGAGTCGCCAAAGACGCCGTATTCGACTTGATCAGGGGAGTACGGCTGGCTGAACTCGACAACGCCCGGAAAGATACCGGGGAAGTTCAGCTTGGACTCATCGATATGGGCGATCTTGTGGCACACCTCGCATGAAATGCCGTGCATGGCGCTAGCGGACAGTTGCGATATATCCTCCAGCGCACGGCCGGGAGACATAATCCAGGGCTCCGGCTGATGACAGGCTGCGCACTCGGAGTTGGGGTTGGTGGCAGCGAAGACCGAGTCGCGGGTGTACACGAAGCCACCCAAGCCGCCAGGGCTGCCCAGCCCGTTGTAGACGTCATAGACCCAAGTATTCTGCCCGGCCTCGGCCATAGGTGAGGCTATCCACTCGGCAAGTTGGTCATAGTGACACATCCCACAGTTGGTGGGAGTCAGGAACGGATAAGCGCCGTTGTCCATTGTGGGCACTGCTTCCAGCAGGATTTGGTTACCCGTGGATGGAGCACTGGTTGAGATTGAGGCGTTGTAGTGCCCCTTGTTGGCCGCAACGATAGTGAGGTTTGCGCCACTGGCGATGGGCAGGGTGTACGTTCCGTCAGCGGCCGTGGTGGTGCGAGTGGTTGTGGCCTGGAGCGTGACGAGAGCACCACCGATGGGAGCCAGACTGAGAGAATCGAGAACCTGTCCGCTAATCTGAGCGTGGGCGGAGGGAGCCAAGACGGCGAGAAGAACTAAGCTACGGTAGGAAAACATCACATTACGCATGGACTGATTCTCATGGCGCATATGAGACTAGCTGGGGCATGGGTTTTCCGGGGGAAAACAGATCGGCTACGCAGAAAGAGCAGAGCCCGTACGAGACATGGAGAGGGTTAATAGGTAGAGGTGCGCAGGTCGACACCCATGAATAACACGGTGCAGGGGCAACCGCGTTTGGCACACCACGGTCTGAATGCTCGGGCCACGGGAGTTGCCGCTGACGTCAGCCCAACCCGTAGCCCCGGCTTCAACACTGGCCGCAAAGTCGAGCCCCCCCCATACGGTCCGGCCCTGGAATCGGAATCCTCCTATTACTGGAGGAGGATCTGATCCGACCTGACAGCGCGCCGTGTTAGTGACGGCGGAATACTTCGACGACGTCCGAAGATGAGAATCCGGCCGCGCCACCCCCGCCCGCAACGAACAGGCGGCTCTTGTAGAGAACCGGGTAGATGCCGTGACGCGCCGTTGGCAGGGGGGTCTCCAGGCGCCAGGAATCCTGCAGGGGGTCGTAGGCCTGCACATCACCAAACACGGTGCTCGAGGACTCACCGCCGAGGACAAGGAACTCGCCCCGGTGGAACACGGCCCGGCCCGTGCCGCCCCGGCCCATGGGCATGGGCGCCAGGGGCGCACCAGCGTCATTGGACGTCGTCCAGGTCTGGGTGGCAGGATCATACCTTTGCACCACATCGTAGCCAGGCTGTGGCCAGTTACCGCCCCCACGGCCACCAAAGACCCACAGAGCCACCCCATCGGTAGCCGAGGCGGCGTGATTCGCAGGCACCGGCATCGGGGGCAGATTCACGCCCCCCGCATCCCACGTGTCGGTAACCGGGTCGTAGACACTGAGGTTCCCCACGGTCGAACTACCCACAATTCCACCGCTGACATAGACAAGCCCATCAATCAACGCAGAACTACAAGAGCCTCCAGACCAAGGCATGCTGGCTCCGGTGGTCCAACTGTCCGCGACAGGATCATAGATCTGCACACGGCCAGCTGCGCCCGAGCCAACCCCTCCGAAAAGCAGGACCTTGCCCTGCCAGACTTCGCAGGCATGGTGATCCCCTGGGTACGGGCGTGGCGCGCGGGGAGCCAACCACGTCCGGGCCAGCAAGTCGTAAACATGTGTCTGATCAGACCCCTCCCCCATGAGGAACATCTCGGTTCCGACGACGGCGCACACAACCTCACCCAGGGCAACCGGCATCGAGGGAGCACTCCGCCAGTAGCCCAACATGTTGCCCGCATCCTGAGGAAGCGCGAGGAAGGCATCGGAGATACTGCTGGCACTCACCCCTTCCCTCACCACCACATCGTATAGCGCGTCGACGTTGTTGACCGCCAGAGCGGGGAGGATCCCCGTGATCCTCTGCGAGGTGACCGAAGTGACGACCGCAGGCACACCACCCACCGTTACCGTTGTCTGTCCTGGAACAAAACCCACGCCGCCTATCACAAACGCTGTTCCCCCTCCCGCTGGGGCACGCCAAGGGCTGATCTCGTACGCCGTCAAACCCGTAGCTGCGGCATCGCTGGGGCGCAGAAAACGCAGACGATTTTGGGTGAAGTCCACAGCCACAACCGTCCCCCCGGGGCCCACGGCCAGATTCAAACCACCCGTAGCGGGGGAGATCCACTGAGTCGACTCGACGACTTGCCCCTCCTCATCAAGTTCCACCAGCATCTGGCCAACGTTCCACTGTTGCACGACCAACCAGCCTCGTAGTTGCGCACCAAAGGTGGTCGAGCGGTACTCCCTGACTCCGTTCACCGACGAAGCCAATTCAATGATGTGCTGAGAGAACTCCCCGCTCTCGGCCTCGCTTTCGTCCCGATAGACGTACTGCCTGGGATCGAGGAGACCCCGACTGCGGTTGGCGTGCCCGTAATAGGCCCCCTCCTCAACCCACATCAACTCGTCATCCCCATTCCCATGTGAACCCGTGTCGCTGTTGGGACCAGTGGACTCGTACCCGAAACCGTAGTTAGGGCCATTGTCGGTGGCATACAAAGATCCGGAGGTGGTGAGTGCCAGGTCAAACCCATTCCGGAAGCCATGGGCGAAACTGAACACGTCCACCCCTGGGGCTACATCCGTGTTCTCAGCCAGGACCTGATCGGTCACAGGACTCCCGGTTGCCCGATCCAGATAGCTCACATTGCCATTGAAATTGTTCCGGGATGTAAGGGCCTTGAGGATCGCTCCGGAGAGCGGAGACTCGTCGAGGTCCCCGATGGCGGAGTGCCTCACCCCGGCGTTCGTATTGCCCCCCATGCATATGAGCAGGTCCCCGTTGTGATCGAACACAAGACCGTTGACCCCGTGGTCGTGATTGGAAGTGGGCAGACCGTCGACCAAGACCTGGGGACTGTCAAAATCGGGGCCCGTCAAGACGGACACCTGCCCCGTAAAGGGCGATGGGCCCGAGAAGGAACCTCCACCATTGAGCCAATGCTCACCGTGCCCTACGTACAACTTCACGGGCCCGGTGGGATCGTCGTACGGGTTGACGGTGATCCCGCACAGATCGGAATTGGTCAGAGCGCTGATGCCCGGGTGCAAGACCACGCCGGCACCCTGCAGGTACCAGTTCTCATCAAACGACAACTCCGCGATGCGTCCGTCCAACAACCCCACGTAGAACTTGCCATTGGGGTGGAACACGCCACAGGTTGGACCGGTCAGGCCAACGTCACGATCCACCAGAGCATCAAACACGATGGGAACCGGCCCGTCCGGCTTGTATTCAAATTCCAGCGCATTGCTCACTCCAGCCGGCGTTTCAACGCTGACGAAGATCTTGCCTTGCCCCGGGGGCGAGATGAACTCCAGCTTGCCATCCTCCCAACCCGACAAGTCCGCGAAGGCGAAGTCCACCAAGCCGCCCCAGTGCACAACCACCTGATCGGGGGGGAAAAAACCAAAGCCCAAGAGGGTGATAACGTTGCCGCCACTTTCGTTACCGACTGGAGTCATGAGGTGCAGAGTGGGGACCGTTCCGACTTCGCTATGAGTCAGTCCCTCTTCGAAATCCACTGCCCCAGAACCATCAATGGTTACGGTCAACCCCAGGGGCAACTGCGCGCCGTCTGCGACGGCCCAGCGAACCTCCAGGGAATGAGATCCCGCAGCCAGACTGTTGGAACCGCTCACGACAGCACCATCTACTCGCACTCGCGACCCATAGCCACCTAGCGTGTCAAACTGCACCTGTGCCGCGGCACCCAGGACGAAGTCCGACTGCGTGCGCACAAGCACTTCGCTCGTCAGACCACTTCCACCGACCGACCCCGACACAAGGTCCACCTGATGGTCCAGTCGTCGCTCCACAAAACTCGCCAATCCCAGGGAGGCGTCCAGCAGGGCAGCGGCCCCCCCACTCGTGCCATCGAAGTAGGAGGCCAGAATCCCGGGCACAGTCGAAAGGGTGTGCACGTCCAGCGGCGCGCTGACACTCGCCTGATCGGGCGGGACCTTGTCGTCCCAGATGGTCAAGGTGACCTGGCTCTGGCCGACAGCCACGGATTGCACTGTGTCGGCATCGGTTGAGACGACGTTTCCGTCGATTTGCCACTCAAATGCATCCAAGGCCTGCCCCGGCTCATGCGTATGGGAGTTGGAGCCGACCAGCCCCACGGTGTCGAACCCGTCCCCGTCGAAGTCAATGTAGATCGTCCGGTCCATTTCCAGGTCCGGGTGGAGGTAACCCCAACCCGGTTCACCGCCGATACCCAGCAACTCGGCCTCGACCATTCCAAAATCACCAGCGAGCTCCAGATTCAGGAGGTGGCTGTCGTGATAGGTGGGCTGAAAGAACACGGGAATAGCCACGCTCTGTCCGGCAGGCAGATCCCAATCCACTGAATAGCCCGTAGTGACATCCCCACCCCAGTAGTTCACGTTGTCCACACGCACAACAAAGTCCCGGCCCGACCCGTAGCCAGTGCCATCCAGGACAAAGTCCAGGTTCGTCACCTTGGCAGGTGCCAGACCGGAGTTGGTGACGAGCAGCGTCAGCTGGGCCACAGAGCTCACATCCACGGCACCGAAATCCAGTTGGTCTGCGTCGCCATCAACGAGAGCCATGGAGCGGACTTCAACGGCGGCCACCAAGGCTTCGCCGACTGTGCCCACAAAATCCAGCCCCAAGCTGCCACCGTCAACGACGACCCGCTTCACCGGGCTCCGCCAAGCGAACTCCTTGCCCACCAGCGCCACCAGATCGATGCCCTGCAAGACAGAGGAACCCTCCATTGCCACGTCGAACACGCGCTCGCCAGGGTTGTCATGAACCAGTTCGGCCGCGTGTATGATCACGTCATAAGTTCCATCCGGCAGGGGCAGTGAGTAGCCGAAGGCCGCGCCGCTCCGGGCTGTTCGGTACAGATCATCCTCCGGGGTGCCCGAGATGTTCGCCGTGGACGACACGGGATTGGAGGTTCCCTGCAGTCCGTAATCGGCGCACCAGCGCTGTCCGCCACCATCCAGATGCTCGAACGTATCCGCATTCAACAAGACATCCGCCCCGGGCGGTCCTATCGCAATGCCACTTAGGAGTGGACGAGCGTATCCTCTGCTGCCCGGCCTCTGACGGATACGAGCAAAGGCCTGAGTCAGATCCTTGGCCAGGGGCAGGAACTCCACCTGCAAGGAGGTGCTCGCCCCCGGCGCCAACGTGTGTGGCAGCGAATCCGAGTAGGTGATCTGGAAGTCATCGTCGCTAGAGCCCTCCAAGGCCAGACCCCGGAACTCGATGGACTGGGACTGCGTATTGACGACCTGGAAGAGCTGCACCTGGGCCGGATCCCCCACTCGCTGCGGAGAGAAGTCATAGCCCCAGGGCTTGAGCTCCAGGCACCCGGGCCACCGATCCCCGTGGGGGCCATCGTCGTCCAGCAGAGTTACCGTCTGCACGTCAGTCGGGCCCAAGGTCGCGCCGCTGGGCGTCAGCAGAGTCACCACGATGGTCTCCGGCATCTCGACGAGAGCATCGTCAACGGGCAGCAAGAGCACATCGGCAAAGCGAGTGCCCGCGGGGATTACGACCGGATTCGGACCTGGACTGTAGTCATCCGGATCCACAGCGGTACCTGTGGCCACAAAAGGCACAAGAACGTCGCTGCCTTGAACGTCGGATAACTCGATCCGGAGGGTGACCGGCGAAACATGCTCGTGCGCAATACTTGAGGCTTTGGTGAATTCCACAGTCGGAATCCCTCCCCCTGCGCCAACCGCCCCGGCTCCTCGAGCAGAGAAGAAGGGTGACAGGCACAACGCGAGCACAACGGAACGTGCGGAAAAGCGAGCCGAGCTGAACATGGAGCGGGGACTAGGGGGCGCTATATCCTGTACATTCAATTGCTGACCCGCCACCCCAAATCCGTCACCAAGCCGCAGCCCCCAACAGCGTCCCACCGGGGACATCAGTTCGGGCACATCAGTTCGGGCACATCAGGTTGCAGGGACCTGCCGCCCGCACGGCAGCCTAGTTGAGGAAGCGCACGCCCCGGAATCGAGCTGGTGAGGCGCCATGGCTCATCTCGGCCGTCTGCATGGGGTTGCCCTTCCCGCAATTGGGTACACCCCACAGATCCCAGTGACTCTCATCGCAGACGGCGTCGCAGCTGCGCCAGAAATCCGGGCTGCGCCCCTGGTATGTTGGACGTCGCACCAATTTGCCGAGCTTGCCATCCTGGATCTCCCATCCTATCTCCGTGGTGAATTGGAAATTCAGGCGGCGCTGATCGATGGACCAGGTGCGAACCGTATCGGCAAAGATGGCCCCATCTTCGGTGTCAGCCACCAGATCGTCGAACGACCAGGTCCCGGGCTCCAGAGACAGATTGGTCATGCGAATGATGGGCGGGCTGTACCAGCCCTCGGCACGCGCCGTGCCCCGCGAGCGCTCCTCGTCAATCGTGTGAGCCCACTCGCGACTGGTGTGATAGCCCACAAACACGCCCTTTTCTACCACCGGCCAGCGCCCGGAGCGCACGCACTCGTCGTCATAGCCGCGGGTATCCAGGCCTCCAGCTACAGTGGAGTCTGCGACCAGATTGACATACTCCGAGCCGTACTTGTAGCTACCCAGCTTTTCTGTGGTAGCGAACGAGCGCCCCGCCAGGTCAACCTCGTGGCCATGCACACGGTCGAGTTCATTGGGGTGACCAACGGACTCATGGATCTGCAGCATCAACTGGCTACCGCCCAGGATCAGTGTGTGCTCGCCTTCGGGACACAGAGGTGCATGGCACAGGGCTACGCTCTCATCCCGCAAGCGCTCTCCATGGTCGCACAAGTTCAGACCTTCCACGAACTCCCAGCCGGCACTGCGATAGTTACCGCCAAAAGAAGCCGGATAGCTGCGACGTTCAACGGTCCCATTGGCTGCTGAGACACAACTCATTCCGGCCCCTGATCGCACAAGCACCTGATGCAGAGCCGCGCCCTCACTCGATGCCTGCCACTGCTCTTCCCGGCGCAGGGAGAGGCTGGCCGTGCGTGCCACTGTGTCGTCGTGCCCGGACATGGAGTCGGAAGCCGAGCGCAAGAGGTCCAACTTGCTCTTCAGGCCCACGGCGAAGGGGTCCTGCCCGATAGGTGTGACGTACTCCCCCACGTGCCCGTCTTCCGCTGCCAGGCGCAGAGGTTCCCGCCGTGAAGGTGCCACGTCGTGCGCCACCTTTACGGCTCGCCGCACAAGCCCCGGATAGGCATCGCCCACCTCGCTCGCCGCACAGGGCGCCGCAGCAAAGCCCCAGGCGCCGTCCTTCATCACGCGCACCCCGATGCCGAAGTCCTCGGGGGCCTCAGCCTCTTCCAATGAGCCGTCGCGCACGACATAACGCTCCTGGCAGAGACGGTTGATGCGCACGTCCGCGTAGTCGGCACCGGCCTTGAGGGCCTCGGAAACGGCTTGATGGGCTTGGTCGAGCATGGGCTAGAAGTCGGTGGCGGAGGTGAAACGGAAGTTGTCGATACGCATGGCGGGGCAGATAACCTCCCCATCGAACAGGGCGCCGGCCACCTCCAGGGTGCTGCCTACGCCAGACACGTGCTGCAGGGCTCTCACCAAACTCATGGTGAAGCGCAGGTTCTTGACCGCCGCCCCGATCTGGCCACGCTCGATACGGAAAGTACCGTTGCGTGTCATGCCCGTCAGCGTGAGGTCACGCGGCTCGATCATGTTCGTGTAGTGGAACTGGCTGACGAGCAATCCGTTTTCGACGCCGCCGATGAGCTCCTCCAGAGAGGAGTGGCCGGGCGCCAAGAATAGGCTGGTAGTCGTTGGGCCTTCCGCGCAAGGCTGAGGCCGCGCGTGTCCCGTATTGGGTAGGCCCAGGGCCAGCGCCAGACGCGAGTCCGTCACAGGATCGCAGAGGACCCCACCCACCAGGAGCTCCTTGCGCACCTTGGGCGTGCCCTCCCCATCAAATGGCATCCCCGGGTACAGGTCATTCAGGGGGTCGTCATATAGACGCAAGGAATCCGGAAAGAGGCGCTCACCAACACGCCCACACAAGAACGAGGACTGCTCTTTGAATTCTCTGGCACCAAATCCATGACTCTCGGCGAACAGAAGCAAGGAACTCACGGCTGCCGGTTCGAGGACCACGGTGTAGGAGCCGGGCTCCACGCCTTCGGGGGTGCGGTTCATGCACGCTTTGGCCACGGCCCGTTCTACGGTGCGAGCTGCATCCAACTCCTCCACATTGGACACGATCGTCTCCGCAAACCCAGACCCTCCCTCTCCACCCGGTGAGGATGCGGTGAGTGAGAAGGCAGCACGACTGCGTGCCCCGTGCACTGCCCGTCCGGAGGAGTTCACCAGGGTCCGACTTTGGGTCGTTGTCTGGGCAAGACCTGCGGCCTCCAAACCCTGGGCCTCACAAGAACCCAAGGCCAGCGCGATCCAGGACGCCTTCTCCCCCATGGTGTGATCCATCGTCGGCCTCTGCGCAGCGCTCGCGGGCACCTCCACCTCGCCGCCCATGGGCACCAGAGCGCTATTACTCTCGGCGACCTCCGCCAGATCCAGGGCCCGCTGCAAGGTGCGAGCGATGGCATCCTCGTCCAGGGTTCCGCAGGTGGCCCGGGCCTCACGCCAACCACCGAAGGCACCGCGCCCTCCCCCAGCGCTCAACCGCACCCGGATCGAGAGTTGGTGCCGCTCGCGATCCGCATTCTGGGTCGGCCCCGTGCTGGCATAGCGAACGAAGCAATCCTCAACGGACTCCAGGGTGACCTCGGTCTGATCGGCGGAGCTTCGGTCCACGATACCGCGCAGGAGATCCAGCGCGTGGTCGGATTGCAGAAGGGCCATGGGGCTATCGAATGGGGTTGGGGCTCGAACCGTGGGTGACGAGCCAAGAGGATAGGGTCTTGAAGCCCCCGATCAACGCACGACGAAATTCACCAGACGGCCGGGGACCACAATGGTCTTCAGACGCTCCTTTCCGTCCAGGTGCTGAAGCACCGTCCCCTCCGCCAGAGCCTCCAACTCCTCCTTTCCAGATTCCTTGGAAGCCTGGGCGCGGCCACGAACCTTGCCATTCACTTGCACGACGAGCTCAAAACCGTCCGCCACGAGGTAGCGCTCGTCGACACTCGGCCAGGGAGCTCGTGAGATCCCGCCCCCATGGCCCAGTCGCTCCCACAGCTCCTCGGCTATATGCGGAGCGAACGGTGCCAGCGCACAGGCCAGGCGCTCGGCCCGGCTGCGAGTGAAGGCGGCTGGGTTCTTGGTGGCCAGATTCACGAACTCCATGAATGCGGCCACAGCCGTGTTGAAATTGAACTGCCTGAAGGAGTCCTCGACCCGCGCCAGGCAGCGATGGAAGCCGCGCTCGACCTCCAGCCCATCGCCCGTGGGTTCAACGCCTTCATCAGCCGCCTCGAGAAGATGTGGGCGGATGGCCTCCTGCCCCTCGGGGTCCACATACAGGCGCCACACACGATCGAGGAAGCGCCGGGCTCCAGGTACGTCGCGTGGGTTCCAGGGCTTGGAATCCGCCAGGGGCCCCATGAACATCTCGTACAGGCGGAAGGTGTCCACCCCAAACGCATCACAGACCTCATCGGGATTGACCACGTTCTTGAGCGACTTGGACATCTTGGCCACGACCTGCTCAAGGACCTCTCCGCTCTCCTTGCTGCGACCCTCGTCCCCGTCCACCGTCACCTCATCGGCGCTCACCAAACGGCCGGAAGCATCCTTGTAGGCAAAAGCCTGCACCATGCCCTGGTTGAACAGCTGCTGGAACGGCTCCTTGGTGGGCACGAGGCCTTCGTCATAAAGCACCTTGTGCCAGAAGCGCGCATACAACAAGTGCAGGACAGCATGCTCCGTCCCGCCGATGTAGAGATCCACGTTGTTCCAGTACTCAAGCGCCTCGCGTGACGCGAAGGCTTCCGAGTTGTTGGCGTCCATGAAGCGCAGGTAGTACCAGCAGGAGCCTGCCCAACCCGGCATGGTGTCCGTGTCCCGCAGATAGGACTCTCCCGTCTCGGGATCCGTCACCTGCACCCAGTCGGTAACCTTCGACAACGGCGGGGACCCATCGGGTGGCGGCGCGAAGTCGTCCATGGCGGGAAGCTCCACGGGCAGATCCTCGTCCCTCACGCGCTGGTGGCTACCGTCCTCCTTGTGCAGCACGGGAAAGGGCTCGCCCCAATAGCGCTGCCGCGAGAACAGCCAATCGCGCAGGCGATAGTTGACCTTGGCCTTGGCCACGCCCTGCTCCTCGAGCAACTCCGTCGCGCGCAGCTTCGCCTCAGCTGTAGGCAGGCCATCCCAGAGGGGAGAGTTCACGCTGATTCCGTGGCCCAGAAAGCAGCCATCCTCGGGTGCGGACTCCCCCTCAACGGGCCGGACGACCTCCCTCACGGGCAGGTCAAAGGCGGTCGCGAATTCGAAGTCACGGTCGTCGTGACCCGGGACACACATGATGGCCCCGGACCCGTAGCCCATCAGCACATAGTCCGCCACCCAGATCGGGAGGCGAGCTGCGGGGTCGGCTGGATCCATGAGGGGATTCAGTGCCCAGGCACCGGTGAAGACACCGGTCTTGTCTTTGCTGACCTCCATCCGCTGGAGCTCGGACTTGGAGCTGGCCTCCCGGATGTAGGCCTGCACCTGATCGCTCTCTGCCTTGCCGGTCAAGCTCGCCACCAGCGGGTGCTCGGGAGCCAGGACCATGAACGTCGCACCGAACAGGGTGTCGGGCCGGGTGGTAAAGACCTCCAGGCTCTCGTCCGTGCCCTCCACGGTGAACCGGATCTCAGCCCCCTCGGAACGGCCGATCCACTCGCGCTGCATGGTCTTGACCGAAGCGGGCCAGTCCACCTCATCCAGATCCTCGATCAAGCGGTCGGCGTAGGCGGTGATCTTCAGCATCCACTGACGCAAGGGACGCCGCTCGCACGGGTGATCCCCACGCTCACTGCGACCGTCGATAACCTCCTCATTGGACAGCACGGTCTTGAGCTCCTCGCACCACCACACGGGCACCTCGGCCTGATACGCCAGGCCCCGGTCGTACAGGCGCGTGAAGATCCACTGCGTCCAGCGGTAGTAGTCGGGGGTGCTGGTGGAGAAGGCCCGCGACCAGTCGTAGGACAGGCCGATCATCTTCAGCTGCCGCTCGTAGTTGGCAATGTTATCGGCCGTGGTCTGTGCCGGATGCTTGCCCGTTTGAATCGCGTACTGTTCAGCCGGTAGGCCAAATGCGTCAAAACCCATGGGGTGCAACACGTTGAAGCCCTGCATGCGCTTGCGGCGCGCCACGATATCGCTGCCGATGTAGCCCATCGGGTGGCCTACATGGAGCCCCGCCCCGGATGGGTAGGGAAACATGTCCAGGACGTAGTACTTCTCCTGGTCCGGCTGAAAGCCCTCATCGCCGGGAGAGAGTGCACGGAAAGGTCGACTCGCCTCCCAGGAGGCCTGCCACTTGGGCTCAATGGACGCGGGATCGTAGGACTGGGGCAAGGAGGGGCTCCGGGAGGGAAGGCGGGAGGTGGAGACGACCGTGTGCAGACGCCCTGTTGGGGAAGGAGGCCCGCATGGGGCCCTCAGGGGCCGCAGAGTCTACAAGGAAATTGCGCAGCGGGTCGTTGACGCAAAGGCCCCTGGGGGCCATCTTGTCCGGCCCGATCGGCCGTCAGGTAGGCAGCAGACAACCTGGCCACACGCACAACGGGGGATTAGCTCAGTTGGTAGAGCGCTTGAATGGCATTCAAGAGGTCAGGGGTTCAACTCCCCTATCCTCCACCACCCACCGGCCGGCGCGGATTTCCGCTCCGGCCGGTTCCTTTTGCCCCCTCCCAACGGGTCGACCCGTTTCTGGTGGCGGGCCCCCACAACCGTTAGCCTCAGACGGCGCCGCACGCTCATGACCGACCTCTCCCATCCCGACCGCTTGGCCAAGGTCGCCGCCTTGCGCGAGCAGGGCATCGACCCGTACCCCACCCGTGGGGTCGATGCCACCCATGTTGGCTCCGTCCGTGACGGCGCGGGGTCGCCCGATGAGCCCGGTCCCCTGGTGGGCGAAACGGTCACCGTGGCCGGGCGCCTCATGGGCCTGCGCGACTTCGGCAAGCTCATCTTTGCACCGGTCCTGGACCGCACGGGTCGCCTGCAGGTGGGCCTGCAGAAGCAGCGCCTGAGCGAGTGGTGGCCTCTGCGCAAGAACCTCGATGGCGGCGACCTGGTGGCCATCCGAGGTGAGCTCGGCTTCACCCAGAAAGGCGAGCCCACGATCTGGGCCGAGGAGGTGACGATCCTGGCGAAGGCCGTCGCACCGCCGCCCGAGAAGTGGCATGGCCTGACGGACAAGGAGTCACGCTATCGCCGACGCTATGTGGACCTCTGGGCCTCTGAAGGAGTCCAGGATGTCTTCATCAAGCGCAGCAAGACACTCTCCGCCATGCGTGCCTACCTGGAAGAGGAAGGCTACCTGGAGGTCGAGACCCCCACCCTGCATCCCATCTCCGGTGGAGCTGCAGCGCGCCCGTTCGTCACGCACCACAACGAGCTCGACTCGGACCTCTACCTGCGCATCGCCCCCGAGCTCTACCTCAAGCGCCTGATCGTGGGCGGCATGGAGCGCGTCTTCGAGTTCGCGCGCAACTTCCGCAACGAGGGTGTCAGCTACCGCCACAACCCCGAGTTCACCATGCTCGAGCTCTATGAAGCGCAAGCCGACTACCTGCGCATGATGGAGGTGACCGAGCAGCTGATCGAACGTGCAGCCCTCGCCGTCAATGGCACCACCAAGATCGAGTTCCGCGATGAGAGCTACGACCTGAAGGCACCCTTTGAGCGCGTGCGCTACACCGATCTGTTCTCGGAGCACGTGGGAGTCGAGTTTGACGACGAGGAGGCCGTGCGTGGCGTCGCCAAGGAGCTGGGCATCGACGACCACGGTGACTACTGGAAGCTCATGAACGACGTCTTCGAGGCGCGCTGCGAGCCCCACCTGGTGGGGCCGGTGTTCTGCACGGACTACCCGGTGGCCATCTGCCCTCTGGCCAAGGCGTCCGCCGAGGACCCGCGCCTGGCGGAGCGTTTCGAGGTTTTCATTGCCGGCATGGAATTGGGCAATGCCTTCACCGAGCTCAACGATCCCGCCGAGCAGGAGCGACGCTTCAGTGAGCAGGTGGCCTCCAAGGATCCCGAGACCCCAGGAGAGGTCGACTACGACTACGTCCAGGCGCTCGAGTACGGAATGCCTCCCACGGGCGGCTTGGGCATCGGCATCGACCGGGTGGTCATGCTGCTCACGGGCTGCGACTCCATCCGCGACGTCCTGCTGTTCCCCGCCATGCGCAAGCTGGTCGAAGGAGAGGCGGACGAGTCCGCCCAGGACCCGACGGAGTCCAAAGGCTAGGATGTACCGCTGGTTCTTGAGCCTGCGCTACCTGCGCGCCCGGAGAACGAACTGGATCGGTGCGGCGGGCATCACGGTTGCCGTGGCGGCCCTGATCCTGATCCTCTCGATCATGTCGGGGTTCCTGCAGGAGAGCCGCAACCACCTGCGCGGCAATCTGGGGGACCTGATCATCATGCCCAACCAGGACTCTCCCCTGAGCGGTAGCGGCAGGGTCCTGCCCAAGACCGATGAGGCGGCCATGATGGAGATCGTCCGGGCCAACCCACACGTGAGCGGCGCCTCACTGCAGATGGCCTGGTACGGCATGCTGGTCCCCGACTCGAAGAGCGCGCTCTTGAAGCACCCCGTCTTCGGAGACCTCTCGCTCATCCACCTGGTGGGCATTGACGTGCCTGATGAGTACGGGGCCAGCGACCTGCAGGAGAACATGCAAGCCTCCGAAAACACCGGCAGCTTCAAGGTGACTCCGGTGGCGGATCTTCAGCACCCCTTCGACCCGCCGCCCTTTTATCGCTCCGAAGGCGCACCCAAGGCGGGCATAGTGCTCGGGGCCCAGCTGGCAGCCGCATGGAACCTGCACCCGGGCGATGAGGTGGAGCTGTTCAGCCTGGGCGTGGACCCCATCACCCGCAGCGTGGAGGGCCAGGGCTGCAACCGCACCTTCGTGGTCACCGGGACATTCCGCAGTGGTGAGAATGCGATGGACATGGAGCGCGTGTATGTGGATCGGCGCGCACTCGCGGACATGCTGGGACGCACCACGGCCTGGAGCCAGGTCCTCGTCAAACTGCACGACTACGAAGCGGACAAGGTCGGGGCTGTGGCCAGCTTGCGCTCAAGTCTGGCCGAGGGCGGGTTCGTGCACAGGCCCTCTGGCGACAATGCGAGCGACTACTACCGAACGGAGGTACGCACGTGGGAAGACCTGCGCGGCAATCTCCTCGGAGCCATCGAGAACGAGAAATCCCTGATGGGCATCATGCTCTCCCTGGTGATGGTGGTGGCCGGTTTCACGGTCTTCGCCATCCTCTCCATGATGGTCTCGGAGAAACGCCGGGACATCGGCATCTTGACAGCCCTCGGCGCCCACCCCTCCGGAGTGATGAGCCTGTTCCTCATGATCGGCTGCTGGCAGGCCTTCCTGGGCGCCAGCCTCGGAGCCGTGCTCGGCGTACTGGGTGCCCTCAACATCGACGCCATCGAGACCAAGCTCTCCAGGTGGTTCGGCATCCAGATCTTCGACCGCAGCATCTACCTCTTCGACCACATCCCCAGCGTGATCGAGGTCACGGGGGTGGCCATGATTGTCCTGGGAGCCGTCACCTGCACCCTGGTCTTTGCTGCGGTTCCCGCCTGGCGCGCCGCGCGCCTGAATCCCATCGATGCCCTGCGCTTTGAGTGAGATGACCGACCCAAACAACGCCCCCACCACCGCTGGCGCACCGGCCGCAGATGTCATTCTGTCGGGCCGTGGCATCCGACGCGCCTTCCCCGTGGGCGAACGAAGCCTGGAGATACTGCACGGCGTAGACCTGGAGTTGGGGCGTGGCCAACGAGTCTCGTTGATGGGTGCCTCAGGAGCGGGAAAGACGACCCTGCTCAACATCCTGGGCCTACTCGACCGCCCAACCGAGGGGGAAGTATGGCTGAATGGACAGCCAGCGTGGTCCCTGACCACCCGCGAACGCGCCCGACTTCGTAATGCCTCCATTGGCTTTGTATTCCAGTTCTACCACCTGCTTGCTGAACTCAGCGCACTGGAGAACGCCCTGCTGCCCGCCATGATCGCCCTACCCAAGGCGGCATATCGAACCAGCCGAGAGCAGTATGAGGCCAAGGCCGTCGAGATGCTTGAACGCTTTGGGCTTGGCGACCGCCTCAAACACCGGCCCGGGCAACTCTCTGGCGGTGAGCAGCAACGCGTCGCGATCGCTCGCGCCCTCCTGCTCGACCCGCCCCTGATCATCGCCGACGAGCCCACCGGAAACCTGGACAGCACTACCGAAGAGCAAGTACTGGAGATCTTGCTTGAGGAGCAAGCCACGCGCCATGCGGCCCTCCTGCTCGTGACCCACGATAAGCGTCTTGCCCAGCGCTGTGAGCGCATGGTGCACATGGAAGACGGTCTCATCCAGGCCGACTCGGCCCTCCCGATTCCGACCTAGCTGCCCTGGCCGTCTGAGTCGGCACCCGGGGAGAACCCGGGTTCCGCGCCGAAGAAACTGCCTCGCCACCCAAGACGCTCACGTAGCCGACGCCATGGAGTGGCTCCAGCTGGCGCCAACAACGGGTAGGTATTGCGATGGCGCCGAATGATCAGCCGCGCGCCCTCCTGCAATGACGCCAAGGGGTGGCCGTCGACCACCAGGCTCACCGGGCCGGCCGCCCCCGACACACACACCGAGGCCTCCAGCAGGGGGTCCAGCACGAGGGGCCGGTTGGACAGGGAATGGGCGGCGATGGGCGTGACGACAACACCGTTCATGGAAGGGGCAAGAACCGGACCGCCCGCTGCGAGAGAGTAGGCCGTGGAACCCGACGGGGTGGCGAAGATCAGGCCATCGGCGCGGTAGTCGGTGACGACCTCCTTGCCAACTTCCAGGCGCAGGGTGAGCAGGCCGTGGGTGTCGCCCCGGCTCAGGACCAGATCATTGAGCGCCACGGCTGAGAGACCCTCATCCCCTTGAGCCTCGAGCATCATGCGATCCTCCCACTCGGCCCGTCCGGCGAGCACGTCCCCCAGTCCCTCGCGCCAGGTTCGCGCCTCCACGTGAGCCAGGAATCCCAGCTGGCCGAACTTGATGCCGACCACCGGTACGGGCTCCTCCGCGAACACACGTGCGGCTGAGAGCACGCTACCATCGCCGCCAAGGACCACGATCAGGTCAGGCCGTGGGCCGCTGAAGCCCTTGCCGGGCCCTGCAAACTCCTGGCTGAAGGCACGCACGTTCTCCTCAAGCTGAACCGAGAGGCCGTGGCCTTGAAGCCAGGTGTGCACCTCCCCCACCTCCGCCAGCACCTCGCTCTTCTGGGTGTCCGCCAGGACGAGCACCTGACGCAGGGAAGCGGCAAACTCTTCTCGGGTGGCGTGTGACATGTTGGTCTGCGGCCCTGAACAGGCTCACTTCACCGCCTGGGCGGAAAACAAACCCCGCACCGAGCGACACACCCCCTCAGCGTCCAGTCCCAGGACAGCCAACTGCTCCTCACGAGTCGTCCTGTGCTCCACATAACAATCGGGGATCCCGAGCACCTTGATGTGCAGTGGCGGCAGACCATCACGCGCAGGACGCATACGGTTGCAACTCTCCAACACAGCTGATCCAAAACCGCCAGCCCGCTGGTGATCTTCCAGGGTCACGATGTACTTCATGCTGCGCGCGTGTTCAGCGAGCAACTCTTCGTCGAGAGGCTTCACCCAACGCGCATCCACAACGGTGATGGACATTCCCTGCGCCTCAAGGAGCTGCGCGGCAGCCAGGGCCTCCTCGACCATTGAACCCAGAGCCCACAGAGCCACCTGCCCGCCACTGCGTAGCACCTCGGCCTTGCCGGGCGTCATCTCGCGGCGCTCCTGCTCATGGAAGACCTCCTGCACAGGACAGGTTCCCCGCGGGAACCGCAGGGCCACCGGGCCGTCCTGAGCCAGGCACGCGGCGAGCATGCGCTGCATGTCGGTCTCGTCACGGGGAGCGCCGAGCATCATGTTGGGCAGCACCCGCAGATAGGCCAGGTCGAACACCCCGTTGTGGGTAGGACCGTCCTGCCCCACGGGACCGGCGCGATCCAGGGCCAGTATGACCGGCAGGCCCTGCAGGGCGATCTCCTGGAAGACCTGGTCGTAGCCGCGCTGGAGGAAGGTGGAGTAGATCGCCGCCACAGGGCGCAGGCCCGAGCGGGCCATACCCGCAGCCATGGCCAGCAGATGCTGCTCTGTGATCCCCGTGTCGTAGAAACGACCGGGAAACCGCTCGCCGAAGACATCCAGTCCCGTGCCCGAAGGCATGGCGGCGGTCAGGGCGCGGATACGCATGTCACCTTCTGCCAGGGAGCAGAGAGCCTGGGCGAAGGCCTTGGTGTAGGGCACCGGCTTGGGTCCGGCGGGCGTCGCACCCTCCCCGAAAGAAGCCTCTGTCTTGTCCGCTTTGGGGACGATGGAAGGCCCCACCGCATGGACCCGCTCCGGATGTTCGGGGGCCTTGGGATGTCCCTTGCCTTTCTCTGTCAGGCAGTGCAGCACGACCACTCCCTCCAGCTGACGCACGCGCTCCAAGGACCGCACGAGACCGTCGACATCGTGCCCATCGATGGGTCCAACGTAGGTCACCCCGAGCTCTTCAAACACGTGGCCGGGCACGACGGTATGGCGCATGACCTCGCCGATATCGTCGATGGCCTTGTCCAAGCGCGGACCCAGCAAGGGAATGGCGTGGATAAGATTCTTGGTCTCCTGGCCCGCACGCTGCACAAGCCGGGTGGAGCGGATCCGCGAGAGATAGCGCGCCAGGGAGCCGACCGACTTGGAGATGGACCACTCGTTGTCATTGAGGACCACGAGCATGCGGCTGCCCAGGGCGCCCGCATAGTTCAGGCCCTCGAAGGCAACACCTGCTCCCAGGCTGGCATCTCCGATAACGGAGACGACATGGGGCGGGTCCTCCTCGAGGGCCGCTGCAGCCGCCATCCCCAGGCCCAGTGAGATGGAAGTGCCCGCGTGGCCCGTGTGGAACAGGTCGTACTCCGACTCAGACGGATTGGTGAACCCGCACACCCCCCCCGTGCGCCGCAGCTGAGCGAACCCCTCCCGGCGGCCCGTCAGGATCTTGTGCGGATAACATTGATGGCTCACATCCCAGACCAGGCGATCGCGCCTGAAATCGAACACCCGGTGCAGAGCTACGGTCAGCTCGACGACCCCCAGGTTGGAACCCAGGTGGCCACCGGTGTCCTGCACGCTATGCAGGAGGAAGGCCCGCAGCTGGTCGCACAGATCGGGCAACTGCTCAGGCTCCAGAGCCTGCAACGCTGCAGGTGAGTGGACCTGATCCAGGAGCGGATAGGTGCCGTCGGGGAGCTCGGGGAAAGAAGAGGACATGGCCGAATGGGCACCATCATACCCCGTCCGCCCTTGACCTTCTGCCCGTCTGGCTGTGAACGCAGCGCCCTAATGCGTTCGAGCGAGCAGATGATCCACCAAGGCGAGGGCCAATCCCCCTTCGGGACAGCCCACGTCCTGAGCGGCTTCGCGGGTCTCCTGAGCCAGGGACCGGGCCTCTTCCCGGGCTCCTTCCAGCCCCAGGGTCGCCACCAGGGTCGCCTTCTGGTCGGCCTCGTCCTTGCCGGGAGTCTTGCCGAGCGTGCCCGCATCCCCGGTGACGTCGAGCAGGTCGTCCACGGCCTGGAAGCACAGCCCCAGACCCCGGCCGTAGCGTGCCAGGCCAACTCGCTGATCCGTGCTGGCACCACCCGCCACGGCCCCCAACTCGACCGCAGCCCCTATCAGCGCCGCAGTCTTGGAGGCATGGATGCGGCGCACTTCGTCTGCGTCGATGGCGTCGCCTCGCCCGGTGGCGGCGAGGTCCAATGACTGGCCACCGACCATTCCTGCGGGGCCCGCGGCACGGGCCAGGATGGTTACCTGCTCAATGGACTGGCCGGTAAGCGCCAACCACTCGAAGGCAAGGCTCTGCAGTCCATCCCCCACGAGCACCGCCTCGGCCTCACCGTACACCTTGTGTACCGTGGGCCGACTACGGCGCAGGTCATCGTCGTCCATACAGGGCAGGTCGTCGTGGACGAGGCTGTAGGTGTGGAGCATCTCGATGGCGACGGCCGCTGGCGAAGCATCCGCATCCCGGCCGCCCACCTGATTACAGATCAGGCGCACGAGTGCAGGGCGGAGCCGCTTGCCAGGACCCATCAGCGCATAGCGCAGAGCCTCACGGTGAACCGGAGGACCGAGCTCCAATTCGGACAGAGCCTGCTCCATCTGGGCATCCGCCCAGGTTCGCGTCTGCGCCAGCCACTCCACCAGGGACGGCTCTTCTACAGGAGAGCTCATGCCTCTTCGGTGGTGTCTCCATCCACGTCAGGATCTCCGGCGTAGGGTGTCACCTCGCCCTCCACCTGCTGGCCGAGCTCCTCGACCTGCCTGCGGTAACCCTCGAGCAGTTCACGGCAGCCGCCGAGCAGCTCGACGCCCTCCCGATAGCGCTCGATAGACGATTCCAGACCAAGGCCACCCTCCTCCAGAGCCCCGACAATCTCCTCGAGGCGCTGCAGGCGTTCGTCGAAGCTCAGGGCGTCGGGCTCGTTCTTGCTGGACTTCTTGGGAGTCATGGCCCGCAGTGTAACGCACCAAGGGGCCGAGGTCGCGCTATGCTCAGCCTGTGCCGCAAAGCCCCCTGATCCGACTGCTGATCCTGACGTGTCTGGTGTGGAGTGCTGGGCTCCTGCGCGGCGGCTTTGCCCTGGACGACCTGGAAGCCCTGCGGGGCAACCCCGTGGTGCAGGGTGATGTCTCGTGGCACGTAGCGTTCCAGCAGGACTACTGGGCTCACCAACCGGCCGGGAGCGCGGGCCACTTCAGACCCCTGGCAACACTCAGCCTGCGCTGGGACCACCGACTCTGGGGACTCGAGCCCTGGGGCTACCATCTCACAAACCTTCTCCTCCACCTGTGTGTGGTCGCCTTGGCCGGCTCCTTCCTCGCGGGCTTGGAGCGCGGCAGAGGGGCAGCGGCGTGGCTGGGTCTTGGAGTGTTCGCCCTCCACCCGGCCCTGTGTGATTCTGTCGTCTGGATCTCGGGTCGGACCTCCATGCTCTCGGCCCTTCCCGGCCTACTCGGTGCGACCTGGCTCTTGCGCCCGGGCCCTTCCTGGAGAACCGCCGGCATCGCAGGGCTGGCCCTGGCGGGTTCGATCCTGGGCAAGGAGGATGGGGTTCTCTTCGCCCTCATCCTACCCCTGGTCGCCGCGCACAGCGGGGGGCGACGCAGCACGGTCGCCGCAGGTCTGGGTGTGTTGGTGGCACTCGTCGGCTGTGCCTGGCTCCGCTACCTGGCCATGGGGCAGTGGATGCCTGCGGCAACCCACGCGCCTCTGGCAGGAGTGCCTCTTCCCGAACGACTGCACCTGGGAGGCAGCGCGCTGTGGCGACTGCTTACCACGTTCCTCACACCCTTCCGGCCAGCGACACCGCAAGCCGGCATCGAGGCCCTCGCGGCGACACCCAGCCTATTGGCCGGTGTCATGCTCGTGGCCTTGGCCGGCTCTTGTGCGGCGGGCCTGCGCGCGCTGCTACGCAGCCGCAAACCTGTCCTGGGAGCCTCCCTTGTTCTTTCTTCCCTGGCTCTTCTTGTGCACGCACAACTCATCCCCAGCGGAGAACTGTTCGGCCCCCGCTTCCTGTACCTGCCCCTGCTCCTGGGCGTGATCCCCATGGACCGGTCCCTGCGCGCCATCCACACGAGGTGTGCACCCCACACGCCCTGGCCCTGGGTTCTGGCCCTGGCCGCCGTGCCCCTGGTCTGGTTACAGGCGGAGACCTATGCCAGTCGGCGACTTTACTGGGAGGCCGTCCTGGAAGACCAACCCGGCTCACCCCAGGCCTGGAACGCCCTGGGCAACGCGGCCCTGGAAGAGGAGCAACCCTGGAGAGCGCAACGGGCCTGGGAGCGTGCCACCGAGTTGGCCCCGGACTACTCACGGCCCTGGACCAACCTGGGGGGACTGGCCCTCAAGGAAGGCCGCTTGGAGGAAGCGCTCGAGCATCTGCAGCGGGCTACAGAGGTGGGCGCCGACAACCCTGTGGCCTGGGCCAACCTGGGCAACGCCCTGCTACGCAAGGGTGACCCGCGGGCGGCCATCGTGGCCTATGACAGAGCCACCACCCTCGCCCCGTCGGTCCCGGCCCTCTGGCGCGGCATGGCACGGGCCCGGGAGGCTGCTGGTCAGCGGAAGGCCGCGCAGGATGCCATCGGGAAGGCCCTCGTGCTGAACCCCCGCGACCGTCTGGTGCGTGATCTGGCCCGCCGCCTCGAAGGGAAGTAGGCCGCCGGCTAGGCCGCGGGCTGGGCCCCCCACTCGAACGACACGTCCATCTGTACGTTGCTCCCCAGGGTCGCGTGCACGGGACATCCCAGCGCGGCCCTCTCCAAGGCCGCCCGCACCTTTTCGTCGAGCTGCAGAGGCACCCGGACCTGCACGTCCAGCCGTTCAATGCGCCGTGGCCCCTCGCTCGCCATCCCCTTCACGACCCGGGCGCTGGCCCCTTGCAGGTCAACGTCGCGCTTCTCTGCCGCAATACCCATCAGGGTCATGATGCAGCTCGCCAGAGCCGTAGCCACCAGATCCGTTGGAGAGAAGCTCTCCCCTTTCCCCTGGTTGTCCACCGGCGCATCGGTGATCAGGGTCTGACCCGAAGGGCCGTGGGTTGCTTGTGTGCGCAATGCACCCTGATAGACGACGTCGATCTGGACCATGGTTGAGAATCGTGTTGGGAGAGTTGAAGGACGAGACTAGCACAGGCTATTGGGGCATGCGTACTGTGGCCGCATGAAGCTCACAGACAACCCCTTGGCTCTTGTGACGGGAGCGTCCGCAGGCATCGGAGCGGCGAGCGCCCGCGCCCTGCACGCCGCGGGCGCCCAGGTTCTCCTGGCCGCTCGGCGAACCGATCGACTCCAGGCCCTGGCTGAAGAGCTACCGGGCTCAGAGACAGTGCAGCTGGATGTGCGCGACCCCAGCGCCGTGCAGGCGGCACTCGCAGATCGAGCCATCGACATCGCCGTGCTGAACGCCGGCCTGGCGCGTGGCGCAGGACCACTCCAGGAAGGCGACCCCGCGGACTGGGATGAGATGCTCGACACCAACGTCAAAGGGGTGCTGCACTGCGCCCGTGCCGTCCTGCCGGGCATGCTCGAGCGCGGGGCCGGTGACATGGTGCTCCTGGGTTCGGTCGCCGGCCGGCAGGTCTACCCCGGTGGCAACGTCTACAACGCCAGCAAGTTCGCGGTCCACGCGCTCTATCAGGCTCTGCGCCTGGATGCGGGTGGACGCGGAGTGCGCTTCACGACCCTGGATCCGGGCATGGTGGAGACTGAGTTCGCAGAGGTCCGCTATCGGGGTGACAAGGCCCAGGCCAAGGCGGTGTACGAGGGCATGCAGCCTCTGACCCCGGAGGATGTGGCGGATGCCCTGATCTACGCGGTCACACGGCCAGCCCACGTCAACGTGGGCGAGATTGTCCTGTGGCCCACCTGCCAGAGCAGCACACGGGACGTTGCTCGCACCTAGCGCCCCGGGGCCCCAGCACGGATAATTCCCGGCCCATGAGTACCCCCCAAGAAGACCCCCTGGATAGCGAGATCGCCGCAGCCCTGGACGGCGTAGACCTGCAGGGGCTGGGCGCGGAAGCAGAGTCCGCACCGGCCACGGGTCGGGGCAGCGACAAGCTCTGGCCCGGCGTGGTGATGGGAATCAGCGGCGACGACGTCATCGTCGAGCTGGGCCCTCGCATGCAGGGCGTCTGCTCCCTGCGCGAGTTCGAGGAACCCCCCGAGGTGGGTGCCAGCTTGCGGTTCGCCATGCGCGGACGCGAAGACGACCTGTGGGTGCTCTCCATCCGAGCCGCCAAAGAGGTCGCTGCATGGGAGAGCCTGGAGCTCGGCTCCCACGTGAAGGCCCGCGTCAGTGGACAGAACCAGGGCGGCCTCGAGCTGCGCATCGGCAAGAACGAGGCCTTCATGCCCGCAAGCCAGATCTCCCTGAACCGCGACCTGGACCCTTCGACGCTGATGGGACAGACCCTCATCTGCGAGGTGATCGAGCTCGATCGCAGCCGCAAGCGCTGTGTCCTCTCCCGTCGTCGGGTGGAAGAGGGCGAGCGCAGCCATGCCCTCCAGGAGAGCATCGGCAAGCTCCACACTGACATGGTCCTCAAGGGCAAGGTCACGCGCATCGAGTCCTTCGGAGCCTTTGTGGATCTTGGCAACGGACTCGAAGGGCTGATGCACGTCTCGAACATCTCGCGCAAGCGCGTGGAGAACCCCGCCGATATCCTCGCCCCGGGCCAGGAGGTCGAGGTGAAGGTGCTGGAGATCAAGGACGGCGGCAAGCGCATCGGGCTGGGGATGAAGCAGCTCGAGCCCGACCCATGGGATCAGGTGCCCAGCCGCTACCCCGCCGACAGGCAGGTCACCGGCAAGGTCACGCGCCTGATGGACTTCGGCGCGTTCGTTGAGCTGGAGCCTGGGCTTGAGGGCCTACTCCACGTATCCCAGATCGGAGTAGAGAGGATCCGACGGGCCAGTGACGCCCTTCAGGATGGCGAGGAGGTCACGGTACGCATCGTCAGCGTGGACCCCGGCGCCCGCCGCATCGCCCTCTCCCGCCTGGATGCTCGAGGAGCCATCATCGGGTCCGAGGACGCCGTCGATGCGGACGTCATCGAGGAGGCGCTGGCCAAGCCCGATGCGGGCAACCTCGGAACCAATCTGGGCTCCCTGTTCAAGAAAGCCATGCAGAAGGATGGCGAGGGCTCGGACGAGGCTCAGTAGCTCTCGTCTTCGGTGGGGAACTCCCCCGAGCGCACGTCACCAAGATAGTGCTCAAACGCCTCCACCATGTCGTCCGCCATGGAGGCGTAGCGCCGCACGAACCTCGGACTGAAGCGCGTGCAGATACCCAGCATGTCGTGGGTAACGAGTATCTGCCCATCGCAGCCCTCCCCGGCGCCAATACCAATCACGGGCACGGAGACCGAATCGGAGACCTCACGCGCCAGGTCACTGGGCACCTTCTCGAGCACGATGGAGAAGGCACCGGCCTCTTCGAGACGCTTGGCATCCTTGCGCAGCTCCTGTGCTTCATCCTCTCCACGCGCGCGCACCTGGTAGGTGCCGTACTTGTGAATGGACTGGGGCATCAGGCCCAGGTGGCCCATGACCGGAATCCCGGCGGCCACGATGCGCTGCACGGTGCCGCACACGCTCTCACCGCCTTCCAACTTGACAGCTTCCACGCCCGCCTCCTTGACCATGCGCCCGGCGTTGCGCAGCGCCTCATCGGAGTTCACCTGGTAGGACATAAAGGGTAGGTCCCCCACGACCAGGGCCCGCTGGACCCCGCGCCGCACGAGGGAAGCGTGGTAGACCATGTGCTCCATGGTGACCGTGACCGTCGTATCGAGACCTTGCACCACTGTCGACACCGAGTCGCCCACGAGGATCAGATCGATCCCGGCCTTGTCCAAGAGTCGCGCCATGACCTGGTCGTAGGCAGTCAGGCATGCAATACGCTGGCCGCGCTCCTTCATGAGACCCAGCCGACGGGTGGTGACCTTGTTGCGGGTCAGGTCCTGGGACTCTTCACCTTCGAGGGGTTCGTCGGGGGATTGGCTCATAGTGGTACTCTCGTGCCGCACGCAGTCTAACGCGAACCGGTGGCCACCGCGCCCCGCAGCCAGGTCTGTGCGCTCAGGGCCCCGTCGAGAGCGGCGCTCATGATGCCCCCTGCGTAGCCGGCCCCCTCCCCGAGGGGAAAGAGGTCCTCCCAGCCAACCGCGGCGCGGCTCCCCGCTTCCCGCGGGCAGCGCACCGGGCCCGAGCTACGGGATTCAATCCCCACCAGGATCCCGTCCGACCCGCCAAAACCGGGCAGCACCTGCTCAAAACGAGCCAGCCCACGACGCAAGGCGTCGCGGCTGCCGGGAGGCAGCAGCTCGTCGACCCGACCCGGTACGGCACCGAAGGTGTAGCTCGTCTTCAACTCGCCGGACGAGGCGCGGCCGGCCAGGAAGTCGGGGACACGCTGGGCGGGGGCCGCATAGGCACCCCCCCCTGCCTCGAAGAACCGCGCCTCAAAGTGACGCTGGTAGTCCACCCCTGCGAAGGGACCGGTTCCATGGGCTGCGAAGTCCTCGGGCGACACCGTTGTCACCAGGGCAGCGTTGGCGAAGGGTGAGGAGTGCGTGGAGTTGCTCATGCCGTTGGTGCACAGGTACCCCGGCTCATTCACGCTGGCCACGATCTTGCCCCCCGGGCACATGCAGAAGGAGTGCACACCCGGCAGCCCCTCCCCGGCACGACACTGCAGCGCGTAGCTGGCGGGACCCAGCAGGCCCGCAGGATCCCCTTCGCCGTAGCGGCCTCGGGTGACGAGCTCCTGGGGGTGCTCCACGCGCACCCCAAACTGGAAGGGCTTCTGTTCAAAGGCCAGGCCCTGCCCGTGCAGAGCCTGCCACGTATCCCGGGCACTGTGGCCGAGGGCCAGAAACAACCCGTCACAGGGAAGCTCCCCGGCCTGGGTATGCACGGCACGCACTCTCCGTGGTGGACCCGGCTCCACCACCAGAGACTCCAGCCGCACGCCATAGTGGAAGCGCACGCCCGCATCCTGCATGCGCGCCCGCAGGCGCGGCAGCACGGTGTGCAGCCTGTCGGTACCGATGTGCGCGCGGGAGTCGTAGAGGATGTCCGCCTGCGCGCCGCAGGCCACAAGCTCTTCGAGGATGGGCACCTCAAGGGGGCTGCTCACCCGGGTGTAGAGCTTGCCATCGGAGTAGGTGCCCGCTCCCCCTTCCCCGAAGAGCAGGTTGCTGTCTCCATCCAGCTCGCCCCGGCGGTGGAAAGCCGTCAGGGATTTCGAGCGCTCCTCCACGCTCTGGCCGCGATCGAGTAGATCCACCTGCACGCCGTTGCGCGCCAGCACCAGGGCGGCCAGGAGCCCGGCGGGGCCCGCTCCCACCACCACCGCTCGCGCGCCCCGCCGACGCTCATCCACCGAGACCAGATCCAACGACCCGTGGGCGGGCGTCTCGCGCACCGTGCCCTTCTTCAGGAGACGCGTCAGCCGTGGGCGCTCGGACCCCTGATCCACCACCACGTCCACCTGACACACAAAGCGCAGGTCCGCGCGACGGCGGCGGGCGTCCACCGAGCGCTTGGCGATCCGAAACCCGCGCAGCTCCCCGGGCTCGAACCCCAGGCGATGGGCAGCCCTCTCGCGCAGGGAGGACTCGGGCTCATCGAGAGCCTGCACCAGGTTGGTCAGCCGCCAGGTGTCGGTGCCTCTGCCAGCGCGTGTGGCGCCCTGGTCGGGTTGAAGGGAGTCCGTCATGATTCGCGGCCATTGTAGTTCCCCAGCTACTGCCACGGGAACGGCTCCTGCCCTACCCTCTGGCCCATGGCCACCGAGTTCCAAGGACCCCAGCGCGAGCTGCTCGACGCGCCCGACCGGGATCACTGCCCCGGCGCGCGTCCCGTGCTCGCCTACCGGGAGGAGGATGACCCGGAGTATCTCGCCGGGCTCGACGCACGCGCCCTACAGAAGGTCCGACTCCAGCGGCGAGGGATCTGGCACGGGGAGTGGATCGAACTTCGGGCAGATCAGGCCCCAGGGCTCAGTCGCCCGCGTGAAGCTCTCTTCGATGAGCGCTGGCACCGGGCTCGCCCGATTCTCCTGCCCGGACTCCTGGATCACGACGCAGCCTGGCCCGCCCAGGCCCAAGAACGGTTGGCGCTATTCGAAGCCCTGCAACAACCCGAGGGCCTGGCTGAGTTCATCGCCAACCGTCCCACGGACGATCCTCCTCACTGGAGAGCCACCGGCCCGCTACCCCTCTACGATCCCTCCAGGGACATCGCCTGCCTCGGCCTGGAGAGCCAACCGGGCCAGGACGTGTGGGTCAAGAGCGGGCACCTGTCCACCTTCGATGAGGACCGGTCGCTGCGTGTACGCTTCTCTGCGGGCTCCGAGGGCAAGAATGACGCCAGTCGCGACCTCGATGCTCACCGCAGGGTTCAGTCCCTGGCCCAGCAGCTCCTTCCCGAGACGCGCACCATCGAGTCCACGCCAGCGCTGCTTGAACCCCTTGAGGACTGGATCGATGGGCCCGTCTTCTTCACGCAACACATCGGCTACTGGAACGCGCCGGGTGGCGGAGCGCTCATGCACCACGATGGGTTCCGCGAACCCATCGAGGGTGGACAACGCGGGGTGGTCTACGTGCAGCTTGCTGGCCGCACGGCTTGGGTGGCCCTGTCCATCGAAGACCTCAGCCGGCGGGTGATCGAGTTCGTGGAGTACATGCAGGAAGGTGAATTGGCCTGGGTGCGCGAGGACCTGTTCCCCGATCGGGAGACCTTCCAATGGTTGGAGCGCATGGTTGCACGGTTCGGGCGGGTGCGCAAAGAGCTGGGCAAGCCGGGCTGTGGGCGACTGGGGCCCCTGGTGGGTCGCGGTCCGGAGTTCACTTCTCTCCTTGCCGACGCGGGCCACGCGTTCATTCTGGAGCCCGGCGATAGCATTGTGCTGCCCAACCAGGGTCTCGAGTGCACCTGCATGCACTCGGTATTCTGCGCTTCCCCGGAGCCCACCTATGGGGTCTCCATGGCCGTGCGCGAGGCCCAGCCGACCACCCCCGCCCCGGAGGATCGCCCCCCGAAGCCCAGTCGGGGGCGCAGCCGCCGGCGTCGGCGACGGAGGTGAATTGCAGCAGCAGGTCCGGGCCTCTGAGCATCCCAGGCGGTACGCTTCCGACCGATGAGTACGACTGATCACCCCGCGGTTCCCGGCCCCGCAGAGTTGGCCCCGGCCCTGGCCGACCTGGGCCTGGATGGCGGCGGCCTGTCCCGACTGGGAGACGGCACTGTGGGGAACAAGCTGGGCGGCACCCATGGGGACCCGCTGCCGGGAACCCGTGCGCAGCAACAGGCTGGCGCCGAGCTCGGACCCGGCTCCACGCTCCTACTCTTCCTGCCCGGCCCACCCCCCTTGACGACTCTCGCAGCCTGGCGCAATGCCCTGTGGCCCCTGCTGCACGTACCCGCCTGGTACCGCTTCGATGGCCAGACTGTGCGGCGCATGGAGTATGACCGCCAAACACAAGTGGGCCAGTCCGCACTCTCCGGAGCTTTGATTGTTGCCCGGCGCCGCACGGACCTGATGTCGCCCGACGCCACCGTCACCAAGTTTGACGAGAACGCAGCGGGCTGGGACGGCGAGCCCGGCGGACCGGGCTACCCGCACTTCCGTTGGATGCGCCGCTACGTGGGCTGCTTCGCAGGCAAGAAGAACCCCAAGAGCATTCTCGACTTTGGGTGTGGGGCGGGTTGGTGCGGCATCGAAGCAGCCTTGGCTTCGAATCCGTCGACCCTGTGCGCCTTCGACCCCAGCCCGCGCATGGTGGAACAGGCCGCGCGCAATGCCCACGCTGCGGGCGTGGGTCCCTTCGAAGGACGCACAGGGTTCGGTGAGGCACCGCCCTTTCCTACCCAAGACCAGGCACCCTTCGAGCTGGTGATCAGCTCGGGAGTCATCAGCTTCTCCCCTGACCCGGAGGCATGGATGGATGGGATCGCGCGCACCGTGGCGCCCACGGGCGATCTGGTCATCGGCGACATCCAGCGCGAGTCGGCAGGGTTTCGGTCCAGACGCCGACAGCGCCCCGTGCTTCCTGCGCGAGAGCTGTCGGCCCTGACGGGCGCCGAGGTCGAGCAAGGCATGACATCCCGCGGCTTTGAGGTCGTGCGCAGGGCGAGCTACCAGGTCACGTGGCCCGTTCCCCAGCTGATGCACCTGAACGAGACCCGCCTGAAGGGCACCCTGACCTACCCACTGCTGTGGGCCAATCAGCTCACGGCGGCATCGAACCGGATCAGCGGGCTTCCACCCGCGAGTTGGTTTGACTCCTGGGTACTGCACCTGCGGCGCCACTAGGCATCCGCATCGACCCGTCAGGCCTGTTCTGGGCGGGGGATGGCATCCCCGGAGTCCATCTCAGGCGCGGGAGGAGAGGCTTGGACCTCCTCATCGGACCCGGACCCCGCCTCCTCATCCGCCGCGGCTTCGCCCGGCTCGTCACCACTCTCCACATCATCCCCCGTGCAATCCTGTGCCGGCGCCGGGGGCCGGCCGGCTGTCCCGAAGTCAATCAGCTTGGCCAGCATGCCCACCAGATCCTCGCGCGCGATGATGGAGTCCACCTGCCCCTTCTCCAGCAGGAACTCCGCACGCTGAAAGCCCGGAGGCAACTCCTGCTTGATGGTGGTCTTGATGACCCGCGGGCCAGCGAACCCGATCAGCGCTCCGGGCTCGGCCAAGGTCAGGTCACACACGGACGCAAAAGAAGCGGTCACTCCGCCAGTGGTCGGATTGGTCTGCACACAGATAGAGAATCCACCGGCACTGTTGAACTCCGCCAGAGCCGAGCAGGTCTTGGCCATCTGCATCAGGGAGAGCATGCCCTCATGCATGCGGGCTCCACCGGAGCTGGTGAACAGGATCAAGGGCAGGTTGCGAACCCGCGCCACGTCCGCGGCCAGCGAGACCTTTTCGCCCACGACCTCCCCCATCGAACCGCCCAGGAACTTGAAATCCAGGACTGCCAGAACAACGGGGCGGCCGAGGATATCCCCGGTACCGCAGATCAACGCCTCCTTCTCACCGCTCTTCTCCACAGTGCGCGCGATCTTTTCGGAGTAGGGCACAGCATCGGTGAACTCCAACCGATCCGATGCTTCAAGGTCCGCAAACATCTCATTCCACGTACCCGGATCCAGGGTCATGGCCACGCGCTCGCGCCCGGGAACGGTGAAGTGAAAGCTGCAACTGGGGCAGGTGTGCCCCTTGGCCTCCAGCTCCTTGCGATAGATCGTCGTGTCACACGAGGGGCACTTGAGCCACAAGCCCCCCGGCATGTCCTTCTTCTTGAAACGCAGGCCGGCCAAGCGGCCGCGCGGCTTCTTCTTCGGCTCTCCCATACCTAGGCTTCGCTTCCCGCGGGTAGAGCGGCCTCGGCAGCCGCACGCAGCTCACTGATCGTGGCGGCCATGTCGGGCGGGCCAAAGATGGCCGAGCCCGCCACCAACGCATTCGCCCCGGCCTCAGCGCACAGGGGCAGGGTGGCCGGGTCGAGTCCGCCGTCCATCTCCACGTGTCCCTCAAAGCCCGCGCTGCGCAACCAACGGGTCTTGTCGAGGACGTCCGCAATGAAACTCTGCCCACCGAACCCGGGGAAGACACTCATCACCAAGACCAGGTCCACGCTACCCAACAGGGGCTCGATGCCCTCAATGGGGGTATCGGGGTTCACGGCCACACCGACCTGGGGCACACCCTGTTCGCGGAAGGCGGCGATGACCTCCAACGAGGCCTGCTCGCTCGGCGCCACCTCCCAGTGATAGGTGAGCACTTCCGCACCGGCCTTGGCATAGGGCCCCGCGAACTCCGCCGGGTTGGTGATCATCAGATGCACATCAAGAGGGATGCTCGCGGCGGTGTGGATGGCCTTCACCAGGGGCGGCCCGATGGTCAGGTTGGGGACGAAGTGGCCATCCATGACATCCACGTGCAACCAGTCCGCGCCGGCGTCTTCAGTCCGCTTGACCTCCGCGGCGATTTGCCCGAAATCACAGGACAAGAGCGAAGGCGCGATTTGGATCGGGGGGGTGTGCATGGGGTGTGCGTGGGAGAGGCTCAGGCGGACAGGTTGTACTCACTAGTCTAGGGCCCGGACACGGAAGCCTCCAGTCTGAGGCCTCTGCCCCTGTGTGGACCTCGAGCCCGCTAGCCCAAGGCCTCGATGCCGGGCAGCGCTTTGCCCTCGAGCAACTCCAAGGAGGCGCCCCCGCCGGTGGATATATGCGACATGCTTGCCGCCAGGCCCAGGCCGCCCACAGCAGCCACGGAATCCCCTCCACCCACCACGGTGTATCCGCCACAGTCCGCCAAGGCCTGTCCCACGGCCTCGGTCCCAGCACTGAAGGCCTCCATTTCGAAGACGCCCATGGGCCCATTCCAGACCACCGTGCTGGCGTTCGCCACGGCAGCCACGTACAGCTCGATGGTGCGCGGACCGATGTCCAGCCCCATCCAACCCACGGGAATGCCCGGCCCACACACCTGGGTGTCCGCATCGGCCGCAAAGCGATCGGCCGCCACATGGTCGAGGGGCAGAAGCAACTGCACGCCTCGCTCGGCCGCCTTCGCCTCAGCCGCCCTGCAGAGCTCAAGCTGTTCAGGCTCCACCAGGGAAGTCCCAATCTCAATCCCTCGGGACTGAAGGAAGGTGTAGGCCATGCCGCCACCAACCAGGATGGCGTCCACCCGCTCAAGGAGGTGCTCGATCACAGTCAGCTTGTCCGAGACCTTGGCTCCTCCGAGGATCGCAACCAGCGGACGCTCGGGATTGTCGAGCACGCGCGCAAATGCATCCATCTCCTTCTCAAGCAGGCGCCCCGCCGCTGAAGGCAGGAACCTCGGAATACCGGAGACGGAGGCGTGGTCGCGATGGCAGGCCCCGAAGGCCTCTCCCACGAAACAATCCCCCAAGGCAGCGTAAGCCCTCGCCAACTCCTCATCGCCCTGAGTCTCGCCCGCATGAAAGCGCACGTTCTCAAGGAGCACCGTGGTCCCGGGCTCAGCCCCTTCGATGGCCTGCGCGACGGCGGGGCCCGTGGATTCACCCAACTTCAGTACCGGGGACCCGAGCAATTCCTGCAGCCGGGTTGCGATGGGATCCACACGCAACGCCTCCACCACCTCGCCCTTGGGACGACCGAAGTGACACAGGCAGATGGGACGCCCACCCTGCTCCAGAATATGGTTCAGGGTAGGCAGGGCGGCGCGAATACGCGTGTCGTCGCGGATAGAACCCTGCTCGTTCAGGGGAACGTTGAAGTCCACCCGAACGAGCACACGCTGGCCCTCCAGCGACATGCTCTCCAGTCTGGGTGCCTTCAGTGTGCCCATGGACGGAACGCTGCCCTCGAGAGGCTCAGCGCTTTCGCTTGACCGGCTTCTTGGCCGACTTGCGCGAGGCCTTGGACTTGAGGCTGTGGGCCTTCTGCATCAACTGCACGACGCGGTTGGAATAGCCGCACTCGTTGTCGTACCAGGAGATCACTTTGACCGAGTTGCCCCCGATTGCCATCGTCGCGCCAGCGTCGATGATGGAACTGTGGGGATCACCAACGATGTCCGAAGAGACGATCGGATCTTCGGTGTAGGCCAAGATCCCCTTCAGGGGGCCACGCTTGGACGCTGCGGCCAGCGCCTTGTTCACGTCGGCCACGGAGGCCTTCTTCTTCAGCGTGACCACAAGGTCCACAGCCGAACCCGCGGGGATCGGCACACGCAGCGAGCAACCATCCAGCTTGCCTTCCAGGTGCGGCAGGATCTTGCCCACGGCCCGGGCAGCACCCGTACTCGTGGGGATGATGTTGACGGCTGCCGCGCGCGAACGCCGCAGATCCCCATGGGGAAGGTCCAGCACGCGCTGGTCGTTGGTGTAGGCGTGCACCGTGGTCATCAGGCCGTGCTTGATGCCAAAGGCGTCGTCCAGGACCTTGGCCAGGGGCGCCAGACAGTTGGTGGTACAGGATGCATTGGAGATGATGCGGTCGCTGGCCTTGAGCTCCTTGTCGTTGACACCCATCACGATCATGGCGTCAATGGCGTCCTTGGGGGGAACCGTCAAGAGAACCTTCTTGGCTCCGGCGTCCAGGTGCTTCGTGCACGCCTCACGAGTGGAGAGTACCCCGGTCGCCTCAACCACGAAGTCCACACGGTTTGCCTTATGGGGCAACTTCGAAGGATCGCGCTCAGCCGTGATGGGAATCCGTTTGCCGTCCACCGAGATGGCCCCTTTCATGACCTTGACCTTGCCCGGGTACCGCCCCAGGACGGAGTCGTACTTGAGCAGGTGTGCCAGGGTGGCGGGGTCGGTGAGGTCGTTGATGTGGACAACCTCGCAGCGGGGAGTGTCCTGGAGGATCCGGAAGACGTTCCGGCCAATGCGGCCGAAGCCGTTGATCGCGATGCGCATGGGAAAAGTAAGGGTGCTGTAGTGAAGTCGGGCCCTGAACCTCAGCGGGTGGCCAGGGGACCCTCAGTACAGGTGTCTGGGGCAAGGATGTTGGAATTGGCAGGCGGCCGGAGGCTGGAGAACGGGCTCAGGCCCGAGGTTTCCGGCGAAAACGAGGCGCGAGGATACTCCCGGGAACCGATGGAAACAACTGGCCTCAGGCCTAGCAAGACCCCCCACTCTGCGTATTCTTCGGTTGACTGACAGGGTAGCCAGGAGCCCTGGAATCCGGATTCTGGTCCCCCGGTTTCCCTCCCTGGGATCCCGCATATCAGAGCCCACCGATCAGGTCGCAGAGGATCATGCTGGGATGACTTGCTGAGGTTGGTATCGGACCCTGACACCCACCGCCCACGGCCCCCAACCCCTCAGCACCTTGCCCTCACACCGAGCCCCCTCTCCCGGCCATTCCGACGACGCAACCCCTTGGCGTGAAGCCTGGGCCCGTCGCTGGCACTCCCTCGCCAAGGTCGCCGGACTGGACCCCAGGGAACCCATGGTGCTTGCCCTCTCAGGGGGTGCCGACTCCGTCTATCTGCTGCATCTTGTGGCCGCCGCGCGCATGCAAAGCTCGGTGGATGGCGATGGTCCCCATCCCAAGGTGTTGGCCGTCCATGTGGACCACATGCTGCGGGGCAAGGAGTCCTGCGAGGATTCCGCCTTCTGCGCCCGGATGTGCGCACGCCTGTCCGTGCCCTTCGCCCGCCGCCGCGCGGACCTGGGCGATGAGGTTTCAAACCTCGAGGCGCGCGCACGCAAGCTGCGCTATGGACTCCTTGCGGAGGAGGCCATTGGAGCGGGCTGTCACGTCATCCTCACAGGCCACCACGAAGACGACGCACTGGAGACCCTGCTCCTGCGCTGGATGCGAGGCTCCTCCCTGCCCGGACTGGCTGGTCTGAAGGCCGAGAATATCCTCCGCCCGGCGTCCGAGACGTCTCAGCCCATGCGTGTGGTCCGCCCGCTGCTCAACCTGCGGCGGGAAGAGGTCCGCCACCTCCTACGCGAAGCAGGTATTGAATGGCGCGAGGATTCGAGCAATGGCAGCCCCGCCCACACCCGTAACCGTGTCCGCAATCAACTCCTGCCACGCATCGAGTCCACCTGCGGCCCCGCGGGCGTTGAGAATCTGCGCGCCTTTGCCAGCGCGGTAGAGGGCCTGGAAGATGAGCTGGCCACCCGTACCGCAAATCTGAACTGGACCCCCAACGGCCCGACAGGCCGCCAGATTGCCCGTGGAAGCCTCGACCTGGCTCACACCCTGCAGCGCCGAGCTCTGTGGCGTCTGCTGTCTGAGGGTACCGGTAGGCCCCCCTCGCACACGCTCCTGGCCATCCTCCAACAGGACCTAGTGAACCAGGTGCAAACCCGTCACACCCTGCCGGGTGGTTGGCACCTGGATCTGGCAGAGGACACCCTGGTCCTGACCCCCCCGGGCGCGCTGGCCTGAGGCCCAGGGTGCCGCTTTTTGCGCGGCTGCACACGGGAGGGTGTATGGCTTGAGATACCCGCAGCGCGGGTATCCCCGCTGGGGTCATGCTCTCGTGCACCCAGCTCTTGGTCCATCCGGGTGACTTCCCCGAGTCGGGCCTATACTCTCTCCCGGAAATCGGGTTCCAACGGTCGGAGACCTGCCTCCTGCCCCGTCCACGCTCGATTGCCCGTGCCCACCCATTCGACCCTCCCCACTCCATTGCTCAGCTCCCTACAAGCCAACCGCCAGGCGGTTCACCTGCGCATTGAGCGCGCAGCAAGGGCTGCGGACAGGGACCCGACGGACATCCAGTTGCTGCCGGTGACCAAGGCCGTGGATCAGGCCACGACCCGAGCCCTCTATGAGTTGGGCGAGCGGGAACTGGCTGAGAATCGCGCTCAGTCGCTGGAGGAGAAGGCCAGCGCCCTCGATGACACGGACGTGCGCTGGCACTTCATCGGGCACCTACAACGCAACAAGGCCCGCCGGGTATTGAAGCGGGCGGAAGTTGTCCACTCGGTGGATTCGATGGCCTTGACCTCAGCTCTGGCTCGGATCTGCGCCGAAGAGAACTGGCAGCGCGAGATCTACCTACAACTCAACCTGACCGGTGAGGAGGCCAAGCACGGCATGCAGACCGGCGAATGTGAAGAGGCGCTGGCCCTGGCAGTCGAGGCCGACCATCTGCAGGTCCTCGGCTTGATGGGGATGGCCCCCTTGGCCCCTACCGACGAGTGCAGCGCGGACTCGGTCTTCCACACCATGAACCAGCTGGCCCGGCAGCTCGAGTCCGATGGCGCCAGCCGCTTCGCAACAGGTAACTGCGGCCTCTCCATGGGAATGAGCTCGGACCTGGAAGCCGCCGTCAGCGCGGGGAGTACCTGCCTGCGCATCGGAAGCGACCTGTACGCAGAGTCCGCGGAGGGCGCCCTGTGAGCACCGCCAACCTGATCATCGAAGTCACCGGCGAAGGCCGCGAGGTGACCCTACCCGCCAACGGCCAACTCGTCATCGGGTCGGACCCCGAGCGTTCTGACCTGACCCTGGATGACCAGGGCATCGCGCCCGTGCACTGCACCGTTGGGCGGATTCGAGGTGGTGGCTGGGCGCTCAAGGACCTGGGTTCGGACTACGGCTCTTTGGTCAACGGTCGCCCGGCCACCACCGTGCGCCTCATGCACGGCGACGTCATCGTCCTCGGCTCTATCCACCTGCGGGTCAAGGATCCCAACCTGCCCACGGAACCGGTGCCCGCTGACCCTGCCCCCCAAGGGGACACCCAGCCATCACAGGCAGACGCCCCGGCACCTCCCCCCGCTGCCTCCCTCCCCACGTCAGGAACCCCTGACCTCCCCGGCTATCGCCTGGAGAAACTGCTGGGGCGTGGTGGCATGGGCCGGGTCTGGCTGGCGACACAGGTGAGCCTGGACCGACGCGTGGCCATCAAAGTGCTCTCCGCCGGGCTTGAGGCCGATGGTGCTTTCGTGGACCAGTTCCAGGCCGAGGCCCGCGCCGCGGCGGCCCTGGCCCACCCCAACGTGGTGACCGTGCACGACGTCGGCGAGGCCGGTGGACACCACTTCCTGACCATGGAATTCATGGGGGGTGGCTGCCTGGAGTCACGCCTCGCTGAACTTGGCCCCGTGCCCTGGCAGGAGGCCCTGACGATCCTGCGCGATGCGGCCCGCGGTCTGGAGTACGCCGAATCCAAAGGCATCGTGCACCGCGACATCAAACCCGCCAACCTGATGTGCACCGAGGCGGGGCTGGTCAAGATCGCGGACCTGGGTCTGGCCGGCAGTGTGGAGCAGGAGGAGGTCACCGGCGGAGGCAAGATCTTCGGTACCCCCCACTTCATCGCCCCCGAGGTGGTGCGTGGCAGCCGTGCCGATGCCCGCAGCGACCTCTACTCCCTGGGTGCCACGGCTTATCGCATCATCTCCGGGCACACGCCCTTCGAGGGCGACAGTAGCAAAGAGATCCTGCGACAGGTTCTGCATGAGGACGCACCCGACCTGCGTGAGTTCGAGCCCGACGTTCCCGATGGAGTCAACGACCTGATCGCACGCCTCCTGGCCAAGCGACCCGAGGAGCGCCCGCCCTCAGCCGCCATCCTGCTGCGAGAGATCGATCGACTCCTGGAGCGGCAGGGGGCCCCGCCCGTCAAGGTGGTGCCGCGCAGTTCGTCCAAGAAGACACCCGCCTGGCAGGTCCTGCTGGTCGTTGCTGTACTTGCGCTGGTGGCCAAGTTGGTACTTGGAAACAGTGACACCCCCGTCAATCCAGAACCCAAGGCACCCGACCCTCTTTCCGGACAGGCCCCCACTCCCAACCCCACGGAGACACCCACTGACCCGCCTGGTCCCGACCCGGGCACCCCTCCCACGGAGGAGCCTGGGCAGGCCGGAGATCGGAACGAACAGTTGGTCGAGCTCGCGGCGGAAAACGAGCTCCTCAAGCTGCGTGACCTGAGCATCACCGACGAGGAACGTATCACGAAGCTTCGCTCTCTTGCCAAGCGGTTCCTCGGGACGGATGCCGCCAACCGCGCAGGCCAGGAGGCGGATCAAATTGAGGCCAGGCTAGCGGCCGAGACCGAAGCCAATCGCGAGGTGGACCGCCGCCGACAGACACTCTTGGACGCCATGAAGTTGGCGACCCAACCCACCGACGCAGCCGACACCCGACCCGCTCCCGGACGGGCTCTGCGCGCGCTCCTGGCCGTCCCCGGTCAGGAAGACTGGAGCGACGACGGAGAATTCACGGCGGCTCGCTGCGCCTTGCAGCATCAGGTCTTGCGCGAAGCTCTGGACTGGGCCCAGCAACGCCTGGCGGAGGCCCAGAAGTTCGAAGAGGCTGGCGACTTTGAGGGGGTGAAGCTCACGCTGGCCGACATCCTCCCCTTGACGGATCTGCCCCCCCTCACTGGAGACACGAGCACGGGCATGCTGGACACCGCCCGCGAACTCCTGGCTCTGGGAGAGGAAGCGCGGGTCAAGCATGGCCAGCTCGGCAACCTGGAATCCGAGTACCTCTCCCGGCGCTCGCGTGCCGACCGGCTGGCCATAGCCAAGGGTGTAGGGTCTTCGAGCTCGCTGCGAACCATGCTTCGCAATCTGAACCTGGGCGGTTGCGCCGAGCACCTGAACGAACTGCACGAGAGTCTCACAAGCCCCGCAGCGCGCGCCACCCTGGCTCCAATCAAGGGCAGAGTCGAAGCGGGACAGATGGCCCTGCAGGGTCTGGTAGATGCTTGGGAGCAGGGTCGCTGGAAGCGTCACTCAATCCTGGATCCCACTGATGGTCGCGGCTCGCTCCAGGCTGCCGGAGCCGATGCGTCAGGCCTACGACTCATGATCGACGGCGCCCCTCGGCACACCCCCTGGTCTGCCTGGAAGGACAATCCTCGTGCCTTCGAGAACCTGTTCACCAGCCGCCTTGAACAACCCTGGACCGCGACCGAACTGCAGAACATCTCCTCCGCGCTCATGCTGGTCTCCATCAGCCACACCCTGGGCTACCTAGAGGGTTTTCTCGACGGTGACGACCCTTTCGGGGCATCGCTCTCCAAGAATGCGGAAGCGGACGTCACACGCAGCTTCGCCACAGCCATGGAGTGGGCTGACCGCGCCGGCGATGAGGGCGACTCAGGCCTCATCCGCGCAAGTATCATCCAGGAAGCCGCCGCCTCCAAGGTCCTCCTCGCCGGGCTCTCGGCGGGCAAGGCAGGCCGCTGGGCTGAGGCTGTGTCAGCCCTGGAATACGCCCTCGAAGAGCACGGGGAGTCCCTGCTCGTTCTCCTACTGGCAGACGGGAGCGACTTCGCGGAACCTCGTGCCGTCACCCCCAGCCCAGTCGAGGAAAATGAGGATTCCGACACCGATTCTGTGATAGATGGGGATAGCGGGAACCCCACCCGGGTCGATGAAGACGAGGATTCCGACAAAGAGTCGGATTAGACCTGGGGCTCGATCTGTGAGCCCTTTTCTGCTGGAGTAGACCCATGGACCCCATGCGCTTGGACGAATGCGTGGCCGCCGCCGCAAGCCAACTCGAGGAGGAGGGCGTGGCCGCCCCCCAGATCCTGTTCCTTCTGGGCACCGGTACCGGGACCATGGCCGGCTCACTTCTCGGAGCGCGGCAGACCCATATGGGTCAGGTTGAAGGCGTGCCAATGATCTGGGGGGAGCAGACCTTGCATAGCGGCCGCATGGGCGGCCTCCCCATCTGGCTCCTCGAGGATGCGCCCGGCGACCTGGAGTTCGGTGAGGGTGGTGGCCCAACCCAAGCTCCCTGGGAGCGCGCCTTCCCGGTCTGGTTGGCGGCTGAGATGGGAGCGCGCCTTTGCCTGTTCACTTCTGCTGGGGGATCACTTGTGCAGGACCTGCGCCCCGGCCAACTGGCCGTCCTACGCGACCACATCAACCTCTCGGGCACGACGCCCCTCTTGGGCATGGGGCAGACGCGCTTGGGTCCCCTCTTTCCGGATCAATCAGAACTGCACAACGAGGCCCTTCACGCACTGGCCTTGGAGCGCTCCACAGAACGTGGCATCTCCCTCAGCTCACGCATCGGCGCTTGCGTCCAGGGGCCTGCGCTCAGCACCCCGGCCGAGCGGGCCTGGTTCGCCTCCACTGGTGCGGAGCTCTTCGCGCAGGGAATGGCCGGGCCCCTGATGGCTTGCGCCCATGCGGGCCTGACAGCCTTGACCCTGGTGGCCATCACGGACGGCCCCGTCCCCGAGGACGCCGATCCTCAAGGCCTGAACATGGCTGAGCTGGTCGCAAGCGCTGAGAAGGCCGCCCCGGCCTTGGAGGATCTGGTCCAGAGTCTCCTGCCGGACCTGGGCCGCGTCGCCAGCGAGCGGGAGGCGGAGTACTCATGAGCCATCCGATCGCCATCTTCGTCTCCGGCACCGGCCGTCACCTGGAGAACTTCGTGCGCCTCGCCCTGGCTGGCGAGCTGGATGTGCACGTGACACTCGTGCTGTGTGACCGCGCCGGAGCGGGAGCCATCGAGCGCGCACAGAAATACGGCTTGCAACCCGTGACCCTCCTGCCCGCTGACTTTGAGGATGGGGAGGCCTTCAGCCGTGCCGCCTTTGCTGCTGCGGCGGAGGCGGGCGCCGAGACCGTACTCCTGGCCGGGTTCCTGCGCCTCCTGCACATCCCTGCCGACTGGACCGGGCGGGTCCTGAACATCCACCCTTCCCTGCTCCCGGCTTTCGGGGGCAAGGGATACTACGGCCATCATGTGCATGAGGCCGTACTTGAGCGTGGCTGCACGGTCTCCGGCTGTACCGTGCACTACGTGGACCAGGAGTACGACCACGGACGCATCCTGGTCCAACGCACGGTGCCCGTGCTCCAGGTGGACACGCCCGATGACCTGGCTTCGCGCATCTTTGATGAAGAGCTGATTGCCTTCCCCGAAGCCCTACGACTCCACCTGCAAGTGCTCCCGGTCGGGCAGGGACCGGAGGACACTGCGTAGTGAATGATCTGCTACTGGCATTGGCCGGCACCCTTGCGGGCCTCTTGTACCTGGCCCGTGAGCACAGCCGGGTAGCCGTGGCCAAACGCGGATTCGGGGAACAACTCCAACACCATGCGGCCCTGCTCAAACGGCGCGCCGCGGTCGTGACCGAGTATCTGGAGTGGGCCCAGCGCTCGGGCTCCGACTCCCCCGCCGATCTGGATCGCCTCAGCGACCACCAGACCCAGGCCGAACACTCCTGCAACAACCTGGGCCGCCACCCGGGAGACCGTCAGGCCCTGGAGGCCTTCAAGGCCAGCGGCATCCAGATGCTCGGATCCCGCGAGGCTCTGGCCGTCGCAACCCAAGGCAAGGATGCCGCCTCCGAGGGGGAGCGGGGCCCGGCCCTCCTGCTGGAGCTTGAACGGCTGGACCACTCGCTTGCGGAGCAGACCCGGACCACATGCACCCTGGCTGAGTTGTTGGATCAAACACGCAGGCGCCCCGTCGCGCGCCTCTCGAGTCTTGTGGCCCACTTCGGAATCCTCCCCGGCGCCTCCTGGGGCTTTCGTTCCTAGCGGATGACCCTAGGCAGGCGGTGGAATGATCTTCAGTTCTCCCTCGACAGGACGAACAGCCAGCCACCCAGAGTGCTCGGACCCGTCCTTCATTATGAAGGTAAAGCTCACCATCAATGAGATCAGGTTCCTGTACGTGAAATCACCGTATTGGAGCGTCTCAATGGCAAATCTCGGCGCATCGTGAAGTTCCTTTCCACACTCGGGGCAATGGCCCACATCCAACTTGATGACACCCTCACAGCCCTTGGCGGTGCACTCAAAGGCCCCGGGGCCCGCGGCAACAGCACCGGGTCCACGGCTTCCCCGGTTCTTCACAACGACCTCTTCGATCTCATCCCAATCCACGCTCGGGATTCTCGTAGGGGAGATCTTCCGGAGCCCCGGGGGACAGTTCGGCACGGCAGAATCCCCGAGAGCTCCCCTGTCTTCAATCAGCTCTTGGAGCATCCCCTTCGCAACAATCTCCAGTGACGGAGCATCGGCGCAACCAGGGATGCAGGCGAGTACGGCAACGGCCATAAGGACTCTGGACATTGGACTTTTCCTCGGCGAGGGATTGGACGTATGGCCTGAAAACCCAGGCACGAACTACGGTACCTGATCCGTGCTCTGCTGCTGACACCGAGCTACCTCCTTTCTCGCGGCACCAGCCTTGAACGTCAGTCGTTCCAGTCGGTGCTCCAGAGCTCCAGGAGTCGGGACGCCGCTCGCACGCGGAGTCAAACCGACGCCCAGGGCAATGGCACCGCGCGTCCACTCAGCCGCCCCGTCCGGGTCGCCAAGGGCGTGCTCATGAAGCTTCGCCAAGGCCTCATGGGCCAGCAGGGCGAGACCATCCCGGGCCTCCTTCCCAAGGGTCAGGGCTTCCAGGGCGGCTCGGGCCACGTCAAACCGTCCTTCCAGGCGCAGGCTCTCCGCGAAGAGCCAGCGCCACTCCCGTGACTCTTCTCCGCCCTCACCGAGGCGCTCCAGGGCGCGCTCCATCCACTTGAGGGCCTCGGAGCGTTGGCCTGAAGTCCACTGTGCGCGGCCCACGGCCCAGGCCCGCCTCGCCGGGCAACCTGCCAGTTCCTCGCCAGCCTTCCCCGCCCCGGGTCTCCGCTCGGCGAGGGTGAATCCCAGATGCGAGGTCAGGGTGACCAGGGACAACACGTCCAGAAGATTGTGGTGAAAGACCCCCTCCAGCCGATGTGGGCGTCCAGCGAGGTAGTCGAACCAGGCTTCAGGCGCCATGGATCCGGGCAGATCCTGCTCCCGCTCCAGACCCAACAGCCCCCGCTCCAGGGTCTGCAGCCGGTTGTTCTCGAACTGATCGCCGTTCACGCGCCGCATCGGGTGGTAGAGATCCAGGTGCGGAAGGCCCTCGAAGGGCGAGTCCACTCCGACGATGCGCATCTTGTCTTCCAGTCGATGCCGGTCGAAGGACTTGCCGAAGAACGACACCACGGACTGTGCGCCTGCGATGCGCCGGGCCGTCTCCGCGAGGAGCGCGGCCTCCTGCTCCGGTCCGCCGAGGAAGCCCTGCCAGACCTTGAAGGCGCCGCCCTCGAACCAACCCAGGCCCACCATGAAAACCCAGGTGCCCGCCCCACCGGAGAGACCTGTGGTCTCCGTATCCAGGTACACGGCGCGCTCGGGATCCAGGTCCCCCAGGCTCGCGTCGCCACACAATAAGGCGAAGGCTCTCGGATCGAGCCCGTCGACCTCCCCAAGGCGCCAGGCTCCGTGCAAGGTGTCCCGCTTGAAGTCCTTGCAGCGTGCGAGGTAGGCACCCGCCGGCCCAACGCCTTGCTCCAAGTCGACCGGATCGCCGCTGGTGTGGGTGCCCGTCTGGGATTCGGTGGCAGGTATGGACTGCGCGTGCGACGCCGAGTCAGTCCTCGCCTGCGCGACCCCACGGCCCAAGAGCCGCGCAATACGTTCACGCGAAACCCCCGGATCAGCTGGAGTACCGGCGGAACTCACGGTGCCTCCGTCTCTCCCACCATGGCGTTGGTCTCTTCGGGGGCCTCGCATTCATGGGGCCCGGGGCCGCTGGCCAGGTGCTCCAGCAATCGGGCGGCGGTCTCTTTCCCCAAGGGGCCCACCTCGGCCAGGGGGCCCACGCAAGCCGGGCATCCCTGGGCACAGTCACAGCGCACCAGCACCTGCCGGGCGGCAGCCAACAGGGAGCGATGCTCGCGGAAGACCAGCTCGCCCAGCCCGACCCCGCCCTGGACCCGATCGTAGAGGTACAGCGTCGGCCTTTGGAAATGGGGGGAGCGCACCTGGGTGGAGATCCCCAGGTCGCTGGGAGAGCAGCGCACGTACAGAGGCGCGACACGTCTGAGGAGATTGCCCATCCCCCGCCAGGCCGCACCACGATCCCCCCCCGCGAGCCCCAGATCCGCTGCCGTGGATTCGGACAGCGTCAGCACGAAGGCCTCGGTGGTCAACTCTTCGGGCGGCAGGTGGATCTCGCCTGCGCCCACGTTCTCGCGACTGTAGAAGCGCACTTTCTTGTACTGGGTGGCGAGGGTCGTCACGTGCACCTCCCCGCGCCACACGGAGTAGTCTTCGCCGTTGGAAGACCCCTCATTCGCCGGTGGATCCGGTAACGCCTGCACGCTGCCGGAGGTCCCAGCGGCGCCAGCGGCCACGACCTCGGCCGGAACGGGATGCTCGTCCCGTCCGCGCTGGGAGTGGGCCTCCAGACGAAGGACCCGAACCTCGGTATTGGTCTCCGCATCGGTGAAGTAATCCGAGTCCACCTTGCGCGCGTAGGCCCGACGGTTCGTGTGATCGAAACGCTCGATGCGCCAGGTCACGCCCTGAACCTGATAGATGGCACCCTCGTGTACCTGGGTGATGGAGCTCTCGCGGTCCACCTCGCCGATGGCGTCCCCCGTGTCCATATCGAGCACCAGGACGTTGTCCGCTTCACCACCGTTTAGAGAGACGTCCTGTGCGGGATAGGCGTCCGCCATCCAGTACCAGGTCGCGCCGCGGCGGTGCAGGAAGTGGGACTCCTCACAGAGATAGTCGAGGATGGGTGCCGCCGGAGCCCCACGGTACTCGGGCTCTTCCTTGAGCCCTCCGGTCTCCGGATCCTCATGGAAGGGCAGCTCGAATGCCGCGCACTTGAGCTGCTCGGAGAGGATCACCAGGTTGTCGGGGTCGCTGGCCAGCTCCTCCTTGGGTGCGGCAAAGAGCCAGTCGGGGTGGTGCACCAGAAACTGATCCACGGGCTCGGAACGCGCGATCTGGATCACGAGGCTGGGCTTGCCCCGTCGGCCCACGCGCCCGGCCCGCTGCCAGAAGGAGGCCTGACTGCCCGGATACCCCACCAGCACGGCCACGTCCAGGGCGCCGATGTCGATGCCCAACTCCAGGGCGTTGGTGGACACCACCACCTTCACCGAGCCGTCCTTGAGGCCGCTCTCGATCTCGCGCCGCATGTCGGGCAGGTAGCCCCCCCGGTACCCGCGCACCTGCTCCGGATCGAGGCCCATGCGGGCCGCCCCCTCCTTGAGATAGCGGGTCAGAACCTCCACGGCCGTGCGGCGGCCGCAGAAGAAGATGACCTGCCGATTGGGAGCACAGACCTCGCGCGCCAGATCCCGCGCCTCCTCCAGCGCATTGGCTCGTAAGCCCGCCACGGGATTGACGATGGGTGGATTCAGGACGCCGAAGGTGCGCGCCCCCGAGGGGCTGGCGTCCTCATCAATCACCTCCAACTCCCGACCGAAGAGCCGCCGCGCGTGAGCGCCCGGATTCTTGAGGGTGGCGGAGGACGCGATGAAGGTGGGCTCGGCCCCGTAGTGTCGAGCAATGCGCAGGAGGCGCCGCAGTACGTTGGCCACGCTCGATCCGAAGACCCCTGTGAGGGTGTGCACCTCGTCGACAACCACGTACTTCAGATCACGAAACAGCTCCGACCACTTGGCATGGTTGGGCAGGATCCCCTGGTGCAGCATGTGCGGGTTGGTGAGGATCATGTGCCCGCGATCCCGCAGGCTGCGCCGAACAGACGGCGGCGTGTCCCCGTCGTATGTGAAGGCGTGCCAGGGCTGGTCGAGAGCCTCGACCAGGGCCGTCAACCCAACGGTCTGATCCTGTGAGAGAGCCTTGGTCGGAAAGAGAAAGAGGGCGCGCGCGGACCCCTTGCTCTCCAGCAGGGAGTGCAGCACGGGGGCCGTGTAGCACAGGGTCTTGCCCGAGGCCGTGGGCGTGGAGATGAGCACGTCCCGCCCCTCGAGCGCAGCCTCGATCGCTCGTGCCTGGTGCGCATACAGAGAGTCGAGCCCCTGACTACGCAGCACCTCTTGCAGGTGCGGATTCAAGCGGGTCGGAAAGGGAGCGCTTGCGCCCACCCGGGGCTCGACCCCATGCCAGTGGACGAGCCTCGCGCGCCAGTGCGGATCAGATCGCAGGTGGGCGATCAGATCGGGCAGCCTCCGATTCAGGCGGGACTGACGCTGAGCGGCGGGAGAGGGTTGCATATCGATGGGCGACGACGTTCGGGTTTTGTGAGGGTACCCCGGACTACAGGGGGGATCAAGGGGGTTCTAGGCCACCTGAGGAGGCTCTTCCCGAATCCGGGAAAGACGCCCACCCCCGTCCGCGACTGCCGGCTGCTCTCCCGCAAGCCGCCGACTTCAAGCGCTACTTGGCCGCGCCCGGGAGCACGAGCACCTGGTTGTCCGCGAGTAGGCGCTCTTGCAGAGCGCCGTAGTCGACATCCTGCACGGCGCAGTCCTGGTCGAGTGCCAGGCAGGCGGCGGTGGCGGCCGACTGTCCCAGGATCATGAACACCGGCTCCATGCGGATGGAGCCGTAGGCGATGTGGGAGCTGGAGAGGCAGACGGGTACGAGCAGGTTTGTGCACTCCTGCTTGCGCGGGATGAGTGCGCCGTAGGAGATGGAATAAGGTCCACCCGGGTTGATCTGGATGTCGCCCTCGTTGCGCACAAAGGCCCTGCCGTTCTCGTCGTGGGCCACATACCGCTGAACGTTGTGTGAGTCCATTTGGTAGGAGCCCATCCCCACGGGTCGCGGGGTGGGCTCGATACCCCGTAGATGGCGCTCGCTCGTGACAAACTCGCTGACCATCCGACGCGCTTCGCGCACATAGATCTGGTGCGGCCAGTGCCCATTGTCCACAAACTCGTCCTTGGCCAGCCCCCAGCGCTGCATGCGCCGACGCACCTCCTCAGGCACGCGCGGATCCTCGCACAGAAAGTAGAAGTAGCCCCTCTCGTAGAGCTCGTGCTCCGCGAGGATCTCACGTCGCCGCTCGTAGGTCGCCGTGGGGTAGTCGTAGTTCCGCCCGATGTTGTCGGTCGAGAAGGAGCCGTGGTTGTTCGTATCCGTCTTGCGATTGGGCGCGGGATCGAACTTGCCGAAAATGTGACGGGAGCCCGCCAGCAGGGTACGCAGAAGGAGCTCGTACTGCCCCGCGTCATAACCCTCGGGCTTGGTGAATGCGACACGATTGCCCGGGGCATCCGTCATGCACAGGCGGTAGGTGTAAGCCTGCACCCGATGATCGCCCGTACCCTCCTCACCGGGAGGCTCGGCCTGGATGCGGGGCAAGAGGCCGCTGCCAGGGTCACCGGGCACGACATAGGGGTCCACCTTGCCCGCGAACTGATGGGACACAGCCCGCCTCGTCTGCACACCGTTGAGGGTCTCGTCGTACTGAGCGTTCCCCTCGCGTCCCACGTGAAAGCTGACGCCAGCCGCCGCGAGGAGGTCGCCTTCATAGGTGGCATCGATGAACATGCGACCGCGGTAGAGCGCGCCATCCAGCGTGCGGATCGAACGGATGACACCATCGCGCACAAGGACGCCGCCGTCGCGATCGAGCCAGCGATCACGGACGACAGGGATGCCGGCTTCCCGGGCGAGCTCATCGAACGCCTGCTCGGCCACGTGGGGTTCAAAAACCCAGATCGCGTCGGCGTCCGTCCGGTAGCGCGAGTAGTCCTTCGCCTCCTGCTGCCTCCAGGCCCGGGGCTGGTCGTAGTGACGCTTGAGGCGTTGGTAGAAGGAGCGCGCGAGGCCACCAATGACCTGCTTGTTGCCGCTGTCCGTCCAGCCAAGCCCGCTTGCGCTGAGTCCACCGAGGTGCGTATCGGGACAGACGATGATGGCGCGCTTGCCCATGCGTTGCGCCTGGACGGCGGCGATAACGCCGGCGGATGTTCCACCGTAGACGACAAGATCGTAGGTCTGCCCAGCCGCTTGAACCTCCTGCGCTCCGAGAGGCAGCGCAGAGAAGTGAATCAGGACGGCCTGGGTGAAGAGGCGACGCAGAGCGGATCTCATGGGACCCATCCTAGTGCCCCCGACCCATGGCCTCGCGCCTCAGCGCAGAAGTTCAAGTAGATCGCCGTGCAGCTGCGCCTGGGTCAGCACCGACTGGCTCTGCTCGTAGTCTGCGCGCACCTCGCCACTCTCCGTCAGGCCGATCCTCACCACGGTCTCCTCCCCACCACCGCCCAGGAGCTTGACCTCCACGACATCCGTGAGCTCGGCGCGCTCGGCCAGGTGCCGCTCCGCCCGCAGGTGGGTCAGGTGGTCGAGCAGGGGACGCAACTCGCGCGCCTCAACGCGCACGCGCACGTCCTCGTTCGGATAGACCCAGGTGCCCTGCACACTGCGCAGGTAGAGACGCTCTTCGCCGTCAGCACTCACCACCAGTCGCTTGAGGCGGATCTCATCCACCGTGTACACAAAACGCGATAGCAGCCCCAACGGGTCCACGTCCAGCAGCTCATGCATCGCGCTCCCCACCAATCCCACGGCGGTCTCACGCTCACGCAGGTAGGCGTACTGTCTGGTCCCGGACTCAGAGGGCACCGCCGCGCCGATCCAGCCCCCCTGCCGCTGCCCGCCAGCCTCGACAAAGACCCCAAAACGCTGGGTGACATCTGCCTCGAAATAGTCGCTGACGGCGCCCTCCCACAGGTAGTCGTGCACCTTCTCCTGATCGAGTGTGGACAGGATCCCCTCCACGGCGGCGGCCTCCGCGGGCCGCTCTGCCCCCCACTCCCTCGCCTCGTCCAGGCGGGCCAGAGTCCAGGACTGACCACCCGCTGAACGCGAGAGGCGCAGCGCACCGTCCGGCCTGAACAGCAGTATCTTCTCGATTTCACGGCGAAAGACGCGCGTCAGGGCTTCGTCGTAGAGCTTGGAGGCGTCAAAGAAGACCGCCTCCAGGCTCCGTCCATCGACCGTCCAGATGTTCGGGAGGCCGACGCGCCTGCAGAAGTACGTCCCCGCCCGGGCGGCGAACTCCACCGTCTGCCCCTCGCCCCGCTGGTCCGTCAAGGTCAGACTGAACCAGGGCTCATGCAGGCCAAACTTCTCCAGTGGTGGCGGGTCGAGGTCCGAGACGAACTGGTCCACCCCCAGGCGCGCCAGGACCTGGGACCAGGTGCCCACGGCCGCAGGATCTCCATGCAGGCGCACGGGACGATCCATGAACCAGTTGGCCTGGTGACGCTGAACCTCAAGGTCCAGGGGCACCTGCCGGTCCCCGAGATAGTCGAATCCCCTGCGTGAGATGCTCACCACGCGCTCGCCATCGATCTCAAAGATGCGTCGGCTGCGCCACTCGATGAGGTCGTTTTCGAGAGCCACCTCCAGGTTGCGCATGGTGCGCAGGATGCGGCCGTCCACTTCTGCGAACACCCGCATCTGGTCCAGGTCCACGGCCCCCATGTTCACCCGGTGCAGGCGCTCGCTGCCATCCTCAAGGACCTCGTGCAGTTCCATCACGGCCCGTGGTGGGGACAGGCTGGATTGGGCCAACTCCCGCTCCTCCGCTGGCACGAGTTGAGCCGTGTTCTGCGCGACCCGCAGGAGCGCAACCACCAGCTCCTGGCGGGCAGGATAGGCGATGGGGTCCACAATATTCCAGAGCCCCCGCCCATCGCGCGCGAGCCCCAGGTGCAAGGAGCGCTCCACGTTGTCCACCCGGATGCGATCCACCCGGGACGGAGCCAGCCCTTCAAAGAGCGCGAACTCCCTGCGGCCGAAGTCCGGGTCTTCACGCTTTCCCTGATACCATGCGCCCCACGCGAGGCCCAGGACCAGGAGCGCCAGTAGCGCAGTCGTCACGCGGCTCATTCAGGCGCTCCCCCGCGCGCTCGCAGGAAGGCCACGAGTACCCCAAGGAGCAGGCAGAGCCCAGGCAGGTAGCCCCAGGCCAAACGGCTCAGGAGCGGCAGCGCCGCCTCGCGCTTGTCGACGGGGATCAATCGGACATCCGGGTTGCGGGCGGAGATGGACAGGCGGTACTCGCGGTCCAGGACCCAGTTGAAGACGTTTCGCAACAGGTCCTGGTTGTAGCGGAAGGCACCATTGGAGAAGGCCATCGAGGAGCCGAGCACCACGATGCGCGCCTGGGGCTTCTCCTCCAGCGCGGGCTGGGGCTCAGGGTCCGCAGGCGGAAACGCCGAGGCCATCGCCAGCTCAAAACGCCGCCCCGTGGCCTCAAGCGCCGGATCCGGGCGGAAGTCCAGGGTGGGGCCCGTCCGCCCGGGCTGGAAGCCGTCCACCCAGGATTCGGCCGAGGAGAAGAACAGCGGGGAGGTCACACCGCCAGCGGGCTGGGCCGTGCGCCGGATGGGGTGCGTACCGGAAACGACGAAGCTGCGCTCCGCCCGCTTGATCGGCAGCACGAGAGGATGACCTGCCATGTTGTTCGGGCTCACGGCGAACGACGAGACCTTGGAGTCTCCGACCGACAGGCGTCCGGTCTGTGGATCGACCACCGGCTGACAGACGATGCCCTCCTGGATCTCGATGCCAAAACGCGCGCTGAGCTCACCCACCCGGCTGGTGGCGAGGACGGCGTCCTCGGGATGGGGAACGAGAACCAGGCGTCCGCCAGCTCGCACCCAGATTTCGATACTGTCCAAGAGCTCGTCGCTCAGAGCATCGGTCGCCCCGATCAGCGCGAGGCACGCGCAGTCCTCGGGAATGGGTCCGTCCGTCAGTGGGTTCCAGCGGCTGACCCCCAGGCCATCCTGAGCCAGCTGTCGGTCGAGTTCGCTCAATCCGCTCGAGCTTGTATCGTCGACCTCTCGCTCACCGTGCCCCACGACGAAGTAGACCTCACGCGCTGCCCCACGGGTCACCTTCAGCATGGCCGAGATGAGTGCGCGCTCAGCAGCGAACTCGACAATCTGCGCGGGGCGCGACTGCGGGGGCGGCGCACCCGGATCAAACACGGCCAGACCACCGTTCAGGGACACGACCTCCCGCTGGTCGCCGAACGAAACCACAACGCAGTTCTCGAATCCGCGCAGGCGGAGCTCGGCCAGGCGCTGCTCGATGGCCTCGACATCGCGGACATCGTTTTCTCTCAGGTCCACGCGGTCGAAGCTCGCATCACGCAAGGTCCGCATCAGCCGCCGCGTACGCTCCTGAGCGATGTAGGCGACCTGGGTCAGGGGTGGCTCCTCGGGGCGGAAGAACACGTCCAGGGTGACGGTTCCCGGGAGCCGCTCGAGCACGCTCGCGCTGGCTTCGCCCACGGTGTTCTGACCGGTCGCCGTCCAGTCCATGCGCACGCGCAGATCCGGCCGGGCCGCGAGCCAGTTGATCAGCAGCACGGCCACCAGGGCCAGCCCCACCGTCAGACACACGCGAGTGGCGATCAGCAGGCGCTCGGCCATACCCTGACGCTGACGTTCAGCGCTCATCCACGCCACCTCCTGGACTCCAGGCTGCGAGTGGTCAGGAATAGGAACAGGCCGATCCAGGTCAAGAAGAAGATCACCTCGGCGCTGTCGAGGACACCCTGGAAGTAGGAGTTGCCAAAGTGTCGGCGCACGTCCATGCGCTCGAGTGCTCCGCCGATCCAGGCTTCAGCCACCTCAAAACCCCCGAACAGATCCGCGAACAGAACGCGCATCTGAACGAGCAGCATCCCCCCCAGAGCCGGCATCATCACCCACAACAGGCACGCCATGAAAGCCAGGAAGGCAGCCAGTAGCGGTATGTCCGTCGTAGAGCAGGCCACCAGACCAATGGCTACGAACAGGGCTGATGCGAGCACCGCTCCAAAGTAGATCGTGAGCACCTGACCCCAGTCCGGTTCCACCCCCCAAAGGGACAGGGCTCCCGCGTAGATCAACAAGGACGACCAGAGGGTCGCCATGAACGCCGTGCCGGCGAGAAACTTGCCGGTTACAACGGCCGCATCACTGACCGGCGCCGTGCGGAGGTACTCGAGGGTTCCACTGGCAGCCTCCTCGGTCAGCAGGCGCATGGCCAGCAGGGGCGACAGCACCAACATCAACGCCCAGAAGAGGAAGTTCCCTCCGAAGACGAACTCCAGGGAGGCCGTCACGTCCCCCTGGGTCTGGCTGAGAACCAGCGAGAACAGATAGCCGTTCAGGAGCAGGGAGACGAAGAGCAGGATCCAGGCCAGGGGCGCGGCGAAGAGCCCCGCCAGCTCGCGGCGGGAGATGATCAGGGTGCCTCTCACGCCTCGTCCTCCTCATCCTCGCAGCCCTCGTCGGATGTATCGCTGGGCCCGACCGGCTTGGAGAGATCGCGGCTGCCGCCACCGTCGAAGGGGTTGAGGCTGTAGAAATTGTCCTTCTGTCCGGGGGTACCCAGGGCCGGGGCGTCCGGTTCGGGCGTCTCAGGCATGAGCTCCAGACCCTGATCGGGAGTGCCATCAGGTGCGATGGGTTCCACGAATGCTGGAGCGGCCTGCGGCCTCGGCGACACCTCCATGGAACTCTCGCCAACCACCAGACTGGCGAAGAGGGACTCCAAGGTGGGGCGCACCTCGGAGAGCTCCCGCAGGGCCCAACCTTTCTGTGCCGCCAGGGCGCCCACATCCTCCCGTAGGTCGCCACTCCCGGTCAGAGTGAAACCATCGTGGATGCCCACACGCTCGGTGATCTGCACATCCTCCACACCGGGCAGGGTGGCGAGCAGAGCGCGCGCAGCCTCTGCGTCCCCCACGACGGCCTCCAGACAGACATGCCCCTGGCCCCCGAGGGTCGCCAGCAACTCCTCACGGGCGCCATCGGCCACCACGCGACCCTCGCGCAGGATGATCACGCGGTCGCTCATGCTCTCCACCTCGGCCAGGATGTGAGAGGACAGGAGCACCGTGTGCTCACCGGCCAGCTCGCGGATCAGGGTTCGGACCTCCGCCCGCTGCAGAGGATCAAGACCGCTGGTGGGCTCATCGAGAATCAGCACCTCGGGATTGGGGAGCAGAGCTACCGCCAACCCCACCCGCTGGCGCAGGCCACGGGACAGATGCCCCACGAGCTGGCGCCGGCGATCCAAGACCCCCACCCGTTCGAGTACCTTCGGTACCTGTGCCATCAGGTCCTTGCGGCCCATGCCGTGCAGCCGACCCTGGAAATCCATCATCTCCTCCACGCGCATCTCCTTGTAGAGAGGCACGGATTCGGGGAGGTAGCCAATGTGCTTGCGCACCTGCAGGGAGTCGCGCAGCACATCGTAGCCGGCCACCTTGAGGACCTCGGCCGACGTGGCC
>PVBE011452580.1_pt1 | contig 61094 bp, 48 predicted proteins | sample 1631181 | NCBI WGS metagenome assembly PVBE01 (sample SAMN08397723, study PRJNA350692) | Marine metagenome, whole genome shotgun sequencing project. | isolation source: water | place: Pacific Ocean | collected 2012-04
CGGGATCTGCTCGAACGAACCGGCGCGTATCGAAAAGGCCTTGTCGCCGGCGAATTTTTCCTCGGCAATGGCCCGCATACCCGCGGCGGGTTCGATCCCGACGCCTTTGCGATCGCCACCGCGGAATTGATCGCCAAGTTCTTCGAACACGAAACCCGTGCCGGCGCCAAGATCGACTACAACGCGGTCATCGGGGCGCAGCGAAATGGTGTTCAGGAATTCGACGGTCATGGCGCCGTAAAGAAATTGGCGATTCGCCGGATCCTCATATTCCTGCGCCCCGAACCGGGAATAGGCCGAGACAGTATCCGAATCTGTGGAACTACTCATTTACCTGCGCATCCTTTGCGGGTTCTTGCATGGGGTTCGCGTCCGAGCGGCTAGAAAATCGAATAGAAGATCACTCCCTGCGAAGTTTGGCCCAGGATCATCAGGCCGCCAAAAATCAGCAGCAGGATGATGAGGGGCAACCTCAAGTGTTTCTCCCACACCCGCAGGAGAGCCCAAAGTCTGGCGATAATCGTCATCTCAGGATAGGTTCCGCATCGGTTCGTGCGCCGGGCCCCTCGGATCGCAATCGATCCAATACGTGCCCGCCAGGGCTGCGCCGGTCACCAGTCCGAAAGTACGAATGGCGGATCTTTTGATCGCTTCGTTGCGGTTGAAATGTTCGAGCGTTGAAATGGCCGCTCTCTCTGGAATCGGCGGATGTCGCGACGGAAGATTACAAAGCTACCGTATCGGGTCAAGGGCGCGCACGCCTTGATGGACCGGGCTCCGAGGTGCCGCGCGGGATCTCGCGGGCACCGAAAAGCGGGATCCGGTCTGCGATAATGGTTGGCAAAACAAGTTTCGGCTCCTGAAAAGGCAAGCCTGCGTATCATGCCGCCGCGGGCCCCGATCTTGCTGGCCTCGGCGCGCTGGACTTCGCCCGGGCCTTGATTCACGATGGTGCGGCTTGGCGCCGGCCTACCGGATAGGCGCCCACTTGCGCCAACTCGGGGTGATCTAGTGTGATGAAGCGGATTCTGACCGCGGTGCGCAAACTGTGGGTCGCGTTTGGCGTCGTCGTGCTGGTCCTGGTGGCGGTCGAAACGGTACCGGATACGTGGAAATCCTTTTGGCGCGGCGTCAAGTACGAAGGCGGCCAGAAACCCGACTACCGAACTGCGGCCGAGGCCCTGCATAATCAAGATTGGGCCGCGCCCTATTTCCGTGAGGCGCATAGCCGGCTCCGGGTTGAGTGGGCGCCCTATGTTCAATGGCGCCACCCGCCCCTGGCGGGGGTCTATCTCAAATTCGATGCAAACGGCTTTCGCAACACCTGGACCGACCCCGCGCCCCCCGAATCCGGCGCCCCCTTGCGCATCTTCATGTTCGGCAGCTCGACCATGGTTGGCGTCGGCGCGCGTGACGACTACACCATCCCCTCGGTGCTTGCCAAACGGCTCGCGGCGGTGCCCTACAACGTCGAAGTCACCAATTTCGGCGTCGTCGGCCATGTCAGTACTCAGGAACTGATCTTCCTTATCGAAGAGCTCAAGAGCGGCAATGTTCCCGACCTGGTGATCTTCTACGATGGCGTCAGCGATATTATCGCCGCTGAGCAGACCGGGCGTGCCGGCACGCCGCAAAACGAAGCCGGCCGCGCGCGGGAGTTCAACCTCCTCAAGCGTGACCGCCAAGACGATCTTACCCGCGAGGCGTTGCTCGTGGCGCTCCAGCGCACGATGGGCCGTGCCCAAGACTTTGCGAACTGGCTGGGCCTTGGCGAGGACGATCCGCCCGCCGATGCCGCCGCGCCGGATCCTGCGCCACTGGCGCAATCGGTGATCGAGCGTTACGCCGAGAACATTCGTATCGTCCGGTTACTGGCAGATGAATATGGCTTCGAGGCGCTGTTTTTCTGGCAACCGAACGTCTTCACCAAGAATGTGCTGACCGCCCACGAGCAGCGCTACCGCAACACCCACGCCCTCGAACCGCTGTACGTGGCGACCTACCAAGCGCGGCGCGGAAATGCTGCGCTCGGGGCGATTCCCGGAGCCATCGACATCAGCGACGTGTTTCGGGAGAGTGGCGAAAACTACTTTCTCGACTTCGCGCACACGACCGAATCCGGCAACGAAAAAATTGCCGACGCCATGCTGCCGGGCGTCCGCGCTGCGTTTCAGCGCCTGACCGAATAGAGCGGTACCGTTTTGATCGGAATCACTCTTTTTTTCGCTCACGGTAGCGGACCGAACGGTCCACGCCTGCGCGGGCGCGCCGGTCAAGCGGCGGGCCGCCTTGCGGCCATGGGCGATTTCAGACGAACTGGAATCGCTCTAAGCCCTATGGCAACGCCCCGGATCGGCAAGGTCGAATGTCCCGCGCCCGGGCGCGGCGTTCGTTGGTGTTGACGGTCAGGCGTTGCCCGGAATGATGACGGTGCTACTCCCGAAATGTGCGTGTCAGACCCTGCCCGCGGGGCCTCTTGTTTGCCCCCACCCCCGGCAATCGGCTAGGCACGGGTCATGAGCATCCATAAGGACCTCGAGGCGCTGCGCTACCGGGTGATGGCGCCGAAGGCCTACTACGCTTTCCGGGCGTGGCGGCACTATGTGCGTGCCAACCACTACTCCGAGCCCGAACTGCGGATGCTGCGGCGGCTCGTCGATCCGGTGCGCGCCGCGGTCGATGTCGGCGCCAACAAGGGGGTCTACACCTACTTCCTGTCGCGGTTGGCGCGCCATGTCTTCGCCTACGAACCCAATCCGCGGTTCATTCCGATTCTGCAATCTGTCGTCGCTGCGAACGTGACCGTGGTTCACGCCGCGCTGTCCGACCGCAACGGCGAGGGCGCGCTGGTAATCCCGATCAACCTCAAGGGAGAATCCAACAACGCCGCCAGCCTCGAAGCGGGAAAATACGCTGGCGACATCAAGACCGTCACGGTGCCGATGCGCCGCCTCGACGACGAAGGGCTGGAAGGCATCGGCTTCATCAAGATCGATGTCGAGCGCCACGAGGACAGCGTCATCCGGGGCGCGCGCGCTGTTCTCGAACGTGACCGCCCGACGCTGCTGATCGAGATCGAGGAATCGCACCGCGGCGGCGCCATCCAGGACAGCTTCGATTTGGTTGTCGAATCGGGCTATGACGGCTTCATGGCCGAGGCCGGGCGGCTGGTTCCGGTGGCGGCCTTCGACCCCGAGCGCCACCAGCGCGGGCCCCGCGCGGGACGGGGCGGGCGCTACATCAAGAATTTTATCTTCGTGCCGCGCGAATCGGTCGTCCCCTAGCCGTTTCCGGACGGCCCCCGGACCCTCTTCGGAACCGCTCCCGAACGAGAGCCACCGTATTGGCCGCGAACGAGTCCCCGTATCGGCCCCGGACCGTCCCCTGTCCGCACTCCGGCGCGGGCCGGTCCGTTTTTCCGCGTTGGTCGAAGATTCGCTTTAAGGTATTATGAATAAAGAAGAACTATTACCCCGGATGCCATCGAACGAGGATCGCCGCCATGGGCGTGCAAGAATCAACACGTATCGAGGAGATCGTCCGGCACTTGCGGGATCGGCTGAATGGGGACGGCCGCGCCTATGCCGAACGCTTTGTCCGCCAGTTCTACGACCGGGTGCCGCCTGAGGACCTCACCGGCACCGACACCGATAGGCTCTATGCCATGGCGCTGTCGTTCTGGCGCTTTGGCGCCGAGCGCAAGACCGGCACGATCACGATCCGCGCCTTCAACCCGACCCTTGAGGAGCACGGCTGGACCTCGGCGCACAGCGTCATCGAGATCGTCAACGACGACATGCCGTTCCTGCTCGATTCGCTGCTCGGGGAGCTGACGCAAAGGGGCCTTGGCGTTCACGTCATCATCCATCCGGTTCTGGCGCTCAAGCGCGATTCCACGGGAACCGTCACCGGCCTGCTGGAATCCGGCGCCGGCAGCGGCGCGCTGGCCGAATCCTGGATGCACATCCAGATCGATGCCCGGTCCAACGAGAAGGCCTGCCGCGAGATCACCGACGCGATCGAAAGCGTGTTTGGCGATGTGCGCTCCGCGGTTGACGATTGGCGGCCGATGCTGGCGAAACTGGAAGTGGCGGTCGCGGAACTCAATGTGCTCCACGACGACGTGTCGGAGCACGATTTCGCTGAGGCACGGGCCTTCATCGAATGGATCGGCGACGATCATTTCGTGTTTATGGGCTATCGCGAATACGCCTACGACAAGACCGCCGAAGATCCATTCCGCTTCGTCGAAGGATCGGGCCTCGGCATTCTCGCCAATCCCAAGCTCCATGTTTTGCGGGGCGCGGGCGGCACGGGCACGTCGCCGGCCGCACGCGGTTTCCTGGAAAGCGTGTACCAACCCCTGATGATAACCAAGACCAGTACGCGCTCGGTCGTGCACCGCGCCGGCCACATGGATTACCTCGGCGTCAAGCGGTTCAACGTATCTGGCGAACTGGTCGGCGAGCACCGCTTCGTCGGGCTTTTTTCGTCCGCTGCCTACAATCGCAGCCCGCGGGCCATCCCGCTGTTGCGGCGAAAGGTCATGGTCACGCTCGAGCGCGCCGGCCTGTCCCCGGTCAGTCACGACGGCAAGGCGCTGATCAGTATTCTTGAGACATTCCCGCGCGACGAATTGTTTCAGATTCCCGAAGACGAGCTCGCGGAATTCTCTTTCGGCATCCTCCATCTTCAGGAACGTCCGCGGATCAAACTGTTCTTCCGCCGCGAACAGTTCGGCCGGTTCGTGTCGTGCCTGGTATTCGTTCCGCGCGAAGTTCACACCACCAAACTCAGCAAGCGATTCGAAATGATCCTTGAAGAAGCCTTCGGCGGCACGGTGTCGAGCCAAGCGACTGAAATCGGAGGGTCGCCTCTCGCCCGCAACTACATTGTGATTGCGCTTACGGACAACGCGCGCCCCCTACCGGTACTCGCCGACGTCGAAGACAGACTCGTCCAGGCGGCACGAACCTGGGACGACGAATTACACGACGAACTGATCGGCCAGATGGGCGAGGACCGCGGCAATAGACTTGATGACCTCTACCGCAATGCGTTTACGGGCGCCTATTGCGAATCCTTCACAACCCGCGAGGCGCTGGCCGACATCGAAATCATCGAGGGCCTCGGCGACGGCAACCAACTCGCCCTCAACATGTACCGACCGGTCGAAGCCGCCGCCGATACCGTTCGTTTCAAGATCTATCACGCCGGCAGTGCCTTGGCGTTGTCGGACTTCCTGCCCATGATTGAAAACATGGGCCTCAGGGTGCTGGAAGAAAGGCCCTACCAGATTGCCCGTGACGGCAACGCAGAGAACATCTGGCTGCATGATTTGTTGCTGGTAGAGGCGGGCGGCAGTTCGATCGATCTCGGTGCGGTCAAGAAACGATTCCAGACAACGTTCGCCAAGGTCTGGAACGGCGAGGTCGAGGACGACGGGTTCAACCGCCTGATCGTCGGAGCCGGCCTGACCTGGCGCGAGGTCGTGATTCTTCGCGCCTATGCCAAATATCTGCGCCAGGCGGGCGCGACCTATAGCCAGGCTTACATCGAGGCCACGCTGGCCGAAAATCCCGGCATCGCGGCGCGGTTGGTCGAAATGTTCCACGCCCGGTTCGATCCGGTGCAGGCGGCCCATCAGGGCGTGCGCGCGACAGAGCTGGGGGTCGAGATCGTGGACGCGCTGGATCAGGTCAGCAACCTTGATCAGGATCGGATCCTGAGGCGCTTTTTGAATCTGTGCCAGTCGACGCAGCGCACGAATTACTTCCAACCGAGCGAAGAATCGCAGGGCCAGCACCCGCGCCATGGCGGCAAAGCCTACGTATCGTTCAAGATCGACAGCCGCATGGTCGAGGACCTGCCGCTGCCGCGGCCGTTTGCCGAGATTTTCTTGTACTCGCCGCGGGTCGAGGCGGTGCACCTGCGCGGCGGCATGGTCGCCCGCGGCGGCATCCGCTGGTCCGACCGGCGCGAGGATTTCCGCACCGAAGTCCTCGGCCTGATGAAGGCGCAGATGACCAAGAACGCGGTCATCGTCCCGGTCGGATCGAAGGGCGGGTTCGTGACCAAGCGCCTGCCCACCGAAGGCGGCCGCGAGGCGATCCGGCAGGAAGTGGTGGCGTGCTACAGAATCATGATGCACGGCATGTTGGATCTGACCGATAACTATGGCTCGGAGGGCGTGCTCTACCCGCCAGACGTGGTGCGACACGACGGCGACGACCCTTACCTTGTGGTTGCCGCTGACAAAGGTACGGCGTCGTTTTCGGATATTGCCAACGAGATCTCCGAATCGTTCGGCTTCTGGCTCGGCGACGCCTTCGCTTCGGGTGGGTCGGCCGGTTACGATCACAAGAAAATGGGGATCACCGCGCGCGGCGCGTGGGAATCGGTCAAACGCCACTTCCGTGAAATCGGTATCGATACCCAGATCGACGAATTCACAGTGATCGGCGTCGGCGACATGAGCGGCGACGTGTTCGGAAACGGCATGTTGTTGTCGGAACACATTTGCCTGCTTGCCGCGTTCAACCATCTGCACATTTTCATCGACCCGACACCGGACGCAGCCGCCAGCTACTCTGAAAGAAAGCGGTTGTTTGAAACTCCGGGATCGAGTTGGTCGGACTACGACCCAGCGCTGATATCGGAAGGCGGCGGTGTGTTCGACCGCAGCGCCAAGTCGATCAAACTGACGCCGCATGTTCGGCAACTGATCGGCGCCGACCGGAACGAACTGACCCCGGCCGAACTGATTCGCGCACTCCTAAAGACCGAAACCGACCTGTTGTGGCTCGGCGGTATCGGCACTTATGTCCGAGCCAAGGACGAAACCAACGCCGATGTCGGCGACCGCGCCAGCGACACGGTGCGGGTCACCGCCCCCGAATTGCGCTGCAGAGTCGTCGGCGAGGGGGCGAACCTCGGCTTTACCCAGCGTGCACGGGTCGAATACGGCCTTGCGGGCGGGCGCATCAATACCGATGCCATCGATAATTCCGCGGGTGTCAATACCTCGGATCGCGAAGTCAATATCAAGATTTTACTTGGCACTGTCGTTGCCGACGGCGAAATGACTCGCAAACAACGCGACCGGTTGCTCGCTGACATGACCGACGAAGTCGCGGCGTTGGTGTTGCGCGACAACTATCTCCAGGCTCAGGCGATTACGCTGGCCGAGTCCGAAGCTGCGGCACACATCGAATCCCACGCCCGCTTCATGCATACCCTCGGACGGGCTGGCCGGCTCGACCGCGATCTCGAATATCTGCCCGACGACGAGACCATCGCCGAGCGTCAAACTCGCGGGAAGGGGTTGGCACGGCCTGAATTTGCGATCCTGCTGGCCTATTCGAAGATCAGCCTTTTCGAGGATCTGCTTGAGAGCGACGTGCCCGATGACCCTTATCTCGAGGTGGATCTGATCCGGTATTTCCCGGAACCCATGCGCGCCCCCTACGTCGAAGCGATCAAGAAACACCGCCTGCGCCGTCAAATCATCGCCAACCACGTCTCAAACAACCTCGTCAACCGCGCCGGCATCACCTTCGTGAGCGATATTGCCGAGGAAACAGGCTGTTCCGTGGCCAACGCGACCCGCTCCTATCTGGTCGCGCGCGAGGCCTTCGGAATGCGGCCGTTGTGGAAAGCGGTCGAAGCGCTCGACAATCAGGTCGCAACCGAGGTGCAGTCGCAGATGAATCTCGATCTCATGGAACTGCACCGGCTGGGAACGCTTTGGTTCGTACGCAATCTGGCGAAACCCACCGACATCATATCCGCGATCGATGATTTCGGCCCGGCGATCACCGAATTGTGGGACGGTCTGACTGACCTGCACACTCGCGCCGTGGTCAAGAAAGTGCTCGAACGCAGCGAGGCGTTGTTGCAGGCCGGCGTCCCCGGCGACCTCGCCGAGCGTATCGGACGGGCTGCCTTCATGGGCGCCGCCTGCCATATCGTCAGCGCCATGCACCAGGTCGAAAAGCCGGTGACCGACGTGGCGGCCACTTATTTTGCGCTCGGCGAACGGCTGGGGCTCGATTGGCTGCGCATTATGGCCCGCGACATCCGCCCCAAAGACCACTGGGAACAGCGGGCGATCACGGCCATTGTCGAGGACCTAAACGGCCAGCAGTGCGCCTTGACCGCCCGCGTGTTCAAGGGTGCGAATGGCGCTGTCGGCGCGGCCGCGATCGAAACCTGGGTCGAACAGCACGCCGCCGCGGTTGACTGGACGTCTGCGCTGATCAGCGAATTCAAGGGTGCGGGCTCGCTCGACCTGGCCCGGCTAGCGATCGTCAACCGCTACATGCGCAACATAATCATGGACTAGGGCAATATCCGCAGGGATTGAACCGGCGCAGGTACAGTCCTTCGGTTAGAACTGCTCGCCTCTTCAAGGAGGGTGAGCCGCGATATCCGTTCAGGATTAGTCGAAAGCGATTCCACCTGGACGGAGGCGGCTCAAGGTTCCAGGCACAAAAAAACCGGCCGGAGCCGGGTTCGTTGGTGGCGGCGAAGCGTCCGCGGTCAGTGCCGGAAATGACGCATCCCGGTGAATACCATGGCAAGGCCGGCCTCGTCGGCGGCCGCAATTACTTCTTGATCGCGCATCGATCCGCCCGGCTGAATCACCGCGGTCGCGCCTGCTTCTGCGGCCGCCATCAGGCCGTCGGCAAACGGAAAGAACGCATCCGAGGCAACCACCGAGCCAATGGTAGCCGGCCTCTCGAGACCGCCCGCATGCGCCGCTTCCTTGGCCTTGAGGGCGGCAATGCGCGCCGAATCGACCCGGCTCATTTGCCCGGCGCCGATGCCGACGGTGGCGCCGTCCTTGGCGTACACGATCGCGTTCGACTTGACGTGCTTGGCGACGGTGAAGGCGAACAGGAGATCGGCGAACTCGGCATCGCTGGGGCTGCGTTTCGTGACCACCTTGATGTCGTTGCCGCCGGTGCGGCCCGAATCGATCGACTGCACCAGGAACCCGCCCGCGACCGAACGAATGTCGGGGGCCGCGTCGTCCGCGACCGGCATCCTATCCGTCAACAGCAGGCGCAGGTTCTTCTTCTTGGAAAAGATTGCGAGCGCCTCGTCGTCGGCGCCGGGTGCGATGACGACCTCGGTGAAGACTTTGGTGACTGCGGTGGCCGCGTCGGCGTCGAGGGTGCGGTTGAAGGCGACAATGCCGCCAAAGGCGCTCGACGGATCGCACGCCAGCGCCTTGCCGTAGGCGTCCGTCAGCGACGACCCGGCGGCGGCGCCGCACGGATTGGCATGTTTGATGATGGCGGCGGCGGGACTCGCGGCATCGAGTTCGGCCACCAGTTCGAAGGCGGCGTCGGTATCGTTGATATTGTTGAAGCTGAGTTCTTTTCCCTGAACCTGGCGCGCCGTGGCGACGCCTTCGCGGCGCGGCGGTGGACCAACATAAAACGCGGCCTGCTGGTGCGGGTTTTCGCCATACCGCAAGTCCTGCCGGCGTTCGCCGGCAAAAGCGATTCGCTGCGGCAGCGCGTCGCCCGTCGCCTGCGCGAACCATCTTGAAATCGCGGCATCGTAGGTAGCGGTGCGGGCGAACGCCTTGGCGGCCAGGTGCCGGCGCAACGCATCTGTGGTGGCGCCGCCGTTCGCGGTCATATCTTCGACGACCTGTGAATAATCTTCCGGATCGACCAGCACGGTGACGAAGGCGTGGTTCTTGGCGGCGGAGCGAACCATCGCCGGCCCGCCGATGTCGATATTCTCGATGCAGGTGCCGAAACCGGCACCCGCCGCCACGGTTTCCTCGAAGGGATACAGGTTCACCGCCAGCAGATCGATCCCGCCGATTCCGTGCCGGGTCATGGCGTCGGCATGGGCGGCCACGTCGCGCAGGCCCAACAGGCCGCCGTGGACCTTCGGATGCAGCGTCTTGACGCGCCCGTCCAGCATCTCGGGAAATCCGGTGTAGTTGGCAACCTCGCGCACCTCGATGCCCGCGTCGGCGAGGGCGCGCGCGGTACCGCCAGTGGAAAGGATCTCGATTCCCTGAGATTCCAGCGCCCGGCCGAATTCGACGAGCCCCGTCTTGTCGGAAACGGAGATCAGAGCGCGGCGGACGGGAAAGATCGGTTCAGGCATACCGGGACGCGGGCACTAGGAAGGGCGTCGCGGTGATAGCAGATACCGGACCCACCCGTACAGTCATCTTCGATCAGGAATCGGAAACCGCCGGTTTCAGGGGTTCGGTTTCCGCGCTCCGGTACTCGGGCACTAGGGTCCGGACCAGCCGCAGGGTTTCTTCCCGGTTGCGCTCTCGGGCCACGGCCTCCAGCCGGTCGATCTGGGGTTCCAGCAGTTCGAGGTCGATGGCGCGCGGGCTTGCCAGCCGAATTCCCGGCTGCGGCGTGGGCTCGGCGGGTTCACTTTCGTGGAACACTTCCTCGTGGAGTTTCTCGCCCGGGCGCAGGCCCGAATAAACGATGTCGATGTCGCGATCCGGTTCAAGTCCGGCCAGCCGGATCATTTGCTTTGCCAAATCCACGATCCGCACCGGCTCGCCCATGTCGAGGACATGAATCTTGCCATCGCCATCGCCGGGCGCGGGCAACGCCGCCGCCTGCAGCACCAGCTCGACCGCCTCGCGCGTGGTCATGAAAAAGCGTGTCGCGCCGGCGTCCGTGACCGTGATCGGCCCGCCGGAGGCGATCTGGCGCTGGAACAGCGGCACCACCGATCCAGTCGATCCCAGTACGTTGCCGAATCGCACCGTGACAATGCGCGGGTTCTGGGTCCGGCCGCTGCGCGCTGCCGCCAGACTCAGGGCCTGACAATAGCTTTCGGCGAGGCGCTTGGTCGCGCCCATGACGCTCGCCGGATGGACCGCCTTGTCGGTCGAGATCAGGACCATGGCATCGGTTCCGAACTGGCGGCAGGCGCGGGCCACGTTGCGGGTGCCGATCACGTTGGTGAGCGTGGTTTCGACCGGGTTTAGTTCCGACAGGTGCACGTGTTTGAAGGCGGCGGCATGGAAGACCAGTTCCGGCTGCGCTTCGGCGAACACGCCTTCGAGGCGCGCGACATCGCGCACGTCGCCGAGATAGGGCTTACGCGGCAGGCCGGCGTGGCGTTCCGACAGTTCGAGGTCGATCAGGTAGAGCGCATACTCGCTGTGATCGAACAGCGCGATCGCCGCCGGGCCCAGGGCCGCGATCTGGCGCACCAGCTCCGAACCGATGGTGCCGCCGGCGCCGGTGACCAGAACCCGGCGGCCCCCGACCATCGCCTGCATCGCCGCTCGGTCGAGAGCCTTCTGCGGACGGCCCAGCAAGTCTTCCATCGCCACCGGGCGGATTTCGGCGCCGGCACCGTGGAATGCGGCAGGCGCCCCCTCTGCCTCCTGCCGGAAATCGGTCAGCCGCGGCAAGCGCGCGAGCGTCATGCCCTGCTGGGTGGCGGTATCCAGCAAATCGCGCACGCGCGGCGCGTCGAGTTTCTCGCTCGCCAGGATCAGGCGCTGCGGCCTGCGCCCCCGTCCCGCCAGTTTTGTCACGACCTCGGGGATCGAACCGATGTCGCCGAAGACCCGAACCCCGCGGATGTCACGGCCGATCCGGCCCGGCTTGTCGTCGACGATGCCGACCACCCGATAGGCCGCACGCGGCCGCGCCATTTCGCGGATGAATGTCTCAGTCGCATCGCCCGCGCCGACCACCAGCACCGGCACGCGCGCGTCCGCGTCGCGCTCGAACACCGCATTCAGGTTGCGGTCTTTCATCAGGCGGTACAAAAGACGCGGGCCCCCCAGCAGAATAATCAGAAGCGGCCAGGCAAACACGAGCGACGACCGCGGCAAATCCTGCAACCGCGTAAGAACGAACATCACCGGCAGGAAGACAAGGATCGCCAGCGTCACCGCGCGCACGATCGCCATCATGTCGGTCAGCGAGGCGTAATGCCAGATACCCCGATAGAGCCCGCCCCACCAGAACACGACCCCGCAGACGACGGTGAAAATCAGCGTGCTTTCCCACAGGAAGAAGAAATCCTGCGGTGCGCCATATGTCTGATAGCGCGCCCACACCGACAATTCGAACGCCAGCGCCGCCATGAACACATCGTGCGCGGCGACCACCGTGGCGCGGCCGACGACGGGATAGCGGGATTCGCGGGGTTCAGTCATGGACGTCCGGTTCGGACCTCGGGTCGCGGCCAAAGTACCACAACAGGGCGGCGGTCAGCACCGCGGCGACAATCAGGGCGGGCACCGCCATGCCGGCGCGGGTGCTCGCGACGAAGGCAAGCGCAATCAGCAGAATATTGAGGGCGAAGATCGCGATCACCACCGGCGCATGGGCGCCGAAACGCCGCGCCGCCGCCTGATAGGCATGGCTGCGGTGGGCATCGAAGATTCGTTCGCGGCGCAAAATCCGGCGTAGCAGAGTCAACGACGAATCGGCAAGGTAATAGAGCGGCAGGATCAACGCTGCCGCCCACAGGCCGGCGCCGGCGACCTCGAGCAACAACCACCCGAGAATGAACCCCAGCGGCACCGCGCCGACGTCGCCGAGAAAAATCTTCGCCGGCTGCCAGTTCCACACCAGAAACCCCGCCGCCGCCGCCGCCACAATCAGCGCGTAGAGGCCAAATCCGGGCGGAACCTGAAGGCCAAGGGCCGCGCCGGCCGCCAGCACCCATGGCGCCAGCAGTGCAATCCCGGCGCCGGCCGATCCTGCCTCCATCCCGGTGATGCCGTCGATCCCGTCCATGAAATTGGTGAGGTTGATGAACCATAGCCACGCCAGTGCCGTTACCGCGACATCGAGGCCGTAGGGCAGCAGCCCCTGAAAGATGCGCCCGTGCGCCGACAGGGCGGCAATACCGATCAGCACGGCCGCTGCCTGAACAGCGAGGCGCGTTACCACGCCGAGGCGGCGCACGTCGTCGATCCACGACACCGCGCCGAGCGTAAGCGCAAGGCCGACAATCAGGGGCACCGGGTAGCTGAATCCGGCGCCACGCCCGAACCCGTCGAGCGCCCATACCACCAGCCATTCGAAGGCGATCACGCCGATCACCGCGATACCGGCACCCACCGGCGTCGGTATCTCGTGACTTGAGCGCGCGTTGGGGTGGTCGAGAATCGCGCGCGCGCGAAGAACGCGCAGCATCAGGCCGGTGGCCAGCACCGAGGCGGCAAGCGCCAGGGCGCCGACGACGATCCACACGAGTGCGGGACTCATATCCCGGCTTATAGCGCGGGCCGCGCCCGCGGTCAGCCGTTTCCGTTCGCTGCGGCCGCGTGGCCGGGCCAGGCGGTGCGCGGCAAGACCGCCTCGTATGCGGCGAATGATCGGGTCACGAACTCCGCGACGGAAAATTCGGCCTCGGCGATCTCGCGTCCGCGCGACCCCATGCGCCGCCGCATGCCCGGATCGTCGACAAGTTTCTCGATGGCGCCGGCGGTGGCGGCTGCATCGCGTACCGGAACCAGCAGGCCGTTTTCGCCGCTGCGAACGATTTCGCGACAGCCCGGCACGTCGGCGGTGATTATGGCGCGTCCGCACGCCGCGGCCTCGATCAGAACCCGCGGCAGGCCCTCGCGGTAGGACGGCATGCAGACGATATTTGACGCCGCCAGCGTCGCCGGCATGTCGTTCGAGAACCCCTGCCATTCGACGATACCGTCGCGTTCCCAGGCGCGGATTGCATCTTCGCCGAAATCGGTCGGATTGTCGGCATCGGTGCGCCCCGAGAGCACGAATCGGGCGCGCACTCCGCGCGATTTCAAAATGCGCGCCGCCTCGACGAATTCGCCCGCACCTTTGTCGCCGATGATGCGGGCCGGAAACAGCACCACAGGAACGCCGCTGGGCTCCGGCGTCGCAGCAAACACGGTCATGTCGACGCCGCAACCGCGGATCATGTGAACGATGGCGGGATTGACCAGGCGCGACTCGAAAAACAATTCGCGGTCGTCCGGGTTCTGAAAGATCGCGACGGCGTTGCGGTGTGACAACGCGAAGCGGTAGAGGCGCTTGACCAAGGCGCGCTGCAAGGCGGCCGTGGCGCCCTCGCGCAAAAACAGATAGCCAAGGCCCGTGATCGCAAGTGCCGTTGCAGGGACCCGGGCAAATCGCGCCACCAACCCGCCGTAGAGCACCGGCTTCATCGTCACCGCGTGCATCAGGTCGGGGCGGATGGCGCGCACGATGCGCCAGATCGCGGCGATCAACGCGATTTCGCCCATCAATGCGTGGGCGCCTCGGCGCAACGGGATGTCGTGGTGATGCAGACCTGCCGCAGTGATGGCCGCGACTGGATCTTTTTCGTAGGGCACCGCGACGTGAACCTCGAAGCCGGCCTCGCGCGCCGCCACCGCCAGCGGAAACCGGTGGGTCAAAAAGAACGGCGCGTCGTTCAGCACGAACAGAATCCGCCGCGCGGTCATGGCGTCATCGTGTATTCATGCCAGGCCTGAAACATCAGCGGCCCCCACAGCTGGTATTGCCGGTTGCGGCGCCCGGACTGGTGTTCGGCCCAGAGGCGGCGAATCTCACTCGCCTCGAAGAAACCTTGCGCGCGCAACCGGTTCTCGGCCAGTAACGCCTCGCCCCAGTCGCGCAATGGGCCCCGCAGCCACGCGCCGATGGGAACGGCAAAGCCCTGTTTGGGGCGTTCGATCAGGTCGCGCGGCACGTACTTATATAGGATTTGCCGCAACGGCCATTTGCCGACGCCGTCCCTGATCTTGAAGGTTCGCGGCAACGCCCACGCGAATTCGGCGACGCGATGGTCCAAAAGCGGCACCCGGGCCTCGAGACTGACGGCCATGCTGGCGCGGTCCACTTTGGTCAGTATGTCGTCGGGCAGGTAGGTCAGGGTGTCGAGGTATTGCATGCGCAGCACCGGGTCCGGAATCGCGCGCGGGAGGGTCTCATCGAAGATCAGCCCGCGCGGCTCGGATCCTCGGATGACGCCGGACGACGGGTCCTGCCACTGCGAAATCAGCGCCCGATAGACTTCGTCGACGGTCCGGGCGGGCAGCGCCGCGGCCATTTTGTAGAGCCGTTCGCCCGCCTGCGGCGGCCGCATTGAGCGCGGAAGAATGCCGATTATCCGGTCCCAGGCCGCCGGTGGCAGGGCGCGGATTGCCCCGGCGCCGGCCAACCGCCACGCTCGCGGCAGGGTCTCCAGCCGCCGCCAGATGCGGTCCGACCACAAATACCGCGTATAGCCGGCGAAAATCTCGTCGCCGCCGTCGCCCGACAGCGCCACCGTGACGTGGCGCCGCGTCAGTTCCGAAACCAGATAGGTCGGGATCTGCGAGGCGTCGGCGAAAGGTTCGTCGAACCACTGCGGCAGGTTCGGGATCGCGTCGCGGGCGTGGCCGGGCTCGACGTAAAGCTCGGTATGATCGGTGCCGAGGTGTTTGGCGACCGCCTTGGCGTGCTCGGCCTCGTTGTAGCCGGGCTCGCTGAATCCGATCGTGAAGGTCCGCACCGGCGCCGCGCTTTGCGCCTGCATCAGCGCGGTGACGGTGGAGGAATCGACGCCGCCCGACAGGAACGATCCGAGCGGCACGTCGGCAATCATGCGGCCGCTCACGGCGTCGCGCAAAAGCGTTTCCAGTTCCGCCAGCAGCTCGGTTTCGGGCCGGCCGGCGAAGGTTTCGGCGTCCGCCGGGTCCAGGGTCCAGTAGGGCGCGATCTCGGGCTTACCGCCGGAGGCAAAGCTCAGCACGTGCCCCGGCATCAGCTTGTAGATGCCCTCGTAAATACTGTGGGGGCCGCGAATGTAATTGTGACGCAAAAGGCTCAACAGCGAGTCGCGCTCGACGGTGGCGCGAAATTCCGGGTGCGCGCGCAGCGCCTTGAGCTCCGATCCGAACAGAAAGGTCTCGCCGCACCAGCCCCAGTACATGGGTTTGATTCCGATTCGGTCGCGCACCAGCGAAAGCGTCCGGGTTTCCCGGTCCCAAAGCGCGAAGGCGAACATGCCGATCAGTTTCGGTAGCACCGAATCCAGGCCATCACGGGCGATGCATTCCACCAGCACTTCGGTGTCCGAATGACCGCGCAGGACCGGCCCCCCGCGTTCCAGGTCCCGGCCGAGCGCGCGGGCGTTGTAAATTTCGCCGTTGTAGGCGATCACGAAACGCCCGTTCGCCGAGACCATCGGCTGGTGGCCCGCTGCCGACAGATCGACAATCGAAAGACGCCGGTGGCCGAGTGCGATGCCGGCGGCCTCGTCGGTCCAGGTACCGCTATCGTCCGGGCCGCGCAGGCGAAGGGTGCCGGCCATGGCGCGCGCGGTGGATTCGAGGGCGGCCGCGGCGGTGGCCGCCCGGCGGTCGATGAACCCGGCAACGCCGCACACCGTTCAGGATTCCCCGCCGGCCGGATGCCGGAAAACAAACTCATTACAGCCATGGCGGCGGCCGCAGGTCACCACGCGGGCGGTGTCGAACCCGAGTTCCGAGACGCGGCGGACCACCGCGTCGGGCCGCGCCACCTCGAAGGGAAGGCCGCCCAGCCAGTCGTGGAGATCGATCACCATGTCCATGCCGCGGGCCAGCGAGACATCGCCGCGCAACGCGCGCACCGCTGCACGGGCGCCGACCAGGTAGGGTGCATGCAGGGCGACCATCGCCGCCCGCGCCACGGCGCCGCCCTGATAGACGCGTTTCACCGCATGCCAGTACCGGCTGATCCAGCCCTGATCGTTGTAGAGGGCGATGAAGTATCGCCCGCCGGGCGCAACCGATGATGCCGCCGATTCGACCGCCCGCCACAGGGCGCCGGTGTGATGCAGCACGCCCCAGGAATAGACAATGTCGAACCGGTCGAGCGTGCCAAGCCAAGCCGTGTCGAGCACGTCCCCCCGGGCCACGGTCCAGTCCGTATCGCCCGCGAAATATCGCGCCCGCAGGGTTTCCGCGCATGCCACCGAGGCGGCGTCGCAATCGAAGGAATAGACCCGCGCGCCCAGCCGTCGCGCCGCGAGTGAAAACAAACCGCTGCCGCACCCGGCGTCGAGGAACGAAAGGTCCTCCAGACGATCGAGTCCGAGGCGCTCTTGCAACGATTCTTCAGCAGCGCGGATTTGCGGCTCATCGATTCGGGCGAGGAACCGCCGCCAGTTCCGTCCAAAGGCAAAGCGTGGCTCCGGCGCGGCTTCAGCGCTCATGCCATCAGGTCCCGGATTTCGGTGGAAAGGGCGTCCGCGGTTTCACCGAACAGATAGAGTTCGGCCCACAGCGAAAACAGCAGCAGCATCCAGGTGCGGCGCGGTTGACCCTCGGGCGCGCGCGCTACCGCTGCCGGATCGAATTGTCCGAGTTCGAGATAGCGCCCGCGCGCCACGAATCGCTCGATCACCCTTCGCCAGGCCCCTTGAAACAGGTCCGGAATCGAAATTCCGTACCCGAACCCCATCTTGCGCGCATAAACCAGGTCCTCGGGCAGGTGTCTCGCCAGCGCCGATTTCAGCACCGCCTTGTTGCGGCCGGGATCGCGCATCGAGGGGACTGTGAACCGCCGTGGCAACGAGGCGGCGAACTCGATAAGCCGGTGGTCGAGAAACGGTGCCCGGAATTCGAGACCGATAGCCATGCCCGAAACGTCGGGAATGACGGTCACGGCGTGCTGGTGGGTGACCATCAGGTCGGAAAACATCGCCGCGTCGAGATGATCGCGCGGCTCGCACGCCTCGGCCCAGGAATCGATGTGCCTTGAAGGGCGTTGCGCGCGCAGGGCTTCCCGCGCTGGCGTCGACAAAATGGCCTCGGCTTCGCGTTCGGCGGCGGCCTGCAACAGAAAGCCGCGCCGCCGGGCGAGCGGTTGCCGCGTGGCCGCGCGCAAGGTCTCCGGCCGGTGTCCGGAGGCGCGCGAGAACCAGCCCCACGGCAACAACGGAAACCGCTCGCCTAGACCCAGTAACAGGCCGAGCGCGCGCTGGCGGTGATAACCGATGTAGCCGCCGAACACTTCGTCGGCGCCGCTGCCGCCGAGCGCCACTTTCGATCGCGCGCCAATCGCTTGTGCGAGTCCCGCCGCGTACAGCATCGAAAAATCGGCGAGCGGCTGGTCGTAACTGCGCACGATATGGGGCAGCGCCGCAAGATCGAGCGCCTTGAACGGGATGTCGTGATGGGAAATTCCGGCCGCCGCAGCTGCGCGCCGGGCGCGCGCGAATTCAGGATCGTCCGGACCTTCACCGACGCAAAAGGATTTGATGTCGTCCCGGGCCCGCGCCGCGGCCAAGGCGACCGACGATGAATCGACACCTCCCGACAGCGCCACCGCGACGCCGACGTCGGATTCGCAACACCCGGTGACGGACTCCTGAAACACCGAGTCAAAAGCGGCGAGAGCGTCGGCATCGGACAGGACCTGCGCCGATTTCTGAAACGATACGTTCCAGTAGCAGTTTGTGGCGATGGCTCCGTCCCGAAGCGTTACGGTGGTTGCCGGGGGCAGCGCATGGATGCCTTCGAAAAAGGTGTCGGGTGCCGGCGCCGCTGAAAACAGCATCAGGTTCGACACCGCCTGGCTGTTCAAACCACAGTCGACGCCGGGGACCGTCAACAGCGCCTTGATTTCCGAGGCAAAGAAAAATCCTTCGGCGGTCTCGGTGTAATAGAGCGGCTTTTCGCCGATGCGGTCGCGCGCCAGCAACAGGGTCCGCGCGCGCCGGTCCCAGATCGCGAAGGCGAACATCCCCCGCAGGTGTCCGACGCAGCGGGCCCCGTGTTCTGCATAGAGCGGCAGAATCACTTCGTTGTCGCTGCGGCCCTTGAAGGCGTGACCGCGGCCTTCGAGGCCGCGCCGTAGTGCCTTGTGATTGTAGATTTCGCCGTTGCACACCAGCACCAGATTTCCGTCGGCCGAGTGCATCGGCTGGGCACCGGTGTCGGTCAGGTCGATGATGGCAAGCCGCCGGTGGCCGAGGCAGGCGGGATCGTCCGGCCCGGCGCCGGCCCAAATTCCTTCGCCGTCGGGGCCGCGATGGGCGAGGGCGGCTTTCATGGTTTCGACAGTGGCGCGGAACGCCTCTCCGGGGGCGTGCGCGGCGACGGCACCGGCAATGCCACACATCGTCTCAGGCGCCGCTCACGCCGATTGGCCAACGTGTGCCGCTTGCGCGTACACTAGCCGTGCGCCCGGCGCGCCTTGTCACCGAATTCATCCGGCTTGCCATGACCTGGGCCCGGCCCGCCAATATCTTCTGTGCTCTTGCGGTCTTGATTGCGCCGGTGGCGTTGTTCGCGCCCAAGGGCCTAGTCCCCTTGACGGTGCTGGCGGCGCTGGCATTGGCCGCGAACCGCGACGTGCGCCGGCAATTCGCCAAACGTCTGCGCACGCCGCTTTGGATCACCCTCGCGGCCATCCTGCTGTGGGCGCTGATTGGTGTCCTGTGGGCGCCCGACGCGGAGCAGAGCCTTTCGTTGTGGTTCGCCCTGCTCGGTCTGTTTGCCGCCGGCCTTGCGGTCGTGGCAGGCGCGGATGCCGTCAACAGTGCGGACCGCGACCGCGTCGGCCGGGCACTGGTTGCAGGACTTGGGATCTTCCTGGTCCTCGCCGTGGTCGAGGTGGTTTCGGGGCGCGTCCTCACTACTCTCGTTCGCGAAGGCTCCGGTCCGGAAGTGTTGAACCGTGGCGCGGCGGTGCTGGCGATATTGATGTGGCCTGCCGCCCTTGCCGCGGCCCGGATTCGCAATGCGCTTTTTGCAGGTGTTCTGATCGTCATTGCGCTGGCGGTTCTGCTGTTCCTGCCGATGTTCGCAGCCCTGATCGCGGCGCTTGCCGGGGCGGTGGCATTCGTTGCGATATTCTGGATGCCGCGGGGTGCGATTCTGGCGCTTGCTGCGGTGCCGCTGGTGCTGTTGGTTCTCATGCCGGTGCTGTCATTCGCCGTGGTGACGCCCGATGCCACGCTGGCCTGGGTCCCGGACCTGCCCGACAGTTGGCTGCACCGGTTCTATATCTGGGAATTTGCGTCGACGCGCATCGCCGAGGCGCCGCTCGCGGGCTGGGGGCTCGATGCCTCGCGCAGCATTCAGGGCGGCGCTGCACAAGTGACCGACCGGATTGCCATTCAGGCACAGGCGCTGCCGCTTCACCCGCACAGCGGCGCGATCCAGATCTGGCTTGAACTCGGCCTGCCGGGGATCTTGCTGGCGGGCGCGGCGCTGGCGGCCGTGTTGCGCGCCATCGCGGGCGCCGCCGTTCCCGCCGCTTCCCGCGCCGCCGCCGCGGGCGCCTTCGCAAGCTGGTTCGTGCTGTTCATGTTGAGCTTCGGCGTGTGGCAAAACTGGTGGCTGTGCGTTCCGTTCCTGATTGCGGGACTGTGGTCGGCGGCGGCTTCGCACAGTTCTGGCGCGCGCGTCATCTCTTGACTCGAACCAGCCGCCAGTCGCCGAATCGTTGCGGAGATTCGTCGGAAATGTTTTCGTTTTTGACGGCGTCCGTGCCGCCGGGCCAGTAGGCCTCGTCCCACGCAAGCCAATCGACCCGGTAGCGCAACAAAGTCTCAGAGAGCTGCCGTGTCACGACCGGAAACACCGGCGTCAGGCGGTCGAAACCGTAGGAATGCGCGCCCCACAACACTGCATGGGGGGTCTTGAAGGCGATCTCTTCGATGGCGGCAAGGGGAAAGGCAGCGATCCGCGCGGGTTCAGTCGGGAGCGCTGCGATCAGGGCCTCGATCGCGTGGCGGGTTGCAGGGTCCCGGTCGCGGCCGCGGACCCAGGCGACCCAAAGCGCAACCATAGTCAATCCCGCCCCTGCCGCGAACAGGGCGAACACTGCCGGAGTGGGGGAACCGAGAACGAATCCCCAGGCGATCGCGCCCGGAACGACTGCATTGGCGGCATAAAGGTGGCCGCCGCCGAAACACTTCAGCGCCGGCACGAACAGGGTCAGCCCGGCCCAGGCATAGGTGCCGCCAAACCAAATCCATAACCACGCCGGAAGTCCATTTCCTGCAATCAGAAGAGGCACCAGCGCAAGGTTGAACGGCGCATAGCCCGCGATGGTGACCAAATGAGACCGCGCGCCGGCAAGGCCCGGCTGGTGATAGGCGCCCGAACGGCCTGCCGCGGGATCGCCATAGACCGGCGAGTGCCGGAACCCATGCAAGCCTAGTTCGCGCCAGTGACGGTGCCAGAACGAAACGATGTCGGCATGCGCCTGCCATTGCCGGGCCGCGAACCGGGGCCCGGTGACGAGCGCGGCGATGAAGATTCCGGCCGGCGGGATCAGCGCCGCCTCCCACGCCCCCAGCGCCCACGCCCAGAACGGCCACAACACCAGCATCAACTGCGTCGTCATTTTGTGACTCAGCACCACCAGTGCAGCCGACACGGCGGCTCCGGCCCATAGCGCCGCGGCGGCGCCAGTGTCCGGCGCGCCCGCCGCCAGGACTTGCAGAATCATGGCCGCCGAAAAAAACAAATTCCCGAAGCTGCGGGGATTGAGTTGCGCACTGTAGACGGTCCAGGCTGGCGCCAGCACCAGAACCGCAACGAAGGCAGCGATCCTGGCTGCACCAACGCCGGCGGACGGCAGCACCGCCAGCGCCGCAACAATCAGCAGCGCATCCGGAAGGTGACTCAGCCACGGGCCACGCGCTGCGATCCAGCGTTCGGGCACGAAACTCAACACAAAACCGAACAGCGGCGGGTAGTACTGGTTTTCCTCTTCGAGAAGGTACTTGCCCGGCAATACGTAGGGCGGCCTTCGGTTCAACCGCGCGGCGCGGGCGATCAGGCGCCAGTAATATTCATCGACGCGCTCGGCCCCACGGCGGCGGATGAACACCGCGCGCAGGAAAAAAGCGGCGGCGACAGCCGCGAGTGCGCCGAGTTCGGCAATCACAATGTTCAGCGAACCTTCAACGGGCTCAGCAGACGTTCAGTCGTGCTCCCGCGGGGCCGGGGTTTCATCGACCGTCCCCTCGGCATCGAAGGCGAAATCGACCGGCGTCGAATCGAGACTCAGTCGCGACACGGCAAAGTCGATAGGCCTCTTCGGTTCCAGCCGCGGCACGCCATAGCCCGAGCAAAGCTGGCAGATATCGACCTCGCCCTGTGCGGAAACGACGCGCTTGCGGAACGCGCGCGCTTTGTCGCCGTTCCAGGTGTCGCGAAGCGAGCGCTCGAAAACATTTCCCAGCACATGCTTTCCCTGCGCGTCCCGGCAACAGGGAACGAGGCTCCCGTCCCAGTTGACCATGACCGAGTTCCATATCCAGGTGCATTCGTTGTTGTGCAGGTGTTTCGGTTTCAAGACACCGCGCTCGAACGCTTCCTCATCGTAGAACCAGTAGCGCTTGTCCTTGGGCAGCATCTGGTGGCCCTCGATCACGTTGCGCACGCAAGGATCGATCACGTTGGCAAGGTCGGCGCCGATTTCCTTCGCCCAACGCAGAAATTCGGGCACCTGGTGTTCGTTATGGCGCATGACGATAAATCCTACGTTTATCTGTAGCGCAGAGCCCGGCGACTTGCGGCGCTCTTCGATCAGGTCGGTCAGATTCTTCGTCACCCTCTCCAGATTCGAGCGCACGCGGTACACCTCGTGCGATTCCTGATCGATCCCGCCGATCTGGAAATTGATCTCGTTGAGGTCGGAATAGATCACGCCCTTGGCATCGACGTAATCGCCATTGGTGCAGGTTTCGACATAGATTCCGGCCTCGCGCGCATAGCGGATCATGTCGTAGGCGTGCTTGTTGAGAAACGGCTCGCCCATGAAGTAGAACATCAAGACGCTGGTGTGCGGTGCGGCTTCGTCGATCAGTTTCTCGAACGCCGCCTTATCCAGCATGCCGCGACCGCGCGCCATCGAGCCGTTGCCGGTTTCGCACACGGGGCAGCGCAGATTGCAGACATTGGTGGGTTCGATCGACAAATGCACCGGCGCCATCAAGGGCCCCGGAATTCGCGCCTTGGCCATCGCCGTGTTGTAAAGAAGCGAGCGCCACCCCTTGGGCCGAGTGCCGAGAATGGCGGCAACCCGTTTCGCCTTGCCTGACAGCGTGCTGCCGGACGCGGGACGCGGGGCTTCGATGGTATCGGACGGGCGGGTCATGACGGGAATGATCGGAGGCGGACTATAACGAAACCTTCCGGGGGCCACTAGAGGCGGAAGCTCCGCCACCGTCGAGCCACCGAACAACCGTGCCCGCGGGCGCGCGTAAAGTTCGCGGCAGGTCGGCTGCCAGCGGCGCGAACCCGCCGGCGCCCCGGAATAACCCGAATCGTTTTGCGGAAATGACCAGAACTGCGGTCGCAACGGTGCACAGGACCGCGCCCGCGCCCGGCCCCGCCCACAGCGGCAGCGCAACGGCGGCAACGCCGACGGCGCCAAAGCCCGTGACCTTCACGAAGCCCGGAAATACGGCGTCGGTATAGCGCCGCAGGAACCAGACTGGTGCCGCCATCCCGAATGCGAATGCGGCCGCGCTCGCAAGTGCGGGGCCGGAGATTCCGAAAACCGGGATCAGCAGTATATTTCCCGCGGCGTTGATCGCGGCGACGCCGAGGCTGACGGCGACGGTTGCGGGCACCAGGCGCGGATCGGTGACCAGCACCGGGTTGATCAGATAACTTGCCAGCTGAAACGCGGTTGCTGCCAGCAGGATCATAACCGGATAGAGCGCGGCAGCGAAGGCCCCGAACCCGATAACGGCCGAAATAACCAACACCGGAACGAACATCGCCGGCACCAGCGCGACCCACAGAAAATAAGCGGCGCCGGCGGCGCGCGTGTAGCGTGCCGTCGCGGGTGCATCGGCCTTGACCTTGAGGTCGATCATCCGGGGCGCGATCACCGCCGCCAACGGAATCAAAAACGCCGAAGCCAGCAACGACACATTGTAGGCCCATGCGTAGACCCCGACGGTTTCGTCGTCGATCAGGTGGTGCAGGAACCAGAGGTCCATCCAGGTGACGGTTGCAGCACCTGCTGCCCCGATTGGCACCGCCCAGCTGTAGCGAAGAATCCTTCCCAGCGCGGCGCGGTCGAATCCCAGGCCCGCGAACGCCCGTCTGGGAATTTGCGCCCACACCAGCGCGCCGCCCAGCCCATAGCCGATCAGGGTGCCAGCCATCAGGACCGGCCAGCCCCCGGCCCAGCCAGCTACGAAGCCAGCGAGAGTCACCACCTGCGCGAGCCTCATCACCACGGGCGACAGGCCGTAGCCCGCGAACTTTTCCACTGCCTGCGCCGCGTACTGGCCCATTTCGTTGAACGAAAGCACTACGAAAGCGGCAAGCAGGAACCAGATGCTGACTGCCGGAATCCCGAACAGGTTTTCCAGTGATCCGGAAAAGAGCCATGCGAGCGGCAGGACGACCACCAGCAACACCGCGTGCAGGCCCAGGCGCGCGCCGAGAGCCCCGCCGATCGTTCCTCTCTCGCGGTATTCCTCGCGGGCATAGCGCAGCAGGCCGGCATTCGGCCAGGAGAGCGCGACGATGGTTATGACCTGCGCGACCGAAAAAATCAGGCTGAACCGTCCGAAGGTCTCCGTGGGCAGGGCAAGCGGCACCAGCACGAGCATCAACACTGACAGCACCACCGCCACGGCCTGGTGGCCCGCGAGAACACCGTAGGTTTTCAGCATGAACGCGCCGGTCCCTGCGCTGGCCGGTTCATTGGCGGGCCAGCAGACGCTCGTAGGCGGAAATCTTCGCGGCGCTCGCCGCTTCAAGCCGGTGCCGCGCGAACGCGAGCGCCCGCGCCGCCACGCCCATCGCATCGGACCGGGCCGGGTCGGAAAGCAACCTCTCGACCGCGGCCGTGAGGGCATGTCCGTCGCCTTCCGCCACCAGCCAGCCGGTTTCTGGGCCGACCAGCTCGCGGTGCCATTCGACGTCGTAGGCGATCACGGGGCGCGCCGCGGCGCAAGCTTCGATCAAGCTAAACCCCCCCATCAGGCAGAGCGCCGCCGCACTTTGCCGGCGTAATGCGATGACGTCGTTCTTTGAGACGTAACCCAGCAGATGGACATGGCGTTCAAGCGCGGGTGAGTTCGCGATTCGCGCCTCGAGACGCGTGCGCTCGGGCCCGTCGCCTGCCATTACCACGGCGAAATCGTCGCGGGCGCGGGCGAGGACCTCGGCCAGATCGAGAACGTCATCGACGTAGTTCTCGCGGCTCAACCGGCCGGCGAAACCGAGCATCGGTATTCCGGCATCGAGTCCGAGGCGCGCGCGCAGGTCGACCGCCGGTGGCTCGTCGATCGAGGCGAAGTCGAATCCATGTGGAATCGGATGAATTCGCTCGCGCTCGACTCCGGCCGCCAGTGCGATGCCGCCGAGGTGTTCGCGAATCGGCAGCACCAGATCGGCGCGGCGCAAGACGAAAGCCTCCAGCCTCTTGGCAAGCGCCCGCGAGCCGAAGATCACCGGGGCCCCTTGCGATCCGTCGAGTTCAAATCGTTTGTCGTAGTCGGCGTGAATCGAGACGCAGAACGAGGCCCGCGGCACCAGGCACCGCACCAACCATCCCAGCAGACCGGCGAAGTAGGGATCGTTCGCGCGGATGATATCGATCTTCTCGGCGCGGGCAATTCTTGCGATGCGCCGTACCAGTGAGGCGAGATGAAACGCCAGCGCCGGGACTTGAGTTGCCCGCGGCATGCCGCGGGCGACCGCGCGCGGGCGGCCGAATTCGATCACGCTGTGTACCGGGCCAAGATCGATCCGGCGCGAGTTGCCCGTAAACGGGTGCACGGTGACGACGCGCGAGAAAAACCCGTTCTCGTCGCGTTCGGTAATCATGCCGTCCACGCCCTTTTCGACAAGGGCGTCGTAGGCGCTGGGGACGACGAACAGGGCCCGGGATCCGGGCGCCGCCGCGGTGCGGGTCATTCAGTTAGGCTCAGATCAGGCGCTGGCGCAGGCTGCGGCAAATTTCGGCCTTGGTGCCGCCCTCGTCTGCTCCGTTGAGGGTAATGTCGGTCAATTGCAGCGCCCCGTTGCCGCAGGCAATCACCGGGTCGCGGCCTTCGCGCAACATCACTTGCCCCGGCACAGCCGCGAACAGGCCGCGGTGGGCGTGCGATTCGCGGGCGGAGGCTTCGAAATCGGGTTCATCGGCGGAATAGAATTCTTCGCTGTGGCAAGTGCCGACAAGACCGATGTCATGGCCCCCTCCCGCAGGCGCCGGGCCGCGTCGAGGAGAATCTCCGACCGTCCCAGGATCGCGAACCTCATCGGCGTTCCTCGAATGCAAGCCCGAAGCCGCTGTCGACAGCCGCCGCAATCGCCCGGCCGGCATCCATTCCGGCGCGGCGCGCGCGCACCACGACTTCGCCGGCGCGCAGGCCAGCGGTGTTTAGGTCGATCACCGGCTCGGGGCCAAGATATCCCGGTGTTACGCCCATATATCCGGGCCGGACTTCGTGCGGCGGAATCTTTCTGAGCCCGCGGCCTTCGATGCCGTCCTGATCGACAACTCCCGAAATGTGGATCAGGGCCGGGCCGTCCGCGCCAATCCAGTCGAGCGGAACGCCGCCGGGGCCGACCAGACAGTCAGGAACGCGGTGTTCGGCCAGTACAAGGGCGCGCGCCGTTTCGATAAAGCCGCGGTGGGCGGGGTCGAAAAGCGAATCCGCGGGCGAGACGAGACGCAGGATTTGCGCCCCGGCCTCGGCCAGCATCATCTCGATGGCGCCACCAAACGGATCGGAACCGATGACGACAATGCCCGCACCGGCAACACTTTCCCCTATGGTTTCCTCGATCAATACGCGCGCCAACCGCCCGACCTGCGCAAAGGTGGCGACGCGGGGATGGGTTTCGTTGGTGCCGACGACCGGAACGCTTAGCGCAAGCGCGGTCGTCAGGTCGAGATCGTCGCGGCGAAATTCCCACGGTTCGAACATCAGTGCGATCGCCGCATCGGGCGGCAGCGAGCGGATCATCGGCCCGGTTATCGGGCGCACGAAGCCTGCGTTGGTGACAAGGTGCGATTCGGGTCCGAACCGGCGCGCCGGTTCGGCCGTGAGTTCGATCCGGTCGATAACTCCAAGACTTTGCGCCCAGTCGCCGACATGGGCGATTACGTCATTCGCAGTGCCGTAATGCGAATCTTTTGCCACCGCGAACACGCGCTCTGCGCCCGCCAGTGCGGCGATCAGGCAGGTGACCGCAAACGCGCCCGAGGCGGCCTCGGTCAGCACGCAAATTTCGGAAAGATCGAGTTCCATATCGGTGATCGCCGCGTGCATCGCAACTTCGGCTGCGCTTCGTTCGGCGCCGCGGGGCAGGGTAATTGGATCAGGTGGCAACCGGTTCAAGACCGTTTCCTTCCAGGAAAATTTCGAGCCACTGTTCAAAACAAAGCAGCGACCAGATCAGCAGTCGCCGGTTGGTGGCGCCGTTCAGGTGTTCGTCGACCAAGTCTTGCACCGCGCGCCGGTCGAGAAAATCGTAAAGACGCGTGCCGCGCCCGTACAGGCGGCGGCGCACATAGTCGATGCTCTCGCCCTTGAACCAGCTGGCATCGGGAGCCGAGAACCCCTGCTTCTCGCGCTCGCTCACCTCTTCGGGCACGAAACGGCGCATGACCTTGCGGAGAATCAATTTTCCGTCCTGGGTCCTGTGAAAGTATTTTGAGACCTTGTCGCCAGCCTCGTTCTCGTTGAGCCGAATTACTTCGCTTAGGTTGCCGAGTTTCTGGCGAACCGGAACCGCCATCGCGGTATCCACCAGAGCGTTGTCGAGAAACGGTACCCGCGTTTCCAGCCCGTGCGCCATCGAGAGCTTGTCTTCCATCACCAGAAGGCCATGCAGAAACGTTTTGGCTTCAAAGTAGAGGGAATGATTGATGTAGTCCTCGGGTCTTGTTAGGCCGGCGGCGGGGCTAGCGAACACGTCGTGGAAGATTTCCCGGGTATCGAGTGTGCTGGACGCAATCGGCCGGAACAGGCCGTCAACTGCGAAATCGGGAATCAGGCGTTGCCAGTAGGCGTAGTACTTGTCGACATAGTCATCGAAATTGTCGTTGACGGCGGCACGGTAGTACCGCCACGGATAGCCGCCAAACAGTTCGTCGCCGCCCGCGCCCGACAGCACGACCTTGCCGAATTTGCCGGCCAGTTGCGCGGCATAGAAGTTCGGATAGGATTGCCCGACGCGCGGTTCTTCGAGGTGCCACATCAGGCGCGGCAGGCAGCGTTCCATGTCGCCGGCCTTGAGCACCATCTCGTAGTGCTCGGTCTTGTGCAGATGGGAAAGCTGTTCGGCCTTCGCGCGCTCGTCGAAGGCAAGCTCCATTCCACTTGCGGAACTCAAATCAAAGCCGACCGTAAAAGTCTTGAGGTCCGGCGTCTCGGCCGCCGCCACCGCCGTTACCGAACCTGAATCGACCCCGCCCGACAGGTAGGCACTGACCGGCACGTCGCTCACCAGTTGCCGCCGGACACCCGTCTCGAACCCGGACGCGACCTGCTCGATCAGGCGGTCTTCCGATTCAGGTGCGCCGGGTTCAGTAAACGCGAAGTCCCAGTAGCGCCGCGGTTTCCCCAAGACGTCATCGTCTGCCGATACGCTGAAGGTCGTGCCTGCGGGCAGGATTTCGACGCCCGAGAACAGGGTCCGCCGGGTGAAGAAATTCTGGAACGTGAAATATTCGCGCACGCCTTCTGTGTCTATGGCGGCGCGGAAGGCGGGATGGGCGTAGAATGCCTTGATCTCTGAGGCAAACAGCACGCTCTGCCCGCACAGCGCCGTATAAAGTGGCTTGATGCCGTAGCGGTCGCGCGCCAGCGTCAGCGTTCGTGTCTCCCGGTCCCAGAGCGCAAACGCGAACATGCCGTCGAACCGGGGAAGCGCGTCCGTGCCCCATTCAGCCAGCGCGTTCAGAACCACCTCGGTATCGCCGCGCGAACGGAACCTGTGACCGCGCGCTTCGAGATCGTGCCGCAGGTCGGAAAAATTGTAGACCTCGCCGTTGTAGGCGATCACGAAGCGCCCGTCGGCCGAATGCATGGGCTGGTGGGACGCCGTGGTCAGGTCGAGGATAGCAAGCCGCCGGTGGCCGAGGCCCAGCGGGCCATCGACAAATGCGCCCTCGCCGTCGGGACCGCGGTGGCGGATCCGTGCCGCCATGGCGCGCACCGTCTCCTCGGCCGCGGGCGCGCCGTCGAGATTCAGGACTCCCGCTATACCGCACATGCGCCGGTTAGACCTTACGGGCGATGATTGTGATTCCTGCGTCTTCGGCGACCTCGCGCTCGATGGCGAGATCTGCGTCGGCGCACCAGCCGCGCAGCTCTTCCAGCGTATGGCGCGAGGCGTTGGCCGGTGCGTACCAGTCGTAATTGATCTTGTTCATCTGTTCGAGCGACCAGTCGGGCCGGTAGAACGCCTTGGCGACGTGCCAGTAGAACAACCGTTGCAGGTCGATCTTGCCCTTGGGGATTTCCAGCAGCGCGATGTCTTCGGGCACGTCGATCTCGATGTCGAGATCGCCGAGAACCTTACCAAGCTGCGTCAACGGCTCGAGCGCATCCCAAGCCTCCTGCGGCGAAAGCGATTGCAATCGGGCGCGGACATGGTCGTCGGTGAATTCGCGAATCGGACCCTTCTTCCGGTAGATGTAGAACAGGAACCGCCCGCCGGGTTTCAGGCGCCGAGCGAGGGTGTCGAACGTGTCGTGCGGCCGGTCGGTGTGATGGAGCACACCTTCGGAGAAAATCATATCGACCGATGCGGGCGGCAGCGGCAGGGCATTGAGGTCGCACTGGATGAAGGCCCCCGCGTGACCGTGAGTGGCAAACCGCCGGCGCGCGACATCGACAGCGCCTGAGACATCGGCGCCGAGGTAATTGCACCGGTTCAGGACATCCCCGAACAGTTCAAGCGCCGACAGGCCGGCGCCGCATCCCGCATCGAGCAGGACCGGCGCCCGGTCCCCGTTCCACCAGGGCTGCGCGGCTACATTGCCGTAGCGTTCCACCAGCCAGTCGCGCACCGGGGCGAGAAACTCGGGCTGGTCGTAAATGTCTTCCTGCGCCCACTTGAACCCGAAGCTGTCGGCGGTCTGCTGCTGGGTGCCGGAATGGGTCCCGGCTTGGCGCGGAATTCCGTCGATGACTTCGAAGTCGGTGCCGCCCGCGGCAAAGCGGCCGCCCTCGGCCTGCGCCGGTACGCCGATAAGGTCGTAGAGCCAGGCGGGCTGCGGCCCGGCCGGGCCCGGATCAGAGGTTGAGGAGGGCATCGGCAACCCGGACGAAATCGGCCTCCGTCATCCGGTTGTGGAGCGGCAGCGCGAGCGTTGTGTCGGCGAGCGCGCGGCTGACCGGAAACGACTCGTCGTCGAATCCGAACCGGTCCCGGTAATAGCCCAGCCGATGGACCGCGTGGGTGCCGGGCCGGGTCGAAATGCCTTCGGCCTCGAGGCGTTCCATGATCTCGTTGCGCGGCATCGGCGCGGATTGGGGATCGATGCGGGCGACGAACGTCTGCCAGGCGTGGCGGCCGCCGGCGGGCTCCTCGGGCAGGTGCAGCCAACTCAATCCGCCGAGGCGGTCGCGGTACCAAGCAGCCCAGCGCGCGCGCTCAATGATGAAGGCATCGAGTTTTGAAAGCTGCACCAGACCGACCGCACCCTGGAGGTCGGTCATGCGGTAGTTGAACCCGAGAACGTCAAAGTCCGGCAGGAGATAGGGTTTCGGGCCGTGGACGCGAACTTCCTCCGGTATGGCGGCGCCGTGATTGCGCATTGCCGCCGCGCGTTCCGAGAGCTCGGCGTCGTTAGTGGTCAGCATCCCGCCCTCGCCGGTGGTGATCGATTTGCGCGGGTGAAAACTGAACGCCGCCGCATCGCCGAGACCGCCCGCGGGCGTACCGTCATGGCTCGCGCCGGCGGCACAGGCCGCGTCTTCGACGATCTTCACGGTTTCCGGCAATGCGGCGCGCAAAGCATCCATGTTTGCGCACAGGCCGAACAAGTGAACCGGAATGACGGCGCGGGTGCGTTCGGTGACGGCGGCGGCCACTGCGGCCGGATCGATGTTGAACGTCTCCGGCTCAACGTCCACCAGAACCGGCGTTGCGCCGCAGTAGATCACCACGTTGGCGGTCGCGACCCATGTGAACGACGGCACGATCACCTCGTCGCCCGGACCGGTGCCCAGCGCGGCCAGCGCCAGATGCAACGCGGTGGTGCAACTGGTCGTCGCCAGCGCGTGCCCGACCTGGTGGCGCTCGGCAAACGCGGCCTCGAAGGCCTGCACCTTCGGCCCCTGGGTCAGCCAGCCCGATTCGATGGGCTCGCGCAGGGCCTGCCACTCTTCGTCCCCCAGACTGGGGTGTGCAATATCGATGCGGGTTTTGGTCAGAAGGCGCCGCCCGTCAGGTGTCCGTATCGACGCGGGCGCGGCGTTGCGCAACTTCGGCCTTGTGGGCGCCGCGCCAGGCGATCAGTTCGCGCAGACCGGCTTCGAGGCCGACCGTGGCTTCGAACCCGAGATCGGCCTTTGCCAGCGCGGTCGATCCGATCCGGTTCTTGACGAAAGTCTGGCCCTGAGGCTCGTAGCGGATTTTCTGGTTCGATCCGGTCAACCGCAGCACCAGTTCCGCCAGTTCCTTGATGGTGGTGCGCTTGCCGGTGCCGATATTGTAATAGCGCGCGCTGGTGTCGGCGCCCATCGCGCACAAGTTGGCCGCGGCGCAATCGGTGACATGTACGAAGTCGTAGGCCTGACTGCCGTCGCCGTAGACCACCGGCGGTTCGCCGGCATCAAGCCGGTCGAGGATCTTCATGATCACCGCGATGTAGGTGCCGTGGTAATCCTGCCGCGACCCGTAGACGTTCATGTACCGCAGGCCCGCCACCGGCAGGTCGTAGCGATGCGCGTAGGCGGTTGCCATCGCCTCGCCCGCGATCTTGGTCGCGCCATAGAACGTCTTGTTGTTGAAGGGATGATCTTCGGTCATCGGCTCTTCGAGCGCATCGCCGTAAACGGAAGCGGACGAGGAATACACCAGCCGCGAGACATTGTTCGCGACGCACGCTTCCAGCACGTTGAAGGTACCGCGAATATTTACGTCGAAAGCGGCGCGCGGAAACTCGTGACACTGCAACAGCCACAACGCGGCGAAATGAAACACGCCGTCGGCGCCCTTGAGGGCGGCATCGAGAATATCGGTTTGCGAAATATCGCCGCCAACGTCGTAAACACGGACGCGCGAATCCCGCAGCGCCGCTTCGAGGTTCTCGGGTGTGCCGCGGACGAAGTTGTCGTAAATGACGATCTCGCCCACGTCCTCGCGCGTAAGCGCATCGACGGTATGCGATCCGATCAGACCGGCGCCGCCGACGACGACGACTTTCTTTCCCCGAATATCCATGCGGTTCGGCTCTCCCGTCAGGCGTCCGTGTGGTTGCGCACGGCGGCAATAATTCGATCCTGCACCTCGGGCGTCAAATAGGGGTGCATGGGCAGACTCAGGACTTCGTGCGATAGGCGCTCGGACACCTCCAGTCCGCCCGGCGCGCGCGGAAAGCCGCGATAGGCCGATTGCCGGTGAAGCGGCGCCCGGTAATAAACCGCGCTCGGAATGGCCTGCGCCTTCAGGTCGGCGGCAAGGGCATCGCGCACCTCCGTCCGGATCGTGTATTGCGCCCAAACGCTGGTGTTGCCGGAGGCAGCCGCGGGGACGCCAACGGTCCCGGCAAGTCCCTCGGCATAGCGTGCCGCAACCCGGTTCCGCGCCTCGATTTCGTTCTCCAGAATTGCCAGTTTTTCCAGCAGGATCGCTGCCTGCACGGTATCGAGCCGGCTGTTGAGGCCGATCCGGACGGCATCGTACTTGTCGCGGTCCTGACCGTGGACGCGCAGGCTCCTGAGCGTTGCCGCCATTTCCCCGTCGTCGGTGAAAACCGCACCGCCGTCGCCATAACACCCCAACGGCTTGGCTGGAAAGAAACTGGTTCCGGCCGCATCGCCCAGCGCGCCGGTGCGGACGCCGGCATGGCGTGCGCCGAAACTCTGGGCCGAATCGGCCAGTACTTTGAGGCCATGCTTGGCTGCGATGGCGGCAAGCACGGTGTAGTCGGCCGGTTGTCCGAACAGGTCGACCGGCATCACGGCCCGTGCGGTCAGGCTTGGCCCGAGTCCGGCGATCGCAGCCGTGAGGCTCTCCGCCTCCATATTGAACGTGTCCGGCCGGACGTCAACGAATACAGGCGTTGCGCCCAGCAAGGCGACGGCTTCGGCGCTGGCGCTGAAGGTGAAAGCGGGGACGAAAACCGCATCGCCCGGCCCGATGCCCCAGGCCATCAAGGGCAGCACCAGGGCGTCGGTTCCACTGGCGCAGGCGACGGCGTGATCGGCGCCCGCGAACGCGGCCAGCGCTTCTTCCAGCCGGGCGACCTCGGGGCCGTGAATGAACCGGCCGTGGGCGAGGACGCCCGCGATTGCATCATCGATCTTCGTGCCGAGGCGCACCCGCTGCGCGGCAAGGTCAATGAAAGGAATCGGAGTGGTCAAGACCAGTCAGACAACTTCAGTAAGGCCATGGGCGGTCTCTTCGTAGCGCCGGCCGCTGCGCGTGCAGACCAGCGATTCGTCGAGCCGTTCGCCGTCGTGGGACATCCAGCCGATAGGCGCGGCGGGGACGCCCGCCATCAGGGCGTGGGGTGCCACGTCTTTGGTGATGACGGCGCCCGCACCGACAAAACAGTACTCACCCAATGTGACGCCGCACAAAATTGTCGCGTTCGCCCCGATGGTCGCCCCGCGTTTGACCAGCGTCGGTTTGAATTCATCCTTGCGGCTGACCTCGGCGCGGGGATTGACGACGTTGGTGAACACCATGCTGGGGCCGCAAAATACTCCATCCTCCAGGGTGACCCCCTGGTAGACGCTGACATTGTTCTGAATGCGGCAATCGTTTCCGATCCGCACGCTTGGGCCGATCATGACGTTCTGGCCGATGGTGCAGTTCGATCCGATGTGCGTGTCTTTCAAGACATGGCTGAAGTGCCAGATCCTTGTGCCCTTGCCGATCTCTACGGGTGGATCGATGAAGGCCGATCCGTGAACCATGACGCCGTCGCCAAAATCCGGCCGCGCCATACCGTCGCTCTCGGGTGAAACCGGCATTTCATTCACCATCGATTCCTCGGCTGCGTGCAAAACGCGCAAGACCCGAACGCCCTCGGTGCCGTCCGTCAGTGGCCGCGTTCCGCCGCCAACGCAATCCAGAAAATGTCGGCACTCGATCTTGAGCGGTTCGTCTTCGGCGACTTCGACCGGCTTCGCTTCGGCGCGGTTCGGCAACGGCCGTCCGGCGCGCCATTCGATCGTGTGGGGGTAATGGAGCAGTTTGCGCGCCCAGGGCTCGCCGTCGTCCAGCACCGCCATCCCGGAGTCGCCGATGACGATCAGCTTTTGTTCTTTGAACGGGTGCAGCCATGAAACCAGAATGTGGGCCGTCCTGCCGCTGTCAAAGGTGAGATGGGTGGTCGTGACGTCGGGAACGCCGTCCTGTAGATAGGTGGCGCCCTTCGCCGAAACCTCAATCGGCTCATCGTCCATCAGCGCCAGAATCATCGAAATGTCGTGCGGCGCGAAACTCCACAGGATGTTTTCTTCCCGCCGCACCTTCCCAAGATTGAGCCGCGTTGAAAAGATATGATGAAGGGTGCCGAGTTCGCCCGCCCGGATCAAATCGTGCAGCCGGCGAAAGGCAGGGTGATAGCGCATCAGGTGGCCGACCATCAGGGTGCGGCCGCGGTCCTCCGCCTTTGCCACCACCGCCTCGGCGTCCTGAACGCCCAGTGCCAGCGGTTTTTCGACAAAAACGTGCTTGCCCGCCTCCAGCGCCTCATCGACCAGTTGCGCGTGCAACGCCGCCGGGGCGGCAATCGCGACCGCAGGAATGCCGGTGTCGGCCAGAACGTCCGCCCACGGCCGCACCGGAACTGAAAAATCGCGTGCCAGAGTCGCCGCCGGTTCCGGTTCGGGGTCGGATATCGCGGCCAGCGCCCCTAGCGCGGCGAAGTTCCGCACCAGGTTCTTGCCCCAGTAGCCGCAGCCACAGACGGCGACCTGCACCGGTATGCCAGTCATGCCGCGCGCGCCTGTCTGCGCGCCCTGCCCCGGCCCGGAATATTCGAGGGCTTGTTCATATGTGAAGGATCGGTGTGGATGCGGCCACGCTGCCGCAGGCCGGGTGCAGAGACCACCCGCCGCTAGCGCGAAGGAAACACGGGGATTCGGTCGCGGTCAAGGGTTTTGTCGGGCCGGCGGATCGCGGCGCATCGATTGACAACACCCGGCGCGGCAAGTACCCGTACGCCTTCCCACTTGATTGCAAAGCGCCAGCACGGGGCGAACCCCTTTGTCTCAAACCCCCATCATCGCCGTTATCGGACTCGGGTACGTCGGGTTGCCGCTCGCGGTGGCGCTGGCACGGCATTATCCGGTCACCGGATTCGACAGCAACGTTCAGCGCATCGAGGAATTGGCCTCGGGGCACGACCGTACGGGCGAGGTTTCCGATGCCGCGTTACGGGATTCAGCGCTTTCGGTAACGGATGACGAATCCGGGCTCGATGCCGCCAACGTCTTCATCGTCACCGTGCCGACGCCGGTCGATTCCGAAAACCGTCCCGATCTTGCGTCGGTCCTTCTGGCTAGTGCAACGGTCGGCCGGCATCTTCGCAAGGGCGGAATCGTCGCCTACGAAAGTACCGTCTATCCCGGCGTCACCGAGGACATGTGCGCCCCGGCGCTGCAACGGGGATCGGGCCTCAAAAACGGGGTCGACTTTTTCGTCGGCTACTCGCCCGAACGGATCAACCCCGGCGATTCCGAACACGGCATCGAGCACATCACAAAGGTGGTCGCGGGCCAGACGCCCGAAACACTGGACCGGCTTGCCGAGATTTACGGCACCGTCACCAACGGCAACATATATCGCGCCTCCAGTATCAAGACCGCCGAGGCCGCCAAGGTGATCGAGAACGCCCAGCGCGATATCAACATTGCCTTCGTCAACGAGGTGGCGATGATCTGCCGCCGGATCGGGCTCTCCACGAGCGACGTGCTTGCGGCCGCCGCCACCAAATGGAACTTCCTCGATTTCCAGCCGGGGTTGGTGGGCGGCCATTGCATCGGCGTCGATCCTTATTACCTGGCGCACAAGGCGATTGAGGTCGGCCATACCCCGGAAGTTCTGCTTGCCGGGCGCCGGATCAACGATTCGATGGGCGAATTTGTGGCGGCGGAACTCGCCACCTTGATGGCGCCGCCGGGGCGGGTGCTGGTTCTGGGCCTCACCTTCAAGGAAGACATCCCGGATTTGCGCAACTCGAAGGTCGTCGATGTCATTCGCGGTCTCGAATCAAAAGGCTATGTCGTCGATGTCCATGACCCGCACGCCGACCCGGTGGAAGCGCACGACGCCTACAGGGTCGAATTGCTGGCCACACTTGAAGGCGCATCGGGCTACCGGGGTGTCGTCGCCGCCGTCGCCCACGCCGAGTACCGCGCCTTCGACGCCGCCCGGATCGCGGCCCTGATCGAACCTTCCGGCATTGTCGCCGACATCAAGGGGATTTGGCGCGGGCTCGATCTGCCCGCCGGTCTTAAACGCTGGACCCTTTAGCCGCCCCCTGCAGCCGGGCAAACCGCCACGACGCCGCGCCGCCGCTCGATCCCAACGGCACGTCGAGGACAATCTGCCTCGTGCGCCGCATCTCGCCGGGGCGGCCGAGGTAGATGCTTTCCTCCAACCGGAGGTGGCGCCCCGGCGCCTCGAAGGTCCAGCCAGCACCATTGGGCAGGCGCAACAGCACTTCCTCGGCGGTTCCCATCAACGAGGCCTGTATCTGCGGGTGCAGGTGAAACCGCACCGTAAATGTGGTTGCGGCCGCGTCGGTCTTGGTGGCCGTGATCGGCGGCAGCGTCAGCCGGTCCTCGCCGCGCACCTCCTGACCGTCGTCGGCCAGGGAAAGCCGGCGCCGGTGCTCGAGCCCGAACCGGGCGCGATAGGCCGTGCCGGGAAGCTCGACCCAGCCGGCGCCGTCCTCGCGGCCGCGTAAGATAACCGGTGCCGTGTCCTCGCCCGCCGGTGCGGCATTGGTCTCGCCGATGACGGCAGTCGAGTGGGCGGCGGTGGCGCGGCAGGCTGCATACCAGTCCGCGTCCGTGCCGGCGAAGGTACCGCAGTTGACCACCAGACGATCCTTGCCGACGCTCATCTCGAAGGCGAGCGGGCCGCGGTGGCCCTCGGCGCCGGGTCCGATTCCGGTATCGGCAATGATCAGCGTGCGCTCGGCGGCGAGCCGCTCAAAGCCCGACTCGGGTGCGCTCATCTGCGGTGCACGCGATCCGTCGGTCGCCTGCAGCAGTGCCTCGATCGCCTCGCCCTCGCCCTCGTAGCCGCCGTTGAAAACCCCAAGCGCGCCGTCGCCATGGCGCAATCCGCGCACAAAGGGTCCGGTGCGGTCGATTGCCTGCTGCACCCAATGCGGCAGTTCGAGTTGGGCGCCGGCTTGCGCCGCCCGGACCTGGACCAGTGCGGTCAGAATGCGGACGGCGTCCTGCGGGTTGCGGCTGCGGGGTCCCCCGTCGGGCAGGATGTGGGCTTCGCACTCGTCCTCAAGAACTTTGAATCCGCGGTGCCGCCAGCGCGCGGCGCCGACGCCCGTGGCGGCAACTGCAAGCCCCGCCGCGGCCTCGATCCGGGCCGCGCCCTCCGGCGTTCCCCGCAGGGCGGCTTTAAGGTGGCGGGTCTGGCGCATGATCAGGCTGTGGAAATCGCGCGCAAAAACCGGGTCCACGTCCGCCAGCAGAAAGTCGGCCGCCGCCGTCCATGCGCCGAGGCGCCGCCCCAGCACGTCCGGCCGCCACGCCAGCGCCTGCCAGCGCCCAAAGCGCAGCGCCCAGGCCCGGACCAGGTCGCAGCCGTGCTTGCGCGCGGCCGGGCCTCCCGCGGCACGGAAATCGCGTAGCCACTCGAAGGCATGCAGTTCGGCCAGAAGAACCGGGTTGGGTGCTGCGGCATCCCACGGCGGCCGGTTGAGGCTGTGCAGGACATGGCCCAAGATCGCAAAGCGCCCCTGAAACATGTCGTCGGCGCGCGACCCGCTGCCGGTGATCGCGTCCTCGGGAATGTGAACGACCGGGCGGGCGCGGCCCTGCCGCAGCCAGGTCTCCCAAAGTCCGAGTGAATAGACGAATTCGCCAAAGGCCCGCCGTTGGGCCGGGCGGATTGGCGCGAGCGGTTTACGCGAGCGGCGGCGTTTCGCCGGCAGATCGAGAAGCGACGTGGTCATGCTCCCCTGAGGTCCGAAATGTTGCGGCCGTAGTCCTCCGCGCCGCCCCGGAACGTGGCCGTTCCCGCTACCAGAACGTCGGCGCCGGCGGCGACGACCGAAGGGGCCGTCTCGGCGGTAATGCCGCCGTCCACTTCGAGGTCGATGACACGGCCGGTGGCGTCGATCTTCTCGCGCAGCACCTCGATCTTGCCGAGTTGCGCCGCAAGAAAGGACTGCCCGCCGAATCCCGGGTTGACGGTCATGACCAATACCAGGTCGACATCTTCAAGAAGATGATCGACCGCATCCGCCGGCGTCCCCGGGTTCAGCGATACCCCGGCCTTCTTGCCGAGCTGTTTGATCATCTGCACGGTGCGGTGAACGTGCGGTCCGGCCTCCGGGTGCACGGTGATGATGTCGGCGCCGGCCTCGGCGAACTGCGACACGAACGCATCGACCGGCGAAATCATCAGATGCACATCGAAGGGGAGCGAAGTCAGAGGTCGCAACGCCGCAACGACCGCGGGCCCGACGGTGATGTTGGGCACGAAGTGTCCGTCCATCACGTCGATATGGATGTAATCCGCACCAGCGGCTTCGACAGCGTTGATCTCATCCCCGAGGCGGGAAAAATCGGCGGCAAGGATCGAAGGGGCGATCCGCACGGGCTGCTGCATGGCGACTTCTGTAGCAACTTCGCGAGTCGGGGGCAAGGCGCGCAAGGCCCAGGACTCCCTGACGCAATGCGACCCAGATCGTGACACGCGCGCCGGACCGTTTTGCGCGCGTTATTGTGTGCCGCGCGCTAGTCCGTTCGCTTGAGGCGGGCGATATAAAACCCGTCCATGCCGCCCCGGCCGGCAAGGTGGCAGGGCAAGGTGCGGACGTCACCGGCCGCCGTCAGCGCCGAATCGAATCCGCCGATCTCAACAGCCCGCACCGGCAGGCGCGCAAACACCGCTTCGCTGGTTTGACCGGAAAGAAATCGGTCGATGGCCTGCTCGCCTTCCTCGGGTTCGAGCGAACAGACGGCATAGACAAGAACGCCGCCGGGCGAGACCAGCGATGCGGCATGACGCAGCAGATCGGTCTGGACGCGGACAAGCAGCGCAAGGTCCGCATCATGGCGCAAATGCTGAACGTCGGGGTGGCGGCGGATGGTGCCGGTGGCGGTGCACGGGGCATCCAGCAGGACCGCACGTGCGGGCGCGGCCACGGTTGCCGCATCGGCCTCGACCAGGTCGGCCTTGAGGCCGAGGCGCGCAAGGTTATGCTCAAGGCGGGCGATGCGGGCCGGGTCGAGGTCGACCGCGGTGACCGGCAGTCCGGCGGCGGCGAGCTGTGCGGTCTTGCCACCGGGCGCGGCGCACAGGTCGAGGACCGGACCGGCGGTTTCCGTTTCGCCGGACGCCATCGCCGACATCAGGATCTGGGCCGGCAGTGAGGCGGCCGCGTCCTGCACCCACCAGGCGCCGTCGCTGTAGCCGGGCCAGGTATCGATGGCGCCGCCGGCGCTACGCCTCAGACCCCCGGTCGGCAGCGGCTCGGCCTCCAGTTCCCGCGCCCATCGCGTTGCCGAGTCTTCCGAGCAATCCTTTAGGGAGACGTCGATGGGTGGATCGGCAAGGTGTGCGGCCTCGATTCGCGCTGCCGTGTCGGCGCCATAATTTCTTACCCAGCGCCGCCACAGCCAGTCGGGGGTGTCGAGTCCGGGCGGGGCCGGATCGTTCCAGCGCCCGCGCTCGCGGTCGATGCGGCGCAGGACCGCGTTGACCAGACCCGAGAGCCCCGGACGGTCGCGCTTTAGCAGGCTGACGCTGGCATCGACGGCGGCATGGGCGGGCGTGCCGATGAACAGCAATTGCGCCACGCCGGCGCGCAGGACGCCGCGGGCGAACCAGTCGCGATTCGGCAGCGGTTTTTCAAGACACGCCGACAAGACCCGATCGATCTCGCCGAGGCGGCGCAGCACCGTGGTGGCGATCAACCGTGCAAAGGCGCGATCGCGCGCTGCAAGGCTTTCGAGTGCGGCGGCGGGGCCGTTGCCGGAGGTTCCGGCGGCAAAGGCGGTGCTAAGGGTGATACGGCGGTCGAGAACGGCCGTCACGAGGGCCACCGCCGCCCGGCGCGTAACGATATCGGATCGCTCTTCGCTCCCGGCGCGGGTCGCCCGGGTCAATGCCGGGCCGAACCGGCGGCGATGCGGCGCAGCCGGTCGATGCGGTCAGACGACGACGGATGGGTCGAGAACCATTCGCCCAGCGAGTGTCCCGCGAACGAGGCCATCATGAACCGCAGTGCCGCGCCGCGCAGGCGGCGGCTGCCGCCGGAAAACAACGGCGCCTGCAGCCGGCCGACCTCCTGCAATGCCGAGGCGATCCATTCCGGCCGCCCGCAAATTTGCGCTCCGGTGCGGTCGGCGGCGAATTCGCGGCTGCGGCTGACCGCCATTTGAACCAGGCTCGCCAGGACCGCCGCGAGCGCCGTCACGATGAGCGTCGCTTCAGCGGAAACAAGGCCGATCCAGGCCATCGGCGCGACCGCCAGCAGGCCGATACACACCAGCAAACTGCCGCCCAGCGTTGCCGTCAGCGTCAGTACCAGATTGTCGCGGTTGCCGACATGGCCGAGCTCGTGCGCCAGCACGCCCGCCACCTGGTTCTGGTTCAGGTTGCGCAACAGCCCTTCGGTGACGGCGATCGAGGCGGTGTCGGGCCGCTCGCCGGTGGCAAAGGCATTCGGCTGGTCTCTATCCAGAATGAAGGCGCGCGGCGTCGGTAATCGCCCGCGCGCGGCGAGGTGACGCAACTGGCGCAACAATTCGCCGTGGTGGGCGAAGGTCACTTCGCGCGTACTGAAGCGGCCAAATATCAATCGTCCGGCCTCGCGGTAGGCCAGCGTGTTCAGCAGCAATGCAACGATCAGCCCGGCGATCAAACCGGCCTCGCCTTCGAGCGCATAGCCGCCGCCCACAAACAGGGCCGTCAGCGCGGCCAGGAGCGTTGCCGTTCGGGCGTAACTCATCCTCTCCCCTCGATCGCCTGGGCCGCGCGCGGCTGCGGGTTCGTTCCCGCCCTTTTCCGTACTATATCGGCCCCGCCACCCATCGCAATCGCCTTGTCCGGGCCCTCGCCCGGCGCCGGCGCTATCCGCACGGAGCCCGACCCAGGTCATCGACATTGGGCGCCGGCTTCGGGCAGCGGCTTGAACCACCGGCTTTGGTCCCGGTGCCGGCGCCAGCGGCCTCGCCGGACCCGTCCAGCCGCCCGGCGCATTTGAAATCCGCGCCCACCGAATGGAAGGAATAATTTCCTTGATATTGCTGGCCGCGGCTGCCATACATAAGCCGCAGTAATAGGATTTAATTCTTCAGTTAACTATAATCTTACTTGCAATACAAAATTCATATACAACCTCGAATAAGTAATTCGCGGAGACGGAGGATCGGTGTGCGGCTCGTGGGCGTTTGGTGTCTGATCTGGGCGGCCGGACTTGGGCTCGCGGCGGGAGCCGTTGCCAGCGAGTTGCTGCCCGGCCCGGTGCCGGCCGATGTGGTGTCGGTGATCGACGGCGATACGCTCGACGTCCGCGCCCATGTCTGGCTCGGCCAGACCGTGGCGATCCGTGTGCGCCTCGACGGCATCGATACGCCGGAACTGCGCGGCCGCTGCGCCGCCGAGCGAACGGCCGCAGAGGCCGCCCGCGAACTGGTGCGTGCCCGTATCGGCGCCGATCCGGTGCGTCTCATGGAGGTTCGCTACGGCAAATACGCGGGCCGTGTACTCGCACGTATCGTGCTCGAGGACGGTGAGGACCTGGGCGCCATCCTGCTCGCCGCGGGGCTGGGGCGCCCCTACGACGGCGGCACCCGCGCGCCCTGGTGCGAGGAACTGGCCGGGCGGTGAACCTAGGCCCCGGGTGCCAACAGCGCCGGAAACTCCGGACGGCAGAAGCGGCGATTCCGGCCGGTTCGGACATTCGGGATTGGGAATACCGGGAACTGGCACGAGCCGAGGCCCCGAAAACGGCGACTATTAGGCCGATCCCTTGGGAAACATCACCAATGCGTACGGATTCCTGTGTCCGTCTGGGGCATTTCCTGAATCTATACGGATCAATCCAATACCGGGCACAGAAATACTGCCTATAAAGCCCGAAAGCCGCCGGACCTGCTGGTTTCGGCCCGACTGGCTTATTCACAAGATCATGCACCGGCGCCGCATAGGGGGATGCGGGCAGCGGCGACGCCGGTGGCCAGGGCGGTTTTCGAGGAGACGCGGCGACAGGGATCGCGCCGCACAGATCGCCAAAGTAATGGCGGACGCGGGCTGCCCTTCGGGGCTCCAAACCGCCGCGCGGGTGGCGGCAGCAATGGAACAGGCCGGTTGCCCGCAAGAATAGGGAACAGCCTCGCGGGCCCCCTACCTATTCATGCGGTTCTCGACCAGGTCGTCCACCACCGTCGGGTCGGCGAGCGTCGAGGTATCGCCGAGGTTCTCATGTTCGTTGGCGGCGATCTTGCGCAGGATCCGCCGCATAATCTTGCCCGAGCGCGTTTTCGGCAGTCCCGGCGCCCATTGCAGCCTGTCGGGCTGGGCGATGGGGCCGATTTCCTTGCGCACCCATTGCCCGAGTTCGGTGCGAAGTTCCTCCGTTGGTTCGTCGCCCGCGGTCAACGTCACATAGGCGTAGATGCCCTGGCCCTTGATGTCGTGCGGGTAGCCGACGACGGCGGCTTCGGCCACCTTGGGATGGGACACCAGGGCGGACTCGACTTCCGCCGTGCCCATGCGGTGGCCCGACACGTTGATCACGTCGTCGACGCGCCCGGTGATCCAGTAGTCGCCGTCGGCGTCCCGGCGGCAGCCGTCGCCGGTGAAGAACTTGCCCGGGTACTGAACGAAATAGGTTTCCTTGAAGCGCTGGTGGTCGCCGTAGACGGTACGCATCATGCCGGGCCATGAATCGAGAATGCACAGGTTCCCGACCGCCTCGCCCTCGCGCGCGTTGCCCTCGTGATCGACGATGGCAGGGACGATGCCGAAGAACGGCTTGGTGGCCGACCCGGGCTTGAGTTCGGTCGCGCCCGGCAGCGGCGTAATCAAAATGCCGCCGGTCTCGGTCTGCCACCAGGTATCGACGATCGGGCAGCGCCCGTCGCCCACGACGTTGTAATACCTCTCCCAGGCTTCCGGGTTGATCGGCTCGCCGACGGTGCCGAGCAGGCGCAACGAATCGCGTTTGGTTTTCTTTACCGGCGCGTCGCCCTCGCGCATCAGGGCGCGAATCGCCGTCGGCGCGGTGTAAAAGATATTGACCTGGTGCTTGTCGCATACCTGCCAGAATCGCGATGAATCCGGATAGTTCGGCACGCCCTCGAACATCAGCGTCGTGGCGCCGTTGGCGAGCGGCCCGTAGATGATGTAGCTGTGCCCGGTCACCCAGCCGACGTCTGCCGTGCACCAGTAGACGTCGCCGTCGTGATAATCGAACACGTACTGGTGGGTCAGCGCCGCATACACCAGATACCCGCCGGTGGTATGCAGCACGCCCTTCGGCTGTCCGGTCGATCCCGAGGTATAGAGGATGAACAAGGGGTCTTCGGCGTCCATCGCCTCGGGTTCACATTCGGCCGCGACTGAATTGCGCGCCTCGGAATACTTGATGTCACGGCCTTCGACATAATTGACATCGGCGCCGGTGCGTTCGACCACGATGACGGTCGCAACGTCGGGGCATTTTTCCAATGCCGCATCGGTATTGGCTTTCAGCGGCACCGTGCGGCCGCCGCGCACGCCTTCGTCGGCGGTGATGACGCAGGTCGATTCGCAATCGAGAATCCGCCCCGACAGCGAATCCGGCGAGAAGCCACCGAACACCACCGAGTGGATTGCACCGATGCGCGCACACGCCAGCATTGCAAACGCCGCTTCCGGAATCATCGGCATGTAGATCGTGACCCGGTCGCCTTTCTTTACGCCGTGCTTTTTGAGCACGTTGGCGAAGCGGCAAGTTTCCTCGTAGGCCTCGCGGTAGGTGATCGCCTTCGAATCGGCGGGGTCGTCTCCCTCCCACAGAATTGCCGTCTGGTCGCCGCGCGTCTCGAGGTGCCGGTCGAGGCAGTTGGCGGCGACGTTGAGCCGGCCGCCCTCGTACCACTTGATCGACACCTCGCCCTCGAACGACGTGTTCTTGACCGAATCCCACCTGCGGATCCAGTCGAGTCGTTCCGCCTGCTCGCCCCAGAACCCGCCCGGGTCGTCGATCGAGCGCCGGTACATGGCCTCATAGCCCGCCTTGTCGCACCAGGCATTCCGGGCCCACGCCGCGGGCACTGGGTGAATCTTGTCGCCAGACATCGGCAATCCTCCAAGGGCCGCACCTCTGCGGGCGCGGTTTCAAGGTCCATTATGGAATCAAGGTTTCGGCGCGGGCAAGCGTCCCGCTGCCGCACCGGCGCCGCCGCCACGCCGCGGCCCTTGGAACCCCGTGCCGGCACGGCTATCGTGGGCTCGCCTCAGGACGGCCGCGGGCCGCGAACAACCAAGGAAAACCAACCCATGCTGTTGCATCATTGCACCTGGCGGGAAGCCGAAGAGCGCATGGCGCGGTCGTCCGGCATTCTCATTCCGATCGGCTCGACCGAGCAGCACGGCCCCAACGGGCTAATCGGTACCGACATCATCTGTTCCGAACTCATCGCCGCGCGTACCGGCGAAGCCCTGGACGAACTGGTCGGCCCCGGCATCCCGGTCGGCATGGCCCAGCATCACATGGCGTTCAAGGGATCGATGACGGTGCGGCCCTCGACGCTGATCCATCTTGTCAACGACTGGATCGAATCGCTGGCCCGCCACGGCCTGACGCATTTCTTTTTCATCAACGGCCACGGCGGCAACGTCGCTGCCCTGACGGCGGCATTCGACGAGGTGTATGCCAATGCGAGCCTCGAAGGGGACAACGCGCGCCGGATCCGGTGCCGGTCGGTCAACTGGTGGACCGGCAAACGCACCAGCGAATTGCGCAAGTCGCTCTACGCCGACAAGGAAGGAGCGCACGCGACACCATCGGAGGTGGCGCTGGCCCAGTATGCGGTGCCCGAGGCGATCAAAGACGTTCCGATGCCGGGCGATGCGCCCAAGATGACGGCGTTCGCCGATGCCCGCGACTATCGTGAAAAATTTCCCGACGGGCGCATGGGGTCGGACCCCTCGCTGGCGAGGCCCGAACACGGCGAAAAGATTCTCGCCGCTTGCGTCGAAGACATTATCGAGGATTACCGAAACTTCATCGCTGGAGAACTCTAGTCGTGCGGCTCTGACATTTCGATGGTTCGCCTTTCGATCTCACAGTGTCAGCGGGCACCTCTGGGCCAACATTTCGATTGTGTTCAACTCTATTCGATATTTGGTCCCCCTTCCGTCGGCGCCGATTGCCGGGTTTGAACCGCGCAAGCATTTGCCGCAGAGCCGAAACGATTTGTCGCAGACCATGAACCGGCGCGGTTCAGGCGGCCCGGAATTAATGACGTGGCTCTGCAATAGGTTTCGACCGCAGGCTCCGTCCGGTGATTGCCATATACGATCCCCCTTGCCCGTATGCGGCTTTGGGCGCGCGCGCAACGGGGCGGCGTTGACGGGCGTTGAAGGATCCCCTTCCCGGATGTTTCCGGCGGCGGTCGGCGCGGGCTTGCTCGCGCTGGTGTTGTTATTCGGAAGCGGGGCGGCGCTGGCGGACGCCCTTGCCGATCTTGCCGCGGCGCAGGCGGCCATCGAAGGCGGCGATCCGGCGGGCGCGCTGCAACGGGTCGATCGGGCCATCGATTCGCAAGCGCTGCGCGGCCAGCCGCTGGCGCAGGCCTATGTGCTGCGTGGCGTTGCGCTCCACAGGGGCGGAGATCCGGCGCGTGCGGTCGAATCCTATCACGATGCCTTAAAGATCGACCCGCTCTCGGTCGATGCATTTTCGAATCTCGGGCTCGCGTTCGACGACCTCAACCGTCCTGCCGAAGCGGTTCAGGCTCACGACCGCGCGGTCTGGCTACGCCCGGATCTGGCGGCACCGTTCTACAACCGGGGCAATTCATATAACCGCGCCGGGGAGTTCGGCCTCGCGTTGCAGGACTACAGCCGCGTGCTTGCGCTCGAACCCGATCACACGGCCGCGCTTACCAACCGCGCCACCGTCTACCTGCGTCAAGGCCACTACGTCGAGGCGTTCGCCGACTACGCCCGGGTTCTGGATATCACCCCCGACGACCCCCTCGCCTGGTTCACCCGTGCCAACGCGTTCCTGAATATCGGCGCCTTCAACCGCGCCGAGGCGGATTTCGGTGCCGCGATCGAACGCGGCCACAAGACCGCCGTTTCCTATCAGCGGCGCGGCGATGCAAGGTTTCTGCTCGGCAACTTCGAGGCCGCGCGGCAGGATTACGCCCGCGCGATTCTCGCCGGTTCGACCGACGGGCAATTGTTGTTGTGGCACCATCTGGCTGCCGGGCGCGCCGGCCGCCCCAACTCGAGATCGCTCGTGTCCGCGTTCGAGCGTGGCGATCTTGGCCATTGGCAGGGGCTGGCGGCGAAAGTTCTGCTGGGCAAGTCGGACCCGGTCGAGGCGCTGGCCGCTGCGGCTCCCGGCGCGCCTGTGCGCGAGGCTGCGACGCGGCGGGCGCGGCTGTTGTTCTATGTCGGCGCCATGCACCTGCTGGCGGGCAGGGACGCGGCCGCCGTCGAAGCTTTCCGCGAGACAGTTGAGGGCAGCCCGGACCGCACCAAAGAGGTGCTCGGCGCCGAGGCCGAACTGGCGCGCCTCGGGCAGGAACTCTAGCGCAAATCCCGAGCCGGCGAAATCGCCGGCGACGACGATTTGCGTTCTATGTCAAAGGGATAGAGCTTTTCGCGTGAGCGCATGCGAACGGGAAAAGCACTAGGGAGCCCCGCCGCCGCGCCGGGTCCTTCACCCCCGCCCCCGGCTAGGTTGAAAGGGCGGCCAAGTAAACTTCGGGCTCGGAATGGCGAATGTGGCGGGCGCCGTACCTTTCGCGCCTCTATTCCTGCGCCCATCGAATCTTGCCGCGCCGAACTTCGCCCGCCTAGAGCAGCATCCGTTCAGGTGGAATCGCCTTCGGATATTGCTCTAGAGGCGGCCTCCGTCACGTGACATAGACCATGCCGCCCTGCACCTCGATCGGCACCCGCGTCAGGTATTCGCCCCGGCACGGCCCGTCGACGCAGCGCCCTGTGGCGATCTCGAATTCCGCCCCGTGCATGGTGCAAAGGATATACGTGCGGTCCTTATTCAGGAACTCGCCCGGTTTCCAGTCGAGCGGACTTTGCACGTGCGGGCAATGGTTGACGTAGGCAACCAGCTTGCCGTGGTGGCACAGCACGAACATCTCGAACTGCACCACGTCCAACCCGAATGTGAACACGCCCGATTGTGTTTCGGTGATCGCATCGGCCGGGCCGAGAGCGGTGCCCGGTTCCGGCGCGCCCGGCGAGTCGCGAAAGTCGGGACCGGAAGTTACGGCGCGACCCCGCCCATGGCACAAACCCTTTTCCATTCGGCCGCAGTTACCGGCTGCACCGAAGGCCGCGAGTTCTTGACCGGCACCATTTCCGTCAGCGACGGTTCGGCCCGGATTTGAAAGAGCGTCACCGGGGACGCGAACGCGCGGCCGGTCTTGACATCGACCAACACGAACTTGCCGGTCTCGTCGGCCGGGTCCGGGTAGGCGAGACGCACGATGGTGACGATGCCCATGACGCACTTGTCCTTGCCCGAGTGATAAAAGAACACTTCATCGCCTGCATGTTGTTGCGGGCCTGATAGTTGCGGATGGCGTCCCACGGCTCGGTACCCTTTTTCACCTGGTCGTCCCACGACCAGTCCTTGTCGGGCTCTGTTTTCAACAGCCAGTAGGCCATCGGCGCGATCCTAGGGCTTCAATTCCGGTATCCGGGCTCGTTGGTATCAAGACCAAAGGCCGAAAAGAATTGAGCAGACTTTATGAGTTGGCTCTCTGGGGCGGGCTGACATCAAGGGATCGATAGGAGAGAGATCGAATCCCCACCGCCGCTCCTCAGGTCTTGGGCACCCACTCACCGGCGACGGCGCGGAAGGCGCGTACCATCACGCTGTCCCAGATGCCGGATTGGAAATAGGGGTCAGCTTCGATCAGGCTGCGCGCCTCCTCGACGTTTTCGGCCTCGACCACCAGCATGCTGGCGCCGCGCTCGCCGTCTTCGGGCGGGCACGGCCCGGCAACCATCAGCTTGTCGGCGACGGTTTTGATATGGGCGAGGTGCGCCTCGAGGTGTTCCTTGCGCAAGGATTCGCCATTTTCCGAATCGGCACAAAAGACGACGTAGTGCATGGGGGTCTCCCGAAAGGTCAGGTGTCACGCGCCCGCGGCGCGTTCAAGCGATGATAACCGAGGCGGGCCTGCGCTGCCATGGGCAGGCTGGGCGGCCCCTATCCGGTCTCGGCCTTGAAGGGGCGGGCAAGCAACCCCGCGATTTCGGCGTCGATTTCAGCGCCGTGGTTCAAAATCCGGTCGACGGCCAGGGCGATCGGCATTTCGATGCCGCGCGCCTGCGCCATTTCGTAGAGCGCCGAGGCCGTGTGCGCCCCTTCGGCGACCGAGCGCCGCGCGGCGAGATAGTCGCGCGCGTTCTCGCCCTTGGCGAGTGCGAGTCCCAGCGACATGTTGCGCGACTGCGAAGACGTGGCCGTCAGGACCAGATCGCCGAGGCCCGAAAGCCCCATTAGCGTTTCGGGTTTCGCCCCCATTGCCACGCCGAAGCGCAGGATTTCGGCAAACCCGCGGGTGATCAGGGCGGCGCGGGCGTTGTCGCCGAAGTCGCGGCCGCTGACGATGCCGCAGGCGATGGCCATCACGTTCTTGACCGCGCCGCCGATTTGCGCGCCGGTCAGATCGGCCGAACGGTAGGGCCGGAAGGTGCGCCCGCCCAATGCCTGAACCAGCGCGTCGGCGCAAATTTCATCGCGGCAGGCCAGCGTGACGGCGGTCGGCAGGCCGTTCGCCACTTCGCGAGCAAAAGTCGGTCCCGACAGCACCGCAGGCACTGCCCCGGGCAGCGTTTCGGCGATGACGTCCGAGAGCAAGGCGCGGGATTCGTTCTCGATCCCCTTGGCGCAAATCACGACGGGCGTTGCCGGTGCGAGGTGGGGGGCGAGGCGCTCGGTCACGCTGCGCAGGTGCTGGGTGGGGGCGGCCAGCAGCACCGCGTCCGCTCCCGCCGCTTCGGCGAGATCGGTGGTGGCGCGGATTTGGGGATCAAGCGCCACCTCCGGCAGATAGACCCGGTTTTCGTGGCCCGTGTTGATGGCTTCCGCGACCTCGGGTTCCAGCGCCCAAATCGTCACGGCGCGCCCGGCCTGGGCCGCGACGCCCGCAAGCGCCGTTCCCCAGGCGCCCGCGCCGATGATGCCAATGCGTTCGATGCTCATGTGTCCTGCCCGCGCGCATCATAGGGGCGGGACCGCATCGCGGCGAGGGGGGCGAGCGGGGCGGCGGGAATCGGGCGCCACACGCCGCCTTTTCGCCACGCCTCCCGCCCGCTATGGTTCGATATGACCGACGACCTGCAACCGACCGACGCGGAACAAAAGCTCATCGCCGCCGCCGCGAAAGGTGAGCTTTGCTCGCTGGGAGACGCCGAAGGGTCGCCAACCGACGAATCGTTCGGTGCCGATTGGGGCGAAGACCGCATCATCTGCGCCGAGTTTATTTATGCGCTTTGTGTCGAGGGCCGCTGGCCGGCGCACGCCAAGGGCGTCCACTTGGTGGGCGCGAAAATCATCGGTACCCTCGACTTCGAATCGGCAGAGCTTCGCTGTCCCCTCTATTTGGTGAAATGCCTGGTCGAACAAACACCCGTCTTCCGGGATGAAAAAAACCGGCTCTCTACATTACGCGGTGCCGCCTCCCCAGCTTTTCCGGGGACAGGTTGGAATCGCACGCCAACCTTTCGTTTGACGGCAGTGTGTTGTGGGATGGTGAGGTGCGGCTTCTCGGGGCAAAGATAGGCGGGCAGCTCATTTGCAGCGATGCGAAATTCACAAACCCGAGGGCGAAAGACGACACCAATGCCTACGCCTTCAGCGCCGAGGGGACCGATGTCGGTAGAGATCTTCTTCTGCGAGGCGCGAAGGCAACCGGCGAAGTGCGGCTTCTCGGGGCAAAGATCGGCGGACAGTTCATTTGCAGCGTTGCGGTATTCACAAACCCGAGGGCGAAAGACGACACCAATGCCTACGCCTTCAATGCCGATGGAACGGAAGTCGGTGAGATCTGTATCTTCGATTCTGTCAAAACAACCGGGATGGTCCGGCTTCTCGGGGCCAAGATCGGCAGGTCACTAAGTTGCCACAACGCTACCTTCAAGAATCCCGGAGCCCCACAGTATGGCAAGGCCCATGCCTTCATTGGCGACGGATTAGAGGTTGACGGCGACATGTTATTCACGGACGCCGAAGCCAGCGGCATGGTCCGGCTTCTCGGGGCCAAGATCGGCGGGCAGCTGAACTGCGACGGCGCGACGTTCGGCAATCCGCGGGCCGGCAAGGGCAACGAGGCCTATGCCTTCAGTGCCGACAGTATGGACGTCGGGGAGAGTTTCTTTTTCCGGTTCGTTACGGCCACCGGAGGAATCCGAATTGTTGGGGCGATCTTCAAATCCAATTTGTCCATCGTGGAAGGAGAATTCAGCCACGCGGGCGGGTACGCAATCGATCTCGAGGGAGCCAAAATCGACGCCACTTTGTTTCTGATGGGAATCAAAATGGTCTCAGGTTCCATCAATCTCACCCACACGCGCTGTGGCGTCCTCGCTGATGATCCATCGTGGTGGCGGAAGGATGCGCTTTATCTCGACGGATTCGAATATCGCGCCGTCGGTTCCGGCGGCGAGATGGACGTCTCGGAGCGTCTCCGCTGGCTCGATTGCGAGGCGTCGCCTGAGTTTCGCCTGCAGCCCTACGAGCAGCTAATCAAGGTCTATCGCGACATGGGGCACGAATCGGACGCCCGCGAAGTCGCCATCGCCAAGCAGGAGGCGCTCCGCAAATACGGCCAATTATCGTGGCGAGGGCGCGCCTGGAACTGGACCCTCGGTACGCTGATCGCCCACGGATACCGGCCTTGGCGGGTCCTACTACCAGCGCTGCTTGTGGTCATTCTCGGTACTGCGGCGTTTGGGGACGGCTTCAACCGCGGCCTCATGGTCCCGACCAACACGCGCTATCTCGAAGAAAGCATCAAGTTGCCGGACCAATACCCGATGTTCAGTGCGCTCGGCTACTCGATCGATGCCTTCGTACCCATTGTCGATCTGCGCCAGCAGGCGTTCTGGGTTCCCGCTGGAAACGGATTTTGGGGATTGGCGCTGTGGGGCTACATGTGGTTCCACATCGCGTCCGGCTGGGTTCTAACGACCATTTTCGTCCTTGGTTTCACCGGCGTCGTCCGCAAGGACTGACCCCCTACCCCTTCAAACACACCATCGGTTCGAGGCGCGCGACGCGTTTGGCAAGCCCCGCCCGCGCCGAGGCTTCGACGACCGCGGAGACATCCTTGTAGGCGCCGGGCGCTTCTTCGGCGACGCCCCGCTGCGAAGGACTGCGGGCGACGATGCCGCGTGCGGCGAGCTCGTCCACCACCGCGCGCCCCGACCAGGTCTTGCGCGCTTTCGTCCGGCTCATGGTGCGCCCGGCGCCGTGGCAGGCGGAACCGAAGGCGCGCGCCATGCTCGTTTGCGTGCCCGCGAGAATGTACGAAGCCGTCCCCATGCTGCCGCCGATCAGCACCGGCTGGCCGGCGCCGCGCAAATCTTCGGGCAGTTCGGCGTGGCCGGGGCCGAAGGCGCGGGTCGCTCCCTTGCGGTGAACGAACAACCGCCGCGTCCGGCCGCCGATTTCGTGGTCTTCCTCTTTGCAGGTGTTGTGCGAGACGTCGTAGAGGAGCGAAAGCCGCGCCTCGGGCAGTACCGCGGCGAAGGCCTCGCGCGCCAGGTGCGTGACGATCTCGCGGTTGGCGAAGGCGCAGTTGATGGCGGCGCGCATGGCGCCAAGATAACGACGCCCGAGATCGGAATTGAGCGGCGCGCAGGCAAGCTCGCGATCGGGCAGCGTCAGGCCGAAACCGGCGGCCGCATCCACCATCTCGCGCAAGTATTCGGTGCCGACCTGATGGCCGAGCCCGCGCGAACCGCAATGGATGCTGAGCACCGCCTCCCCTTCGGCGATTCCGAAGGCGCGTGCGATATCGGCGTCGTAGATCTTCACCACTTTCTGGATTTCAAGGTAATGGTTGCCGGAACCGAGCGTTCCCATCTCGCGGCGCTGGCGCTTCCTCGCCTGTTTGGAAATGCAGTCGGTGCGCGCGCCCGCCATGGTGCCGTGTTCCTCGATGCGGTCGAGGTCGGCCGCCTCGCCCCAACCGCGCTTGACCGCCCAGCGCGCGCCCCCTTCCAGCATGGCGTTCATCTCGTCGTCGTCGAGGGCGATCGCACCGGTGCTGCCCAGTCCGGTGGGAACGGTCTTGAACAGTCGATCGGCAAGCGCGCTCTTGGCGGGTTCGATGTCGGTCGCGCCAAGGCCGGTGTGCAGCGCGCGCACGCCGCAGGAAATGTCGAAGCCGACCCCGCCGACCGACACCACGCCGCCATCGTCGGCATCGAACGCCGCCACCCCGCCGATCGGAAAGCCATAGCCCCAGTGCGCGTCCGGCATGGCGTAGGCGGCGCCGACGATACTCGGCAGCGCGGCCACGTTCACCGCCTGGTCATAGACCTTGTCGTCCATGCCGCGCAGCAGCTCTTCGTCGGCGAAAATCACCGCATCGACGCGCATCGCGCCCGTGGGCGGCACGCGCCATTCGTAGTCCGAAACCTTTTCCCATCGCGCGGGGTCCATCGCGCTCTCCTCTGTCCAGTACCCCCTACACGTCGATCACGCATTCGGCCGACCATACGCCGTTCTCTTCAGCGACCCGAAGGCCGGTGTAAGTCGCCCCCTTGACCTCGACCGCGGGCGCGTGCCGGGCGACGTCGATTTCCTCGCCCCATGCGGTGGCGCGCAAGCGCGTGCCGTCGATGGTGACGTCGAATCTTGAAAACAGCATCCGCCGGGTCGCCATTTCAAAGATCAGCGCGTTCAGCCACGCCACCAGCAGCGATTCGTCGTCGCCGCCCGTGGCCGTAACCGCGACGGCGCGCGTTGCCGCCACCGAGTCCGGATCGCAAACCGCCGTCGTCAGCGCCAGCGCCGTCTGTTCGAACGCCGCCTCGCGAGTCGGGCCGAAGCCGCGCACGCCGATGTCGGCCTGGTGAGAAAGGTGTTCCCAGCCCGTGGCCGGCATCGCTAGCCCGCCGCCACCGCCAGGTTGAAGGCAATGGAAATGCGCGTGCCCTCGCCGAGGTAGGGCCGCACCCCGTGCGACAGCCAGGCCGGAAACATCAGCATGATCCCGGCGCGCGGGCGCACCAGTTCGGTCGCGCCCACGGTCTGCCCGTCCGGGCCCTGAAAACAGAGCGCGGGCGCAACCATCGAGGGCCCCGGGCCGCGCGGGTCCATGATGACGAACTCGCCGCCCAAAGCCTCGTCATCGGCGCAGCCGTCGCCGTCGACGTAGTACGTCCCCGACCAGAACGCGCCGGGGTGGACGTGAAACTCGTTCGAATGGCCCTTGCGGTTGATGTTGGCCCAGGCGTTGACCTCCCATTCGACATCGGCCGGCCGCCCCGACCGCGCCGCCGTCATGCGGTCGGCCACCCCTAATGCGGTTTCGATGACCTGTTCGCCCGCCTTGCCGTCCCACTTGTGATAATCGCGGCTCGAATGCCAGCCGCCGATATTGGAATCGTATCCTTGCGGCGGCGGCTTCTTTTTTTCGCGCGCAAGGATGGTTTTTTTCAGCCGCGCATCGAGCTTTTCGTGATCCGGCAGCATCGCCATGATTACCGGCGTCGCAAAGGTGTTGCGGACTTCACCCGTTCGGGCATCGGCGGCGGTTTCGGTATGGCGTCTCCGGGTCGGCGTAGGGGTCCTGATCTTGCCGCCCGCCGGTCCGGGTGGTTCGGTTTTCTGGCGGAGCGACCCTGGCTAGCGGCGCGACTCTCCAGTCGTGCGACTCTGGCATTTCGATCCCTCGATGTCAGCCCGGACCGGGAGGTCCCGTGTCGCAGGTCCGGCAGGGGCTACTCGCGGGCGCCCGCGCCCGGCGCCTTCGCCGCCTCGGGATCGAGTGGCCAGCGCGCCCGCGGCGGCGCTTCCAGCGAATCGGTAAGGCCGCGCGAAAGGCGTTCGACCCCGGCCCAGGCGATCATCACACCGTTGTCGGTGCAGAGCCGCGCCGGCGGCACGGTCAGCGAAAACCCTTCCGCCTCGCATAAACCCAAAAGGCGCGCCCGCAACGTCTCGTTGGCGGCGACGCCACCGGCGACGACAAGGGTGCGGGCATAGTCGTAGCGCGCGCGCATTTCGGTGAAGGCATTAGCGGTCCGGTCGAGCAAGACGTCGCCGACCGCGGCCTGAAACGAGGCGGCAATACCCGCGACCCGATTGGCGGGCAGGTCGCCGCCCTCGCTCTGGCGGCGGACCTCATGGACGAGCGCGGTTTTCAGTCCCGAAAACGAAAAATGGCAACCAGCCCGGCCGCGCATCGGTCGCGGCAGATCATGGGCGCCCGGATCGCCCGTGCGCGCTGCCCGTTCGATCGCCGGTCCGCCGGGATAGCCGAGGCCCAGCAATTTCGCCGCCTTGTCGAAGGCTTCGCCGACGGCATCGTCCACCGTGGTGCCGAGGCGCGTGTAACTATTGACGTCCTCGACAATCAAGAGCTGGCAGTGCCCGCCCGAAACCAGCAGCAGCAGATAGGGAAAGGCGACTTTGCCGCCGAGGCGTGCCGACAGTGCATGGGCCTCGAGGTGGTTGACGGCGATGAACGGCTTCGCCAATGCTGCTGCCAGCGCCTTGCCGGTGGTCAGGCCCACCATCAGCCCGCCGATCAGCCCCGGGCCGGCAGTGGCAGCGACCGCCTCGATGTCGCCCCAGTCCGCCTCCGCCTCGGCCAGCGCCCGGGCGATCAGGCCGTCGAGGTACTCGATATGGGCGCGCGCCGCAATTTCCGGCACCACGCCCCCATAGGGACGGTGCGCCTCGATTTGCGAGCGCACGATATCGGCCAGAATCCGCCCGTCCGCGGTCACCAGCGCCGCCGCGGTCTCGTCGCAACTGGTTTCGATACCGAGAACGGCCATCCGATGCCCGCCCTTTCACCAACTTTCAATGAATTAAGCTATAAACCAAGCGAACCGGCAGCACAGCACTCCCGGGACGGTATGGAACCACAAGACCCGGATAAACGCCTTCGCCTCGGCACCCGTGGCAGCCCGCTTGCGCTGGCGCAGACCAACATGGTGCGGGCGCGCCTGATCGAGGCGGACGAGAGCTTGACCGCCGAGAACACCGAGATCGTCACCATCAAGACCTCGGGCGATCTGATTCAGGACCGCCCGCTGGCCGACGTCGGCGGCAAGGGGCTGTTCACCAAGGAAATCGAAGAGGCGCTGCTGGACGGGTCCATCGACATTGCCGTCCATTCAATGAAGGACATGCCGACCGAGTTTCCCGGCGGCTTGACGGTTCCCTGCATTCTCGAACGCGAGGATCCGCGCGATGCGTTCCTGTCGCCGGGCCATCCCGATCCGTGGTCGCTGCCCGAAGGCGCCATGGTCGGAACGTCCAGTCTGCGCCGCCAGGCGCAACTGCTGCACCGCCGCCCCGACCTCAAGGTGGTGAACTTCCGCGGCAACGTTCACACGCGCTTGCGCAAGCTTCGGGACGGCGAAGTCGATGCGACGTTGCTGGCGCTGGCGGGTCTCAAGCGTCTCGGCATGGCTGATGCGGTGACGGGCGTCATCGAAGCCGACGATCTGTTGCCGGCGGTGGCTCAGGGCGCGATCGGGATCGAATGCCGCGACGGGGATCAACGGGTTCTCGACGGGCTTGCGTCCCTCAACGACGACGATACCTTTGATTGCGTCGCGGCGGAGCGGGCCGTGCTGGCGGCGCTCGACGGATCGTGCCGCACACCGATTGCGGCCCTTGCGGAACTCGACGGCGATGCGCTGCACTTGCGCGCCCTGATCGTCACGCCCGACGGCAAGACGCTTCACCGGTCCGACCGCACCGGACCGCGGGATGCGGCCAAGGCGCTGGGCGGGGAGGCGGGCGAGGCGTTGCGTGCGCTTGGCGGCGAGAATTTCTTTTCGGCCGGAGGGTGAGGCGTGCGAGTCCTGCTGACACGGCCCGAAAGAGATTCCCGGAGGTTCGCCGAACAGTTCGCGACGCCGGGGATCGAAACCCTGTTCGAACCGATGCTGACCATCGAGTACGAGGTATCGCCGCTGGATCTATCCTCCTATCAGGCGATCCTTCTCACTAGCCGCTATGGCGCCCGCGGACTGGCCCGGGCGACCGAGCAGCGCGGCGTGCCGATTCTTACGGTAGGATCGGCCACCGCAGCGACCGCGGAAGAAGAAGGTTTTACGCGCGTGCGCAGCGCCCGCGGCGATGCAGCGGTTCTGGCTCAGTTCACCAAAAGCGTCCTTGATTCCGGCGACGGGCCGGTGTTGTTCGTCCACGGTCAGGACACCACCGGCGATCTCAAATCGGCGCTCGAAACGGCGGGCTTTGCCGTCGACGAAAGTGTTCTCTACGCCGCGCACGCGGCTGAGAAGCTTTCGTCGGAAACGGTTTCAGCGCTTGACGAAGGGTCGGTCGATGGCGTTCTCCTTTTCTCGCCCCGGACCGCAAGGACCTTTGTTAGTCTCGTCGCCATGGCGGACCTCTCACATCGCACGGTGAACATCGATGCCTACTGCCTGAGCGACGCCGTTGCCGAGGCGGCTCTGGGATTGGCATGGCGCCGCATCCTCGTGGCGTCACGGCCCGAGGCCGATGCCCTGATCGCACTCCTGTCCGGGCCGGGCATCGCATGAGCACTGCGGCCGGCGATCCGGCGCCCCGGCGCAAGCCACGCGGTCGGGCGGGCAACGTCTGGATCGTCGTCTTTGTCGTGCTGGTTTTTGCTGCCGGTGTGCTGTCGAGCCCCTTTGGCCAGCGTCTCGTGGGCCTCGATCTCGAAGCTCTTTTCGGGTACGGGGACGACGCCGAGGCTGCTGCCGCTCGCGATGCGGCCCTCGACGAGGCCGGCCGGCGGTTAAGCGAGATCGAAAAGCAGATCGATTCCCTTGAGCGGAACCTGGCCACCGCCGGCGGTGACATCGCGCGTCTCGAAGGCGAGATCGATCCCGGCGCGGTGCAGGGCCTCACCGCGGAACTCGACGCCGTTCGCGCTGAGGCGCGGAATACACAAAGTGCGCTTGCCGAGGTCCGCAGCGCGCTTGGCGCTTACGGCGATCTTGCCGCGGCCCTGGACGATCTTGGCGAGCGTACCGAATCCCTTGAAGTCGCGCGCGATCGGCCCGCGCCGGTCGAGCAGCGGGCGCCGTCCCGGTTGGCGGACGATCAGGCCGCCGATCTGGAGCAACGCCTGGCCGCGCTGACCGGCCGGATTGAATCGCTCGAGGGCGCGGACGTTCCCTCGGACGCGGGCGCGCAACTAGCGGCCCTCGAAGGGCGGCTGGCGGCACTCGAACGCGATCTTCCCGAAACAGCCGCTGGCGTTCGCGCCCGGCTCGATATGTTGGAGACCGAGGGCGCTGCGCGCGGCCCGGAAACGGCGCTGGTGGTGGCGATCGCCCGACTGCGTGATGCCGCTGCGCGCGGCCCGTTTGCGGACGCGCTTGCGCCGGTGGACCGGCTGATCGGCGACCTCGGCGATGCGGAAATGACGGGCCTGCTCGACGCACTCGCGCCCGCGGCCGAGACCGGCGTGCCCGGGCTGGCGGGGCTCCAGTCCGAGTTTTCAGATCTCGCAGGCCGCGCCGTTCATGCCGGCCGGATCGGATCGCAAGCGGACTGGATCGAATGGACCTGGAACCGCCTGACCTCGATTGTCAGTGTGCGCCGCACCGGCGACATCGCCGGGGCCGATACCGAGGCCCGCATTGCCCGTGCCGAGATCCGGCTGGCGCGGGGCGATCTCGCGGGCGCGCTCGGCGAAATCGAGAACCTCTCCGGCGAGGCGGCGGCGGTCCTGGCGCCGTGGCGGCAGCGCGCCGAATTGCGACTCTCGGCGGCCCGCGCCCTCGACGCGCTGTCGCTGCGGGCGCTTGCCCTTTTTGGTGCATCGTGAGGGCCGCGTGATGCGCCTGTTTCTCGGTTTTGCCATTGTGGCGGTTGCGGCCGCGGCCGCGGCGTGGCTGGTCGACCGGCCGGGCGTCGTGGTGCTCGACTGGCAGGGCTACCGGATCGAATCTTCGCTCGCGGTCGTGTTGGCGGCGCTGGTGCTGGTGATGGCGGCGGCAGCGGTTTTGTACCAGTTCTGGCGCTGGCTCCGGCGGGGGCCGATGATCGCGGGCCGGGCCCGGGCCGACCGCCGGCGCGTTCGCGGCCAGCTCGCCCTGACCCAGGGCATGGTCGCGGTTGCCGCCGGTGACAAAGCGGCCGCCCTGCGGTTTGGGCGCCAGGCCGAATTGCTCATCGCAGAGTCGCCGTTGACGATGCTGCTCTCGGCCCAGGCGGCGCAGTTGAACGGCGACGATCTCGCCGCGCGGCGTTACTTCGCCGCCATGCTCGAACGGCCGGAAATGGAATTTCTCGGCTTGCGCGGGCTGATCGCCCAGGCGACCCGCGACGGCCAGACCGGAAGCGCCCTCAATCTCGCCCGCCGCGCCTTTACCTTGCGCCCCGACGCGCCGTGGCTGGTGACCGCATTGTTCGATCTCGAGGCCCGGGCCGGCAACTGGGCCGAGGCGGGCCGCGTCATCGACCATGCGCTTCGTAGCAAACTGGTGGCTCCCGAAAATGGGCAACAGCGCAAGGCGGTTGCGCTCTATCAGATGGCGCGGACGATGCGCGAATCCGACCGCGGCACGGTGGCGCGCAAACTTGCGCTCGAATCGCTGTCCCTCGATCCGGGCCTGGTGCCGGCGGCCGCGTTCGCCGCCGATCTTCTGCTCGCCCAGGGAAAACGCCGCCGCGCGCTTCATTTGATTGAACAGACCTGGGCCTTGCAGCCGCACCCCGATCTCGGCGCTGTCTACGAAGCCGCGCTTGCCGACGAGCCCGCGCCGCGCCGCCTGGCGCGCGTCGAAAAGCTCGCCGGACTCCGTGCCGACGACCGCCATTCAAGACTGATGCTGGCGCGTGCCGCGCTTGCCGCCGGGGAATTCGACTCAGCGCGTGCCGCGCTGGAACCGCTGACGGCGGACGACCCGGACGCGGAAACCTGCCGCATCATGGCCGACCTGGAAGAACGCGCGCGCGGCCCCGCTTATGCTCGCGCCTGGCTGACGCGGATTGAAGCCGCGCCGTCCGGGCCGGGCTGGGTGTGCGAGGTCTGCGACCATGGCGTCGCGGACTGGTCCGCCTATTGCGACAACTGCCAAAGCTTCGATTCGCTCCGCTGGGGGCGGCTCAATGGCGGCACGCGCATCGCCCGGAACGGCGCCGCGGATGCGGCCTCCACCTCGGGCCGAACGGAAAGCCTGCCGCCGGCGCAGGGCGCGGCACCGCCACCGCCGCCGCCGGACGCCGCTTCCGTTCCCGTTGACGGCCCCGAACGCGCGGGGTAGCGTTGCCGCCGCTCCGGTCGGCCCCTCTGTTTCGAGTGCCTCCGGTGATCCGGTTGCGGCCGGATCAAGTTTCCGGGCGCCGGTCACGCGCCCCCGGCGCCGCCTTAGCTCAGCTGGTAGAGCATCGCATTCGTAATGCGGGGGTCGTAGGTTCGAGCCCTACAGGCGGCACCAAATCTAACCTCTTAGTTAGCCTAACTCATTGGTATGCATGCATTGTTTGTTATGCATGCGTTGGGGTAGACAATAATTGTGGGCGTTACCTGTATCTAAAGCAGGGCGTTTACTACTTCAGCCGCCATGTGCCGGTCGATGTGCGGCAACACCACGAATGCAGCCGCATCGTGATCTGTCTGAAGACTAAATCTATAGATGCTACCGATCGTGCTGCCACAGCGATCGCCCATAAGCTGGATGACTATTGGTTGGGTCTCAGACTGCAGAGACTGCCCATATCAATGGCGCACCGGCCTGCTCTCCAACCCGACGTGAATGATCCAGCGGCTCCTGCCCTCTCAGATGCATTAGCCGCTTATCTCGCACTGAAGGCAGACGATAAGGGCCCAGCATTCGTCCATACCGCTACCAGAAATGTGGGATATGTTATTGCCGAGCTAGATGATAAGCCTATCGGTAATTACACCAGCTTGGACGCAACGCGATTCAGAGACGCCCTATTTGCAAGGGGCCTATCCAGTAGTACTGCCAAGCGCATCTTTGGCTCTGTGAGAGCAATCACAAAATTGATCCTCTCCGAACACGGCCTTGACCCAAAAAACCCATTCACGGGCACCTATCTTCCCGATAGGGCTGACGCTCACATTAGAGAGCCAATACCTTTGGCCATTATTAGACATTTACAAATAGAATGTCGAAAAATGGATGACGGCAGACGTTGGATCATTGCCCTGTTAAGTGACACTGGCATGCGTCTCGCTGAAGCAGTTGGTCTGCATCTAACTGACTTGGCGATGGATGTTGAAATGCCGCATGTGATTGTTCAGCGGCATGCGTGGCGCCCACTTAAGGCTAAGGCCAGCAACCGAGAGATCCCGCTTGTAGGAGCGGCGCTGTGGGCTGCTCAACG
>PVBE010525823.1_pt1 | contig 61060 bp, 66 predicted proteins | sample 1631181 | NCBI WGS metagenome assembly PVBE01 (sample SAMN08397723, study PRJNA350692) | Marine metagenome, whole genome shotgun sequencing project. | isolation source: water | place: Pacific Ocean | collected 2012-04
TAATATTGAAATTATTAATAGATTTATTATATTGTCTACATTAATAAAATTTTGAGAGATATATTTAATTAATAAAGAGGTTATTAAAATAGATATTATAATTTTTAGATAATTAAATTTTAATGGATTTATTTTTATGATCCACAACCCTTCTATAAAATACAAGATACTAGTTAATAAAAAGGAAATGCTTGTGGCTACTGCTGCCCCCATTATACCATATTTTGGTATTAATATTATATTAAGTATAATATTTAATATAGCTCCAGATGAAATATTTAATAATTCTAGTTTTGTTCTGTTCGCTACAGTTGGAATATAATTAGTTAATATAAAAGAATAATTCAAAAATAGACCCATACTTAATATTACTAAAGCTGGTGCAGCTATACTATATTCTGTTCCAAATAATATAGTTATTATCTCTTTTGGGAATAATACAAATATAGAAAATAGAATTATGTTAAGCATGAAGACCCATTTAGTTGTTGATTTATACACAGTTTTAAATTCATTCATATCTTTTTTGGAAAATAAATATGTTAATGTGGGCACGACTAAAAATGCTAAACCTTGGGGTACTGTATAAAGTATTTGTGCTGTAGGTAATGCTGTGTTGTACAATCCAACTTCTTTAACTGTTTTAAAAAATCCTATCATCATTGTATCGCTCCAACCCATTATTAACATTGCAAAACTACTAAAAACTAGAGGCCATGAAAAAGAAAATATTTCTTTACCTACATAGATTGATCTTATCTTAGATTTTATAATTGGAAATACTTTTCTTTCAAGAAAGTACAATGAAAAGATTAAGGAGACTAAAAAAGAGATTACATAAACTATTGCTATTCCAATTATATTAATACTAAAATATAATAAAATTAAAGTTAATGAAACTTTTACTAAATTTAAGATAATATTTTTTGATATAATTATATATCTTATTTTTTGAAATCCTAATATTGCATGTAGAGAGACCTCATTCACCACATTTATTGGAATTACAATAGCTAAGATTTTTAGAATAAGACTCAAATCTATATTATCAAAATAATTTAAGGCAATAAAATCAGATAATAAGAATAATAATATGCTTAAAATAAAACTTATCATAAAACTTGTTTTTAATGAGTAAGTTATTGCTCCCTTTACACTCCTTAGATCTTCTTTGCCTCTATAATATGAAACATATCTCAAAACTCCTCTTTGCAATCCAAATAAAGATATCCCTATTATTATTCCAATAATTCCTAAACCTAATGAAAACAAACCATATTCACTTACACCAACCCTAGCAATAATTAAACGATATATATAACTAAGTAGTTTAGATATAACCATACCAATAAATACAATACTAGCTCCACTAGCTATCTTATCTAAATTTGACATAAACTAGAAATTTTATATTGTTATTTAAATGCTTTGTTGATAGTTTATCCAATAGGATTAGCTACCTCACAAAGATTATTATTACATCTAATTAAAGATTTATCATATCCTTTTACACCAACACTTGGAGTTATAGGGCAATCTTCTCTAGTAATGCATTGAACATCACTAAGTGCAACTTCAAATTTACTTTCTACACATCTAAATTTATTGGATATTAATGGATCACTCCAACATAGATCTCTATCTATCTGTCCATCAATACAATCTTTAACATTATTACATAATAAAGCAGTCATTGCAAGTTTTCCATCTTTTTCAAACATACATTGTTTTACATTATTAAAATTCTTAAATTCTTTCTCTTCAGTAAATTGTAACATCTTACAAAAAGTATTTTCACAAATTACTGTCTCTTCAATATCAATGAAAGCATTATTTTCTTCTAGATATGAAAAACTTTCAAAACAATCATTATTGGTAGAACATCTTACAACATTAGGAACTTTTGTATAATTAGATCCTACACAATTATAATCTAATCCTTCTACATATAAGTTATTTGATTTAGCTATCTTAACACATTCATTATCTTGATTACATTTGTTTCCTAATGGCACAAAATCATTTTTTTTGATTATTAAACATTCATTTACTCTTGGTTTTGTATGTGAGGGTTTATGTGCATCGTATATTGATAATTGACTTAGATCTATTTTAGGTATATTTTTCTTATTACTTTTTTCACATTTTCCTTCTAGAATAGCATTTCTTATATTTTCTTTGTTAACTTTATCAACATCACATTTCATAGTATAACTCATTCTATCTTGCAAATGATTTATATCATGAGAATCTGTTGAATATATACAAGGAATGTTTAATTCTTCAGCTAACTTTTTTGTATAATCTTCATTTTGATCTCCTTTCAAAGCGAAATTTCCACATTCTATAGCATCTATTGAATCTTTTAATTCTCTAATATTCTCTTCTGAAAGACTAAATCTTTTTTCAGTCCTCCATTCAGGATGAGGAATAATTGCTAGTCCGCCTTGTTTATGAATCTCTTTTATAACTTCTTTAGCTGTTATTCCTTTTTCTGTATCCACTATTAGACTTACACCTAAAGTTTCAAGAAGTCAATTTAGGATTTATTTGTTCATTAATATCAAAAGCTACTATATGTCCATTTAAACTAGAAACCTCTTCTCCTAACATACATAGAAATCTATCTTCACTTAAACATATTTTTCTAATATTATCATCTATTTTATTATGATCTGTTATAACCACAAAATCAAAATTTAATCTTTCTAATTCATCAAAGTATAATTTATGTTTTTCTATATTTAATTTGTTTACTATATCATATTCATAAATGCTTCTTGGAGGCTCACATATATCTATATGTGTATGGATGTTTCCTATAACTTCATTATCTAAATTAGATTGACAACTAATTATTAAGACAGAAGTTATTATGAGATATATACATATTTTATGATTCATCGATGTTTAATCTACAAGTTTATTGTATAAATGTTGTTAACTTTTTAATTTATTTCTAAAATTTTTTAATAGATTATAAATTATTCCATACTCTTGTAATTTAAATAAAAATCTTTTTTTCCAATTTTTACTTAATTCATAATCTTCCCATCCTTTTACAATAATATTATATGCTTCAATTTTATCTTTAGAATTAAGGCTAGGAGTTTCATATATTGATCTAACTTCATCTGCTATATGTGTATATTTAACTAATTCTTCTTCTGGATCATCAACAGTCCAATATTTATTCTCATCAATTAAAGAAGCCATTTCAGTTCCAGGATAAGGAATTAACATATTAAATCTGGCTGTTTTGAACTCATGTTTTTTAGCAAAATCTAACATTTTTAGTATAGATTCTTTTGTTTCTCCATTTGATCCGATAATAAAAAATCCTTTTATTTTAATATTATATTTTTTTAAAAGACTAATTCCTCTTTCTATAGCTTCTATATTCTCTCCCTTCTTCATTTTTTTAAGAACTTCATTATCTACACTTTCAATTCCTATTGCCAATTCATTACATCCTGCTTTTTTCATTAGCATTGCTAGTTCATCATCTAAACGATCAGCTCTAATACCATTTGGAGTACTCCATTTTATATTCAATTTATTTTTTATAATCAATCTACATATTTGTTTTGCTCTTTCTAAATTCATAGAAAAATTATCATCTAATATATCTATAGTTCCAACATTATACTTCTCTTTTAGAATCTTCATTTCATCAACAACATTCCCTGGGCTTCTTACTCTAAACAATTTTCCAGTAAATACTGGGACAGAACAAAATATACAAGAATAAGGGCAACCTCTTGAGGTGGACATTGGAAATATTGTTTTTCTTTTTAAGATTCCTTTTAGAGTTGTATCTCCATGATACTTTTTTAAATCGAATTTGTCATATTCAGGAAATGGTAGCTCATCTAGATTATCATTATATCCTCTTGATTCATTTACAACAATTTTGTTATCATCTCTAAATATCAAACCTTTTATGTTATCCAATCTTTTATTTTCTTTTAATGAAATACATAACTCACTAAATGTTAATTCTCCTTCACCAACTAAAACAAAATCAAAATTTTCATCTTTTTTTAATATATTTTCTTTTACTAGTGTTGGGTGAGCCCCTCCAACAATAACTTTAGTTTTTGGGCTATATTCTTTTATTATAGAAGCTAGTATTTTAGCTGAAGGATGATCAAATACTGTAGAGGCCATTCCAGCTATTATATAATCATTCTTTAGTTTTGAGATAAGTAACTCTTTCCAGTTATCATACAATCTTAAGTCTAGAATATCATGATCTATATTTTTTTCTCTTAGTATAGATGATAAATATGCTAATCCTAAAGGTGGATAATTAGGCAGACCATAGGTAGTTTCAGTTTGTGGAAATAGTAATAGCGCTTTCATATTTCTATTGAATATTCCTTATTTTTAAGACTTTTGCAGATACTTTTAAATACTAATTTATGGAGGAGAATCTATGAAAATAAAAGCATTAGTCTTAACAACATCATTAACAAGATATGTTGGAGATTACTTAGCTAATTTTATTTATGAATCTATTAAAAATTTAAAAGTTAAAGAGCATGTTGATTTAGACATTGTTGCACCAGATACTATCGATTCAATAAAAAATGAAAGAAGAGATAATATTAACATTTATAGATTTACTTATGTTTTTCCTAGAAGACTACAAAAACTTGCATATGGAAGTGGGATAGCTATAAATTTAAGAAATAATCCTTTATTATATCTACAAGTGCCTAGTTTTGGATTGAGTTTTTTGTATAAATCTCTTAAAGTATATAAGAATCATAATATTATTTATTCTCAACTAGTTTTTGCAGGAATGATCGGGGTTATTTTAAGAAAAATTTTAAACAAAAAAATTCCAATTATAACAACATTTTGGGGTAAAGATGTAGATAACTTAGCTAAACATAAAAGAATCTATAATTTATTAATTAAAGAAGGAGATCTATTCATTACTTTAAGTCCAGATATGTCTAATGATTTGTTGAAAATTGGTTGTGATAGATCGAAAATAAGAGATATTAATATTGGTATAAATCTAAAAAATTTTAAATATAAAAAACCAAAAAAATCTAAAAAAATCACATTCTTATTTGTTGGAAGGTTAATTGAAAAAAAAGGAGTAAAATATATGATTAATGCATTCAATAAAATTTTAAAAAATAATAATTTTGAATTAAGAATTTTAGGTGATGGCTCATTAGAGAATGAATTAAAAAATCAAGTAAAAAGATTAAAACTAGAAAAAAATATAACTTTCATTAATAACAAAGGAGTTAAGGATACTAGAAAATTATCATTAAATGAGTTTGGTAAGGCAGATATATTTTTACTTCCAAGTGTACTAGCTTCAGATGGAGATAAAGAAGGAACACCTTTTGTTTTAATGGAAGCACAAGCGATGGGAATTCCTTGTATTTCTAGTTTTCATGCTGGAATACCTTATCTTGTATTGAATAATAAAACAGGATTTTTAGTTAAAGAAAGAGATGTTAATGATTTATCTAATAAAATGTTGAGATTAGCTAAGAACTATAATCTAAGATTAAAGTTTAGTAAAGCTGGAAGAAAACATATTGAGGAAAATTATAATCAAGATAAACAAATAAGCAAAATAAGAAAAGAAATGGAAAGATTATTGAAGATTCAAAATGAGAAAGCTCATTAGATAGACAAAAACCTATAAAAATCTTTAATTCTTATGATATTAATGAAGAGAGGATAAGCAGCTATAGAATTCTTAATGACTTATGGCTGGGCTATAATTGTTTTATTAGTGGTAATAGCTTCATTATGGTTTTTTATTGGAAATCCTCAATTATTAATTTCAGATAATTGTAAATTAGCACCTCCATTAAATTGTGAAGGTGTTACAGTTTCAACCTCAACAGATACAATTACATTAAGATTGAAAAATGGATTAAATGAAGATGTTACAATAACAAATATTAATCTAGTTGAAGAAAATTGTGATGTAGTTGTAAGTGTTTCTATCTTAGCAGATTCTTTTGCAAATGTTCCTTTTACTTGTGCAACTACTGGTTCAAAAATAAAATCAAGTATTATCATAAAATATAGTACTCCTGGATTAACAGGAAGAATTGTAACTGGAAATTTAGTTGCATCAACTGGATTAGGTGGAAGTGGAAGTGGAGATGGCAATGGTGGAGGAGCAGATGAAAATATCTGTCAAAATGCAGAAGATGGTGGATTGTGTGGAGGATTAGATATATTATTTGGGGAAGGCTACCAAGCCAATTGTTGTAGTTCTTTTAGTTTATGTTATTAATATGATTTTATTAAAATAAATTCATTCCATTGGTCTACCGCTACCACCAGAAGCTAAAGCCATTGCGCCTAAAATATATTTCTTAAATAATGCAAAATTAGAGATATTTGTTATCTTTCTTAGAATAACTTTTGGTCTAAAATAAAATTCAAATAAAGCTTTTCTTTGTAATGTTTTAAGTTCTTCAGAAGTTCTTCCTTTTGGAACCCATACTAATTCATGATCTGAGAATCCACCCCATGTTTGGTAGTTATCCCATTCTTTTGAATTTAATTCTCCGGATTCTACAACTTGATCATATAATTCAGTTCCAGGATAAGGAGTTGTTATTGTAAATTGCGCCCAGTCAGGATCTAATTCTTTAGCAAATTGAATTGTTTTTAAACTTTCATCCCTAGTCTCTGTTGGAAGTCCTAACATCATAAATGCTCTAGATTCAATTCCAGTTTCTCTACACCATTTAAATGCATCTTTAATTTGTTTTATTGTTACATCTTTTTTTATCATATCTAATAATCTTTGTGATCCAGATTCAACACCAAAATGTATCCCCCAACATCCTGCTTCTTTCATTAATTTTAATAATTCTAGATTGACTAAACTAACTCTAGTCATACAACTCCATTTTACTTTTTTATTCAAACCAAACTCTATTATTTTTTCACATACTTCTTTTGTCCAATCAAACTTCATTGTAAAAGTGTCATCTCTAAATACTATCTCTTTTGCACCATGTTCTTCAACTAAAATTTTCATCTCTTCAACTACTCTATCTGGACTGTGATATCTAAATTCTTTATCAAAAACTTTAGAACAGAATGTACACCTATAACCGCAACCTCTTGATGTTAATATTATATATGCTGGAAGTTTTCTATAATATGATACAGTTGGTCTATACAACTTCATGTCTAATAAACTTCTATCTGGGATTGGGAATTCATCTAACTTTTGGACAGTATCTCTTGGTCTTGTGATCATAACCTCTTTATTATTTCTATAAGATATTCCATTAACTTTTAACAATTCATCATGACTCTCTTTTTTGTTTTCTATTAAATCTAATAATTCAACAAATGTTTTTTCTGCTTCTCCAACAACACAATAATCGATTAAAGATTCAGTTTCTAGAATTTCTTTAGCGTTTCCATGAGCACTTGGATGAGGCCCTCCAACAATTATTTTAGCTTTAGGATGTATCTTTTTAACAATTTTACATATGGTCATTGTTTGAGAATACATTATTGTTAACATTGCTATTCCCACAACATCAAATTCATTTTTTTTTAAATAATCTTCAACTTCTTCAAATGAATAATCTAATGCTTCACAATCTAGAATCTTAACTTCATGGTTATTTTGTTTTAAGATGGCACCAATATAAGCTAAACTAAGTGGTTCAGATTTTGGACCTACTTTCTTGCCTAGTTTTCTCCAATATCCACTGTCCATTGAGGGCATAACTAAAAGAACTTTCATGATGTCCACCTTATGTTTAAGAATGCTAGATCTTTGATATTTAAGTGTTACTATCTACTTTTAGAGACTATATAAAAATTAACACTTATCTTTTCTAAAGGTGTTTTACTAATCAAATTCCCTAAACTATCAAAAAAAGGTATTAAAGATTTAGGAGAGAATGATGGACACAACCCAAAATAATAAGAATTAGTTATGTTATAATTAGTTTTGTCTAATAATGATTCAATCTCTTTTTTTGTTAAATAAATTTCATTACCTGCATGAAATTTTTTGTTTATTTTATTGACTACTTTACTTACAATTAGATTTCCCATATTAGTATCAGTTATGAATAAAATTCCATCTTTTTTTAGAGCTTTTTTAGCTGTCTCTAAAAACTTTTTTACATTTTGTTTTCCACATAGATGATGTAAATCAGTACAACAGATTAAATCAAATTTATTTTTCCAAGAATCTAAATTAAGTATATCTTGTTTTTTATATTCTAAGTTTGAAATGTCTTCATATCTTGATTTGCAAAGATTTATCATATTTTCAGATAAATCCATTCCAACAACTTTTTTGAAATGTTTAGATAATGCAAATGCTAATTCTCCACTTCCACAAGCTCCATCCATCATAACTAAATCTTTAGAACTTTTAGAACCAATAGATTTTATTATTTGTTTTACTCTTACAGAAATATAGTAATCGAATATTTCTTTCTTTACATAAGTATTGTAATATAATGCAATCTTATTATGAAAATCTTCTTGTTTTTTATTATTGTCCATCTTACTACCTCTTTTTCATATCAGCTAAAAATCCAAAGAATATTATTTGTACACCTAACAATATTGAAAGAACTGCCACCATTGTTAAAGGTAGATGGCCAACTTTTCCAGTTATAACAAATAAAGATACTAAATACAATCCTATTAACAATCCAACACTTAAAAATAACAATCCAAATGATCCAAAGAATTTTAATGGTCTATAATCTCTGTATATTCTAAATAAATTAATCCAAGCTTTGATAGCATATTCAAATGGGTTTTTTAATAATCTACTTTTTCCAGATTTTCTTTTAGCGAAAGTAACTGGGATTTCTTTTATTCTAAACTTATTATGAACTGCTTTAATAATTTGTTCTTGTGTGTATGTATGATCTGAAATTATATCTAATTTAGCTACTTCTTTTGTAAAAGCTCTAAATCCAGTTTGTGCATCTGTTATTCTTAATCTTGTTACTTTAGAAATTACTCTTGAAAATGCTTTATTTCCTATTCTTTTCATTAAAGGCATGTAATGAATTCTTCCTCTAAACCTTGATCCTAATACTAGATCATAACCATTTTCCACTTCTTTAATTAAATTAGGAATTTCTTCTGATAAATATTGTCCATCAGCATCTGTGTGAACAATAATATCTGCTTTTAACTCTAAAGCTTTTTTCATTTCTGTTCTAAAAGCTTCAGCTAATCCGTAATTGTAAGGGAGAGGATAAACAATAGCTCCACATTTTTTAGCTACTTCTACTGTTTTATCTTTAGAGCCATCACTAACAACTGAAATTTTATACTTATATTTAGTTTTATTCATTACTTTTTTTATACTATTAATCACATTTCCAATTGACTTTTCTTCATTGTATGCTGGAATGCTTATTACTATATTTTTTGTCATAAATTATCAATAAACAAAGTCCTTATATATCTTACTTTTTAGAGAATTAATACTTATTTTGTTAAAAATAGCTTTACCCATTCAACTATTAAAGAAGGATATTGTCTTGGGTTATATACAATATTATTTTTCATTGCACATTCCCATGTACAATGGCATTTCATTCTTTCTATATGCTCATTAAAGTCTTTAGCTTTCTTTGTAGCTAAAACTTTTTTGATATCATAATCAAAATCTCTTATATTACCATAATTAACATTCATCATCTCACAAGGAAATATTGTACCATCTTCAGCTATCTCTATTTGTTTTCTTCCAGTAACACACTTAACACTTCTTTTCTTTTCATTTAATGTTTTTATAATTAGTTTAGAAGAAAGATTATTTAGTGCTCTTATCATGGATTCACCAAATCCTTTTTTAGAATTTACTTCATTTATTTGTATAAGTTTATTCCATGTTTTATTATATTCTTTTAATTTAATGTTTTTTGCTTCTTTTTCCATTGTTTCTCCACGTACATAATTTAAACATAATTCTAATCCTAATTTTTTTGTTATATAACTAACAATTTCAGGAAGATTATCTTCATTATATTTTGTATGTGTAGTTATTGCGAATGTTTTAAGATTTTTATGATGCTTTTGTAATTTTTTTATTTCCTTTACAGATTTAATTAATTTTTCGAATCCACCTGGAACTTGTCTTATTTCTTCATGTTGTTTTCCTATACCATCTAAAGAGAAACTAACCATCAATTCTAATCCTGGACATGTTCTTAATATTGTTTTTATTTTTTTTACAAGTATTACAGGGGCAAATCCATTTGTAATAAAATTTAATATCTCTAGATTGTTATTATTGTAGAATGTTTGAGTTACCTCAACAATATCTTTTCTTAGACTTGGTTCTCCTCCACTATAAGACATATATTTTATTTTACCAAAGTTTGAGGAGATTTTCTTTACTTCATCTAGTGTTAACTCATTACTTATGTCTGGATTAGCTACTTTTTCCCAATAGAAGCAATGCTTACATCTCGCATTACATACTGCTGTTACGAAGAAAATTACATAAGGTGGTGTTTTTGAGAGAAGGAAACTAAATTTCCTAAAAGGTGAGACTATTTTTTGACCATAATTTGCTAATACTGCTTTTGTAATCCCTAATCCCATTGATAAATACCAAAGATAAATTAATGGAATTGATCTAATGAAAAATAACACCCCTCTCTTTTTAATGATATAAATATTTTGACCTAGATCAAGGAATATTTGCATTATTATTGTTATGAGAAATAATGGAAAAAGATAAAATATGAATATGGAAGAGATTAATGATGCAATTCCTATTATCGAGAGTAATGAATTTACTCCTTCTTTCATTGTTCCATGCCCTTTATCAAATTTAAATTTTCTATTAAAGACTATCTTTCCATATACATAACTTCTTTTGAATAATGTTTTACATCTCGGCCAAAAATATTGATAATGGTGAGATACACTAAATGTTTGGTCTGATAATATTACATAATGATGTTTTTTTAGTTCCATCCCTATTTCAAACTCTTCTCCACCACCTAAACTTGCTCTTCCAAAAAAAGTATTGAATCCACCAATTTCTTCGAATACTTTTTTTCTAATAGAGAAAGCCATTGTAGATAGATAAGAAGGATATTTTCCCATAATTTTAAACATATAATTCCAATTTATTGCGATTAAATCTGGTGCAAGCCCTTTTGTTAATGATTTAGGATATACTTGACATTGGCACACATTTATTTCTTGGTTTTCATAAACCTTAGCAAATTTTGATAGTGTATCTTCTTCAATTACAATATCAGAATCAAAAAAAACAAGAATATCTCCTTTTGCAGCATCTGCCCCTTGGTTTCTTGCATTAGCTATTCCTTTATTTATTTTTAGATCAACTATTCTACATGGAAAACTTTTTGCTACATCCAAAGAATTATCTTTACTTGCATCATTTACAACTATGACTTCAAAATCTTTGTAATCTGAATTGAATACTGATGTTAAACCCTTCTTTAAACATTCTTCATCGTTATATGCTGGAATTATGACTGAAATCATTTATAATCACCTTAGAGGTTAGTAAGATTGTTTATTTGAAATTTGAAGCTTATATAAACTTTTTTATCTTAATTTTTTCAATTTTCTTCTTTCTTTTGTAATTGTACTCCACCTATACTTTTTTGTTCTGAGGGGAGATGTTTGTATTTTCCATCATCTAATTTTTCAGCAAAAGCAGTTCCAAAATTGATTACATCACTATGAAAATTAAACCAATCTTCTTCACTTATAAAATTCTCTTTCTTTAAATGTTTCAAATCTTTATATTCTTCTTTCATCTTTTCACCCTACCTTATAAATTTTAATTCCATTATTTGTTTCTTTAACTAATTCTAATTTAGTTTCATGTTTTGTTATTACAAAATCTATGTTATCTAAATTAGTTATATCTCTTATTATTATATTATCATTTAACCAAAATCCAATAATAGTAGATGATTTTGATGGTTCACATAATGTTGATTGATCATCTTTTGATATTTTTCCAGTACAATCTCTTTCATCAATCAAAATATTAGATATTTTTGGATCATAATCATTTAACCATAAACCAAGTTGCATTTGTTCTCCTTCATACCATATTTTTGAATTGTAATAAGTCAATCCATAATTTAATAGACTTACTGTTAAGAAAAATATAATAAAAAATGTAAATATATTTTTTATGTTTATAATTCTTTTAGAATACATCAAAATTATTATTGTTAAGATTGATATAAATAATAAAATAAAAATTATAAAAGAAGCCAAACTAAAAGTTACATCTAAACTTTGTTTGTTATAAAAAATTAAATCAATTAAATACTTTAAAGTTCCCATCCATGTCAATGATAGATTATTTACTGGAAATAACGGGAAGAATACTAATCTTATAGACGCAAATAATACAATACTTGTTATGATGATTGCTGGAATAATTCTTTTTTCTCTTAATTTTTTGTATAAACTTATACTAATAAATCCTAATAATATTACTAAAGGGAGAGTTACATCAAGATATCTTCCTATTGGTCTACCAGATAATTGAAATAGAGAATTATTTAATAATATTGTAGTAGCATTATATCTTGAAATGATTAAGATGATTATTGCAAAAGAAGAATAAGAGATTATTGTTAGTAGTAATAGTCTATTATCTTTAAAAAAATCTTTTATTTTTGTTAGATGCATAAATGGAAATATAACTCCTGATGACAGTATCATAAATCCTAGGTATAATACAATCCATATTAATGAAAAGAATATTAATGAATAAATATCTCTAGTTTGAGCGAAGGAAAATTGTGAGTAATGGTTTGTTATTATCCCTAACTCATTATTTAATAAAATTGTATTTCTTATTATCCATGATGAAATAATTATCATAAATGGAATGGAGTAAGCTAAAGATTTAGTGATAATTTCTTTAGATTATATTCTTTTTTGATTAATTTAAAAATAATTAGTATTGGTATTAGTAATATTAATGTGATGCCCAATGCTCTAGTAAGAAATGATAAAGCAATAAATATTGATGCTAATACATCGTATTTTATTTTATTTTCTTTAAATGATTTATATATAAAATATATAGATGTTAAAAATAAAGGATAGAACAAATTTTCAGTCATTATGTAAGGGGAAAATGAAAAATTAGAAGGTAAAACAGAAATTAATATAGAAAATAAAAATGATTTTTTACTACTTAAAAATTCTTTAGCTAAAAAGAAAGCTGGAAAAATAATTAATGAAGAAATAAATGCATTTATAATTTTCATAGTCAAATATACATTATTCATATCATTGAATACGTAAGATAAGGATAAGATAATTGGATATAATGGAAGATGATCTACACTAAGACCATGTACAGACAATTCTCCTGTAAAAAATACACTTCTTCCAATTTTAGCATAGATATAACTATCAGAAAATGCACTTGGAGCTAAGATAAAATAAGATAAAATACTCTTTAATAAAAATAGCAAAATAAACACAATTACTATCTTAATAACAATTTTTTTCATGATTTTTGATATGGCAAAAGCTTTTTAAATTATGTTATAAGGGTTATCTCTAAAGATTAAGGAAGGAATTCAATAAATTCTATTGGTGTTTAAAATGAAAATATTACTAACTCAACCAAAAGATATTGTAGGTAATTATAGACCAAAAAGACCAACTATGGCTCAAGCTTACATAGGGGCAGCTTTAGAGAAATTTGGGCATGAAGTTAAGATATTAGATATGAGATTAGAAGGAGTAGAAGATGAATTTGAGTCTACTTTAAAATCATTTAATCCAAATGTTGTTTGTTTTAGTTTAGCTTCTTTAACTGTTAAGAATGCATTTAAGCAAATGGAATTAGTTAAAAAATATAATAAAAATGCAATAATAGTTGCTGGTGGTCCTGAAGTTACGACTTTAGCTGAATCTATACTTCCAAAATCACATGTTGATTTTATAGTTATTGGAGAGGGTGAATTTGTATTTCCAGAATTCTTAGAAAAATATCAAAAAAATGGGGATTGGAAGAGTGTTTCTGGGTTAGGTTATAAAGAAGATGGAAAGATGATTATAAATGAGAGAGAGTTAAGGGATGATTTAGATAATATACCTTTTCCTGCATGGCATTTATTTGATTTAAATAAATATAATAAAAACATTAGTAGAATAAAATTTCCAATTATGACTGCTAGAGGCTGTCCACATGATTGTATCTTTTGTACAATTCCTGCAGTTTATGTTAAGTATAGGGCTAGAAGTCCAGAAAATGTAGTAGATGAACTTGAATATGTTCATAATAAATTTGGGACGACTAATTTTCAAGTTTTAGATGATAATTTTGCTTATATAAACAAGAGAGCTATAGGGATCTGTAATGAGATTATAAAAAGAGGATTAAATAAAAAAATTAAATGGACTATTGGACAAGGTTTGACTGCTGCTTCTGTAACAAAAGAATTAGCATTTAAAATGAAAGAAGCTGGTTGTACTTTAGTTTCGATGGGAGTCGAATCAGTACATGAAGATGTTTTAAGAAAAATGAAAAAACCAGCTAATCTTTATGTTTTAGAAAAAGCAATTAAAATTTTGAAAGAAGCAGAAATAAAAATTAAAGCGTTTTTTATTGTAGGATTGCCTGGAAGTACTTATGATAAAGAGATAGATAGTGTAGCTTTCTTTAAGAGATACAAAATTGATATTCCAAGATATTCTAATCCTGTTCCTATGCCTCAAACTGAATTGTATGATTGGGCAAAAGAAAATTCAACCCCTGTTATTCCAATAGAAGAATCACATTATGAGGCCTCTCACACTTTAGGAACACAAACAACAGGAAAAGAATATGAATATGCTAACATTGTTTATGAAACAGAAGATTTTCCTAAAGAAGAAAGATTGAAAGCATATCTTTATTGTAATTCTGAAGCAGATAAATGGGTTTTACAAAATTTATTTGGTAAATCTCTTGGTTATGTTGCTTGGAAACTATCTAAAATTAGTAAGTTAAGGTATTATGGTGAGAAAGTTTTAGATAGAATGGATATCTTCTAAATAGAAAGGCTTTAAAAATTTCTTTTTATCTTTTGTTTATGGCATCTTTAAAGAAATCTATTTCTATTGAAAAATATTATGATAGATACAAACATTATGATACTGAGAGAACTAATGATTATCATAACAGTCTTAGGAGATTAGAATTAAATATACTAAAGAAATATGTAAAAGGAAATATAGTTCTTGATGTGGGTTGTGGAACTGGATTGGTTATGAAAGAATTGTTAGAAGATTCTAAGAAAATTTATGGTATTGATTTTTCAGAAGGTATGTTAGTTAAGGCAAAAGAAAAAAATCTTATTGTATCAAAAGCAGATGGAACTAATCTTCCTTTTAATGATAATAGTTTTGATGTCGTTTATTCTGTAAGAGTTCTTCCACATATTCCTAATGTTATTAAAGTATTAAGAGAGATTAAAAGAGTAGTTAAGAAAGATGGACTATTAATACTAGAATTTTATAGCCCTTATAATCTAAAATTTTTGACAAATAGTCTTAGAGATTTTTTCTTTAATAGGGCTTATACAAAATATCATACTTTGAAGGAGATTAAGTTAATATTGCCTAAAGGACTTGAGATAGTTGATATATTCTCCATAAAATCGAAATATAAAATAATAGTTTTAAGAAAAAAGGATTAGCTCTCCTCAATTAGTTCTATGGGATTTGTAGATAGAATAGAATTTTTTTAACCATGCTAACAAACCAATTACTACAAAAAACCATAATACATATTGAACTTGATTTAAGACAATTCCAAGTAGTGTGATGTACACTGTTGTTTCTGTCCATCCTAAGTAATAACCAAATAACTTAATTTCAGCTTCAGTTTGAACTTTAGCTAAGGTTGGAGATTTTATATAACCAACTAGGAATAGATTTATTACAGCTACCGTTCCTAATATCAATATAAATGGGTTTTTAATTATGGAGAACAAACCTATAGATAACGCGAAAATTGAAGTAGATTCTCTTATTCTATCCCCAAAATCATCAAACCAAGCACCAAACTTAGATGCTTGATTTTTGTATCTAGCTAATTCACCATCACTCAAATCAAAGATATATGCTATCTTAAATATAATTGCTCCAATAATTAATGAAGTGTAATCTCCTAATGAGAAAAAGTAAGAGGCTACCAAAGCTAAGAATATAGAGATGAATGTTACTTGGTTTGCTGTAATGTTTGTTTTGACTAATAATTTTGTTAATTGTCTTGAGAAAGGTCTTCCTAGAACTTGAATTAACAATCCATCAAATGATTTTTTACTTTTATCTTCCATCTACAACACTTTTTATTAATCTTGTTTTTATAAGGTTTTTTAAAAAATTAGAGTTGACCGTAAGATTAATAAGTGCTACTTTACTGATGGTGGTTTATAAATCTTATAGATTAGGGTTGTGATTTTTATGGATAAAAAACATATTAAAAAAATTGTTTATACAGGTGTAGTCTTAGATTTATTTCATTATGGTCATTTACAACTACTTAAATTTGCAAATTCATTAGGCGATTATCATGTTTGTGGCATCCTTACTGATGAAGCTGTTAAATCTTATAGGGGAGATACAATATGTAGTTTAGAAGAAAGAAAAGAAGTATTATCAAATCTTAATTTTATTGATAGAATTGTTATTCAAGATAAGTTAGATCCAACAGATAACTTGAAAGAAATAAAAAAAGAATTTGAGGATGCAGAAATAGTTTTAGTACATGGAACTGATTGGGAGATTGTTCCTGGACAAGAATATATCAATCAAATAAATGGCAAATTAATAAAACATCCTTATTATAAAAAACTCTCAAATTTTAATATTTTAAATACATTATTCAATAATCATAAAAAGAATTTAAAGGGATTTGATGACTTTACTCAACATTTCAAAATTAAAGATTTCATTGAAGTAAATAAGAATATTAGGGAGTCAATCATATCTACAAAAGCTAATACATTAAAGACATTAGGCCCAATCCTAAAAAAATCTAAGATTGAAAAGTCTTTTGTGTTTACTACTTTAGATTGGGATAAGAAAAAAAATGAATTAATTGATCAAATAAATAAGGAATTTAATTCTGAAACTATAGTTGTTAGAAGTTCAGCAATAAATGAAGACACATTAAATTCTTCTTTGGCAGGATATTTCCATACAGAGCTTAATGTTGATTCAGATAATAAAGAAAAAATTGAATCTGCAATAAGTAAAGTAGTTAACTCTTATGAAAATAAGAAACTGAGTAATCTATCAAATCAAGTTATTGTTCAAACACAAACTAAAGACATTAAGTTAAGTGGGGTTATACTAACTAGAACATTAGAGAATCTACCTTATTATGTAATAAATTATGATGATCAATCACAAGATACTGATACAGTAACTAAAGGAGTTGATATAAAAACAGTTAAAATTTCTAGGTTTTGTAATAATGAGGACTATCCTAAATTATTCTCTAATTTATTATCTGCAGTTAAAGAGATAGAGAATATAATAGAAGAAATGAGTTTAGATATAGAATTTGCTATAAATAATAAAGACGAAGTAGTCATATTTCAAGTTAGACCTTTAGTTTATAATACAAAAAATAATGTTAATGATAGTGAGATTAAAAAAAGGATTGAGGAATCCAAACAAATCTTCAATAAATTATCTGAAAAAAATCATTTAGTTGGTGAAAAAAACTTTTTTTGTGATATGCCTGATTGGAATCCTGCAGAGATTATAGGAGATTCTCCTAATATTTTAGATTACTCATTATATGATTATATCATAACAGATGATGTATGGCATAAAGCAAGATCTTCTCAAGGGTATTTTGATGTTGGCCCAGCTAAGTTAGTTGTGTTGTTTGGCAATAAACCTTATATTAATGTGAGAAATTCATTTAATTCGTTCATTCCTAACTCAATCTCAAAAGATTTAAGAGAGAAGTTAATAGCTTTTTATTTAGTTAAATTAGAAAAGAATCCAGAGTTTCAAGATAAAGTAGAATTTGATGTATTATACACTTGTTATGACTTTTCTTTTGATTCTCGTTCCAAAGAGCTATTAGAATTTGGATTTACACAGGATGAAGTGAATACTTTTAAAAAATCTTTATTAGATCTAACTAATAACCTTATATCTAATTCTAAAAAAGAGATAGAAGAAGATTTAGTTGAAGTGAATAAACTTGATAGACTAAGAAATGAATTAAGTTATAATAAAGAAGATGATTTAGAAGTATCATTAAATAAAGTTAAGATGGTTTTAGATAATTGTAAGTCATATGGAACATTACAGTTTTCTAGATTAGCAAGATTAGCATTTATAGGTAAAATTTTATTGAAGAGTCTTGTTAATAAAAAAATTATAAATGAAAGTGATTATCAAAAATTTCTTGGTTCTATAAACACTGTTGCAACTGAGATTAACAATGATTTTATTTTATTAAAAAAAGGAGACTTAGATAAAAATAAATTTTTAATTAAGTATGGTCATCTTAGACCGGGAACTTATGATATAACATGTAATAGATATGAATCAAATCCTGATTTATTAAAAGTTACACAAAACTTACCCAGAACATCTGAGAAAAAATTAATTTATTCATTAGATAAAGATAAACTTAAATTGATCTCTGATATATTAAAAAGAGAAGGGTTTAATTTTGATTCTGAGTTTTTATTCAATTTTATTAAGTCTACTCTAGAAATTAGAGAGTTATCTAAATATGAGTTTACTAAGAGTTTAAGCGATTCTATAGAAATTATTGCAAAAGCTGGAGAGAGATTAGGATTTTCTAGAGAAGAAATTTCACAACTTGATATTTTTACTATAACTGATGTAGAAAATTTAAATGACGAACAGATTAAGGAAAGATGGGATAAAATAATTAATTTAAATAGTGAAAATAGACAATTAAACAAAGGAATCATTCTTCCCCCAACTTTATTTTCAGAGAAAGATTTTGATATTATCTCATATTATAACGCTAAACCAAATTTTATTACACATAAAAAAGTACAAGCAGAGATTATAAATTTAAAAGAGATTAGTGGATCTATTCCAGATTTAACTAATAAGATAGTGGTATTAGAGAATGGAGATCCAGGATATGATTGGATTTTTACAAGAAACCCAGCAGGTTTAATTACAAAATATGGGGGTGTTGCTTCACATATGTCTATTCGTTGTTCTGAGTTTGAACTTCCAGCAGCCATTGGTTGTGGGGAGCAGATATTTAATGAAATAAAAAATTCATCTTCAGTTTTATTGGATTGTGAATCAGGGAAGATTAAAGGATTTTAAAATGTTAGTTGCCATATCTCAAAGAGAAGTAAAAAAAGACGATAAGATTAGAGATAATCTTGAGAATGATTATGTTAAATATTATGAAAGTTTTGGATTAAAGTTAATTCCAATTCCTAATACAACAACAAATATTGCTTGGTATTTTGAGAATCTTCCAATAGAAGGTGTTATCTTAACAGGGGGTGGAGATGTTAATCCTGAATTATATAACCAAAAACCTAAATATGAAATAAATTTGTCTATGAATAGAGATGAAATAGAAAAAAAACTTCTTAATGTTGCTATCGAGAAAAATTTACCAGTTCTGACTGAATGTAGGGGGACACAATTTTTGAATGTTTTTTTTGGTGGAAGTTTGATGCAAAGTATCAAAGAAGAGTTGAGAAGTAAAGTAGAACATGTTAATGTTACACATAAAATCATAATCAATGATGAAAGAGTATCCACTTTTTTCAATAAAAAAGAATTAGAAGTAAACTCTTTTCATAATCAAGGGTTTACTAAGGAGAATTTATCTAAAGAACTAAAGATATTTGCAGAATCAGAAGATGGAATTGTAGAAGGAGTTTATCACAAAAGATATCCTATCGCTGGTGTGTTGTGGCATCCAGAAAGAGCTAATTCTGATAAGGAATTTGATAAAAATTTGATTCAATCTTTTATTGATAAAAAGTTGTTTTGGGAGAGTAGTAAACAAAGATAAGGTTTATAAATAGAATATTTTTTAGAGGTTTATGAGTGATTGTCCTTTATGTTATAATGAAGTAGAAGGAAGTAGAGTAGTTTATTCTACCAATAATGTTTATTCTATGATACCTATAGCACCATTGGTTGAAGGCCATGCTATGATCTTGCCTAAATCTCATAAAAAATTTGAAGAGGTATCTCTTGAAGAACTTAATGAGATGAAAGAGATGTTAACTACATTAAAAGATAGATTAGTTAGTTCATATCATGATAAACACCCAATTATTGTTACATTAACAGATACAGACCATTCCTCAGTTAGGGATCATTTTCATTATCATATCATACCTAGTAGGGGTAATATAAGACAGTTAATGGCAAAATTTGATGAGGGTATTTCAGAGAATGAGAGACTAGATCCTTCTAGATTAGAAGAATTGGCTATTTTATTAAGAACTTAAATAAGAATATAAATCACAAAGGGTTGATTAAAAGATGAAAGCTATAATTTTAGCAGCAGGATTAGGAACAAGACTTGGAGATTATACAAAGGATTTACCTAAATCTATGCTTAATTTTATGGGAAAACCTTTATTGCAGAGACAGATTGATCTTTATAGAAAATTAGGGATAACAGACATTACAATCATAAGAGAACATTTTGGACATAAAATAAATTTCAAAGATGTTAAATATGTTGAAGGGTCTGGACCATCAACCAATATGCTTGTTGATTTCTTTCAAGCTAGAAAAGAGTTTGATGACGATATAATAATGTCTTATGGAGACTTACTTCTTGAGGAGAGAGTCTTAAGAAGAGTAATAGAATCTAAATCAGTGGTAGGAGTTACTGTTGATCCTAATTGGAAAGATTATTGGATTGCTCGTTATGGGAGTTATTTAGAAGATTCTGAAAGTATGGTTATTGGAGAGAATGATAAGATTATATCTTTAGGAATCTCAGACCCAAAACCTGAGGAAATGCATGCAAGATATGTTGGATTAATCAAATTTTCTAAAAGTATATTGCCTAAAATGGAGGAAGTATATGATCTAGCTAAAAGAGACTTTTGGGAAAAACCTTGGTATGCATCAAAGTCGTTTAAAAAAGCATACATGACAGATTTTATTCAATCTTTAATAGATGAAGGATTAGATGTTAAAGCAATAAAAGTAGATAGAGGTTGGTTCGAATTTGATACCGTTAAAGATTATGAGCAAGCAATTAAATGGGCTGAAGAAGGAAGCTTAGATAGATTCTATAAATTAGATTAAAATGAAATCAGAAATTTACCCTTTTGATACAGAAGAACATCAATCAAATAGGAAGCCCTATGGTTTTGTAGAGTTCCAACCAAATTTTTTTGATGTTTATTTAAATAAAAGGAAAGGAGTTATAAGATCTTTAAGAGAATCAATTAAAGAATCTTCTTTTAGTGTTCCTACTAACCCCTCAATCATTCTAAAAGAATTACAAGAGTTTGAATCTATAGATGTGATAAGAGAGGTATATCATAGATTAGACAACAATGAACAATTAGATGAGACAACACTTAACCATTTTTGGAGGATTCTTAAAAAAGCAGATATAAGAAAATTAACTAGAAGATACAACAAAAGGTTTAGAAATACTTCAAGAGAAGATTTAGGTTTAGAAGGACATGCATTGTTAGCTTTGACTTTAGGAATGTATGCTGTGGCAGGAGGAGAAGGTTATTTACAATCATTGAGCACTTCTTTAAAACAAAATGACCTTATCATTTCAAGAAGAGAAGGATTAACTTCATTAGAACAAGCTATAACTTTAGCTTCTTTAGAATTAGAGGTAGAACAAACAGAAAAATTTAGAGAAAAAATTTTAGAAAGAGATTTAGTTTATGTTCCTAATAGAAATTTAGGGTATGAAGAATCAAAACCATCAACAAAAATCACACTTGATAAATTAGGCATGTTACTACAAGAAGGAAATAGATCAAAAGCGTATCTTCAAGCATTAGTAAATTCAGGATTGCATCCAAATTTTGTCTTATTTTTAAAAGATCCTAAATATGATGGGAATCTAGATGAGGCTCCTCTTGAAAGGAAAAAATTACTTTTTGATCCAAACATTTCGGAGATTGAAACTTTAGATAAAAATAACATTCCTTACAAATTAATGTATGAAGATTCATGCGATTCTCCTAATGTTGTTAGGGAGCTTGAAAGAAGATCTGAAGAATTTTTTATTTTTTCTGGTAGGGGAATCCTAAAACAATCTTTAGAAGCAGGTAAAAAATTGATACACACACATCCTGGAAAATTACCACAATATAGAGGAAGTACATGTCATTTTTATTCAGTATTAGCAGGAGATGGATGGCATTGTACTTCATTTATCATGGAACCACAGATTGATCAAGGAGAGGTGATTACTACTAAAGAATTTCCTCTACCTGGCAGAGAGATAGATGATGCTAGAACTTATGATCCTTATTCTAGATCTATGGTTATGGTAGAGACAATAAGACAATTAGCAGAGACGGGAACTTTAAAAACTGAAAAACAAGATCTTTCAAAAGGAGTCGATTATTATATAATACATCCTGTTCTTGGATCTATTAGAAGAGATTATTTAGATAGTTTTGATTAGATTTGGAGATGAAATGATAGAGCCTAATGGTGGAAAATTAATAAATAGAATAATAGAAGATAAAGATGAGATAGATAAGATCATCAATAAAAATCTTAAGAGAATAGAAATAACAAAAGATGTTCTTTTAGATGTAGAGTCAATCTCTAATGGTGTCTTTAGTCCATTATCTGGATTTCCTTCTATTGAAGAAATAAATTCTATTTTAGATAATTGGAGATTGAAAGATGGAACAATATTTTCTATCCCTCCTTTATTCCATGTTAATCAAAATGATTATGATAATGTTAGCATTGGAGAAGAGATAATCTTAACATATGAAAAAAAGCCAGTTGGAATCATTAAAGTAGATGGAAAGTCAGAGTTTGATAAATCAAAATTTATTCAAGAGATATTCAGAACAACAGATTTAAAGCATCCAGGGGTTGCCCATATAGATAGCATATATAATCATATAATAACAGGTGAGATCAATACTTTTGGTAGATTAAATTATTTTTTTAATAATCATTCATTAACACCTTTAGAAACTAGAGAAGAGTTTGAGAGGAGGGGATGGAAAAATATCTCTATTTTTTCAACTACTAATGTGCCCCATAGGGCTCATGAACATCTTCATAGGATTGCATTAGAAATAACAGATGGATTATTTATTCATACTCTAGACTTGTTAAGTAACCAAGGTTATGTTAAATTTAATTCTGAAATAATAAGAAGTGGTTATCTAGCATTAATAAATAATTATTATCCTAAAGAAAGAGTGTTGTTTACCTCTTTTCCTTTTTTAGCAAGAAGTGCAGGTCCAAGAGAGATGATTCTACAAGCAGTGATAAGAAAAAATTTTGGTTGCAGTCATTTTATAGTTGGCAGAGATCATGCTGGTTTTGGTAATGTTTATGGAAAATATGAATCTCAGGAGATATTCAAAAAATTTCCTGATTTAGATGTTCAGCCAATAATGATAAATGAACCTAGATATTGTAAAAAATGTGGACATACAGTAACTGAAAAAAATTGCGGTCATGAAGATCAAGATCACGAAGAGATCAGTGGAACTATAGTTAGAGAAAAAATTAAGAATAAACAAGAAATTCCTGATTATATGATGAGAAAAGAAGTAGTGGATGTGTTAAAGAAAGAGATCATTAATAAATAATTAAGTGAGATTACTTCATAAAAAAATTTAATAATAGGGTAATCAAGTTATTGTTATGAGAAAGATTTTATCTTTTATCATATTAAGCATAATCTTGATATTCTCAATCATTTTTATAAGAAATAATATAAATGAATTTTCTAAAATTCCAACAATTTCTTTTGTTTATATTGTCCCTTTAATTATCTTAACTATCTCTACACTATTTATTAATGGTTTAAGGATAAAGTTATTCGGAGATTATTATGGTATAAACTTGAGTATAAATGAATGGTTTGGTTTGTCTTCTATTACTACTATGGGGAATCATATGACTCCTTTTAGAGGAGGAGTTGCAGCTAGAGCTTTTTATATGAAAAAGATACACAATTTTTCTTATACATCTTTTTTGACAACAATTGCTGCTTCTTATGTACTTAGATTTTTTATATATGGTTTATTAGGTGTGATTCTTAGCTTGATAATTTATCAGTTCTATAATTTTTTTAATAATATTCTATTTTTATCTTTAGTTTTATTAACTTTTTCTTCATTATTAACTATTATTATTTTTCCTATATTTAGACAAACTAGAAATAAATTTCTTAATAGGATCATAAAGATTTTAGAAGAATGGAATGTAATGAGAAAAAACTATGATTTTTTATTTAAAATTTTATTATTGGATTTGGGACTTTGGTTAATAAGATCATTAAAATTATTTTTTGTTTTTAAGGCATTTTCATTTGATATTCCATTTGTTTTTATATTACTTATATCTGTTTTATCCATAATCTCAGTTTTTCTAAGCTTAACTCCAGCGGGATTGGGAGTAGTAGAAGCTGTTGTTGCATTTTCAGCAGAAGTTGTTGGTGTTGGATTTGTAGGTGGATTATATGCAAGTATTTTAGACAGAATTATAACAGTAATTGTTATATTTATAATTGGCCCTATATTCAGTTATAGATTAATGAAAGATTATTGATTTTTAATTAAGAAATTTCCAATAGCAAGATAATCTAGATGTCCTTGTTTAAATGAGGTTATTGCATCTTCTGGAGTACATACAATTGGTTCCTCATGAATATTAAAACTAGTGTTTATTATTGTTGAGGATTTAGTTAATTTTTTGTATTCTTCTAAAATTTTATAGTAACTAATATTTTCATTTTTAGATATTATCTGTGGACGAGCAGTATTATCCAAATGAACAACTGCAGGACAATCTTTTTTCATGTTTTTACTACAATTAAATGTGATGGTCATAAATTTAGCAGCATACTCTGCCCCTTCTACATTCTCATAGTTTTTAGATATATCTTCTTTTAGTGTTACTGGAGCAAATGGCATAAACTCTGTTCTTTTTAATTTTTTATTTAACCAATCATTTACACTTGGATCTGTTGTTTGGTATAGAATACTTCTATTTCCTAAAGCTCTAGGACCATATTCCATAGCACCATCAAATCTAGCGATAACTTCACCTTTAGCTAATAGTCTAGCTGTAATTTGTTCAATATTTTTATAAAGTTTATATTTTATTTTATGTTCATCTAAAACTTTTTTTATTTCATTATTATTATATTTAGGGCCAAAATAGATTGTATCTAATTTTTTATTGTAATAAGTGAACCTATTTTGTAAGAATAAAGCTGCACCCATACTTAATCCTCCATCCCCCATATGTGGGTGTATATAGATAGAATTAACATTATCGAGTTCATGAATTTTCTGATTTAATTTTACGTTAGCAAATAATCCACCAGCTAAGACAATATTTTTTACATTAGTTTTTTTAATCCAATGATCAACAAATTTTACAAATTCATTCTCGAGATGTATTTGAATACTGCATGCTAGATCTTCTTTATTAAAATTATTTCCAATTTTTTTAAGAATTTTTTTAATACTTTGTTTATGCCTCGAGTTTGAGATGTTTAATAATTTTCCATTCTTTGAAATTATCATTTTTTTAAACACATTAATGTAATTAGGCTTACCATAGGCTGCTAATCCTGTTGTTTTACCCTCATGTTTTCCCATTTTGAATCCTAGTAAATCAGTTACATAACTATAAAATTTGGCTATTGAATTATATGAGCTAGCTTCATATAATCTAGTTATTCTACTCTTATTTCCTAGAGATACACTTGTTGATACTCCATCTCCAGCAGCGTCTGATGTTATAATCAATGTTTTATCTAATCCAGAAGTAAAGTGTGCACTTGCCGCGTGACATAAATGATGTTCAACAAATTTGATTGGACATTTGAATCCTAAATCTCTAAGTGTTTTTTTTAATTTTTCTCGTCTTTCTTTAGTTTTTTTTTCTAAAATTATTTTTTGTATGTTATTCCATAATTTAGTTTTGAAAAAAAATCCTAAATAAGAACTTAAGTCTCCTATCTTAGATCTATCTTCTATTAATAATAAAACCATATCACTATGTGGAATTGGTTTTTGAATAAATTTTGCATATTTAGTCGCTATACTAATATAATCAACATCTTTAGGATTTAAATTAGAAATTTTTAAAACTTCTTTAATTGATTTTTCAGGAAATCCATAACAAAGTTTTATTCTATTCAATCTTTCTTCATTTATTGATGCAACTATCTTATTATTGTTTATTAAAGTTACACCTGCATCATGTGAATCATTTATCCCTAATATTTTCATGATAGAAAACCCTTAATATAAACTTAAATAGCTTTCGTTAAACGAACTTTGAAGAGTTTTATTGTAGTATAAACTAATATTGTTATTATCAAAATTATATAGTACTCATTACTCCATAGTATATTAAAACCAAATGGTCTCCAAGAAAAGGGAAATAATAACATTGCTTGTGGATTAATTATAAAATTTTTAAATAATGCATCAGATGCATAATGTGTAGTCCATCCAATTGTTATTAATAAAATTGTTAGGGGATAATTAAATCTAAATAATGAGGCTATAACTAAAGTAAAAAGAAAAGTACCTATTGGAAGGTGTAATGGTAATAATCCCCAATAAATCTCGCTTATAGGAATTGTAAAAAAAGCTCCAAGAATAGAAGATTTAAAAAAGAAGTCAGGAAGTATAGAGCCAAGAACAACTAAACTTCTAGGCTTTATATTAAACAACTCTACAATAATTAATGCAATTAATATATGGCTAATCCAATCAGGCATGTTTAAAACCCCTTGAGGTTATTTTCCATTCTTTAAAGAAGATAAAAAGAAATATTATAAGCCCAATTACAGACACTACATATTTTGAGTTGTTATAATCAAAATAATGAACATCACTTAATTCAATAAATCCTTCTTTATGAAATATGCCAAGAATAGAGAGTGATCCTTGAATTGGTTTTCTTATTTCTTTAGTTTTAACTAAAATTTCTTCATTTCCTGATAAAAGGATAAAACCTTCTTCTCTAAACTCTTTTATTCTACCATATTGTTCTGTTAATAGTTGATCATATCTTTCTGGGTTTTCATTAAGGTCTTTTATACTTGGATAGTAATCCTCATAGTAGGTCAATAAAAATATAGATAATAATACTAATCCAATCATCCCTATAAAAGAGAGTAATAATCTCATTTAATGTTGTTTATAGAAAGTTATTTAAATTTTATTAGAGTTTCAAAAAAATGGTTAAAATAGGAATTATTGGTGGGTCAGGAATTGATAACCCTGAGATAATCCAAGATTCTAAGAAAATAAAAGTTCACACCCCTTATGGATCAACTTCTGATTTAGTTACTACAGGAAAAGTTCAAGGAGTAGATGTTGTTATTATCCCCCGACATGGAGATTCCCATAGGATTTATCCAAGTAATGTTAATTTTAGGGCTAATATATATGCTATGAAAGAACAAGGTGTCACTCATATAATCGCGCCAACTGCTTGTGGTTCTCTAAGAGAAGAAATAAAACCTGGTGATTTAGTTTTTATTGATCAATTTATAGATAGAACAACTAAGAGAACTCAAACTTTTTATGAGGGTGTTGAGGTTTGTCATATCTCAATGGCAGAACCTTTTTGTAATCAATTAAAAAATTTATTAATTGAAACCTCTAAAGAATTAAATTATGACCATCATGAAAAAGGAACAATGGTTACAATTGAAGGACCTAGATTTAGTACAAGAGCAGAATCTAATCTGTTTAGATCATGGAATTGTGATGTTATTAATATGACTTCAATTCCTGAAGCAGTTTTAGCGAGAGAAGCTGGAATCTGTTACCAACCAATTGCCATGTCTACAGATTATGATTGTTGGCATCAAAGCGAGGAGAAAGTAACTATTGAAATAATTTTAGAAACAATGAAGAACAATGCTGGAAAAGTTAAACAATTATTAATTAATGTAATTCCTAAAATAAAAGAATGGGAATGCTATTGTAAGGAAGAGATAAAAAATTCTAAGTTGTAGTGTTTATAAATAAACTTTGTTTATCACTCTAAAATAAAAAAATTCATCACTTTAAAATAAACAATTTGTATAGAAATATTTATATAGGAAGTCTGTCTTAAAAACTTAAATATGTTCAAAAAGAAAGGTGAATTTTTTAGAAAAGTAAAAGGAGGACGATTCTAATGGATCAAAAAGGTGGATTTTCAGATTTTAAAATATTATTTTTAACATTAATTTTATTTACAATAAGTTTTTTTATTTATAGTGCATTTATTTCTGTTGCATCTTTAGATTATACTAATAGTGCTATCATAGCATATGGTGGATCTGAAGGTAATGATAATGGAACAAAAGGTGGAGAAGAAGAAACAATTAATGTTACTATCGTAGTTAATGCAGATGCTACTGGCGATAATGTAACTGCTTTTAATATAACTTTACCAGCTGCTAATTATACGTTCTTATATTTTGTAAGTGCAGAAGGTGTTGCAGAACTTGAATCTGGAGATAATATTCCAAATGCAACTATCCCAATGGGTAATGTAACTTTTTTCCCTGGTGGAGCAACTACAAATTGGGGATGTTATAATGTATCTTCTACACAGATTACATGTAATACAAGTGAGGTTGTTGGAACAACTCCTGGAGATGCTTTAGGTGGAGGAGAAAACACAACAATAATAGTAACATTTAATGTTAGTGCAAATACTACTGGTGAGTATACAGCTAATCTAATCTTATCAACAGCAAACGATACTGAGTTTGGTTCTGTTAATACTACTAATCTTAATTTAACTATAGATGGTATAATCCCAAGATTATTAGACTTAAACATAAGTGATGGTAATACAACATTATTAAATGGGACAGGTAATTTGAATATAAGTCGTGATAGTTTATTGAGTAATGGATCAAACTTAACAGTTACTATGACTCTACAAGAACATGCGATAGATACTGTGTTATTATACTACAATTGTTCAACTAATAATAATATTAATGTATCCTCAACAAATCCTGTAACTGATTTTTTTGTTCCAAGTGGTACAACTAATTATTCATTTAAGGGAGTACAAGGGGCTGGCACTACTGGGGTAGAGATCTCTACAGAAACATTAGCATTTACTGGAACAATAGACAATACATGTACTGGAGTGAATGGTAATTCTGTAGCAACTTTATTAATAGTAGTCAATGATACATTTGGTAATAGTAGGGAAATTAATTATACTGGTGGAACTCCATTTACTTTCTTAACTCAAGGAAGAGGGGATGGATTGCCAACATTCTATAATCCTAATGTAACAGATAATACAAATACATTAACTGGAAATGCTGCATTAGACGGAAATAGTGATTATTTGGCTACAGGAAATCATACATTTAGTATAGAATATAGTGGTGGAGGTACAAACACAACAGATGTATTATTTGTATACAATCTATCAAATACATTAGAATTAGGTACAAATGCATTTGAGGCATCTTCATATATAATAAAACATGCTACATTAAATAATATTTCAGCTTTAGGTACAGGATTTGATAATAATACAAATCCAGGAGTTTTTGTGACTGGAATAAATTTTGGTGCAGGAACTAATCTATCAACTAATGTAACATTTGCATGGATAGCTAATGCTACAAGAAGAAGGAGTGGAACTACAAACTATTCTGTAATCGCAGGACCATTTTCATATGTAATAGATGGCGGTGTACCAGGGGTAGAATTGGTAGACCCAGTTGATACATCAATAGATGTAAGAGCTTCAATTAAATATACTTGTAAAGGAACTGATACAGAAAGTGGTGTAGACACTTATGTTACAACAATAACAAAGCCTAGTGGAAATACAGCTGTTCAATCAACTACTGTAGCTAATACTGAAGTAACATTTACAGGAGATGATACAAATGAAGCAGGAAGTTATGATGTTGATTGTACATTAACAGATAATGTAGGAAATGCAATTTCAACATCATCCTCATTCACAGCATTATTCACTACAGGCTCTTCCGGTTCTAGTGGAGGCGGAGGCGGTGGATCTGCTGCAACAGTAAGTTTTGATGTAGACTTTTCAGAAGCTACAACAACAGAAGCAGCAATGCAAGTAGCAGAAGGAAGTACAAGAACATTTAGTTTTGATGGTGCAACAACACACACATTAAAAGTAGATTCAGTATCTGATACCTCTGCAACAATAACCATATCTTCAGATCCTCAAACATTTGAGATGAATGTAGGTGAGACATTAGGAGTAGATATCAATGGTGATGGATTAGATGATTTAGAAGTTACGTTAAAGAGCATTGATAATGGTGTAGTAGACTTGACTATTGTGAAAGTAGAAGAAGGAGCAGAAATTGTAGCAGAAGAGGAGATAGCTGCAGCTGCTGAAGAAGCAGGAACAACAACTCCTGAACCAGTAGATGAAGTAGCACCAACACCAACAGAAGCTAAAGGCTACGGAACAACAATAACAATAATAGTAATATTGTTAGTAGTAGTGTTGTTAATAGTTTATTATTTCATGCAAAAGAAATAATTCTTTTTCTTTTTTTATATTGATTTATATATTTTATAATTTCTAAATGTTTATAAGTAATCTATCTTAATTATCATTTATGAATAGTGTAAGATTGTTATATATATCTCTTTTTATCCTATTAAGTATAAACTTAGCTTTTGCAGGAAAGATTCATGATCTAGATTTTTCTAAAGAAGATATAATAAAAACCACAATTAATGAGAGGGATGTTGTTAGATTTGTAATTCCATTTAGAGAGTATGATCTAGATAAATATAAAGAAGGAGAGATAGATTATGAATTAATAGAAAAAGAACATAAAGTTATGATTAGAGAGGTAAGATCAGATAGTAATTTTATTAAATTAACAGTATTTATACAAGGTGCTGAGACCCCACAATATCTCAATTTAGGATTTAAAAACATTGTCAGATTAGATTTTGATAGGGACAATCTTGATGATATGGTTATAAGTTTGAATAAGATAGAGAATAAAGAAATTACATTTACTTTAGAACATAAAAAAGAGGAAGATAAGATAAATAAAGTTTTATTATTTGGAAGAACAAAAAGAGAGAATATGGAAGAAAAGGATGAAAATCCTATTCTAAGCTTTTTGTCTAGATTATTCTCTGGAGAGATTTTTGGAAGATATTTAGCAGAAGTTGATGAAGAAATTCAAGAAGAAGTTAAAGAAGATATAATAGAAGAAGAATTGGTTTTAGAAGAAAAAATTGTTGAAGAGCCTAAAATAGAAGTTGATGAAGAAGAGATTGAAATAGAAGAAACTAAAGAAGAGGTAATAGAAGAACCAATAGAAGTAGAAGAAATCCAAGAAGAGGTAATTGTAGAAGAGACTGTTGAAGAAGAGGCTGAAGAAACAATGAAAGAAGAGGCAATAGAAGAAGAGGCAATAGAAGAAGAGGCAATAGAAGAAGAGGCAATAGAAGAAGTTGAGATTGCTGAGGAAGAAGGAGAGAAAGGATTAGAAGAGATAACAGGATTAACAACTGGAAGGCCTAATATAATAAACAAATTAGCAAATAATTACATATTAACAATAATTGGCCTTGTTGTTTTATTTCTTTTATCTTGGAATAGAAGATACATAAAAAGAAAAACAAGAAGATTTTTTTGGTAGGAATATGAGTTTAATTTCAAGTCCCGTTAATTTAAAGTTTGATCCTAAAACTGCAGAATCCCCTGTTAGAGAAATATTTTTGGATGACGTTACAAGAGTTATATGGTTAGGAATAAAACAAAGGCATGTGTGCACCCAATACTTTAATGATGGATGTTTAGCTTTATCAAAAAGAATTTTTAAGGAAGGTTTACCTAACTCTCCTGAGAGATTATTAGATTTATTAGATAGAGATTTTGGACATCCTACTTATGGAATTGATTTTGCGAGAGAGTTATTTCCCTATCTTTTAGGAGAGAAGAGATTAGATTATGTTCCACTAGTCTAACAAATTGAAATAAATTCTTAATAATAAATAACTTTTTATATAACTTATTTTGATGTTGTAAAATGAAAAAAGTTATATTCATATTATTTTTTATAACTTTAATATTAATTGGTGGTTGTAATAATAAAATGAGCAATACTAAAGTAAAGATTGAAACTAATCTAGGAGAGATGGAATTTGAGTTGTTTGATGAATTAACTCCTAAAACTGTTGAAAATTTTAAAAAATTAATAGAACAAGATTTCTATAATGGACAAAGATTTCATAGGGTTATAAAAGATTTTATGATCCAAATGGGTGATCCTTTAAGTAAAGATATTAGTCAAAAAGATAGATGGGGTACTGGTGGTCCTGGATATGTGATAAAAGATGAATTTACTAATGAACTAAGACATAATAAGAAAGGATTGTTATCAATGGCTAATAAAGGACCAAATACTGGAAGTAGTCAATTTTTCATTACTTTAATTCCAACTCCATGGTTAGATGATAAACATGCTATTTTTGGTCAAATTATCAAAGGAGATAGTATATTAGAGGATATTGGAAAAACTCAAGTAGATGGTGCAGATAGGCCTGTAAAAGACGTTATTATTGAGAGAATTATTATTATTTGATTCTTATCAATTCTTTTTATTTATTCTTATATATTTATTCCACCCAATCTTTATCAGTATTTTGAAAATATCTTTCAATTGTTTTATTTCTATCTATTTGTATTCTTCTTTCTCTAAGAATTTCATTTTGTCTACTAAAATTAAATGTCCCAGTTTTATATGCAGAATATAGATAGCTTCCTCCTACACCAACTGTACCACCTATAATAGTAAGTCCTCCTACTAATAAGCCAATTGAACCTAATGTTTTTATGGTACCACTAATTCCCATTGGGTAAAATCCTGCTGTCCTTTTTGATGCTTCATCTATTTTAGTTATCTTATTAGACAACTTTTGAATTAAATTTGATTTTTCCATTTTATTCTCCTTTTAAATTTCTATCTAAATTTTTTCTTAAAGTATTTTGAACACATCCATCAAGTGTTTTAATTTCTCCTGTTTGTACTTTTCTTTCTATTACTCCTTCACAATGTTTTGTTACATTCTTTTTTGATCTAACATAACCTACAGTCATCATCATCCCCATAAATAATGCTGCTCCAGCAACTAAAGGAATCCCATGATTAGGGAGATGATATGCTACATCTTCTGCCAAATAACCTACTTCTTTTCTAGTATTTTTTAATTTTTCATATCTCATTTCAAATACCTCCATATTTTGTTATTATATTTCCTAACACATCAAAGTATTTTAGTCTTGTAGGAATAGCTAAATTTTCTACAATACTACACTTCTTCTCAAATTCTAATACTAGTTCTTTATTCTTTTTAGAAATATTTAGACTAAGAAAATGACCTCTAGCCCATTTATATTTTCCTTCATAGTTATGTATATCTTGTTCTGGCATATATATCAACTCCTTTTTTAGCTTTTAATTATACGCCTACCAAATAGAACAATGTTATCTCGCCGAGACAGAGATATGGAACAAAGTTCCGAACGCCTAGATAAAATCTTGCGCCCAACAAAAAGGAACTTTGTTCAAACGCCGAGACTGGGATTCGAACCCAGATGCCCGGAAGGGCCTGGCTCTCAAGGCCAGTGCAATACCAGATTATGCGATCTCGGCAACTATAATTAAAATTTTTATTTTACTTTATAAAAGTTGTTACATAAACTACGTGAAAAAACATATAAACAACATTTTCTTAAATTTTTTATACATGAAACAATGATTACAAGATAATTTATCTTAGTAGAAATAAAATAAGAGGTGTTTAATATAAAGAAAGAATTTCATTGGAATAAATTAATAATCATTACTTTAATAAGTATATTATCTTATTTCATTCCTCTTCCCATCTCGCAACAAGCTTCGATAGTTTTTTCAATTTTAATTCTAGCTGCTTTATTATGGATCACTGAAACAATTCCATTATTCTTAACATCTTTAGTAATAACGATATTAATTGCAATTTTTGGAATTTTTACATTCAAAGAAACAGTAATAAGATTTGCAGATCCTGTCCTTGTTTTAATTTTTGGAGGTTTTCTAATTGCTAGAGCAATGCAAGATGTCTCATTAGACAAAAGAATTGCAAAACAAATTCTAAATAAAATAAAAAATAATAAATATGCTTTGTTAGCATTAATGTTCTTGACAGCTTTCTTATCAATGTGGATTTCCAATACTGCATCTACAGTAATTATGATTCCAATAGCACTTGGTATAATGCATAAGTTTAAAGGAAAAATGAGTAATTTTAGTAAAGCAATAGTTTTAGGCATTGCATATAGTGCAAATATTGGAGGGATAGGAACAATTATAGGGACACCACCAAATGCAATAACTGTATCAAATTTGTTACAAATTTCAAATATTCACGTTACTTTTCTTGAATGGATCAAATCAGCAGTCCCAGTAGTTTTATTAATAATCCCCTTAGCTTGGTTATTATTATTAAAGTTGTTTCCATTTCCATCTTTAAAAATAGACAAACCAATTAATATTGGGAGATTAACTAAAGAACAAAAGCTCTTTTCAATTGTATTTTTATTAACTGTGTTGCTTTGGCTTACAACTTCACTTCATGGATTATCTAGTTCATTAATAGCTTTAATGTCAGCAACTTTTTTATTTTTAATTAAACTATTGAAAATAGAAGATTTGAATAAAATAAATTATCAGATTTTAATTTTATTAGGAGGGGGAATTTTATTAGGAAGTGCAATATTCTCTTCTGGACTATCAGAGTTTTTTGCTAATAATTTAGGATCTTTACTTAAAGGTTATCCTATTTTTGTTATTATAGCAGGTGTAGCTACATTCTCAATTGCTCTAGGAGCATTAGCATCGAATACAGCAACAGCAGCAATTTTGATTCCAGTAATAATACCTTTAGCAGCGATTCTAAGCTTTTCACCAAAAACACTAGCAATGGTATCTGGAATGGTAGTTTCTTTAGACTTTTTATTACCTGTAGGAACACCACCTAATGCAATTGCATATTCAACAGGAAAAATATCAATAAAAGATATGCTAAAAGCAGGAATACCTCTAACTATAATCTCAATTCTTGTATTATCATTAATAGCAAGATTTTTATGGATGTAAAAAGATTAATTTAACATCCTTTTTTTAGTTTTAAAATTATATTCTCTTTAAGACTACTTATTATAAAAACTTTTTTATTAATTGGAGTAGAGAGAAAATTTAGGGTAGTAATAATGGAATTCCTTCCTTTATTAGATATTCTTTATTACATTTTTTACATATTAAAGATGTTTTATTTTTATTATATACAATATTAGATTTACATATTGGACAGGCTAACAAATCATATAGTTCTTTAGATATTGGATCTTTCATAATTATAATGAGGATAAATCATTATTAAATATTATTCTTTCATTATTCCTAATAAGAAGAAGATTACTCTATCAGCTACTTTGACTAAATCTTTTTCAGTTTGCCCTTGTAAAACTACACAACTATCTTTAACAAATACTTTATTTACATCTCCCAATTGTAATTTAACAATTCCTATACTTTCATTCAGATCATAATCACAATTATACTTATTTTCTTCATATTTTACTGGGATGCTATAAAATCTTTCTATTAAATTATTAAATTCCAATCCTGCTACTGTTGTTAATCCAGTTAAATTTTTATCTTCAATATGTAAAAACAATTCTTTTTTAGTTAATAATGAGTCTCTAACATCTCCTTCAATTTTTATATTTTCTAAGCTTTGAGGATCGTGTCTTGTGTTTATTTGAGTTGGATTAGTATTATCATTAATGTAAACTGTTGTTAGATATCCTTCATAACCTCCATGTCTAACCCTAGTTACTTCATACTCTCCATATTTATATGTTCCTGGAGCAGAATCAAAGAATGTACAACTTGATATTAAAAATAAACTGAAAATTAATAATATTAATACTTTTTTCATTGTATTATTCCTAATTCAGTTAAAGCAATCTTATTTGTTAACATTACTATAGATTGTTGTGACCCTTCAACTTTTATACAAGTATTTTTAGTTGTTATCTTTGTTTCATTTGAAAATTTAAATTCTATTACCCCTATATTATCAGTTGCATTTTCACATGTTCTAATTGGAAGATTTTCACACCCTTGTCCATCTTCTGAACAAGAGGTAACATAATTAGTTCCAAAATTAATAAATCTAGTAAATTCTTGTGCAGCAGGATGTAAACTTTCATTTGGATGTAAACTTAAATAAATTTTGTCTAAATAATTTAGATTATTTCTTTTAAAATCAATTTCTGGATTAAAATATTCTAGTTCTCTAGGTCCAAAGTAAAATGAAACAGGATTTTCTTCTATATATGTTAACCATCCTTGTTGTGTTTGTATGAATTTATGACCATTATAATCATAAAAATTAGATTCCCCTGATCTACTATGTTGTGTATTACTATAACCAAATATACTAAAAACCATAGTTCCTATGATAAACAATCCAATAAATCCAGTTAAAATTTTTTTATTTTTATAAAATGCAATTCTTTCTTTTCTTATTATTGAAGATTTCATTGATAATATTTAACATATTGTGTTTAAAAATTTTACCTTTAGAATAAAGTTGGAGTGATATACACCTCAACAAAAGCGGCTATAACTAGTATTGCTACTGCTAATAACGTTAGATCTATAGAATCAATTAAAACATGCCTAAATTCTTTACTTTCAATATTATGTTTTATTATTGCTACAGAGATTAAGCCTCCTGCTAATCCACCTATAAAATAAGCTAATATCTCAAATGTACCGTGAGTCATGTATCTTAAAGTCCCAATTGAAAATAATTGGAAGTAACTAGCAACATTTGCTAAACCAAAACTAGTAGCTAGCTCACTTAGATTTTTTCTAATGAATATTCCAATAGCACTTGCAATAACTGAAGCGTTCCATGTTAAAATAAAAATTGCTCCTGCTCCATAAAAGAAAGAAAAGAATATACTAAATAATAAAACTTTAAAATTATTTGATAATATTTGCATATAAAAATCTTGATAGATTGTTGCACTTGCAGATATTTCAGTTCTTAAGATTTGAGCGTTTATTGATTCTATTGTTTTAACTTGGGTAGAAAATAATGTATTAACTAATTCTTCTGGAAGGAATGTGTACCATAAAGAAAATGCAATTGTTATTCCCATAAATAAAAACATAAAAAATGCTAATGCTCTACTATGTGCTTTTAATAAACTAACTTCATCTTTTATTCGCAAATCTTTTTTTTCTTCAAATTTAATTGTTTTATACATTAAAGGAACTGTAGCTAAAACTGTTAAAAAAACAACAATTAAACTAGATTGATCTTTGAAGATCCATAATGCTAAGATAACCGCAATAGATGAATATAAAACACCAAAAAAGAAAAGTTCCCAAAATTTTTTCTCTGCTTTGACAGGACCTATCAATGACTCCAATACCATTATAATTAATTGTGTATCTTTATTTATATATGTTTTGTTAATATTAAGCATTAAATTTAAAAACAATCAAATTATATTATTAGAAAAGATAAGAGGTGATAAATATGGCTTTAATTATGTTTACAGGTAAAGAGTGTCCACACTGTCATGAGATGGATCCATTAATTAAGAAGTTAGAAAAAGAGACAAAAGTTAAAGTAAAAGTACTGGAAGTGTGGCATAGTGAAACAAATAAACAAAAAATGGAAGCATTAGATAATGGAAAGTGTGGCGGTGTTCCTTTTTTCTTTAATGAAGAAACTAAAAAATGGATATGTGGTTCTGTTAGCTATGAAGAACTAAAGAAATGGGCTTCTAAATAAAATGCCTAAAGAAGTTATACATCAATTTAATGTAGAATTTCTAAGTGTATTAGATGAGAAAGGAAAAGTTGATTCTAAATTAATGCCTAAATTAAGTGGTGAAGAGATTAAAAAAATGTTTGAGTTAATGAAATTAACAAGAATATTTGATGATAAAGTTCTAAAATTACAAAGAGAAGGAAGAATGGGGACTTATGCTTCCTGTTTAGGACAAGAAGCAGCACATATTGGGAGTGCTTTTGCTTTAGGAAAAGAAGATTTTGTTTTTCCAAGTTTTAGAGAACAAGGGGTTTATCTATCAAGAAACATTCCAATAGAACAATTTTTAGCTTATTGGAAAGGTGATGAAAGAGGCATGAAATTTACTAAAGATGCTAACATTTTTACGGTTTCTATTCCTGTTGGTTCACACATGTTACATGCAATGGGTTATGCTTGGGCTTGTAAAATAAAAAAAGAATCAAATGTTGTTATAACTTATTTTGGAGATGGGGCAACATCAGAAGGAGATTTTCATGAAGCTATGAATTTTGCTTCTGTATTTGAAGTTCCTTTAGTTTTCATCTGTCAAAATAATCAATATGCTATCTCTCTTCCTGTTAACAAACAAACTAAGGCTGAAACAATAGCACAAAAAGCAATTGCTTATGGGATGTATGGGATAAGAGTTGATGGTAATGATGTTTTTGCAATGTATAAAGCAACAAAAGAAGCTTTAGAAAGAGCAAGGAAAGGCAAACCAACTTTAATTGAAGCTTTAACTTATAGAAGAGGAGATCATACAACTTCAGATGATGCTAAAAAATATAGATCAGATAGAGAAGTTAATTTATGGAAGAAAAAAGATCCTATTGATAGATTAAGAAATTATATGTCTAGTAAAAAATTGTGGGCTCAAGATTATGAAGATGAATTAGATAAAAAATTTAATGAAGAGATAGACAAAGCTGTCGAAAAAATGGAATCTTTAGAAGATCCGAAAAGAGAAGAGATATTCAATTATATGTATTCAGAATTAACTGATAATCTAAAAGAACAAAAAGATGAAAAATGAAAGCTAATTTAGTTCAAGCAATAAATATGGCGTTAAGCCAAGAGATGGAGAAAGATAAATCTATTGTTCTATTAGGGGAAGATGTGGGAATAGATGGAGGGGTTTTTAGGGTTACAGAAGGATTGTTCCAAAAATATAAAGATAGAGTTTTTGATACCCCTTTAGCTGAATCAGGAATTGTTGGATCATCTATAGGGCTAGCATTGAATGGATTAAAACCTATTCCAGAAATTCAATTTGAAGGATTTTTAATGCCAGCTTTAGATCAAATAATAAGTCATGCTTCTAGAATTAGAAATAGATCAAGAGGAATGTTTAATGTTCCACTTGTAATAAGAAGTCCTTTTGGTGGAGGTATTAAAGCATTAGAACATCATTCAGATTCTCCTGAAACTTATTTTGTACACACTCCTGGACTAAAAGTTGTTATTCCTTCTAGACCTTATGATGCTAAAGGATTGTTAATAAGTGCAATAAGAGATCCAGATCCAGTTATCTTTTTTGAACCTAAGAAAATTTATAGAGCATTTAAAGAAGAAGTTCCAGAAAAAGAGTATACAATCCCATTAGGAAAAGCAAATATAATAAAACAAGGAGAAGATTTAACAATCATAACTTATGGTTCATGGGTTAGAGAAACACTAAAATCAATTGAAGGATCCAAATATAATATAGAAGTTATTGATTTAAGAACATTAAAACCATTAGACACTAAAACTATTTTAAATTCTGTTTCTAGGACAGGAAGATGTGTTATTGTACATGAAGCCCCTAAGACTTTAGGTTTAGCGTCTGAGATAATAGCGTTAATAAACGAAAAAGAATTATTGAGTTTAGAAGCACCTATTCAAAGAGTAACTGGATATGATATTGTAGTTCCTCTTCCTAAATTAGAAAAATACTACATGCCAAATAGTGATAGAATAAAAAAAGCTATAGATAAAGTTATGAGTTTTTAGATAGGTTGTAAATCTTTTTTATAAAATGCAGCATCAACTTTTTCAATATACTCTTCACGTTCTTCACTAGGGAGCCTTTCAATTTCACCATAAGCATGTTCAATATCACCTTCAGAAAAATTTTCTCCATTTTTGAAAAGTTGGATGATATCATCTAGATGAGCTCTTATTGATTCAGGGGATTGCGTTTCCATTTTCTTAATTTCTTGTGTTAGAACTGATTTTATCGATATAATATCTAATATTTTATATTATATAAATGTGTTTAATCAAAATAAAATTAGAATAAATTTAAAACATAGCTAAAAATTTTATGTTGAGATCATTAAAATCATCATAACATTTTTTATCACTAAATCTTTGAAAACATTTTATATTTCCACCACTATCTAAATCAAATACAACATCAAATTCAGAATTAAATATATCTACTTCTACTTTAAACAATTCATTTTCCTTAAATGATCTTTGGACATCCCCATCTATATCATTATTGATTAGATAATCAAATACTATTATTTCAGCATTTTTCATAATTTTATTATTATCTTCTTTAGAAGAAAGTATACTATTAATTAAAATTTCAGAAATATCCATTCCAGTAATGGTTTCTAATCCACTATCTGCTTCTAAACTCCTTGGATTTTGTAAGAACCAAAAAAAACCTAATACAAAAACTATAGTTATCATTGTGGTTACATAATGTCTTTTAAAATCAGGCATGTTTAAGATAACATTTTTATACTTAAAAAAGTTTTTATTGTATAGCATTAGGTGTGAGGGAATGAATTTGGAAAATAGATTAGAAGTGATAGATTTAGGAAATGTATCTTATGAAGAAGCATGGGAAATACAAAAAAAAGAACTTCAAAGAAGGATAGATGAAGAAACATCAGATACCTTAATTTTAGTGGAACATCCCCCTACAATCACTTTTGGAATTAGTAATTCTAATTGGAATAAACTGAAAGTAGACACAAGTGAATTAAAAAAATACAATATTGCTTTTCATGAAAGAACAGAGAGGGGAGGAGGTGCAGCTTTTTTGGGTCCTGGTCAAATAGTTGGATACACAATAATGAAATGGAGACAGCCGGGCATACGCAAACTTATGGTTTCTTTTGAAGAAGTTATGATAAAAACAGCTGAAGATTTTGATATTCCAATCACAAGAGTAGATACTATGAACCCAACAACAGATAAACCTTATAGGGCAACATGGTTTAAACAAGATGGTAAGTACAAAGTTCTTTGTACTAAGGGTATAGGAACTGAAACTAGAGGCGAATGGATCTATACACATCATGGATTTGCATTAAATGTTAATAATTCTCACGATATTCCTTATACTGAATTGATAGATCCTTGTGGATTTCCAGTAAGTGAAACTTCACCTATAAGTATGCAAACAATTTTAGGTAGAGAATTAGATTTACAAAAAGTTAAAGATAGATTAGTTTATAGATTTTCTGAGGTATTTAATAAAAAAGAGGTAGATTATGGTGGCATACGAGTTTAAGTTTCCAGATGTTGGAGAAGGAATAAGTGAAGGTGAATTAGTAGAATGGGTAGTTAAAGAAGGAGAGATAGTTAAAGAACATGATCCAATAGCTAAGATTGAGACTGATAAAGCTGTTGTTGATATCCCAAGTCCTAAGTCTGGTAAGATTTTAAAATTGAATTTTAAAGAAGGAGAAACTGTTAAAGTTGGAGAGATATTGGCTGTAATCGGTGAAGAAAGAGAAGAAGTTAAAGAAACTAAAGAAGAAAAGAAAGAAGTAAAAGAAGAAAAAAGAAAAACTACTTCTGTTGTTGGAAATTTAGAAGAATCAGATGAAGAATTTATTGTTAAAGAAACAAAGAATGAATCAAAAGAAAAAAAGAAAATTTTAGCAACTCCTGCTATAAGAAAATTAGCTAAAGAATTAAATGTTGATATTTCTACTTTAGAAGGAACAGGTGAAAATAGAAGAATTTTAGAAGAAGATGTAAAAAAAGCATCTAAAGGGGAAGTTCCAGTAGAGATTGAAGAAAAAAAAGAAATTAAAGTCACAAAAAAATATGATTTATATGGATATGTAGATAGAATTCCATTAAAAGGAATAAGAAAAACTATTGCAGATAACATGATGAAGGCTGTTAATGAAGCTGCCCATGTTACTTCTATGGATGAAGTAGACATCACTGAACTAAATGATATAAGAAAAGTACAAAAAGAAGTTGCAGAGAAAAAAGGAATTAAACTAACTTTCTTGCCTTATATAATAAAATCATTAATACATGCATTAAAATCTTACCCTATAGTTAACTCTTCAATCCAAGGAGAAGAGATTATAATAAAAAAATATTATAATTTTGGAATTGCAGTTGATACAGAAAATGGTTTGATCGTTCCTGTAGTAAAAGGGGTTGATCAAAAAGGAATTTTAGATTTGGCTAAAGAAATAAAAGAATTAGCTGATAAAACAAAAGAGAGAAAAGTTGATTTAGGAGATCTAAAAGGAAGTACATTTACAATAACAAATTATGGAAGTATTGGTGGGAATTATGGCACACCAATTGTTAATTATCCTGAGGCAGCTATTTTAGGATTAGGGAGAGCAAAAGATCTTCCTAGAGTGATAGATGGAAAGATAGAAATAAGAAAAATCCTACCAATCTCTGTTACGTTTGATCATAGAATATTTGATGGAGCAACAACCTCCAGATTTATGAATGAACTTAAAAAATATTTAGAAGATCCTAGTTTATTAATTGTTGAGGATTAATTATTTAGAAATTGGAGTTATTCTACTTTTTTTATCTTTAATTATGTAATCTTTTATAATAACATATCCACTATTCTCTGTATCCATAACTTTTTCAGTGTCTAAAACTTCAAATCTTTTTTTGAACATAGGACCATCAACAACAAATGTGTCTGCATATCCTCCTTCAAATCCAACATGAAATCCATATTTAATAGAATCTTTTTTTAGTTCTTCAAAGTTTTCTTTAGTTAATTTTTCACCAAGCCATTTACTCATTCCATCTGAAGCTACTTGAGTTATCACAACTTCATAATTGTCTTTTATTAATTTTCTCATTAAAGATTCATGGTCGTCATCTTTATGGGAAGCAAATACTTCAATACCTAATGGAAATAGAGTATCTCTAATAACTTTTAGTTGAGTTTCTTGTAATCCTATACCTCCTAAAACAACAGCGTCTACTGGATTTTTAGTTACAACTTCTTTAACAATATCCGCTTCTTTTTGAGGATCGGCTACATCACAATCAACTAAGATATGACTATAACCTAAAATTTTAGCAATTTCTTTTGTATGCTCTACTGTAGCAAAATGAAATAAGTAACAGTCTGTTCTACTTGGTTTAACAGATAATAAATATTTAATGTTCCAACCTTTCTGTTTTGCTAATTGGACTGCATTAATTGAATCCTTTCCACCACTAAACAATATTGCAATATTCATATAATCTATTAAGAATAAAAATCTTTTTAAATATTTTGATAATTTATTTTTGATGGAAGAGGAAGAATTTGTTGAAGAAACAGTTGAAAACGAAGATAAACAAGACGTAGATGTGTATTCTGAGGAAGGAAGAGAAGAGTCTATTGAAGATGATGAGATAGATGAAGTAGAACAAGGATTTATGCAAGGTTATGAAGCAGGAGATAGATTAGCTAAATGTTCTTTATGTTTGAAACCTTTAGCAGATGATTTTGTTGAAGAAGAACTTAAGGATGAGCTTTATAGATTTTGTAGTGAAGAACATGCAGAAACATATAAAAGAAAGTTAGAAAAAAAATAATTATTTTTTTCTTTTTATAATTATAAAAGTAATAATAACCAAAAGAAAAACTATTCCTAAAATTAATAATCCATTATTAGATTGAGGTTGAGTGTTTTTTATTACTAATATCTCTTCATTTTCATTAACATTGTTTTCTATGGTTTTAATCTCTTCAACTTTTTGAGTTTCTTGTATTATTTCTTCTTTTTGAGCAAAACATAAATTATTATTACAATCACTCTCACATTCACAATCATTGTCCTCACAGTCTCTTTCTATTTCTAGTCTAGCATCATTCCTATCTACACTTTTAACCTCTACATAAACTCCATTGACTAACTTTTCACCTTCATTATCTTCAACTATAGCTTTTTCGTTATTTACACAAACTATCACTTTTTCATCGTCTTCATTAATGTTAACTAAAGTGACGTTTTTATCTCTTATTACAAAACTTTCACCAATATCTAAATTAATGGTTTCAGTGGTAGCACTAACTAAAGAGCTCATCAATATTATCATTAATATGTACTTTATCATGTCTAGAATACATAAGAGAAAAATATATAAGATTAATCATTGATTTTTTTCACAATAAGTTTACCTTTATCTATACTAATTGTGACTTCATCATCATCTTTAAATCCAGTTGTTTTAGTTATTATTTCGGGAAGTCTTATCTTGCCAGTTTTTATGTTTAAGTTAGTTATAATTTCTTTTCCATTATCTATCTCTTTTAATACATCATTATAGTCTTTAGTTGTTTTAGAAGATTTAAATTTTTTAGTTTTTTCATATAAAAATTCAGCTATTGATTTCGGAATATTTTTTCCAGTTGCTTTTGTTATCCCTTCTAATCCAGGGGATAAATTTACTTCTATTACCATTGGTTTTAATCCTTCTAATATATCAATAGCACATATATCTGATTTTATTGCTTTTGCAGCTTTAAGAGATATCTCTTCCATTTCTAGACTAGGAATGAAATTAGATCCAATAGCCCCCATATGGATATTAGCCCTCATCTCTTCAGAAGTAGCTTTTCTTTTCATTGCTCCAATTATTTTGTCTCCTGCTACAATTATTCTAATATCTGTTGCATTTGTTTCTATGTATTCTTCAATGATGTATGGCTGTTTGAATACTTCTAATGTATCTAATATTGAATTAGCAGATTGTAAAGAATCAGCAGACATAACTCCTTTCCCTTGCGTCCCTGAAGATAATTTCATAATAATTGGAAAATTCACTTTTGATAATATCTTTTTTGCACCTTCTACAGTTGCGGCTAAATATGTAGTGGGAATTGGAACTTTATTTTTTTGTAATTCTGCTAATGTTAAAAATTTATCATGTCCAATAGTAAAAGCACTTGGCTGGATAGGCATATAAACTTCTTTATTTAGAGCTTCTGTTAATGTTCTTTGTAATAACAAATATCTATGGGAACCTCTAACATAAATACAGTCATATTTTTCTATAGGATTACCCTCATACAACACATTTAATCCTTTTGAGGTAGCATGAACTTCTATTTTTCTAATGTCTAATCTATCAACTACTTTAAACAGTTCTTTAGCTTCATCTGCTATCTTAGAACTACTTTCTCCTTTAAGACTTATTATTGCTAATTTCATTTTTTGAGTTATCTTTAGAAGGATCTATCAAAAATCCATTTTTTAACACACTCATTCCAATTAATAGAGGATATTTCATATTTTCTCTATTTGATAAATTAAATTCAGATTCTATTACTTTTCCTTTTATTTCGATAGTTGCTTTTACTACTGGACGAACTGCTTTTCCATGCACATTTTTTATTATGGCTGTCTTTATCACTGGGCCTAGTTCAAGTTCTGATGCTAGTTTCATACTAATTGAGTTATGTTGTGCTCCAGTATCTATTTTAGCCAGTATCTCTATTGTAGTTTTACCTTTAATTTTTACTTTTTCTATGACTCCAATTACTATTTTATCCATTCTTTAGCTAATAAAAAAATGGTATTTAAATGTGCCTATTATTGGGTTTTTGTATAATAAAGCTTAAAAGTTCCATATTTTATCTTTGATGTATAATGAAAATAGTTCCTAAAATATGGGGTGAAGAACATTGGATTATCAACAATGAAAAGTATTGCGGTAAAAAATTAATATTAAAAAAAGGATTTAGAGGAAGTATGCACAAACATAAAATTAAGGAAGAAACATTTTACATTCAATCTGGAAGAGTATTAATGGAATTAGAAGATAAAAAATGGATAATGCAGAAAGGAGAGATACAACATTTAACTCCAGGAGATTGGCATAGATTTACTGGATTAGAAGATTCTGAAATGTTCGAATTTTCAACACAACATCAAGATGAAGATACTTACAGAAAAACAGAGAGTGAAAAAATAAATTTAGATGAATTAAGATTATGAAAGAAAATTTGATTAAGATTATGAATAAATTTAAAGAAAAAAAAGTTTTAGTAGTTGGAGATATAATTTTAGATAAATATGTATTTGGAAATGTTTCTAGGGTTTCTCCTGAAGCACCTATTCCATTAGTAGATGTAGGATGGGAAAATTATGTTCCTGGTGGAGCAGCTAATGCGGCTAATAATCTAGCAAGTTTAGGCGTTAAAGTTTCTATAATTGGGGTGATAGGAGAAGATGCTCATGCTGAAATATTATTAAATAAATTAAATTCTAGAAGAATTAAAACAGATTTGTTAATTAAAGATGAGAATAGAAGGACTATATTGAAAGAAAGAGTAGTTGCTAATAATCAACAGTTATTAAGAATAGATTATGATGTTAAAGATACAATAAATAAAGAGATTGAAGAAGAAGTTATTAGAAAAATAACACAAATAATTCCCGAAATTGATTCTGTAATAGTTTCAGATTATGGAAAAGGATTAATTAACAAAAAAGTGATGGATGAATTAATTAAGTTATGTAAGGATAATCAAAAATATTTAGTTGTAGATCCCAAACCAGAGAATAAAGAGTTGTATAAAGGAGTTAATTTAATCACTCCAAATTATGAGGAAGCAAGTCAAATGGCAGAGGTTTTTGGTAAAGAAGAAGATAATATTGATAAAGTTGGAAATAAATTGAGAGATAAGTTTAATTCTGATTTATTAATCACAAGAGGGCCAAGAGGAATGACTTTATTTAGTGATGAGGTTAAACATTTCCCAACTAAAGCTAGAGAGGTTTATGATGTTTCTGGAGCGGGAGATACAGTAATAGCTACTTTAACTTTAGCTTTATCATCTGGTGCGAATATGGAAGAGTCAATTACATTAGCTAATTATGCTGCAGGAATAGTTGTAAATAAATTTGGTACTTCTACAGCTACCACTATCGAAATTGAAAAAGCAATGAAAAATGATAGATAAAATTAAATCTAGAGAAGAAATTTCTAAATTAGTAGATGAATTAAAATTTAAAGGAAAGATTATAGTTACAATAAATGGAAGTTTTGATATATTGCATTTAGGACATTTACATATTTTAGAAGAAGCTAAGCAACAAGGAGATATATTAATAATTGGTGTTAATTCTGATAATTCAGTTAGAGAATGGAAAAAATTAATGAATAATAAAGATTGGAGTAAAAGACCTTATAATAATGAAAAAAATAGAACAGAATTATTAACAGGATTTGAATGTGTAGACTTTGTTACAATCTTTAATGAAGTAGATTGTTTGAAATTTGTTGAATCTATCAAACCTAATGTGCATGTTAATGGATCGGAATATGGTGAAGACTGTATAGAATCTTCATTAGTGAAAAAGTATGGTGGAAAGATACATATCATAAAATTAAAAGAAGAGTTGTCTACTTCAAATTTAGTTGAGAAAATAAAAAATGAATAAAGCAATTTTTCTTGATAGAGATGATACAATAAATGTAGATAAGATAGATGTTTATAAAATAGAAGACTTTGAATTAAAACCAAATGTCATTGAAGCATTAAAATTGTTTATTGATAAAGAATACAAGCTAATAATCATAACAAACCAATCAGGAATTGGTAGAAGTGTATTTACAAAAGAAGATTATTATAAATTTACAGAGTATTTAGTTTCTAAATTAAAAGAGGAAGAGATAGAGTTTACAGGAATTTACTTTTGCCCACATAAATCTGGAGAAAATTGTGATTGTAGAAAACCAAGTCCTGGAAATATTTTAAAAGGAGCTAAAGAGCATAATATAAATCTAAAACAAAGTTGGATGATTGGAGATAAATTATCTGATGTTGAAGCTGGTAGAAATGCAGGATGTAGAACTATACTCTTAGGAATGAAAGATAAAGAGGTATTAGCAAATTATATAACTAAAGATTTGTTAGATGCTGCTAATTTTATAATTGAGAATAGTTAAGCTTAAATATTTTATATTCTTAAAAGATTATTATGAATAATCTAAGTTTAGATTACAATAAATTATTTCTTTTTATTGTAGTATTGTTAATAATCATATTTTCTTTTGTGTTAATACAACCATTCATAACTGCAATATTAACTGCTTTTGTGTTGACTTATATTCTATATCCATTATATGACAAATCTGAAAAAATTATCAAAAATAAATCATTAAGATCTTTTGTTTTAATATCTATAATAACAATTTTAACTTTAATCTTTTTATCATTCATCACAAATTTATTGATAAATGAATCAGTTACATTATATCACAATTTTAAGAATGCAGATATAAAAGAATTGTCTGATTTGTTATCAGGAGTGGTGGGAGAAAATATTGATTTAAATTTATACTTTAAAGAAATAGTCAATAGGGGATTAAACTTTTTTTTAACATCTTTATCTGATATTGCTTTAACTATCCCTCAAAAAACAATTAGTCTATTCATTATACTTTTTACAATGTATTATTTGTTTAAAGAAGGAGAGAGTTTAGTTGATAAGTTTAAAGAAAATTTACCATTGAAAAAAAATCATAGTGAAAATATAATCAATAAATTTAATGAGTTTATGCAGGCAACAATTTATGGGATTATTGTAACCTCAATAGTACAAGGGATAATTGGAGCTATAGGGTTGTTTATATTTGGAGTTGAGAATCCTATAATTTGGGGATTAGTTATGACTGTGGCCTCTATGTTTCCTTATTTTGGAGCATCTTTAGTTTGGCTTCCAGCTGCATTGATTAAATTGTTTAGTGGAGATTATTTTAATGGAGTTGGATTAATAATTTATGGTGTATTAATAATAAGTTTAATAGATAATTTATTAAGACCTAAATTAATAAGTAATAGAACAAGAATACACCCCATATTTGTGTTATTGGGGGTATTAGGTGGATTAAAGTTATTTGGATTCATAGGATTGATTTTAGGTCCTGTTTTATTGGGTGTGTTATTAGCAGTAATGAGAATATATAATCTTGAAACTGAGAAGTATAGGAAAAGTTGATATGAATATAAAATCTATGATAAGAACAATTCCAAATTTTCCGAAAGAAGGAATTATGTTTAGAGACGTAACAACTTTACTAAAAGATCCTATTGGATTTAATTATGTTATAGACCAATTTGTGAAAAGATATGAAAATGAGAAATTTGATTATATTGTTGGAATTGAGAGTAGAGGTTTTATTTTAGGTGGAGCTATAGCTCATAAATTAAACAAAGGATTTATTCCAATTAGAAAACCTGGAAAACTTCCTTCTGATGTAGATTCTATTGAATATGAATTAGAATATGGGGTAGATAAATTAGAGATACATCTAGATGCTTTAAAGGAAGGAGAGAGAGTTATATTAATAGATGATTTATTAGCAACTGGGGGAACAGCAAAAGCTTCAATAGAATTAATAGAGAAAAGAGGAGCTAAAGTAGTTGAATTTGGATGTGTTATTGAGCTACCAGATTTAAAAGGAAGAGAGAGACTAAATGGCCATTCAATCTATAAAATGGTAGATTTTGAAGGAGAATAATTCTTTTGTAATACTTCTTTTATCCCATATAAATTTAAAAATTGTAATTTGCAATTTTTATTTCAATGAAAATCGGGATTATTGGGATGGGATTTGTAGGTGGAGCAACCAAACATGTATTTGAAAAAGTTCATGAAGTACTTCCTTATGATAAATTTAAATCACCTTACAATACATCTAAACATTTAGAAATAATTGCTAAGGAAGCAAAAGCTATTTTTATTTGTGTTCCTACTCCTATGAAAAAAAGTGGGGAGATTGATTACTCTCCAATACATGATGCTATTCGATCTCTTCAAGATAAAGTTGAGGAATCAAAGATAGATACTAATAATATCCTTATTGTTATCAAATCTACTACTGTTTCAGGATCAACAGATAAACTTGATAAAAAATATCCTTTTAGATTTGCAGTTAATCCTGAATTTTTACGTGAAAAAACTGCAATAGAAGATATGGAGAATACAGATAGAATAGTTTTAGGAGTAGGAGATAGTGATGGAGAGAGGATATTAAGAGAAATTTATGAACCAATCTTTCCTGAAGCTAATTATGCTTTTGTTAATAGAAAAACAGCTGAAATGATTAAATATGCAGCAAATGTTACTCTGACTGGACAAATAGTAATTGCTAATATTATCTGTAAGATATGTGAAATGCAAGATATTGATTATTCAATTTTAAGAAAAGAGATTTTGAGAGATAAAAGGATAGGAACTAATACAGAAGTTCCAGGTCCAGATGGGGATTATGGATTTGGAGGAAAATGTTTTCCTAAAGATCTTCGAGCATTAACATTTCTTTCAAGAGAGATAGGTGCACCATTTCATCTCCTTGAAGAATTATGGAGATCAAATTTAGATTTAAGAAAAGAAAAAGATTGGGAAGAGATTTTAGGGGCTACTTCAAAAAATAGTTTTGATTAAATGAAAGTTTTAGTTACTGGTGGGGCAGGGTATATAGGGAGTCATGCAGTTAAAGAATTAGTAAAAGATCATGAAGTTATAGTCTATGATAGTTTAGAATTGGGAAACAAAGAATTTATAGATGAAAAAGCTTTGTTTATACAAGGGGGTTTATCAGATACGGAAAAACTTGATTCTTTATTTAAAGAAAATAACATAGATATTGTTATGCACTTTGCTAATTATGCTCTTGTAGGAGAATCTGTTGAAAATCCAAGTAAATATTTTGAAAATAATTTAGTTAATGGACTTAATTTATTAGATTCTATGGTCAAAAATAATATAAATAAAATTATTTTCTCTTCTTCATGTGCAGTTTATGGTTCCCCTAAAGAAATTCCAATAGTTGAAAAGCATACATTAAATCCTATCAATTCTTATGGAGAATCAAAAATGGTTTTTGAGAGAGTATTAAGATATTATGATACTGCTTATAATTTAAAATCTATATCTTTAAGATACTTTAATGTTGGAGGGGCTTCTTTAGATAATAGTATAGGCGAAAAACACCAAAATGAAACACATTTAATTCCAATTATACTAGATGTGGCTTTAGATAAAAGAGAGAACATAAAAATATTTGGAGATGACTATGATACTAAAGATGGGACATGTATTAGAGACTTTGTCCATGTTGTTGATATAGCTAAAGCCCATTTAGATGCTTTAAATTATTTAGAAAAAAATATGAAAACTAAATCTTATAATGTTGGAACAGGACAAGGTTATAGTGTTAAAGAAGTAATAGATTTGTGCAAACAGATTACAAAAAAAGAGATTAATGTTGTTGTAGATAAAAGAAGAGAGGGAGATCCTTCAATGTTAGTTGCAGATCCTAAAAGATTTAAAGAAGAAGTAGGGTGGAAAGAACAATTTAATATTAATGAGATGATAGAACATGCTTGGAATTGGCATCAAAAAATAAATTAACGCTTTTTCTTTAAAGCTGTAACTAATTTTTGATCCATATCAAGTATTCTTCTTTCTAGGATAAATATTCTTCTTAATGCATATATCATTCCAGCCACTGCACCTAAAAGAATATATAAAATTAAAACTATTTGTTGTTCAAGAGCCATTAAATCACCTCTTTAAAATATATATTACTCTACTATAAAAAGGTTATGTTCAAATTATTTATTAAACAATTTTTCAGCTATAGCTGCAAAAGCAGGTCTTGTTATAAAAACCCCGATTGAAGTTCCTATTATAGTTATAACTGCAAATCCTCTTACTAATCCTGCACCAGCATTCCATAATGGAAGCATTGTTGCAATAGTTGTTGCATATGCACCCATTATAATAAAAAATGCTCTTTTGATCCTTTCAGACCAATTTAGATTTTGGGATTCTCCGGATATAATCTCATCTGCTATGATTATCTGATGATCAACCCCTGTTCCAATTGCAGCTATTATTCCCGCAATTGCAACTACATCAAGATTCCATTTAATTAAAGAAGCTATTCCTAATATTATTAATAATTCACTTAAACTAGTTATTAACATAGGAATCAAAATTTTAATTCTTCTATACTTAAAATAAACAACACTAATAACAGCTAATAATGCAACAAATCCAACCAAAAATGCATTTTTTATAAAATTATTTCCAAGTATTGGAGAGATATTATCTAATTTAGCAATTTCTATTTTGAATGGTAATGATCCTGTTATTAGAACTGTTTGAAGTTCATTCATTCTTTTTGAAGTGTCCTCTACTGCTAGACTTTCAGTTGATCCATAACCTGGACCACTAATAGAAATTTGATTAGTCTCAACACCCCTTAGATCTGGAGAGATTTGTAAACTAGTTACTAATATATCATCTAAATATAAATCCAATTCTTTTTCTAAATGTCCCCCAGTATCATCTGTTATAATACTTAAATCTTTAGTGACTTCTGCATGCCTTTTAGATGCTTCTTGACTTAATGTTATAGCAAATTGAAATGCACATTGATGTTGTTGATTAAATTGATTACAATAACTTACTGTGGCACAAGTTCCATCATCCCTACAAACAAATGGGATGTCTTTATTACCTCCAACAAAAACTATCTCTTCTCCAATTTTTGCTTCAAATTTCCCTTGTTTAGATATTATCTTTTTTACTTCTTCACTATTTGTTCCTGAAATTTCAATTAAAACTAATTTTTCATCACCTACATTAGCAGATCTTATTTTTATATCTGATAATCCAAAAACATTTAATCTGTTTTCCATAACTTCAATTAAATTTTGGATGTCAGAATCTGATATTTGTTTATCAGATATTGGTTTTATTAATGCCCTTGTTCCTCCTTCTAATTCTAATCCTTTTTTTATATTAGTTGATTGTGCTTTAGAAACAGATATTTTTGGTTGATTATTTGTAGAGTAAGAATATAAAGTTTTAGAAGTTTTTATATTAATACTTTGTTTTGGGAATAAATCATTTATTATTTCATTGAAATCTTCTGTTGTTTTAATTTTTTTGTTGTTTATACTTAATATTTTTTCTCCTCTATTAATGTCTGGCTTTTGTATAGATAAGATAGTAAGATTATCATGAATAAATCCAATGTCTTCTGTTACATTATATTCATATATAGAAACATTTGTTTCAAGTGTTATCTCTTTTGTTGTAGTAAGATACTCTGATATAATATTTTGATAATCTGCTAATGTGTTTATAGGAATGTTGTTAATAGACTCTATCTTTTCTCCTTCACTAAGACCTTGGTGATATTCTAAACTTCCTGATTCTACTTCACTTATTACAATTCCAGAAGCTCCAGGATTTGGATTTATAGCTATTAATGAGATTACTAAAGCCATTACTAATATCCAAATCCTTAAATTAAAAATTTTTTTAGCCATATTCTTTTTTTCTTACATGTTTTAATAATAAATTTGTATTAAGTAAATAAGTCATTATTACATCAATCATTAGTCCAATTATTAAGATTAGAAACATTTCTTTTATAACAAAAGAATTTGTAATAAAATAACCTGCTGTTAAAGCAGCTATTGTTGTAAAAGTCATTGTTAGTCCTGTTTTAATAGAATTTAAAATCCTATTTTCTACACTTTCTTCTCTTCTTTTTATCATTCTTGTAGTTAGAAGAACATCTGTGTCTATAGAATAACCCATTAATAATAATATTGCGGCAATTCCTGCTGTTGAGATTCTTAATCCTATTAGATCTACTACTGCAATTGTTACTATCATATCAGCAAATGCAGCCAATATAACTGCTATAGATGGAATTAATGCCCTATATATTGCAAATACTACAATACTCATCAAAATAAAAGCAATAAGAATAGCTGAAATCATTTGTTTATAGAATGCTTGTCCTAATGTTGAACCAGTTTCTTCTATAGAATAATTTTCATTTGTTATCTTTATGTTAGTTATACTTTCTAAAATTGGTTTTAGTTCATCATTAGTTAGATCCGAACTTTCTATAATCAATCCTACTTGTTTATTAGTTCCAAATTGAGTAGATTGTCTAATAATAACATCTTTATTTGTTTGTTGCTCTATTTGTTTTTCTAAGTTTGGAAATTCTTTAGTTGTTTGGAGAGTAGCACTAATTCCTCCTTGTAATGTAACATCTTTATACACAAAATCTCCTGTTTTAAAATATAAATTAGAGACTATAAACAAACTTAAAATAATTAAGATGATCGGAATAAAGATCAATTTCTTTAAATTTTTAAAATAAAACTCTTTTAGACTCATTATGTTTAATTGTTTATTAACTATTTATAACCTTTTTTATTTAGGAATGACAAGAAATATTTATATAATACATTATTTCATAAAAATTATGAAAAGACTAACAATTGTTTTATTTCTTCTAAGTTTATTATTTATTAGTGCTTGTGTTAAAGAAACAGTAATAAAAGAATCGAGTTTTTGTAAATCTCCTTATTTCGAATATAAAGAAGGTGAATGTTGTTTAGATGAAGGTAATAATTCTATTTGTGATAAAGATGAAGTAAAAGTTCAAGAAACTTTAGTTTTAGAAGAAGAGATTAAAGAACCTGAACCTATTGTTGAAGAGCAAGAAATAGAAGTTGAAGAAGAAGTTAAAGAACCTGAATTAGATGTAGGTGTAGTAGATGAAACAACTTATCAATTGTCTGTTGGAGATACTGTTAAATTTAATGATGTAGAAATAAAATTAATTAGTTTAGATATAGGTGAAAATTTAAATGCAATATTTGATGTTGGTGGAAAAATAACAACAATATTTGGAACAAAAACACAAGATATTGTTGGAGATATAAGCCTTTTTATTGATACAATTATTGGGGCAGGTGATGAAGTTAGTATAAGCATAAATGTAAAAAAATTTGAATTAGAATCAAATAGTTATTTAGTAAAAACAGGAGAAGTTTTAACTATAGCTGGAAAAAAAATAATAATAAGAGAAATTCTTAAAGAGAAAGAGAATCTTATTCTACTTGATATTGATAAAGATCTTAAACAAAGATTATTAGAGGGTAGGACTAAAACATTTGATAATATTAAAATAACTAATGTAAGAGTTTTCTTTAAAGGAACTAAGATAGATAATTATGCTATTTTAGAGGTTAAAGTAGATTAGACATAAAACTTAAATATACATTTTACTCTAAATTTTTGTGAAAAGAGGTAATGTAAACAATCATAGACTAGAGGTTGTTCTATTAGTTTTTTTATTAGCTTTTGGGTTTTTTATGTCTATGAATCATACTTTTACTAGTTTTGCTACTCTACAACATATAAATCCTGATTTGAGTATAGGACTTAATAGAGATTCTTACAAAACTAATGAGATCATAGATGGAAATTTAACCATTAATTTTAATGGGCCTATTAAATTAGATACTAATCTTACCATAAAATTTGGAAGTTTTAGATACAATAAGGATATTGGAGCTGTTTTTTTCCAATTAGGAAAGACTTATGCTAATACTGATGATGAAACTAAAGCAATAAATCCTAGTGATTCTAAAATATTAACTTATAGCCAATTAGGTAAAAAATTAATAGGATTTAGATTACCATTTGGAGTTTCAATTAATTCTATTGATATGGATATATTTAGTGAGGTTGTTGATGGTGGTTATCCTTCTTCATTAGCTTTTGATGTAGGGGATAATAATGAAGTAGACTGGAGATATCTAGGAGAAAAGACTGGTCTAAAAAGTGAATTTGTAAAATCAAATACTTTAGATTTAAGTGTTACTCCAGCTACTACCATACTAAATGATTCTAACACTTATCATTGTAGTTTGATAGACTTACCTTCCTCAAGAGATTTTGAGATAAGTGCCAATTATAGGCTTTTTGATGAAGTAAGTACTGGAGGAAATATAACAGCATCTATTCTATCTTATGATTCACTTTCTGATCAAATTTTAGGTGGTGCAAATAAATGTGATTTACCTGAGCCAGGAGTTTCTTTCTCTTTTAATAGTTGTAGTTTAAAATTTTCAGAAGCAATAGAAGGGGAATTTTTAGTTTGTTTACTTAATGAAAATTCTGAAGGGGCTTATAGAATTGCAATTGATTTTAGTAATTCAATTAATTCATTTAAATGTGGTGTAGATTCGACTAGTTGTGAACAACAAACTTTTTTTGATTATTTTATAAAAGTTAGAGGTGCTAATTATAATGTTGTTTTTACTACGCCAATAAAGTTATCTGAAGTTAATGTTTCTACAAATCTTTTTAAAAATTCTATTGAACAAGAGACTAGTTCTTGTAGGATTCCTGATGGCAATTTTTGTATAATTCCTATCTCTGTAAGTTCTAATTCTAAAGGAAAAATAGTACTAACTGACTTGTTAGTTGATATAGGTGGGGTAGAATACAATTTATTTTATGATTTGACAACCATCCCTGGAGTGATATATGAATTAAATAGAAAAGATATCTCAAATGTTTCAATGGGTCTTTCACTTAAACCATTTAACTTTACTTTACAAAATAGATCAGAAATTTTAGAGGTCACTTTAGGAGATGATATAACTAAAAGTAAAAATATTAATTTGTTCGAGTTTGATTCATCTAATCTAAATGATGAAATAAATAGCATTAGAAATGATTTGAATATAACAAAAAATAATAAATTTTTGAAGTATTTCGATTATGATATAGCTCAATCTTTGTTGCAATTAAGTAGATATGAAAGTGAATTAAATTTGTTATCAAATGTTTCTTTAGATAGAGTAGAAAATGAAACTGAAAAACTTAGAAATAAAATAAATTCTTTTAAAAATACTCTTCCTAAATCAATTAAAGAGACTGAAATATTAAAAGATATATTAATCATTTCTCCAAATGATTTAAGTAATATTGTTGATACTAATGATCAAACATCTGTTTATGAACTACAAAATAAAATTGATGTGAATGTAGAGGTTACAATAATAAAAACAACTTTAAATTCTGGAACTGAGATTTCAAAAACTTTAGTGAAAAAAATAATTAAACCAAAAGAAAATTTGGAGAATGTATACATTTATGAAAAGATCCCTAAAAGTATAACAAATGATGTAGATAATCTAAATTTTATTGATGATTTTGAGGTTGTAGAAAGAGATCCATTATTAAGAAAAAAATATTCAAACCTAATCAAAAATAATAATATTGAATTTAGTTATGTGATAGATGGAAAGTTTATTGAAAAAGCATTAAGTTTAAAGACAATTATTGTACCATTAGACATAGAAACAATAATTACCCAAACACCTCAAGAAGAAACACATACTTGTGGGGATGAAATTTGTTCTATTCCTTTTGAAGATGAGATAAGTTGCCCAATAGATTGTGGAGGTAATGGATTTCCTTGGTTATGGCTAATATTTGCAATTATTATATTACTTATTGGTGTAGTATATTTTAATTTTTATAGGGGTAAATTAGATTTTAGAAAATTGACTAAAGGAAAAAACCCATTTAAGAATAAAAATGATCTAGAAAATATTAAGAAATTCATTAAAAATTCATTAAATAAAAATATAGAGAAGAAAAATATATCTAAAACATTACTACAAAAAAAATGGAACAAATCTCAAATAAGATACGCTTTTGAAGATATAGAATGGGAACAAAAATGGGTTCTAATAAAAATAGAAGCTCCAGTTAAAGGACCGAATGTTAAAGTAATTAAAAAATATATTAGAAGATGTAGAAAGTCTAGGATGGAGGATATTAACATAAAGAAAATATTACTACAAAAAGGTTGGACTAATGATCAAATAAATGATGGTTTTAAAAAAGCAGATAGTTGGTTCTAATACATAGAAAAATATATAAGCAGTTTTTGGGTTTTCTTGTTATGCATCGGTAGTTTAATGGCTAGAATCTCGGCCTTCCAAGCCGATGATCCGGGTTCGAATCCCGGCCGGTGCATATTAATTTAAAATGGCTAAAGAGAATATATTAGTATTTTGTGCACATTCAGATGATACAGAGATAGGGTGTGGTGGAACTATATTAAAGTATATAAAAGAAGATAAAAATATAGTTCATACTGTTTTTTCATACGGTGAAAAAAGTCACCCTCATCTAAAAGAAAAAATTGTTGCAAAAAAAAGAGAAAAAGAAACTAATGTTATAGATAAAATTTTAGGAAGAAAAACCATTTTTTTAGGATTGAAAGAAGGTAAATTTAAAGAAGATTCAGAAAAAACAAAGAAAAAAATAATTGAGATTATTAAAAAAAATAAACCAAGTAAAATTTATACTTTATGTTCTTTAGATCCACATCCAGATCACAGAGCAGTTAATAGTTTAGTTATTGAATCAATCGAAGAAATGAAATATAAGGGAGATGTGTATGCATTTGAGGTTTGGAATGTTATTAATGAGAACAAACCAGTTATATATGTTGATATAACTGATACTTTTAAAGAAAAAATAAATCTATTAAAACATTTTAAGAGTCAATGGTTATCTATCTATATTCAATTATTACCAATCATGTTTAGGGCCAGATTACATGGAAATAAAAATAATTGTAAATATGCAGAAAAATTTTATAAATTGAAGTAAATTCTATTTAATTATAATGAACACATATAAAAATCTTTAATTCTTATAATATTTAATGAAAAAAAAGAAGATGAAACTTTTATTTGTTGTAACTGGATTTGGATATGGGGATTCTATAAGAGTTGAAACTATCATAAATGAATTTCTAAAAAAAAATAAATTAAATGATGTTTTAATCTTAGGATATGATAATTCATATAAATATTTTAAAGATAAATTTAAAGTTTTAGAGGTAGAAGGTTATAAATTTCCAGATTATGGGTTAGAGTTTAAGACTCATCGATTTCTTATAAAAAATTATTACTTGCCTTTTTCTTGGGTGTTAACTTGGAGAAAATATAAAGAAACAATAAAATCATTTGATCCAGATTTAATTGTATCTGATTTTGAACCTATGTCTCTCTTTATTGCCAAATCTTTAAAGAAAAAATGTGTTTCTATTTTTGGTTATGATCCTAAAGCTTACAAAAAATATAAAAATAAATCTAAAAGATTAGATATTCAATCTAAGTTTATCGAAAATATCTATAAAAATTCAGCAAAAGTAATCATTCCTTCTTTTAAAAAAAGAAAAAGTTTTTCTAATATTTCTTATGTTTGTCCTATTGTTAGGGAATACAAAAAGAAAAAAAATATTATGAAGAAATTAAATTTGAAAAACCCTCCCATATTAATTATGTTAGGTGGTTCAGATTATGGAATAGACTTAGCTAAGGAAATAATGAAGTTAAATAAAAAATATAAAGAAAACTTTATTGTTTTTGGTGGAACTAAAAAAATAACAAAATCTCATTATATCTTTAAAGATGATTTTCTAGATTATCTTAATGTTTCTAAAGGTGTTATAACTTTAGCTGGGAATCTAACTTTATCTGAATCTTTATTTATGAAGAAACCAATTTTAGTATTTCCCATAAAAAATCATGTAGAACAACAGTTAAATGCAGAGTTAGTTAAAGATTATGTGATGATTGGAGATGATGTTAAATATTCTTTAGATAAATTTTTACATAATTTAAAAGAACTTCAAAGAAGAATAAATAAAAATAAGATAAAATGTAATGGGGCAGAAGAAACAGTTAGTTTACTATACAAAATAAATAGGGGAAAGAAATGAAGATATTAATAATTTTGTTATTATTAATCCCATTCGTATCTGCTCAATGTGAAGGTTGTGAATATAATGATAAATGTGTTAAAGTTGGAATGCAAAGATTAACCTCTGAATATGGAGAACAGATTTATTGTAGTTCAGATAGAAAGATAGAATCAGCAAAAAATAGTGGAGATTCTTGTTTGTTTGATTATGAATGTAAAAGTTATTTGTGTGATAATGAATGTCTAACTATAGAACAAAAAGGAGATTTTAATTTTGTTTTTTTACTTTATGGATTAATCGGAGTGTTAATTATTTTAGTGGCAATATCTTTAATAAATTCATTTAGGTATAAAAAGAAAAGAAAATCACAAAAAAAAGAGAAAACTCCACTTAAAATTGTGTTAGGAACAAAAAGAAAATCAAAATCATATGACACTTTAGATTCAAATATCCAATCATCTATGGAGAAACTATCTAGTTTATTTAAGAAAAAATGAATTTTGACATAAAGAATTTTTTAGGTATGACTGTAATAAAGTATGATAAAAGAGATATATTCAAATTTTTTATTATTCTTTTAATTCCAAATATACTTAGACAAGTTTTATATTACACAACTTTTCTTAAAACAAATTCTGTTGACTTTATAGTTAGTTATGAAACAGTTAAGATTTATAATACATTTCCATTTTTAGGGGTGTTAGAAGAAATAGTTATAGGATTGATATTTACGTTTTTTTGGTTTAAATTTATAAGATTGAGATTTTTTGCTTATGGATGGATTTCAGATGCAGTAATAGATTACATTTCAGTTATAATTTGGGTTTTATTAGGATCTACACCATTACAACTTTTAGGATTAGGTAGTATAGCTAGATTTTTTATAAGAGAATTATTATTTTCTTATTTCATTTTTGGGGTATTATTCTTTAGATATAGATATAATATTAATAAATTAGTTATAGGATTTACTTCATTTGGAATGTTATGTTTAATCTATATCTTATTATTTATATAGCGAGCCTGAAGGGATTTGAACCCTCGACCTTCTGCTTAGGAGGCAGATGCTCTAATCCTAACTGAGCTACAGGCTCATACTA